>Ga0206103_100058_pt1 | contig 116346 bp, 102 predicted proteins | sample 1B5Ametagenome_FD_148638 | JGI IMG/M metagenome (GOLD analysis project Ga0206103, IMG submission 148638) | Enriched microbial communities from leaf-cutter ant dump, University of Wisconsin, Madison, United States - 1B5A | ecosystem: Environmental > Terrestrial > Nest > Insects nest > Nest dump... | reverse complement strand
TATCAAAAAACACGGAAACAGAGCGGTCAGCGTCTTTAAGTATGGATTAGATTACCTTGCAAGAGTACTTATATCAGAGAATAATTACTTCAATATTAACTGTTTAAAATTTTTGTCGTGTACTTAGAATATCTTTATTTGTTTGTTATTTATTCAATGAAAATTTCTTTAGGATTTCGTCCACAACGATTTTTGCTCCTTTGGCACAGGCAACCGTACCGGCTTCACCCCAAGGTTTAACACCATCACCCACATTCCATAGATTTTTGACGGGCGTTTGCATCGGTTGGTCAAAGCCGGTAACAGCACGCTGGGCTGGCCATTCGTGGGCAGTTACATCAATTGCCAATACTTTACCGTGTTCTTCAAAACCTGGGAAATAATCTTTGATGTCTTCCATCAGCAAACGCTTTTCTTCTTCCAAATCAAATTCGCCAATGGCGGGTTTTGGTACAGATGCAGCACAATATAAATACCATCCCTCCGGACATCTTTTTTGCTCCGGCTGACTGAAATTACCTGCATACACCATTCTGCGTGTTTTTGCTGCCAAGGCTAAACCTGCAAATTTTGCCAAAGGTTTCTGACTGGCAAAATGAACGGTAATGATTGCAGCAGGTTTGTCTTCCCGTTTTATTTTTTCGTAATGACCTTCCGGGAAATTTTCTGCTCCTGTCAGTTGTACGGTAGCCCAAGGACCTGTATTGCTCACCACTACATTGGCAGAAATAGTTACTATTTTACCATTGCGTTCTATTTCTGCACCATTTACCAAGCCGTTTGCGTCAAACGTCAGCTTTTTTACTATTGAACTCAACCATACTTCTCCGTTTTTTTCGATGACAGGGATAAGCGGCTTCCATACTTCAATGGTTCCGCCAGGGGCTAGCCCGATTTTTTTAAAAGCAGAACCAACTGTAAAATAATGCAGGAACACATCGGCAGGTAAATCCTCACTGCTGGCAGCAAACATAGCACCGATAACATTGGAAACAGCACCGTGAATAAACTCATTCTTGGTATATTTACGTAGCCATTGTGCGGTAGATTCTCCTTTTTTAGGTTTGAGTGAAGGGAATATTTTGGTTGTGAAATTTAAAATATTGGGTGCTTGATTACGTATCCAACCTACAAAGCCGCCATCGGCATTCAGGTGTTTTTTACCAAGCAAAAGCTCCGTAGCAGGTTTGGGCACAAACAAGTCCAATTTTACTCCTACATCATCTAAGGTTTGTTCTACGGCTCCGCCTATTTCTATAACCAAAGCTCCTGTATTTAGAAGAAAACCATCCACCTCACGAGTTGAAGCCCTGCCGCCTACACGGTCGTGGGCTTCAACAAGCAATGTCTTGTATCCCTTATGGGCTAATCGGGCAGCAGCACACATTCCTCCTGCACCTGCACCTATAACCAAAGCATCAAATTTTGTTTCCATATATTAATATGACGTTTTTTGTGATTATTACTTAAATACGTTTTCCTGTCATTATATAGGTTTGTTACTGGATACTCATACCCCCGTCAATGACTTGCTCTGTTCCTGTCAAATAAGACGACTCGTCAGAAGCAAGGAAAACAACCAAGTTGCTTACTTCCGGAGTTTCAGCTAATCTGCCTAACGGAATAAGTTGCTTGGCAAGTCCACCGCTCTCATCAGTGGCAGCTGCCATCATAGGTGTTTTGATAAAACCGGGGTGAACAGAATTGGCTCTGATATTGTTTTTAGCAAACTCAATCGCAACAGCTTTTGTCAAACCACGCACCGCAAACTTGCTGGTCATATATGCCAAACTCGGATAACCGTAAATAGCCACAATTCCTGCAATAGACGAAATATTTATTATGGAACCAACGCCGGCTTTCAACATAGATGGCAACGTGTATTTAATACCGTAAACCTGAGAGTGCTGGTTTATGTCAATCACTTTATGGTATTCTTCTTCTGTTAGTTCCAATGCATTTTTAATCGGCCCTAAAATTCCTGCGTTATTGACAAGTATATTAATGTTGCCAAATTTTGTCTCTGCCTGTGCCACAACATTTTTCCAATCTTCTACATTAGTAACATCGTGCTTGACAAATAAGGCATTCTCCTCGCCCAATTCTTTGGCGATTGCTTTGCCTCTTTCTTCATTGAGGTCTGTTAGAATAACTTTAGCTCCTTCGGCTACGAAGGCTCTTGCGTGGCTTTCGCCCATTCCTTGGGCAGCTCCTGTAATAACTGCGATTTTTCCTTTTAAACGACTCATAACTTTATATTTTATTTAGTTAAACTTCACAAAGTTAGAGGGATATTCTTCTTTAAGAATAATCAATATGTCACTAAAAACGTTCAATAATTCGCTTTCCGTTTTACTGTTCCCTATATTCCAATGGTGTGATTCCTACCCTCTTTTTAAAGTAAATCCCGAAGAATGAGGCATTGGCAAAATTGAGTTCAAAAGCAATTTGTGCCACCGTCATACCATCGTATTGTTAAAACTTATATGTGAAGAATAAATTGGCTATAATAGGGTCATCATCTAATTTGGAAAGGTATATACCAGATTTAATACCGAATACAAATTTGGGATTTAAGTTTAAGTTTATTTTAGTGCCTGCATAAAAAGAAAATGCATCCTCTTTTTTATAGCTTTTAACTTTTTCTTCAAGGTAGCCCAAACCCAACATACCCGAAAAATATACGATGTTTTTATTGTCTATACTCCAAGTTGGATTTCCTGCTTCTACATAAGCCATATACGCATTGGTTTTTAAGTCTAATTCGCCTTCGCTTATCAAAGCATCTACTCCTAATGAAATCTTATCGTTCAGATGCCAAGCGGCATAGAGGTTTCCATTGAATCCGTTGTTGTTATCTACTGAAATTAATCCTGTACTGACACCTGTGCTAAATTTTTGTGCAAATAAACAAACAGGAAGTAATGTGGTAATTATAATTATTTTAAATGTTTTCATAATTTATTATTTTAGAATTATGAACTATTATGTATATCAATAATTTTCTGATGTACACAATACAGAATTGCCTACATTATACTTCTGCTGTATATTTTGCTTGTGAGTGCTTGTAGTTTTGTCAAAGATAAAAAGGCGTTGTATTCTAAGAATAATCAATATGTCACTAAAAACGTTCAATAATTCGCTTTCCGTTTACTGTTCCCTATATTCCAATGGTGTGATTCCTACCCTCTTTTTAAAGTAAGTCCCAAAGAATGAAGCGTTGGCAAAGTTGAGGTCATAAGCAATTTGTGCCACTGTCATATCCGAACTTTTTAGCATGGCCTTGGCTGCCATTATAACCATTTCTCCTACCCAAGCTGAGATCGGCCTTCCACTTGTTTCGTTAATAACCTTCGAGAAATATTTAGGCGTCAGATAAAGCTTGTCAGCATAAAAATGAACACTTCTTTCAGTCTTGTAGTGCTCAAATAATAAAGCCATAAATTTCATATATATATCTTGCTTCCTGTTAACCTTTTTATTGGATCTGCCCTCAACGTTCATGGTATATTGTTGGAGTATCTGGTAAACAAGTGCATATAAGAGGTTTTTAATGACATCTTCCCTGTAAGCGACCGGTTTGCGGTATTGCATTATCATAAGTTCATGTATGGTCAGTAGTTCCCTAAAATCTTCATTGCTCAAATTAATGCTTACCTGTTCTTCCACAGTTTTTGCAATGTAGCCTAACTGAGTTGACAGCTGGATATTTGAAATAAAGTCAAAAGTGAAAAATAAGAACTCTACTCTTAAATTATCGCTTTGCTCCAAAACTTGTATAATATTGTTTGGTACAGCAATCAATACCGTATTCGCATACACTTCATGTTCCGTAAAGTTTATTCTTATTCGTGCATTGCCTTTTACACAGAATACAAAGGCAATGCCTTCAATGATATGCGGATAGTCAAGATCAAGTTGATGTTCCTGTAAAGTAGTAGGCTTCTTAGAAATAATGAAATCCTTAGTTTCTGTAATCACGTTTAAATTGAACTGACGGGCAAAATGCTCATTAGAAATGCTGCTATAATCTTTCTTTTTCATCGTACATCATGAGTTTATTTAGGTAAAGATACATAAAAAGCGATATTTTGAACATAAATGAAGAATAATTGGTCTTACAGTAAACACTTTCTTTTCTGAAGTTTGCACCGTTATAATATTTAAACAGTAAAACGATTATGGACAAATTAACATTTCAATTGGTAAAACAAGTCAGCATATTATCTTGTCTGTGTCTTCTTATTTCATGCACGTCCAAAGAAGAACAAACAGAAACCCTGACCGTACCCGTAAGTGTACAAACAGTTATATATGACAACAATGCTTTTCCACGGGAGTATATAGGTACCGTGGAAAGTGAAAACTCAGTAGATGTCAGCTTTTTGGTACCCGGAAATATTGAACAGATGTACGTAAGCGAAGGACAAAAAGTAACTAAAGGTCAGTTATTGGCACGACTGAATACCGCATCACTAAAAAATACACACATCGCCGCAATGGCAACACTCAAGCAGGCAGAAGACGCCTATAAAAGAATGTCGGCGATGTACGAAAACAAAAGCCTGCCCGAAATTCAATATATAGATGTAAAAACCAAGTTCGAGCAAGCAAAATCAAGCGAAGCCATCGCAAGAAAAGGTCTTCAGGATGGTAACATCTATGCTCCACAGTCCGGCGTAATCGGTAAACGCTATCTCGAAGCGGGAGCCAATGCAATGCCCGGTGCACCTGTTTACAACATTATGGATATTGGAAGTATTAAAGTAAAAACTGCTATTCCCGAAGGAGAAATATCCACAATCAGTGTTGGGACTAAATGCCAAGTAAAGATTTCGGCTCTTGACAACGAAGCTTTTGAAGGCGAGATAATAGAGAAAAGTGTTTCTGCCAATCCGATTTCCCATACGTATGACATTAAAATAAGGGTGAACAACCCCACCGGAAAAATTATGCCCGGTATGGTTTGCCGGACCTATTTACGGAATCCTGAAAACGGAGAAAGTATTATAATACCTATAAAAGCCGTTCAGGTTGACCATTCAGAGAAAAGGTTCGTATGGCTGAAGGATCAACAGAATAAAGCAGTTTACAGGGAAGTAACCTTGGGGAGCCTTTTAGGAAACGGGGTTCAGATCGTAAACGGATTACAAACCGGAGATGAATTGATTACCGAAGGATATCAGAATATCAGCAATGGAACATTAGTTACCGTAAAATAAACATACCCGTAAATGGAAAATAAGAATAAACATAAAGGACTCATAGCGCTCGCTATGAAGTATCACAAAATAGTGTTCCTGATTGTAGGTACGCTAGGCTTGTTAGGAGTTTTCTCTCTATTTGAAATGCCCAAACAGGAATTTCCCGTATTTACCATTCGTCAAGGTGTAGTAGTGGGTGTATATCCGGGAGCCACCTCGGCAGAAGTGGAAGAACAATTGGCAAAACCACTGGAGAGATTTTTGTTTACTTATAAAGATGTCAAAAAGGCAAAGACCTATTCGCAATCGCGTGACGGCATCGTATATGTATTCGTCGAACTGAACGACGACGTCAATAACAAAGATGAGGTCTGGTCTAAAATCAAGCACGGCTTATCTGCCTTCAAAGCACAACTCCCTCCCGGTGTTTTGGCACTCGTCGCCAATGATGATTTTGGCGATACTTCAGCCTTGCTTATCGCATTGGAATCGGACACTAAGACCTATCGCCAACTCAAAGATTATTTAGAAGAGCTGGAAGATAAGCTTCGGGGCATAGAATCGGTATCAAACCTGAGGCGTTACGGCGTGCAAAATGAGCAACTGAGCATTTATATTGATAAAGAGAAAGTAGCAAGCTATGGAATCAACATATACAGTCTTTACCAAACTTTATTAACCAAAGGAATGATCGGTCCGGCAGGTACAATTGATAATGATGAAATGGTCGTTCCAATACATATCTCTCGTCCGTTTGCATCAGAAAAGGAACTGGAAGAACAGATTGTATATTCTGATCCTTCGGGAAACCATATTCGTCTCAAAAATGTGGCACAAGTGGTCAGAGAATATCCCAAACCCACCAGTTATACCATCAGCAACGGAAAAAAAAGCCTGATACTCTCTACTGAGATGCGTGAAGGCTATAACATCGTGCAATACGGAAAAGATGTTGATTTGGTGTTAAAGGATTTTGAAAAAAAACTACCTGATGATGTAAAAGTGTTTCAAATAGCCAACCAGCCGCAAGTAGTAGACACCTCTATAAAAACGTTTCTGATAGAACTGGCAATGGCCATAGGCGCCGTTGTACTGGTTACGATGGTGTTTTTGCCAATAAGAGTTGCCGGTGTAGCAGCTTCTACCATTCCGGTTTCCATCTTTATTTCGCTTGCAATAATGTTTGCATTTGGAATTGAATTGAACACCGTAACCTTGGCTGCACTCGTTGTGGTTCTTGGTATGATTGTGGACAACTCTATTGTCATTGTAGACGGCTACCTTGAAAAATTAGATGAGGGCATTCCCCGATGGGAGGCCAGCATTGAAAGTGCACAAGAATATTTTAAGGCTATCCTATCAGCTACTCTGGCTATCGGTATTACATTCTTTCCCTTCCTATTTACGCTTACGGGACAGTTGTATGATTTCGTACAGGCATTTCCGTGGACAATCCTTATTACTCTGAGTGTATCACTTGCTGTAGCAACGCTTTTAGTTCCCTTTCTTCAGTACTATTTTGTACGTAAGGGGTTGTTTAATAAGGAAGATAATGACTCCAAAAGAAATAAAAGCATTTTAGGTTATGTTCAAGATGCATACAATACCGTGCTTGCATGGGTATTTAGATTTCCTAAATTATCTTTCCTTTTAGGTTCCCTATCTGTTATTGGAGGAGTGGTCATGTTCTTGAATCTTCCACTGAAATTAATGCCAATAGCTGAGCGTAACCAGTTTGCGGTAGAGATATTTCTTCCTCAGGCAAGCTCATTGAATCAAACCGAAGAAATAGCCAAGGACATGAGTCAAATTCTCAGTAAGGATGAACGGGTAAAATCCATAACAACCTTTATGGGCAGTGGCTCCCCACGTTTTCACACCACTTACGCGCCTAAAATCGGCGGACCAAACTTTGCTCAGTTTATTGTAAATACCAAATCCAGCAATGCTACGGAAGAAATGCTGGACGAATATTCCGACAAATATGCAAAACACTATCCTAATGCCTTTGTCAAATTCAAACAATTAGACTATCAGATAGGTGTAGATGCTGATGTTGAAATTAGATTGAGCGGAAATAACATTAATGACTTGAAAGAAGTTGCCGGCAAATTGAAGTCTGAAATAGGAAAAAGAGAAGAACCAATACGCATTTATACCAATTATGAAGAAATATTACCTGACATCCAAGTAGCATTAGATCCGGTAGAATCGAACAGATTGGGAATTACCGAAGGAATCTTGGGAGTAGGCTTAGCAACACGTTTTGGCGGAATGCCTATTACTACTATATGGGAAAATGATTATGAGGTTCCGGTAGTACTTAAATCCAAATGGGAACATAAAGATCCTGTGGCCGGTGATGTGGAAAATGAATACATATCGGGGCTATTCTCACCTGCTGTTCCATTAAGACAAGTAGCTAAAGTATCGTCCGAATGGAATGAAGGGCAGATTGTACGTCGGAATGGAGTGCGGACATTGTCGGTATATGTGGATTTAAAAAGAGGACAAAAAGTCGATGCTATGCAGAAAGAAGTCGAAGGTATTGTAAGCAGCCTTCAAAACGACATTAAAGATAAAGATATTATAGTGAGCTATGGCGGCGTTAAGGATATGAACGATGAAATGATACCCAAAATCGCCAAAGCTTTGTTGGTGTCAGTGGCCATTATCTATTTCATCTTGATATTCCACTTCAAAAATGTAAGTCTTGGATCATTGGTGTTTGCTTCCGCTTCATTCAGCATTTTCGGGGCAGCATTCGGTATTTGGATAATGGGATTGGATTTTAGTGTAACTGCTGTGTTGGGCTTGGTAAGTCTTATCGGTATTATCGTGCGAAATGGGATTATTATGTATGACTATATAGAAGAATTGCGAAATGAGCAAGACAAGTCTGTATTGGAAGCCTGTCTAGAAGGTGGAAAACGAAGAATGCGGCCGATTTTATTGACCTGTTTGGCTGCATCAATGGGGGTTATTCCAATGATCGTCAGTAAAAGTCCGCTATGGGCTCCAATGGGTTCGGTAATCTTCTTCGGTACACTGATTTCAATGATCCTCATCTTAACAATGCTACCCTTAATCTATTGGTTAGCTTTTAAAAATCAAGATAAAAACAAAGCATTATGATTGTAAATGATAAAATAGGAATCATCCTATCAGGAGGAGGAGTTCGAGGTGTTGCCCATTTGGGGATATTACAGTTTATAAAAGAGATGGGAATTGAACCGGATGCGGTATCGGGGGCAAGTGCCGGAGCCTTGGTTGGAGCTTTTATTGCCGAAGGTTACGCTCCCAAAGAGATTCTTAGATTCGCACAGGAAGAACGTTTCTTTAGCTATTCAGATATCTCTGCTAAAAATGGAGGCCTGTTCAGTACACTTATTTTTGAAAAAATTATTCAGAAATACATACCGCATGACAGTTTTGAGAAACTAAATATTCCACTTTATGTTTCCGTAACGGATTTTACCAATGCGCAACCGTTGATCTTTGACAAGGGCAGCTTATCTTTCGCTGTAAAGGCTTCCTGTTGTTTTCCGCTTGTTTTTCAGCCAGTACTTTATGAGGATAATACATATCTGTGTGATGGGGGATTATTAAATAACTTTCCAGCAGATCAAATTCGGGCCACCTGTAACAAAACCATAGGAATCAATGTTAATCCGCTTAATCGACACGATGGGAAATTAGGATACAAAGACATTGTTGGTCGTATCATTCGTATGACCACATCCAAGGTCGCCGTAGACAGTAAGGTGGAGTGTGATCTATTCATACAACCTGAAGATTTGATTCGTTACAACACCTTTGATATGAAGAAAATGGATGAAATATACCTTTTGGGATATGAATACGCCAAAAATTGTGAAAAAGAACTTTTGAAGCTGAAGGAAATGCAGCGCATTTCCGAAGATGGAGACTTGAATGAGGGCAATCAAGAACCGAAATGACAATTATTACCCAGTAAAATAAAAAAAGTAATGAAAATAATAGTTACAACTATAGCCTTGCTTATAAGTGTTTTTGGGTTTTCCCAGACGCAACTAACGCTTGAACAGAGCAAATCAATGGCCTTGAAGAATCATGCCAAAATTAAAAACAGTGAACTGGAAGTGAGAGCAGCCAACGAAATCAAAAAAGAAGCCTATACCAATTATTTTCCAAAAGTCAGTGCATCGGCAATGGGAGCACAGGCGATAGACCCTATTTTGAAAGCTAAGATGCAAGGCGGTAACCTGCCGGTTTACGATGGCAACCCTGCCAATTTGGGAACCGCCACACAATTTGCCTATATGCCCAATATAAATGTGGGCTTGTTTAATCAATTTGGCTTGGGCTATATCAGTGTATTACAGCCTGTATATGCCGGAGGTAAAATAAAAACAGGCAATGAACTTGCAAAACTAAATATAGAGGTAAAAGAGCAACTAAAACACCTATCTGAAAATGAAATTGTGCTAAAAACAGAGCAACAATACTGGCAGGTTATCTCTGTTCAGGAAAAACAAAAGGTATTGAACAGCTATATCGAGTTTTTAGATACACTTTACCATCAAGTAAACAATGCTCACAAAAACGGAGTCATTATTAAAAATGATGTACTAAAGGTAACCATTAAACAAAGTGAATTGCAGGTGAATAAAACACAATTAGAAAATGGTAAAAAATTAGCCCTTATGCAGCTATGCCAAACCATAGGTGTAGATTACAGTCCGGAGATTATTCTAGATGATAATCTGAATGACCTTTCATTTCCGGAATCCTTTTTTGTTTCCAATGCAGAAGTGCTTCCTAATCGTGTCGAGTATAAGTTGTTGGAAAAATCGGTAAGTGCTTCAAAATTGGAAACCCAAATGAAAAAGGGTGATTACCTGCCTTCCCTGGGTGTAGGTATAACAGGATATTATCTCGATCAGTTTGAAAGCATCCAAAATGGGAATTTTAACGCAATGGTATATGCTTCTTTATCCATTCCAATTTCTGACTGGTGGGGCGGAAAGTACAAGTTAAAAGAGTTGAAAATTAAAGAAGAAATAGCACAGAACACATTAGATGATACCAAAGGTTTGCTCATTCTGCAAATGGAGAAAGCGTGGACAGACCTGATAGAAGCAAATGAAAAAATACATCTGATTGAAGAAGTATTACAACAAACCGAAGAGAACTTGAAAGTTAATCAGGATAGTTATGATAATGGATTGATCCAGCTTTCAGATCTCCTCGAAGCTCGTGCGCTGAAAGCCGATACCGAAGATCAGCTCATAGAAGCCAAGAGTCAGTATAGAGTAGCTATAACAAACTACTTACAAGTAACTGGAAGATAAATTAAATGAAAACAAAAGTATTGATACAGGCTGTTGGTGGGTTTGTTCCACCCAATCGGAGAACAAATGCCGATTTGGAAATCCTATCGGAAACGAGCAGCGAGTGGATTGTAAAACGTACAGGAATCAAAGAAAGAAGGATTTTGGCAGATGGATTAGCCACTTCCGACATGGTTGTATCTGCAATACAGAATATGATAGACCACTGCGATATTTCATTACAGGAAATAGACTGCCTCATAGTAGCAACCTGTACACCGGATATGCCCATGCCATCTACAGCAAATATCGTTTCCCGTAAACTGGGGCTGAAAAATGTTTTCGGGTTTGATATTAATGCCGCTTGCAGTGGTTTTTTATATGCACTTTCATTAGGTACTTCGCTTATAGAAAGTGGGAAATATAAAAATATTGTAGTAGCAGGTGCAGATAAAATGAGTAGTGTTACTGATCTGCAGGACAGAAAAACCAATATTCTTTTTGGCGATGGTGCAGGAACGATTCTTTTACAGCCCGGAACGGGAGAAACCGGGAGCATTATTGACAGCATACAGAATGGTAACGGAGAGGGTATGGACTTTCTAAACATAGAAGGCGGTGGTTCTCTCTATCCCGCCTCATATTCCAGCTTACATAAACGCCAACATTATATCAAACAAGAAGGACGTATTGTTTTTAGAAATGCTATAGAGAAAATGGTCGCAGTGTGTAGAGAAATATTAGAAAGAAACAATATTGATATTGGAGAAGTCGATTGGCTGCTTCCCCATCAGGCAAATCTCCGAATAATAAATGCTGTTGGAAAAGAGCTTGGAATAGATGACAAAAAGGTGCTGACCAATGTCCAATATTTAGGTAACACAACCGGTGCAACGATTCCCTTGGGTTTATGGGATTTTCAAGATAAGATAAAAAAAGGAGACCTCGTATTACTTACCGCATTTGGAGCCGGTTTCACATGGGGAGCTACACTTCTGAAATGGGAAGTGTAAATTAAAACACGAATAAAAAAGAAGTATTAATCATTAAATTTTATTAACAATGGAAAATTCAAAAGGAAATCAAAAACCAATCTTAGTAAAGATTGCCAATCAACTGCTTAAAGACCAGCAGGAATTGGATTCATTGGCTGTACAAGTATCACTTGGCAAAGCCGAAGCAAGAGACAAGTTCAGAGAAGTAAAATCAGAACTTAAAGAGAAAATACAAGACTTTAAAAAGTTGCTTTCATCCGAGTACAATAAAACGACTGACTGGGTAAAAAATACTTTGGAAGAATTAGACAGGCTCGAAAGCACTTTGGAAGAAAGTATTGAAGAGGACTTCGAAGCAAGTAAGGTAAATATCATCGAAAAGATAGATAACGTAAAGGAACTGTTAGCTGAAAATCCTCAAGCAGAAAAATTATTGCTCATGTTTTCAACCTATTATGAGAAATCAAAGCTACAGCTTGAAGTGCTGGAACAAAGTGCACAGGATAAAAAAGCAGAATTGACTGAAAGCTATAGACATAATATGGAGGAAGCTGGGAAATCTGCCACTGCCCTTATTGAGAAGTTCAATGATAAAAAAGAAGAAGCAGAGATAAGAGTAGAAATCTTTAAGGAAGAGATAGACCTTGTTTATCAGCATTTAAAAAGAGCTGTAAAAGCTTTTAGTTAAAATGAACAGATTTCAAATCAACACGAAAACTCTCAACATACATCGGGAGCTTTCGTGTTGTTATTATGGCATTTTATAAGAGAATTTTAAATGATAAAAGAACTATACAGCAGGAATTGGAGCCACAATAAAAAAATATACGATTTGAAAGAACTGCTGTTGATTATCTCTTTATGGATCATTGCTGCATTGCTGTTTGTATTCATAAAGGTTAACGACTTTTCAGAAGCCTATATTACACAGGGTTATCAACTTCAGGGCTGGGTATCTGTAATGCGAATATATTCTGTAGCATTTTTTCTTTCCGGATTTATAGGCATATTTATGGGCATTATGCACTTGTACATTTATCCTGCAGCCAATAAAAAGAGATTTATTTTTTCATTGAGCATAAGGCTATTGAATGTTTTACTACTTCTTCTGTTTGTTTTGGTGGTTTATTACAATTTATTCTATAATGGGGATTTAGATTCATTTAACTTCTCCCCGATAATATCCATAGGTGTTTATGCTTTGTTTGTTGAGAGCTTCATTATTGTACTGTTACTAATAAAAAGAAACTTAGGAAGGGGCTATTTTTCGGACTTTTTCAAAAGCAGATACCTTACTCCAAGTGAGGAAGAACGGGTATTCCTCTTTATAGATATGATAGACTCCACTCCATTAGTACAACAAATAGGTTCATATAGGTATAGCAGGTTAATGCAGGATTGCTTTACAGACCTTTCTGATATTACTCTAAATTATAATGGATTGTTATACCAATTTGTAGGGGACGAAGCTGTTATAACCTGGAAGATTTCAAAAGGTTTCAAGTTTAGCGATTGCCTAGATTTTTATTTCGCATATCTGCAAACATTGGAAATAAAAAAAGATTACTACACGGAAAAATACGGTGTTTCACCAAAGTTCAGGGCGGCGGCTAATAGCGGAAAAGTTACTATTGCATTGGTTGGGGATATCAAAAGACAAATAACCTACTACGGAAATGTGCTGAATATTTGTGCACGGCTTCAAAAATTACCAGGAAATAATGAAAATCAAATTATTATTTCGGAAGACTTTTACAATAAGGTTTTTGAATGTAAGCATTACCGTTTTTATCCAAAAACAGACTTTAACTTAAAAGGAATACCCAACATCAAAAAAGCATACATAGTACAGCTGCAACCAGCAAAACTTAATTTTTAACTCCGATTATTTAGGTAGCCTATTTTGAGCAGTTTGTAGAGGTCAAGGTCTTTTTTGGTTATCTCTGATATTCTTCATTTACCGTGAGCCATCCTTCTTGGACAAATCTGTCATACATGTACATTCTTTCATTGTAGTAAAATAGAAAAGTCCTTTTTTGAAATCAGCTTTTTGCAAAGAGTGATAGTCTATCAATTTATAGCCTCAGAGCAAGGCGATAATATACTGAAGATGATTCTGCAACATCATCTCTATATTTGTCATGCTGAAAAATCTCTTATCGGCAAAATAAATTACTTGGTTGAACTTCAGTTTCTCCACGCTTAGATCATCGATTAAATGTCTGTAATATTTCCATTGATTAGCTGATAATGTACCTGTTGCTGCATATCGGCAGAAATCAAATACATCAATCTTACCTGCTTTTCTAAGTCAAAACTGTCAAAACTTGAATTGTATCCTTTTACATTAACGGTCAATAATTCTGACTTGCTGAATGCATTTGATGCATTTGATCTCGGTTTTAACTTTATACTTCAGAACCCCATTCAGTGAGTGCCATAAGTAATCTGATTAGGTAGTTCAAGAATATCTGATATAACCTAATAAATCAGATATTTTGTAAAAAAAAACAGTTGGAAAAGAAGGGGTAAGAAATCGGAGTTAAGGATTAAATTAATCAAAATTCAGAATTCATTAATGACAAAATACAGCACTCAAAATAATTGGCTATTGATTTATCGGGCTTATTTTTATCCCAAATTAAAAAAATATGATTCGGAATATTTTTCTAATCTCATTTCTGCTGCTTTCCGGTTGTTTGTTTGCACAGATCGACAGTCTGACAATGGATATGAATTTCAAAACAAGGGCTGAAGGAAACAACGGTTATTCCACACTGATTCCGAAAGGAAAAAACATGAAAACCGATGTACAGTCGAGAGCAAGAATCGGAATGAATTTTTATTTTGACAAACTCAAACTCAGGGTGGCCGGACAGGATGCCAGAGTCTGGGGCGATACTTCGGCAGGATCTCAAAGCGAAAGCGTTTCTTTTTACGAAGCCTGGGCAAAATACAGTTTTACAGAAAATTTCTATCTGAAGGCAGGACGTCAGGGAATCTCTTTTGACAATGGCCGTCTGATTTGGGAAAGCGACTGGGGAATGGCCGGAAAGACATTTGATGCGCTCCGTCTCGGTTTTGATTTGAATGACGGATCTTCGCTCGATGCGGTGGTTACTTACAACAGTCAGTCATCAAAAAGGGATGACAGTCTGGAGCATGAAGAATATACGATTTATGACGGCGGTGAAAGAACAAAGACCATGCAGCTGATTCATTATCAGAGTTCTGCTCAAAATAATTTCAAATATTCCGCTATTCTGATGAACAATGTGGTTCAGACCGAAGACGGAAGTCACAATTCTATGACCACTGCAGGTCTGGGGCTGAAACATCAGTTCAGTCCGGTATTTGATATTTCGGCTTACGGCTATTATCAGTTTGGAAAAAATACAGCAGATCAGGACAAAAACGCTTATGATTTTGCACTGACGCTGAACTATTCGCCGGTTTCTGTCTGGAAAATGATTTTGAGTGGTGAACTGGTCTCGGGAACAGGATATGACGAAGATCCGAAAAAGAACAATTCATTCAGTCCGGTTTACACCACCAGCCATACTTTTAACGGTTATATGGATTATTTCTTTGCGCGCAATCATTTCAACGGTCCGGGTCTGATCGATCTGAATCTGAAAAACAATATTGATTTGAACAAATTCGGAAATCTGTATCTGGCGGTTCATTATTTTTCGGCACACCAAAAATTCAGTCCGACCGAAGAAAAATATCTGGGAACCGAACTGGATCTGGTTTACGGAAAAACTTTCGGAAAATACTTTCTGCTGAATTTCGGTTATTCGCAAATGTTTGCATCAGACGGTTTAAAGGTTTTGAAAGGTGTGTCCAATCCGAAAGAACTTCAGAATTTTGTCTGGATCGGTTTGAATTTTAATCCGCAGTTTAAATTATTTTGATGTGATTATAGCTTTGAGAAAATTTAAAATGAGTGGCTAATCAATAATTTCCAATCACTAATTCCTTCCAAATCTAACCTTTCCTTCAGCTCAAAATAAATTGATTCATTTTAGATGCGTCACTTGCTTTTTTAAGTTAAAATGTGTTAACTTGCGTCAAAACAAGACTTATGCTTCAAACAAATTTTCTGACGGTTGATGAAGTGGCTGAAAATCTAAAAGTTACCCGACAAACTGTGGCAAAATATATCAAGTCAAATGAATTGAACGCAGTCAGGATAAATAAAAATTACAGGATAACTTTAAATGACTTTGAGAATTTTTTGATAAAAAATTCGACGATGGTGGAAGAGCCTCGGATAGCAATTCTAAAAAAAACCAAAAATTGCTTTCTTGAATATGCAGATAAAATGGATGAATTTGAAATAATTTATGGCATTGAGTCAGGGGAATTAAAGGAGATTGAATTAAATCATCCGAATGAGTTTAACAAATTCATTTTCGGCGACAATTATTTTGTTTTGAAAAATCTGCTGAAAAAATATAAATCCAAAATCGATTTGGTTTATATAGATCCTCCTTTCGGAACAGGGCAGGATTTTAATTTTCTCGACAATAATACTGCATATTCAGATAATTTAGTGGACAGTGAGTTTCTGGAATTTATCAGAAAGAGACTGTTCCTTTTGCGTGAATTAATGTCCGAACAGGGAAGTATTTATCTGCATATTGACAAGAAAATCGGCCATTATGTGAAAATCATTATGGACGAAGTGTTTGGTAATAAAAACTTTATAAATGATATTACAAGAATAAAATGTAATCCCAAGAATTTTGCGAGAAATGCTTATGGAAATTATTCTGATATGATCCTTTATTATGCAAAAAACAGAGATATGCAAATCTGGAATGAAGTAAAAGAATTAATGTCCGAAGAAAAAAGAATAGAATTGTTTCCCAAAAAACATCCCGAGCACGGTTTTTACACAACCAATCCGATTCATGCACCCGGAATTACCAAAGATGGAGACACCGGAATGGAATGGAATGGCTTGAAACCTCCAAAAGGCCGACACTGGCGATACTCAAGAGAAGTTTTGGACGAATTGAACGATCGGGGTCTGATAGAATGGTCGGGCAATGGAAATCCAAGAAAAATCGTTTTGGCAAAAGACCACAACGGTTTTAAAATTCAGGATGTTTGGGAGTTCAAAGATAAAGGGCTTTCCTATGTTGATTATCCCACTCAAAAAAATCATGATTTATTGGAGCGAATTATCCTTAATTCGTCAAATGAAAACTCTGTTGTATTGGATTGTTTTGCGGGTTCGGGCGGCACATTGAAAATCTCCGACAAACTCAAAAGAAATTGGATTGGCATAGATAATTCAAGCCATTCTTTGGATGTGGTCAGGAGAAATTTCAAAAAAGAAAATATACTTTGTAATTTTTATGAGTATTTCACATTTACCTGATTATAAATGAATTCAGATAATCCTCCAACAGCAGCGCACTGACTATATCATATTCAAATTCCTGAACCATCACATTTACCTTGTCATTGATGATTGAATTGTTGATTTTTCTTGTTGCCCAGGGAAAACCGTCAATGATGCCCACTCTGATTACCGCACTCCTCTGTTCCCTGCAAAAATCAAGAACATCCCTGACCTGATTATTTTGATTTCCACCGGATCGACCAATCCATTTTGCTTCTCCAATGATGTAAGTTTCATTGACTTTTGCCACCAAATCCGGTCTTTTTCGTAAATTTTGGTTCAAAATATCATTCACGAAATTTTTACCTTCCTCTTCCGATGCATTTAATACAAAAATCCCTTCAGTTGAATCCTGAAAATCTGCAACATTCAGCAATTGAAATTTATTTCTCAGCCAATTGGTAAACATGGGGCCCATTTGTGTATTCAATTTTGGAGCGGATTCCAAGCGGATAATTAATTCATCCGCAGTCATGGCATACAAAGTATTTGCTATTCTGTTGATTTGCATTGGGTTATATTCGAGACAATTTCTGACTTCTTTAATCAGATAAGCCAAAGGTTCGTCATAAGGAAATTTCACTTCTCCCTGTAAAAGCGATATCAGTTCATGGGTTCTTCTGCCTTGATGCGCTGCTATAATCCTTCTTCTTAGTCTTTGATCCAAATGATTTGGAATTGCGGTTTCTAATGGATAGACTTCCAGAAGATTATCCAAATAGGGAGTATTTTCAAATAACTCAACACTTTTGAGAATCCATTCGTTTAATTCTTCTCTTTCATTTTCAATATCAATGGTTCTTTCCATTTGTTTTAGATTAACGGTCGAAAAAATTATGATGCACAATACCAAAATGTTAAATTCAAAATTCATCAGGACACTTTCGAATCATGATTTAATTAAATCCCGGTTTACATCGGCTAAAATACAAAATTCAGAACATCAAAAAATACAATATAAAAACATTTCAAAACTAAACATCATAAAATTAAAAATCAAAATGATTTACTTTACTCAAAAATTTGATTTTGTTCAATCGTTACTTACTTTCCTTATTTATACTCATTTTATATTAAGGTGTAAATCATCTTGTTCGCTCCATTTCTCAATACTTTATCTTTATATTTATTGTGTCAAAATCATTTTTTTTCATAAAACCAATTGTCATGGAGTCAACCAATATCAACGATCCCGAATATTTTCATAAGGTAGTGGACTGTCAGTATGCCTGTCCGTCGCACACACCTGTTCCTCAATATTTAAGACTGATTGCAAAAGGTAAATTCACCGAATCCTATATGGTCAATTGGGATTCAAACGTATTTCCGGGCGTGCTCGGCCGTACCTGCGACCGTCCGTGCGAACCCGCATGCCGTCGCGGACGAGTGGAGAAAAAACCGGTGGCCATCTGCCGACTGAAACGGGTGGCAGCCGATCATAAAAAAGATGTGAAAAAACACATGCCGCAGGCGCCTTTCAAACCAAACGGCAAGAAAATCGCGCTGATCGGTGCAGGTCCTTCATCGCTGACGGTGGCAAGAGATTTGGCGCCGCTTGGTTATGAAATCCATCTGTTTGACGACCAGAGCAAAGGCGGCGGTTTTATGCGCAGTCAGATTCCGTCTTTCCGTTTGCCCGAAGAGGTTTTGGAGGAAGAAGTCGGTTATATCCTTGATTTGGGCATTCATACCCATTTCAATCATTATGTTTCCTCGATGAAGGAAGTTTTGGAAAAAGATTATGATGCCATTTTTGTCGGAACCGGTGCTCCGCGCGGACGCGATCTGCACATTCCGGGAAGAGAAGAAGGCGCAGAAAATATACATATCGGCATCAACTGGCTGGCGAGTGTGACTTTTGAACATACCGAAAAAATCGGTGAAAAAGTGATTGTTCTCGGCGGCGGAAATACTGCGATGGACTGTTGCCGAACCGCACTCAGATTAGGCGGAAAGGATGTGAAAATCGTGGTGAGAAGTCCAAAAGCTGAAATGAAGGCTTCGGAATGGGAAATTGAAGATGCAGAACACGAAGGCGTTCCGGTTTATGAAAATCATGTGCCCAAATCCTATGTGGTTGAAAACGGAAAACTCAAAGGGATGATGTTTGAGAAAGTCAATGCGGTATATGATGAAAATGGAAAGAGAAGTCTGATTCCGACCGGCGAACCCGAAGTTTTTATCGAAGCGGATGATGTGCTGGTGGCTGTCGGTCAGGAAAACAGTTTTCCGTGGATTGAAAGAGACCTCGGAATCGAATTTGACAAATGGGGAATGCCCGAAATCAATGCAAAGACCTTTGCTTCTACCCATAAAAGAGTGTTTTTTGGCGGCGATGCTTCACTCGGACCAAAAAACATTATTACATCGGTGGCTCAGGGTCATCAGGCTGCCATTTCGATTCATCTGCAGTGTGAGGAAATGGACATTAAAAATGACCGTCCCTCGCCTTTTGTCAATCTGAGAACCGTGAAAATGGGAATTCACGAATGGAGTTATGACAGTCAGGTTTCAAACGACCAGCGTTATCTGGTGCCACAGGCAGACAAAGCAGAAACGCTTCAGGATATAAAAATGGAAGTTGAACTCGGTTTTGAAGAACTGGAAGCTTTCAAAGAAGCGGAACGCTGTCTGAATTGTGATATGCAAACCGTTTTTGACAAAGATTTGTGTATTGAATGCGATGCCTGCGTGGATGTCTGTCCGACCGACTGTATCACTTTCACTACGATGGAAGAAGATGAATTTGATCTGAGAAACAAACTGAATATGCCAGCGCTCAATACCGATCAGGATATTTATGTTTCGGGTCCGCTGCCAACCACCAAATTTATGATCAAGGACGAAAATGTCTGTCTGCACTGCGGTTTGTGCGCAGAACGCTGTCCGACTTCCGCCTGGGATATGAAACAGTTCTATTACAATGTGACCAAATCACATAATATGGGCAACAAAGAAAAAAATGACGGAATTCCGCCGGTGGTGATTTATTGAATTTATGATTGAATTTGTAAAATAATAATTTGCCGAAAGTAAAAACAAATGCAAAAAATTAAACTCAATAATATAGATAAGGCGGACATTGGTTTTTTACTGATGGAAATTGAGAATTCTTTTGGTATCCAATTGGAAAATGAGGAACTGAAAGACATCAGGACTTTTGGTGAATTGTGTGATTGCATTATTAACAGGATTCAATTGGAAAATACAGATGACTGTACGACTCAACAGTCATTTTATAAATTAAGAAATGCAATTGGTAATTTATTTAATACAGATGCCAAAACAATTTCACCCGAAGATCAGCTTAAAGTATATTTTCCGAGATTCAGAAGAAGAAAGAATATTTCAGCACTTGAAAAACAATTGGGTTTCAAATTAAATCTTTTGGCACCGCCTTCATGGTTAGTTGTTTCTTTGATTGCTATTATGTTGATTTCATTTGTCGGAACGTTTTTTTCCTCTTATGCCTTTTGGATAGGTTTGGCTGCCTTTATCGGTTTGAAAATCGCATTTGAAAACGGAACTGAATTAAAAGTCAAAACGTTTGGTGAACTGGCCGAAAAAATGACAGGTGAAAATTATGTCAAAACAAGACGAAATTCAAATACATACAATAAAAATGAAATCGAAAAAATTATTGTAAAGAGATTTGCGGATACATTTGATTTGAAGAAAAGTGAATTAACCAAAGAGGCTTTGCTATGAAAAAAAGCATATTGCTCTCTGCTCTCATCATTACGAGCCTGATTAGCTGTCAGAATGAAAGGGAATTTTCGGAAGTGAAAAATCTTTCCGAATATACGAATACGGAGTTTATTCCAACTTTGGAACATCAGATTACAAAAGATAAAAACGCTGTTTATTGTGCGACTTTGCTTTTTGCCTGGAACGAAATCAGAGACATTATCGAAACAGATATAAACATTCCAAATGAGTATTCGGATTTAAAATTACTGAATGATTCCAAATCTTTTATCGGTGTCTTAAAATCGAATGAATACAAAGCCAGTGGAGAAGTTGACGGCGATATGATTTCTGCCAAAGCTGAGTTTAAAAAATCTCTGCCATTTGAAATCAAACTGAACGCTTATACCGGAAAATTGACTTTTGACGGACAAAAAACAGCTTCTTTCGGTGTGAAAGGAAATGATGAAATTGAATTGCTGCGTTTGGTGAGAATCGTTTATTACAAAAATGACAACAACTTTATCGTCAAATTATTACCCAAAGATAAAATGCATGAAATCATTTTATTCAAAACAGAACAGTCTTTTCATTCAATGGCCGAAATGGCGGCTGAAATTTCAAAACTTACCGAAATTGGAAACCGGGAAAGAAAAGACAACAAAATCAACTGGAGATATCATTGGAATTATAAAGATGAACTGATCATTCCAAAATACAATTTCAATATAGAAACCAACTATTCGACTTTGGAAGGAGCTCATTTCAATGCAGAAAATCAAATTTTCACAATTGAAAAAGCATGGCAGCGAACCGCTTTTATACTTGACGAAAGCGGCGCAGAAATCGAAAGTGAAGCTGAGATGGATGCAGTGGCAGAAGCAGCAGAAGAAGAAGTTGAAGAACCCAAACCCAAAAAGATGATATTTGACAAAGAATTCTTAATTTTATTGAAAAGAACAGATTCAAAACATCCGTATTTTGGTTTGTGGACAACCAATACCGAATTAATGATTAAGGAGTAAAAACAAAAGCTTTAAAATAAAAACCAAATATGCCGGCAACACAAACAGAAACAGCAGTGAAAGTAAATGATTTTGTCATCCGGTTTGCAAATGTGAACGGAACCGGTTCTGCAAGCGCAAATTTCCTTTTTGCAAAAGCAATTTTCAAAATGGGCATTCCGGTGACACCAAAAAATATTTTCCCGTCCAACATTCAGGGACTTCCCACCTGGTACGAAGTTCGGGTGAATGAGGAAGGATGGCTCGGCAGACGCGACGGAATCGATTTTATGGTGAGTGTAAATCCGCAAAGCATGAAGGAAGACATCGCCGGTGTCAGACCGGGCGGCTATTTTATGTACGACAGCACCAAAATGCTGTATGAGGAATACATTCGTCCCGACATTCATTATATCGGTGTGCCGATGATGGATCTGAGCGTTCGGACTTTTAAGGATGCCAGACAACGGCAGTTGTTTAAAAACGTGATCTATGTCGGTGCCTTGGCGGAACTGCTCGGCATTGAAATTCAAGCTTTAACAGATGTACTCAACAGTCAGTTCAAAGGAAAAGAAAAACTGATTGAACCCAATCTCAAGGCGTTGCAGATGGGAATTGATTATGTGAAAGAAAATTACAAAGAATCGCTAAACATCAAGCTTGAAAGAAGAAATCTGATCGGCGATTCCATACTGATCGACGGCAATACCGCCTGCGGTTTGGGCGCGGTGTACGGCGGTGCAACGGTTTGTACCTGGTATCCGATCACGCCTTCGACTTCGGTGGCTGAAGCTTACAATAAATTCTGTTCAAAATACAGGATCGATCCCGAAACAGGAAAGAAAAATTTTGCTTTTGTACAATCGGAAGATGAACTGGCGGCTGTGGGGATGGCGATCGGTGCAGGATGGAACGGTGCCAGATCTTTTACCGCTACCAGCGGTCCGGGGCTTTCGCTAATGAATGAATTTCTGGGTCTCGCCTATTTTGCCGAAATCCCGATGGTGCTCATTGATGTTCAGCGAACCGGCCCATCTACCGGTATGCCGACAAGAACGCAGCAGAGCGATATTTTTGAAGCTGCTTATGCTTCTCACGGCGATACCAAACATGTGGTGCTCTTCCCTTCCACTCCAAAAGACTGTTTTGAGATGAGTGCACAAGCTTTTGACCTTGCCGAACAACTGCAAACGCCCGTCATTATGCTTTCCGATTTGGATTTGGGAATGAATGATCATATTTCTGAACCGCTGACCTGGGACGACAACCGAAAATACAAACGCGGAAAAGTGCTTTCGGCAGAAGCACTTGACGAAATAGAAGATTTTGGCCGTTATCTGGATGTGGACGGCGACGGCATTCCGTACAGAACTTATCCGGGTACGCATCCTGAAAAAGGCGCATATTTTACACGCGGTTCTTCAAAAGACGAATTTGCAAAATATACCGAAAGCGGCGAAGCATACAAACGAAATATGGATCGGCTGACTAAGAAATTCAATACCGCAAAGGAACTGGTTCCTGCGCCGGAATTGTATCAGGAAACCAATCAGTCAAATGAAGGCATACTGTTTTTCGGTACTTCAAAATATGCGGCTGAAGAAGCTTTGCATCTGATGAAAAAGGACGGAAAAACAATGGATGCCATCCGTATCAAGGCTTTTCCGTTCAACAAAACAGTTGAGGATTTTATTCATTCGCATGACAAAGTCTATGTGGTGGAACAAAACCGTGATGCACAGCTGCGCAGTCTGCTGATGATCGAACTGGAAATCAATCCGGCGAAACTGATCAAAGTATTGAATTATGACGGAATGCCGATTACGGCGGATGATATTTTGAAACAAATTAAGAATTATGAATTTTGAATTAGTAATGAGTGATGAGTGATTAGTAATTAGTGATTAGTAATTAGTGAATAGTTATAAAACTTCTAACTTCTAAATTCTAAATTCTAAATTCTAACCTCTAACTTGAAACTTGAAACAAAAAAATTATGACATACATCAAACCAAAATTCAGACATCCGGATTTACCCAAAAACAAATTGGGTTATACTTCGGCTTATTACGAAGGTGCATTGTCAACCCTTTGTGCTGGCTGCGGCCATGATTCCATCAGTGCGGCCATCTTACAGGCGTGTTTTGAAATGGACATTGAACCGCACAAAGTCGCCAAACTTTCGGGTATCGGCTGTTCATCCAAAACGCCGACTTATTTTCTAAGCAACTCACACGGATTCAATTCGGTACACGGACGTATGCCGGCGGTGACCACAGGCGCCAATCTTGCCAACCGCGATCTGATGTATATCGGTGTTTCGGGCGACGGAGATTCGGCTTCGATCGGAATGGGACAGTTTGCCCACGTGATCCGGAAAAATCTGAACATGGTTTATATCTGTATGAACAACGGGGTTTACGGTTTGACCAAAGGTCAGGATTCTGCAACTGCAGATGTCGGTTCTGTCAGCAAAGCCGGAAGTGTCAATCCCTATCGGCCAATCGATCTGGCAAGTCTTGCCATCGAACTTGGTGCATCCTTTGTGGCACAGAGTTTCTCGGGCGACAAAGACCAGCTGATTCCGTTGCTGAAAGCTGCGATGAACCATCCGGGATTTGCGTTTCTGAATATCGTTTCGCCCTGCGTAACTTTCAACAACAATCCGGGCTCGACAAAATCATATTCTTTTGTGAGAGAACATTCTGCCTGCACCGGAAAAACCGATTATGTGCCCGAAATGGAAACCATCACCAAATCTTATGATGAAGGTGAAACTGCAACCATAGAACTGCATGACGGCAGCGCTTTGCAATTGCACAAACTCGAAAATGACTGGAATCCCGAAGACCGACTGTCTGCGATTACCGCTTTGAAAAATGCGGAAGCCAAACAGGAAGTACTGACCGGACTGCTCTATATCGACCGTGATCCTGCCGATCTGCACCGGATTTTAAATTCATCGGATACACCGTTGAATCAAATGGATGAGAAAGTGCTTTGCCCGGGAAATGAAGTACTGAAAGGGATTAATGAGGGGTTTAGGTAAGAATATATTTTTCTGACTCACGGATTGGTTTTTTCCCAATAAATTCAAAACGACAATGATTATGTGATTGTTGATAAACTCTTAATCGAAACATATTGGAATTGAAACACAGAAGCATGGGTGCCGCCCGCATTATTGGCGGTACCTCTTAATCGAAACATATTGGAATTGGAATATGTACAATAATATCAGAAAGGAAGTTTTGATCGGTTTGCTGCACAATCACACAGATAAAAATTGAATATCAATCAGCAAGCTTACTTGCAGGGAGATTCCTTTGTATCAAAACTTCATTCAGCAATTGCATCAAATCATCGCTGTTGATATATTCATTGTATTGGAATACAATTTCATTATTCGGATTCAGAATACAGATTGTCGGATAAGCCGCTTTTCCGTCAATCGTCGCCAATTGTTCTGCAAGCTCATTGACTCCGGTATTCAGTCCGCTTGGCTTGAATCTGAAAATTTGATTATTGAAACGGATTGTTCGTTTTTCTTCCGCATTTAAATCAACAAACCAAAAATTATCATTCAATAAATCCATGACATTTTCGGATTTGAATGTGGTATTTTTCATCAGCTGACAATATCTGCACCAGTCGGTATGAATAAAAACCACAATGTCTCTTTTCTCTGTATTTTGCAAATCTTCAAGCTGTTCAAATGAATATTTCTGAAGCTGGGCTGCGACAGAAAGCGGCAACAACAAAAACAAAAAACCGGCTGTTTTTAAATACTGACTCATGTTATTTCAATGTATATCTGATTCCCAAAAATCCTCTGATTCCCTGATTGGGTGCATAAACATAAGTTGGATCAAAGGTCAGCCCATAAGGATTTTCAGCGGTAACCATGGCTTGTCCGTTATCATCAAACTGCACATTTTGGTCGAACGGATCATGCGCTCTTGCGATGATAAATGGATTGCCTTTGTTGGGCGTCCAGTTTAGCAAATTTTTGATTCCGGCATAAACTTCTAAAGTGTTTTTGAATTTCTTGGTAAATTGAATATTCTGAATGCTCCACCAGGGAGAATATTCTTTTCTCGGGTCATATTCACTCAACAGAGGCAGACGCATGGGACTGTAAACATTTCCGGTATAATCGACGGTCAGTCCGATTTGCCTAAACGCATAGGAAACATTCCAGACACCCGTGAAATGTTCCGTGAAAAGCTGCTGGGTTTTGATGCCGTCCTCCTTGCTGAACACGTCCATATAAGTGGCACCCGCCAGCAGTTTCAAACCATTTCTGAAGCCCGCATCAATGTTCAAAGAAACACCTTTCGAGACCGCATGACCATTGAGATTGTCATAGATGATTTTATTGGGATCGGAATCGTAATCTGCTATGATTTTATTGGTAAAATAAGTATAAAAAACGGAGGCATCCAATCCGATGTTTGTGGAATTGCCCAGATATAATTTCTTGACAAAATTGATATTTCCGTTCCAGGAAGTTTCCGGTTTAAGATCTGAAACAAAAACCAAATCTCTGGCTCCGGTCAGCGCAGCATGATCTTCCGTAAAAACATTGGCCACCCTGTATCCGTTGCCAAAACTTATGCGCAGCACATTGTTTTTGTCTTTTGAATTCCATTTGAAATTCACTCTTGGGGTAATTATGCTTCCGTGCACTGAATTGTAGTCGTAGCGCAGACCAAGCAATAATTTATTGTCATCATTGAGGCCGATTTCGTCCTGTACAAAAATTCCCGGCAGATGGGTGTGATCGGGTGCGTTGACTGCATTATCCGAGGCTGATGTAGCCGGTGTATTGTCGTCGTAATAGGTATATCTGTAAACCAATCCGGTCATCAATTCATGTTTCCCAAATGTTTTTTCCCAGGTTAACTGTCCGAATGCAATTTTTTGATCGGCCAAAAATAACAGATCTCCGTAAGCACTGTTTTGATCATGTCCGTTGGCGCTGAACTGAAACATGATTTTCTCAGTTAAAGGCAGTTGATACACACCAAACAATTCCCAGCGGTTGGTATAAATGCTTTCCCCATAAACTTCGTCTCCGGCTCTGTACGAACGGTTCCAATTCATTTCACCACCCCATCTGTCTTCATAGATATAACGGGCAGCCAAAGAAAAAGCACGATGGTTTCTTCTTTCAAAATTCCATTTGCTGAAAACCGAAATTCTGTTTTGCAGCGTAACATCCGTAAATCCGTCCTTGTTGTTGTCGATGGGATTTTGGTAATTGTAATAATTCACGCCAATCAGTGATTGGACTTTATCTCCGACACTAAATTTTGAAGCCAGATCGGTATTGAATTCGGCCCAGGTGGTTCCAAAAACATCTGCCGAGAAAACAGGCGCATTGCCGGGCTTTTTGGTGATGATATTGATGAGTCCTCCTACTGCTTCGCTTCCGTACAGCGTTGACGCCGGACCTTTGACCACCTCTACCCTTTCAATCAATGACTGCGGGATTCCAAACAATCCGTAAACAGTAGAAAGTCCGCTCACAATCGGCATTCCGTCAATCAACACCATGGTATAAGGACCTTCCAGCCCGTTGATGTGAATATCGCCCGTATTACAAACATTGCAATTCAGTTGTGGCCGTACACCGTTGATGTTCTGTATGGCGTCAAACAAAGTCGGCGTTGGATTGGCTTTGAAGAATTTTGAACTGTAAACTTCCACCGGCACCGGACTGTCCAATTTGCTCACCTCTTTCATGGTGCCTGTGATTACCACCATATCCAAAACCCTGTCTTCGTTCGTCAATTCGATATTCAACTCCTTTTGCCGGTCTTCCTTTATCGAAATCTTTTGCCAGTGTATTTCAAAGCCTGTCGCATAAATTTCAAGCTGGTATGTCCCAGGCGGAATTTGCTCCATTTGAAAAAATCCAGACGCATCAGTAAACGCAGTATGCAAATCATCTGACAAAACCACTTCTGCATTTTCTATTGGCTGATTTTCATAAATTACTGTTCCCGACAAGGATGATTGCCCATTTAAATGAATGTGTATGAACAATATAACTGCCAAAAGCATCGGTTTTAAATGTGTTCTGCTTCGTTTCATTATCTAAATTTTTATTATTTTCGGTACAAATATAATAAAGTTAGATTACTCTAATAATAATTATTAGATTATTCTTATTAATATTATAAACAGAAGGATAGTTATATTCAACATTTAAGGGTTGAATGGAAAATTAAAAAGAGATTTTAACAATATATCTTTGCAATTTAAAAGAGTAATGAAGCCTAATAGTGTCTGAAAAGATTTTGAAATTTGTATTTATGCTCTTTCAAAAAAGCATTCTTAATTATTGATCTTTGTAAAAACTATTTTGTATTTTTGCTTTCTATAAAAAGCATTACAGATGCTAAAAGCAAAATGCAATGAAAGAAAGGCTTTTAAAAATATCGGAAAAACGCAGAAATGAAGTGCAAACCCGTTTTGTGCGCTATCTGTATGATACAATCGATTGGAAACAGCCGTTAATCCTGATCAAAGGCGCAAGAGGTGCAGGCAAAACCACACTGCTGTTGCAGCATTTTAAAAACAATCCGGACAAATCAATTTATCTGAGTCTGGATGATTTTTATTTTGAATCAAACCGCTTGTTGCTGTTGTTGGAAGAATTGCACGGAGAAGGATTCAGAAATTTTTATTTGGATGAGGCGCATCAGTATGAATACTGGTCAAAGGATTTGAAAAATATTTATGACAACTATTCTGATATTCAAATCATTGCAACCGGTTCTTCAGCACTTCAAATCGAAAAGGGAACTGCCGATCTTTCCAGACGAATGACGGTTTATCAGTTGTCAGGACTGTCGTTTAGAGAATATCTGGAATTTGAGTTGGAATTGAGTTTTCCTGTTATTTCATTGAATGAACTGCTTGAAAATCATCAGAAATACAGTACCGAAATCAATGATCTGACCGATTCTCTGGCTCATTTTCAGGGTTATCTGAAGTTTGGCTATTATCCGTTTTTTCAAACCGATCGGAAATTCTATCATCAAAAACTGCAACAGACGATTCAGCTGACATTGGATGTGGATCTGCCTTCGGTTGAAACCCTGAATTTTTCAACCGTAAAAGGAATGAAAAACCTGCTTTTTGTTTTGAGCCAGATGGTGCCTTACAAACCCAATATTCAAACCCTAGCGGACAAAATAAACAGTCCGCGAAATTCTGTTCTCAAAGCATTGGATCTGTTGGAGAAAAGCAATGTGCTAAATCTGTTGAGAAGCGACAACAAAGGAATCAGTTATCTTCAAAAACCGGAAAAGATTTTTCTTGAAAATCCCAATCTGCTCTATGTTTTCAGCGATGCCGAACCCAACAAAGGAAATCTGAGAGAGACTTTCTTTTTTAATCAATTGAAAATAAAACATGAGGTTACTTCTCCAAAATTCGGAGATTTTATGGCAGATCAAACTTATACATTTGAAATCGGCGGCGCTGCAAAAACAGCAAAACAAATCTCAGGAATCCCATTGGGTTATATTGCTGCAGATGACATCAAATTCGGAAGCGGAAATAAGATACCGTTGTGGTTATTCGGCTTTTTGTATTAAAGAAATCACGCCTCCACCTTACGGCTCAGTCTCTTTCTGTCTTCTTCTTTGAGTACGATTTTTCTCAGTCTGATGTGATGAGGTGTCACCTCTATGCATTCGTCCGACTGTATGTATTCCATACATTCTTCCAAAGACATTTCGATTTTTGGTGCAATCGAAGATGAATCATCCTTTCCCGAAGCCCTCATATTGGTCAGTTTTTTTCCTTCGATCACATTGACAACCAGATCGTTTGGTCGTGTATGTTCACCGATAATCATTCCGGTATAAACTTCTTCGGTCGGCGAAATAAAGAATTTGCCTCTGTCCTGAAGTTTGTCGATCGAATAAGGAGTTGCAACGCCCTGATCTTTGCTGATCAGCACGCCTGCCTGTCTGCCGGGAATGCTTCCTTTGAATGGTTTGAATTCACTGAAATTGTGAGAAATCACAGCTTCACCCGCAGTTGCAGTCAGCAACTGAGATCTCAGACCGATCAGACCGCGCGAAGGAATATCGAATTCCAAATGCTGGTTTTCGCCTTTGGTTTCCATCACTCTCAAATCTCCTTTTCGCTGGGTCACCAGATCGATTGCCTTGCTCGAATAATCCTGCGGGACATCGATCACAAGCAGTTCATACGGCTCATGTTTCTGACCGTCAATCTCTTTGATGATTACCTGAGGCTGTCCGACGGTGAGTTCATAACCTTCACGGCGCATGGTTTCAATCAGCACCGAAAGATGCATGATACCGCGTCCGTAAACCAGATAAGTATTCGAATCAGGCGTTGGTTCAACCCTCAACGCCAGATTTTTTTCCAATTCTTTTTCAAGCCTTTCAATCAAATGTCGGCTGGTTACATATTTTCCGTCTTTTCCAAAAAACGGCGAATCGTTGATTCCAAACGACATGCTCATCGTTGGTTCATCGATCTGAATTCCTGCCAGTCCTTCCGGATTTTCTGCATCTGCAATGGTCTCGCCTATTTGGAACTGATCCATTCCGACCACCGCACAGATATCGCCCGCAAGCACTTCTGTCGTTTTTCTTTTGACAAGCCCTTCAAAAGTATAAAGTTCTTTTACTTTTTGTTTGGTGATACTTCCGTCATTTTTGACCAGACTCACCCACTGCCCTTCTTTCAGGCTGCCTCTCGAAATTTTTCCGACAGCAATTCGACCCAAAAATGAAGAATAATCAAGCGAAGTGATCTGCATCTGCAACGTTCCTTCGGCTGTTTCAGGCGCAGGTACATATTCTATAATTCCGTCCAGCAAAGGTGAAATATCTTCGGTTTGTACATTTTCTGTATTGAACCAGCCCTGTTTTGACGAACCGTAGAAAGTCGGAAAATCCAACTGCTCTTCGGTTGCATCCAGATTAAAAAACAAATCGAAAACTTCTTCATAAACCTCTTCCGGACGACAGTTTGGTTTGTCCACTTTGTTGATGATCACGATCGGTTTCAGACCAAGCTGAAGCGCTTTATGCAAAACAAAACGGGTCTGCGGCATCGGTCCTTCAAATGCATCGACCAGCAATGCCACACCGTCTGCCATTTTCAAAACCCTTTCCACCTCGCCACCAAAATCGGCGTGGCCAGGCGTGTCGATCACATTGATTTTCACACCTTTGTATTCGACAGCTGCGTTTTTTGAGAAAATCGTGATACCACGCTCCCGCTCCAAATCGTTGCTGTCCATAACCAGTCCCTGATCGTCCGGATTGTCTTTCAACGCATGGGTGTAATGCAGGATTTTGTCAACCAGCGTGGTTTTTCCGTGGTCAACGTGAGCGATAATCGCGATGTTTCTGATGTTTTGCATATAAAAATTTGAGGGTGCAAAATTACGACAAACATCGCAGACTGCAATGTATTGATGAGATTGTTTTTTGTCGGAAATAAGATTTTTTTAATCAGAATTCAAATGAATCCAATTTTGACTGAACCGATTCCAAATCAAATTGATCCGGATCATAGCCTTCTTCGACCAGATAGCCGAAAATTTCCCACATCACCTCATGCCAGTCGGGATTGTCCGAATCTCTGACAAAATCCTTAACCCTTTGAAAACCCCAAATGCCGCCGCAGCCTTCGGGAGGACAGGCTCCTTTTCCCGCAATCAGTCGGACAGAGTTTGAAGTTCCGGGTGTAATCTTCTCCAAATGAATCACATGCTGCCAGTCTTCTTTGAAATCATAAGTATAAAGCAGGAGTTTCTGTCCGGCCGAAAAACAATCTTCAAGTTTCAGAGTTTCAGCACCCAAAGCATCTTCTGACTGATCTTTTTTCATAATCACAGTTTCTGAATCGGGTCCTTTGGGCGAAAAAGAATACGGATGTTTGTCCTCCCAGCCAAAAGCAAGCTGTATCGCTTTGTGAAACTGATCAAAACTGAATTCTGCAGGAATTTCGAACTGTCGCCAAATCGGTGGCATGATCACTCCTTTCAGCTGTACTTTGAATTGGAATTTCATTTTCTAATTTATTTCAGATTTTCTATCAGATCAAGCAGCAGCCTGACACCGTATCCGGTCGCAGCCGGCTCTTTTGCATAATCAGTTTTTGAAAAAGCAACACCCGCAATGTCGAGATGCGCCCAGTTCGGATGATCTCCAATAAACTGTTCAAGAAATTTTGCAGCGATGATGCAATCGCTGTTAGGTTTGAGCGAAATATTCTTCAAATCAGCCACATCCGAACTGATTTCTTCCAGCCAGTCGTCCCAAAGCGGAAGATTCCAAATCCGCTGACCGCTTCTTTCGGCTGATTGTTCCAATTTTTCTTTTAATTCATTTTGATTCGAAAAATATCCTGCACAATTGTGTCCGAACATCCTGACCACACTGCCGGTCAGCGTTGCAAGATCGACCAGCACATCGGTTTTGTAATGTTTTGTGATATAGGCCAAACCGTCGGCAAGCGTCAGTCTGCCTTCCGCATCTGTATTGATGATTTCAATTGATTTTCCATTGCAGGCGGGCACCACATCGCCGGGCAGACAGGCCTGATTTGAAATCACATTGTCGGTAATCGGAAGAACGGCGACAATATCGACCGGCAATCTGAGTTTTGCAGCCGAAAGCAATGCACCGATAACCGCAGCCGCACCGCCCATATCGCTTTTCATGTGATGCATGTCCTGAGCACCTTTGATCGAAATTCCGCCGGTATCAAACAATACGCATTTTCCAACCAGTCCGATTTTTTTTGCATTCGGAATTCCTGAATCATATTCCAGAATGGTAAAAGCAGCTTCCTGTGCACTTGCACTGTTGACCGCCAGATAAGCGCCCATTCCTTCCTTTTTGCATTCTGTACGATTGAGCGAACGGTATTTGAGTTTGAGTTTGTGCGATTCTTCACCCAGAAAAAATGAAAGCAGTTTTGCAGTTTTAAAATTTGCAGGTTTGTTCATCCATTCCATCGCTGCAAACTGACCGTAACAGACCGCTTCTGTTCTCTCAGAAATCTGTTTTGCAAAATCGGGGTCAATCCCCTTGATCTGAATTTCAAAACCGGATTTCCAAAACGGATGTTCTTTGTCAAACGGATAAGCATAAGTTCCGAGAAATAATCCTTTAATAAAATTATTTATATAATTATTATTAAATAAATTATAAAAATTAATTGAAGTTTGAATAGAATCAAATTCTTTTCTGTAAACCGTAGAAAATTTTTGAGCAATTTCAAGAAAATCAGTTGCTTTCAAATCTTCATTTTGACCAAATCCGATCAGAAAATCAACGATTTGACCATTGGTATAAACAAAAAACTCATCTTTTTTGGCTGAAAAAAATCGGGCAGCACCCGGAAAGTCATTTCTGCGATTTTCCCAAGTTTCAATATCAAACAAATGAAATCTCTGATTGCATTCGGGGCTTAAAGTATTAATCGAAATCATAATTTTTTTCTCTTGATTTATAAGCTCTTTCAATGATTGCAAGCGGATCATCCATACTGTCAAAATACAGCCATTCGATCGCCTGCGGAAATTCCTGAGACCAGAAAAATTCCTGATGTTCACCATCCTCATTAATCACTGTCCTGACCTTGAAATCAAACAGTTTTTGTCTTTCCCAAAGCTCCATTGATTTTTCAAACGCACGAACCCTCGTAACCATTTCGGGCCCTTCTTTCTTTCCGCCGTACAGATAAACCCGGGTTCTGAACTGATGCTGAAAACTCACCAGCGGATAATTGTTGTTGGGTTCCACCCAAAGCGAAGGCGAAAACAGCAAAAGCTTTGAATAAACCTCAGGATACAGCAAACCGCCGTAAATACTGATTAACGCACCCAAAGAGCTTCCCCCGATGCCGGTGTTTTCACGATCTCTCAAAGTCCTGTATTTTTGATCGATATAAGGTTTGAGCGTATCGGTTATAAAACGGATATATTTCTTTCCTTCAGCTTCTTCGCTCAGTTTCGGATTTTTGAAAACATATTCTCTGATCCGGTCATCACCGCCGTGTTCGACAGCGATTATGATGATATCACCCCTGCCGTATTCTGCAAGAATCGAAAGCTTTTTGTCGATTTCCCAATTGCCGAAAGCGGTTCCTTCGTTGAACAGATTTTGTGCATCCTGAAGATAAAGTACAGGATATTTCTTTTTGGTTTTGTAATAATCAAACGGCAGCAATGCCCATACCTTGCGGGTTTTGTCGAGTTGAGGAATATAGAATTCATCATCGACCAGTTCGACAATCGGAAAATATTCTTTTTTGAACGGCCCCCAATTGAGTCGCCAAAGCGTAACTTCATCTTTGACAGCCAGTTTGGAACGCTTCACCCTTCGGTTGGCGGAAACCTTTCCGTTGTCGTCGAGTTCACCGTTTTCCCAGCCTCCTTTTGTGTATTTGTATTCGATGTTTTCAGGCAGAAGCGCACTGTCGATCTTGATGTAATAATGCTGTTTGTCAATCTCCTCCATTTTGAAATCGGGATCTTTTGGATTCCATTTGTTAAAATTCCCGGTGATATAAACCGGGCGATCGTCGATTTCGGTGGTGGTCAAAAAAAATTCCATCAAAGATTATTTGTTTTGAAAATCAATTTTAGTGAGAATTGAAATCAATTCCAAAGGTCGTGATAAATAATTCCAAAAACTGTCCGAATTCCTGTCTTTTTAATCATTTCAATCGATCAGTTTCCGATTTGATCCAAATCAGTACCATCAGCACTTTCAATAACAATCAGATTTCTGTTTTTATAAAAAATTATCGCCAGGATTATATAAAGAACAAACGAAAAAATGCTCGGAAGTGAAGAATAAAGAACATTGAGATTTATCGATTCGTAATAAACATTAAGATTTTTATAATAATCGTTGGCCTGATAATTTGAAAACACAATCGGAATTATTACGCCGAGTATCTGCCCCAAAACAAGCAAACCAATTGAAATATAAAATACCCGTTCAACTGATAAGCTTCTGTTTCTCATTATTTTAATCAATCCAAAAGCAGAAACCACATAGATAATTATTTCTATCAATTCAGATAAAATCATCACTAAAATCGGATCAAATGAGCCATTCATTATCAAAAACCTTCTGAACAGATCTTTTGGCAAAAAAGCGATTGAAGAAACCGCAAGAAAAAAGAATATGCCGACACCCAAAATCAGTATCGGCCTGACTGCAGTAGATTTATCCATTTGCTGATTTTAATTTTGCCATTCAATGAAATAATTTTAAGCTTAATCTTTTATAAAATTTCTATTCCAAAAATACAGAATAATCTTTCTTTCCCGTATAATTTATTTGGGGTAAATGAGGAGTAATAAATTGAGTTTCGTTCATAAAACCATAAAATTCATTGGAATAAATAAATCCATCTTTTTGTTTGAATTTTAACCGAAATTTTGTCTTAAAATCACCTCCATACTTTCTTGCAGATGTTACATAATATGAATTTGGCGGCAATACATAAAATAATCCCGGACAGATTTGGCCATTTATATGATATTCAATGTGCTGCCACTCTCCTTTTCTATTCAGAGCCTGCATTAAAATTGGAAAGGATAAATCAATGTTTGAAATTTCCCATAAATTAGATCGATTGATAATGTAAACCGGATACGAATCCCCTTCGAGTTCCCCACTATACATCCTTTTGTTATTGATGTATTGAGTCGTATCGACAAAAATTTTGAGATCGGGTCTTCTTATATTTTCAAATTCATCCAAACCAATCCTACCGTGGATCACAGCCGAATTTATTTTTGCACCAATCGTATCAACATATTCTTCAGAAGGATATTTGTACCATTTGTCACCTAATCCAATATATAACAAATTGTAATAGGGCTGCTGCATAGAGTCTGCAACGGCAGGAATTCCTTCTGATCTGTCATTTGATTTAAAATTCGGAAAGTAATTTTGGTCGTATTCAATAAAGTAATTTTCGTCGTAAACAATTGGGATGTTGTTTAATTTTTTAATGGAATCCAAGATATTCTCTTTTACCCCATTGTCCGCATATTCCGACTTTTCTTCTTTACAATTTGAAAGATGAAGTAAACTTAAACATCCGTATATGAATACTTTGAACTTCATAAATACAAAACAGAAATAGCTCTAACTCATTATATTAAGAAGCGTAGATAATTGAGAAACATTGGTTTCACCCAATCAAAATTTCAAATTATCAATGCAGGAAATGTCTCATTCCGGTGAAAACCATCGGAATTCCGTGCTCATTACACGCATCAATGCTTTCCTGGTCACGCATAGAACCGCCCGGCTGAATGATGGCAGTAATTCCGTTTTCGGCTGCGAAATCAACCACATCCCTGAACGGAAAGAATGCATCCGAAGCCATCACCAGATCCGATGTCTGTTTTTCCTTTGCTCTTTCAACTGCCTGCTGAGCCGCCCAAATCCTGTTGGTCTGACCGCCGCCGATACCGAATGCCTGACCGTTGGTCGCCACCACAATTGCATTTGATTTAGTCCATTTTACAATCTTCTGTGCAAATTTCAAATCGATCAGCTGTTTTTCGGTCGGCTGTTTTTCGGTCACTGTTTTCAATTCTTTTGAGAATGAATTGTCCATGCTCTGAACCAGCAGACCGCCGTCAACTTTTACAAAACTCAATCGGTCTGAAACCGGATGATTCGCACGGATAACCCTCAGATTCTTTTTGGTTTTGAAAACTTCCAAAGCCTCGTCGGTAAAGGCAGGCGCGATGATGATTTCCAAAAACAGTTTGTTCAGTTCCTCTGCAGTCGAAGAATTGACTTCTTTGTTGAAAGCGATGATTCCGCCAAAAATCGAAACCGGATCGCATTCATAAGCTTTTTTGTATGCTTCATCAACCGTTTCACCGATCGCAACACCGCAGGGTGTGGAATGTTTCACCGCACAGCAACAGGTTTCTTCAAATTCTGAAACCACTTTGTAAGCGAGATCCATATCTCGTATATTGTTGAATGAAAGCTCTTTGCCCTGAAGATAATCAAAATCTTTCATTGCACCGTTTCTGGTTTTATCCACATAATAGGCCGCCTGCTGATGCGGGTTTTCACCATATCTCAAATCCATCATTTTTTCATAAGAAGATTCCAGATAATGAGGAAAATCCTGATTCAGAATATAGGATGAAATCGCTGCATCATAAGCCGAGGTCAGATTAAAAACCTTGCCGGCAAGCAGTTTTCGGGTTTCCAGTTTGGTTGAACCTTCACTTTCCATCTCATCCATAATTTTCTGATAATCATTTGCATCAGTCACAACAGTTACATCATAAAAATTCTTTGCAGATGAACGAAGCATAGACGGGCCGCCGATGTCGATAAATTCAATCATATCGGCTTCAGAAAGTCCGGTGTTCATTTTTACAAAAAACGGATACAGATTCACCACCACGATATCGATCGGGTTGATCTGATGTTCTGCCAAAGTCTTCATATGATTTTCGTCCGATCTTCTCGCCATGATCCCGCCGTGGATGGCCGGATGAAGCGTTTTAACCCTTCCGTCAAGGATTTCGGGAAAACCGGTTATGTCTTTGACTTCTGTGACTTCGATTCCGTTGTCTTTCAGAAATTTAAAAGTTCCGCCGGTTGACAGCAGACTGTAGCCTTTGGCCGAAAGAAATTTTGCAAATTCTGCCAGATTTGATTTGTCTGAAACGCTGATGAGTGCCTGTTTTTTCATTTTGAAGTTAGAAATTTGAAATTAGAGGTTAGAAGTTAGAAGAAAACTCCGGCTTCTTAACTTTTGTTTTTATTTTAAGTTTTTTTTCAATTATCAAGTTAGAAATTAGAGGTTAGAAGTCAAAAGAGGATTTCTGTTTCTTAACCTTTGTTTTTATTTTAAGTTATTTTCTTTCAATGTTTTGTTCAATTTTCTGAATAGCGCTGATCATAATCTCCTTTTCGACATCGCCCACCTTCCGCTGAAGATCATCCACCTGATCTCCTTTTTCGATTTTGAATTCTTTTTGGATAATGATTTCGCCTTCGTCCACTCCGGCAGTTACAAAATGAACCGTTGCACCGCTTACCTTTTCGCCGGCTGCCAATACCGCTTTGTGGACATGCTCGCCGTACATCCCTTTCCCGCCGTATTTGGGCAAAAGCGCAGGATGAATATTGATGATTTTATTTTTCCACTTTTGGGTAAATTCTGCTGAAAGTACGGTCAGAAAGCCTGCCAATACGATCAGATCGATATTTTCGCCGTTCAGATTATAATCTGCATCTTCCGAGAAAGTTTTGCGGTCATCGAGCAGATAAGTCGGAATATCGCGGTCGAGCGATCTTTCAATCGCATAACAGTCGCGATCGGCAATCACCATCGCAATCTCGGTATTCTTCAATCGGCCGTCATCAATCGCATCAATTATATTTTGAAGATTGGATCCGCTGCCCGAAACAAATACGGCTATTTTCATCATCCGGTAATTTTATCAGAATTAAAAGTGCAAAGATAAGTTTTGAGGTTTGTTTTGACCGAATCAAATCAAATAAAAGTCAAAAGGATATCAACAAAAAAGGCAGAGAATCTCTCTGCCCTGTATAAACTTCAATTCGGTTTTGAATTTAAAGAAATTCATTCAGCTCGCTGAGCAGCTGGGCGTCCTTTTTATAACCCAGTATTCTTTTTTTTACTTTTCCGTTTCCGTCAATGATCAGAATCAGCGGATGTGCAGTCACTTCATACTTTTGCGAAATGTCGATTCCCTCTCCTTTTTCTGCATTGATATCCAGACTGATAAAGTGCGAGTTGACAGCATCAGCCACATCTTTTGATTTGAAAGTATTTTCCTTCAGCAGTTTGCAAGCCCCGCACCAATCCGCATAGACATTGACAAACAGCAGTTTGTTATCTTTTTTTGCTTTCTGCAGCGCATTCTGAAAACTGATATTTTCAAAGATGATTCCGTCTGCTTCGGTCTTCTGGGGTGCCTGGGTAAATGAAACGCCGAAAAGGAATACCAGAAGTGTGAATATATTTAAAGATTTCATTTTGATTTAATTTCCAGTAAAGTTACACAAAAGAAAAAAAGTTGAAGAGTTTTTAGTCTTAAATCCCAAATATTTGGCAATTTTTTATTGTATAGTATTTGAAAAAAAGTTTTTATTTAAATTTGTATTCCTCAAGAACTAAAACTTATACAACTCTTTATCCAAATGGTTGTAGTGTACATGACAGAGAACCGAAAGGCTTTCTGATGGATTATTCCGATTTGCTCAGTTCAAACTGAGATTGCGTTACTTATAAACTCAAAATGCCAAAATGCCTCAACTACCCGACTCAGCACTTGAATTATTGCATGACATTGACTTTAATTCAAAAAAAATCGCAAAAAAAGAACTTGACACTCTGATTAAGAGTTTCAAAGAAGCCAAAATTTCAGAAAGAAAACCCTTTCCTGTTAAGCGGCTGAAAACAGAAACCGGCGGAAATGAGATTCCATCCCGATTGAGTGAACTGAAGCTTCCGAAAGAAACTGAAATCCCAAAGTTTGAAATTGAACGGATGGACAGCTATCCGGTTCAGTTTGAAAGAAAACAGATTTTTGATCTCAATCAGAAATTTATCAAACCAAATCAGACACTTGGACCTTTTCCCGTTTTCGGCGGTCCGGACATTGTATTTACATTGTACAAATACATCAATGATTTTAAAATATTTTATGCCGGCGAAACAAAAGCTGCCCTGATCATCCCCATTCGAACGATCAGAATCACTTTTCCCGGCGGTAACGAGACAGATACGCTGAACCTGATCAAAGGAAGCGTATGGATAAGGGCTGATCTTTTGGATACAAAAGCACCTTCGGATACTTATACAGGTTTGAAGATTAAATCGGGCAGTCTGAAATTGAGCAAAAAATATAAAATCACCGGCGATTCGCTGACCATTGCCAAAACCACACAGATTGCCACCGATTTTGAGCTCAACAATGATTTCGAAACCGATCCGTCAGTCAAGACAGGGCCGGATGGAAAAAATACAGTTTTTAATCCGACAGATCGTTTAAAATTAAAGAGTGCGCGCGGCAAAATCACCAATTTGATTTTGGACGACATTCACCAGGCTGATGCCAAAACCATGAGCTGGAGTTCGGGCTTCAGTTCCAAAGCCACCGGTTTCAAATGGGATTCAGGTGACAAAACGATGAAACTCGAATACAAACAGACACCGAGAGCCGGAAGTTTTGAGCCAAAATCAGCATCCGATCTGTATGAAATTAACGGAAAGGCAAAAATACTGGGTTCTTTCTGGCAACTCGGAACAAGAGTTCTGCAAAACAATCTGTCAATCGAGGTTGAATTTAACGGAGTTCTCAGTCTGAAAATTGATGAAGGGCTGACCGCTCAATGGGACGGAATCAGAAACCCCGAAACGGATGTCCGGATTGGTTCGTGCGAATTGATTCTTACAAACGGTCTGGTTTACATTTCAACCGAAACCGCAGATTTCGGACTGCTCCATGACCGGGTCAGCCTCTGGCAGAAATCGGAAGATGATAAGGCGCATATGGAGGCGGATATCAGTTTTTCATCCTACAAAAAACTTATTATTTTTTCGGCCTATGACACCGGTGATGCAGTGTACAGCCAGACAGATGCCGATCTTTTGATTGACAAACCGATATGTGCGGACAATCATCCGATCCATCCGAAGCTGGGAAACTGTGTCTATATGAAAGCTTCTGAAGCAAAAGGAAAAACATTTGCTTTGATCTGTTATGGTGTCGATTCAGACGGAAACTTAAAAACAGAAGGCAGGTATCAGTTTGCACTTGAAAACGCATATTTTACAACTTCAAAGGAAATCCTTTTGATCTTAAGGTCTGAATATGACGATTCAAATACAGCCTACAAAGGCGAAATCAACTGTTTTTATGTTCTTTACAATATGCTGCCAAGCCTTCCCCATCCTTATGCTTCCAACCGGATCCCTCAACTGAGAAAAGGTGCAGGGCTTGTTGAAGGCACATTTCAGTCGATTACGGAGTGGGACAAAATTAATGATTACATATCGGCAGAGGTTAGTTTTAAAATGAACAGAAAACCGGAAGCCGGTCAGGAAGCTGTAAATCAATATTCAAATGTGAGAAACGGTTTTGCATTGACACGTCAGTTTCCGATTGTGCTGTTTGATGTCAGCACCGAATCGGATCATTGGGGCGTTGCATATGCTGATGCGACCGGAAGAAGGTCGATTGGGATTTATAAGAATGATATTGAACAGACAGCAGATGATGCAATCACCATCAATAAAAACTATATACAGACCCCTCACAGCTTTCTGCTTGGGATGACACTTCCACAGGTCAGTTGGGAACCGGTTTTTAACATTACACCGCCTGATCCGGAAGTATCTGATCCGCCTGAAGGACTGCTCAACCAGGTTAACAATCATGTTCCGACTGTATTTTATCAGGCAGACCACACACAGACCAGGATCCATCCAAAAGATTATATCCATAAGTTTAAACACAATCTGAGGAATGAAGAAACTGAAAACACTGTCGAATTTGATTCAAAAATATTGTTTACACTTCCAAACGGAATCCTGTCAACAGTTTCACTGACTCCTTTCAATAAAAATAAAAATTACTACAATGACGATCATTTGAGGTTCATCGAACCTGAATTTGACCAGTCCGGAGGAAAATTAAAGGGTGGAATGCAATTCAGGATTGCTGCCAGAAATGACAATGCGCCCGGCGATGATTCGAATCCGCCCAAACTGAAAGGGATTACACACCAATACAATACGCTGAAACAGTTTCCGGGTATAAGCATACTCGGTGAAACGGTTACCGAAATATTTAACGGGAACTTTAAAAATGATGACGGCACGGAGATCGACAAAGGAGTTCCGGTCACTCATCTCGATTTTTCGGGTTACGGTGCCAGCACTTTCAGCAACTGGACTGATCCGCTGGTTAAATTTGCAGCCATTTCACAGGCGAAATTTGACGTATTGAAAGGGCGTACTGCAAATGAACTGGTTCAGGCGGTCAGTGTGATTTATCCATGGGGAATCAGTGTCACCCGGACCATTACCTTCAACCGAAACAACAATGCCGTTATCTTCAGAGAGGACAGCGGCTGGGTGGCAAAAACCGAAGGTCTGTTTGACTTTAGTTTTGACTGGGCGGTACCGAACAGTGTCCCCAATAAATTTGACAGTCCGTTTGATATCTATCCGGGAGTGCTGGAAGGTTTGTCCAACATCAGAAATATACTTGAAGATTATAATGATGTAATCAATACCAGTTATTACACCCAAACCGGTGACTATTATCTTGACAAGAATACCAATCAAATTCTGACCAACGAAAATGGAAAATTTATTGAAGTCCGTTTTGTAGCAGTTTATTTTGATGCTGACATCAAACTCGATGCTTTGGATGACAGGGTGATGGGAAAAAGATTTAAGGGGTATCTCCAGATTAAACCAAACGGCATCCCAATCCCGGCCAGAGTGCTGAAAGAGGTGATGGAAAAAAGCAAAACGCCCATCCTTGGCCAAACTGACGCAATGATGCCGATCGAAAAGGGCAAACAAAATTTCAAGGTGAACGCCATTGAAATGAATGCTTCCTATCAGAATGACAATCAGCATGCACCGGTATTTGTTGGTTCTGTCAAAGGTTCGTTTGTATTTCCGAAAGAAGGAAGCTGGAGCGTGGTTGAAGTCAATCATGACGGTGGAACGGTTAAAAATCTTGATCCCGGTGTATCACCCGGTCTGATCAAAGACGGAATGGTGCCAAAAGACGGTTCTGTCAGGATTCCACTGCCGCCTTCGGCTCAGAAATCACTGCTCGCTTTTCCTGATGCTTTGAAATCAAACATCAACACATTCAAAAAAACATTTGGAATCATTCAAAGTACGGATACCCAGAAACTGATGCTGAAATCGGTCGAATATGCACTTCAGAAACCCGAACAATTCCTTTCAGATACCGCATTGCTCGCCGATTCTTTCAGACTGTTGAACTCAAAGGGCCCTTTCCCGAATATTGAGGACGCCATAAAACTGATTGAAACTGATCCGACAAAAACAGTGATGAATCTGATGCCGGAAGGAATCCAAAAGGTTTTCAACTATACGGTTCCGAGTAATTTCAAGTTTGACATTGTCGGAAAAGAAGGTGATGATTTCCGAATTTATCTGAAATACACTTCCATCGATAAAGACGGGAATGAGGTGACAGACGAAAAAACGGTTATCGATTATGTGACAGATCCGTCAAGCATTGGTGACTGGGCAAACGAAATGAAGAACATCACGATTGCGGTCGATTTGGGAATCTTCAAACCCATCCTGTATGTTTCGGGTAATTTCCAGGGCGGAAAAAACGCAAAAGCCGGGCTTGAAGGCGGCACCGGACCTCAATTGAAACTCGATGAAGCACTTCAAAAAATTTACGACATACTCGAATTTCTTCAGAATCTCGATCCCAAATCTGCAGCTTCAGAAGCTGTTAAAAAAGGATTGAACATCATAATGAGCAATTCTGCCGACAGCTGGGAATACAAATTCAAGGCAGACAAGGAAATTCCGCTTGTCAGATTCCCTTTCCTGGATGAGGCCTACAACTCGCCCACCTGTCCGCTGAAGATGGAAGCATTCTTCAGATTGGGTGTATTCTTCAACCAGCCGTTGAAAATACCGGAATCAATCGATCAGCTCAAACCGTCGGTTGGTGCTTATCTTGAATTGGGCGCAACGCTGAAGGTAATGTGTTTCAGTGTGGCAGCCGCAACCATTTATGCAAACGGAAGCGCAGAAGTGCGGCTGGCTGCAGATTTGGTTTCGGGACCATCACTCCGTTTCAAATTCGGATTTGGCGCCGAACTGGCAGTCGGTTTCCCGGTCATCGGGAATGCGTCGGTTACCTTTATGACCGGAATCGATATGGAACTGACCATGAAGGATTTCACCGTGGGTGCTTTTCTGTATTTCAGAGGACGGGTTGAAATATTTGGAGGAGTTGCCACCATCACCATTTCAATCGAAGCAAAAGGCCAGGTTCAGAAAAAGATCGGAAACGGCCCGACCAACTGTATTGCGACCTGTACCCTTGCGGTTGACATTTCAATCGCCTGGATTATCAACATCAGTTTCACCGAAACATGGTCAGAAACAAGACAAATCAGTTAATCGTTTAATGAACAAAACTTAAAAATCATGAACCCACTATACAGCCTTTTGATATTTCCCCAAGCCTATAAATCCGGCAAATTATCGGTCAATCTGATGGTTTTGCCCAGAAATATCAATTTATTGACAGAACCCGAACCGGGTGTCCCTTCTTTTGTTGAATCCGAATTTGAGCTCGAAGTGATGATCATCGACAGTCTTGAAGGCCTGCCGCTCTACTCAAATGTTACTTTAACACTAAACCCTGAAATACTTTCCAAAAAATTCGACAAAAGAAAAATCATCGAATCGGTTATGAAGCAGTTGGAACTGAATGACGGTTTAAAAGTCGATGAAGATCCAAATCTCAATGGTGACACGGGTGCACAGGCACATGCTCAGAAATTCGGCCCAAATCCGGTGATTCGAAAATATCTTCCGCGCAGCTACAGAAACTCGTTTAATTTTACAAATCTGAGAACCCGTTTTGCAACCACAGATGATGAATATTACTGTGCAGTGAAAAACAAAGAGGTTGTTCCCACAGATACACCGACCAACCGGGAATATATTTCATGGGGTAAACTGGTGGCTTTTATTTTGAGAAATCCTGTATTGGCAGAAGCGGCAGGTTTTATCTGCAAAGCTGAAATCAGTCTGCCGGCAGGGAGTTTTGAAAAAGGCGGCTGGATCTTTACAAAGTTTGCAGCCGACAGCCCGCATTCGGTTTTGCCGACCAATTCTTATGCGGCCAGAATCCCGGCTTTGGATGAAGACAGAAGGCTTTTTGCTCCGGTGCTGTTTCCAATCCAGGACAGCATACTGAACAATTCTTCTTATGACCAGGTGATGCAGGAAGCAATTATTTACAATGACGGTTTTGCAAAAATCGTACATGCCGACCAGCCGGTCAATCAGGATTTACTGCAGGAAACCGACACTTCAAATCCGCCCTATAAGGACATCGGGCTCAGACTGGGCTGGGATGACGAACAGCTGACCATTTGGGGCAACCGTTCGCTTCGTCAGAAAGATGAGGTAACAGAAATGCCGGTCGATGCACCTTTGGGTGTGTTTGGTTACAAAACCGATGTCAGAAAGGGAGGCGATGCCGAGAATGACCCGGAAAACAGCTGGCGGTCACAAAATATGATATGCGCACGCATGGACACGGAAATAGGAAACGGTGACATACTGTTTGAAAAAGATGCTTCTTTTGAAATGCCGACAGAGGTCCATCCTTCATCACACGGCGACACAAAAAACAGCGGATTCTGGCTGCCGATGTATTTTTCTTCCTGGAACGGGAAGTGTATGGCGATTCCGGACAAAGAAACCGAAGAGATCTATATGCTCGCCGAGACCCGTGAACGAATTCAGACCGCTGAAATCAATGCGGTTGATATTCAGCCCAAAAAAACTTTTCACCCCTATTATCAGGATCCCAATCATCAGCTGGATCTGCGTTATGGTGAAGATTATCAGTTCAGAATCAGATTCTCGGATATTTCGGGAGGCGGCCCCTCAGTCGGTGATGATATGATCAACGGCGGGCAAAACCCGGTGGCAAATGTTCACTTCAGAAGAAATATCAAAGCCCAGTCAATGAGACTGCTGAATTTGGAGGAAATTCGATTGGAAACTGAAGTCGGAACAGCAAAAGACATGAGCGAACTCGGAAATCTGCTCGGCAATGATATGATGCTGAGAATCAAAAGACCGGAACTGAGTTATCCTGCAATCGCCTATACCGGAAAATACACCAATATTCAACAGAAATTAAAAGCAAAATTTGATTCGATTCCGAAACCGGACGACACGGACAAACGGCCACAGTACAGCGTCAGCCTGCCGGATCCGGATGTGAACACCTTCAAAATCATTGTCGAAGTCAAATCTTTGGATATGGACAATGCGCTGTCTGACAGCGGGAAAGAATCCTATATCATCTGGCAGGAAAAAACATTTGAACTGAAAGCGGAGGAATCAAATGAAAATTATGATTTTGAAACCAAAATAAAAATCGTGTATCAGGATTTTGAACAGATCGATCTTGGTGTAAATTATACGGACAATACGCCCAATCGGCTGGTACTGCCCTATTCACGCAACATCAGGATTTCAATTGTTCCGATAGTTGACAATGCTGACGGTGATTATGCCGCCAGATTTGTCAAAGAAGGAAGTCCTGTTCTGCTGAATTCATTCAAAATTAATCCGAATGAAAAAGAGTTTCTTTCGCCGATTGCCGGCGGTCTGCGTGCCTATTTTCTCAGACCCGGTGAGGAACCTGAGTCAAAATCGGTTTCTCCAAAGAAAAAACTGATTGCAAAATTGAATAAAAATAAAACCTCTGCCGAACTCAAACAGCTTGCAGACGAATTGGATCTTTCTGCACGCAATCTGACCATTCAGGGCAAAAACGGAAATCGGGTTCAGTTTGGTGTCAGCAGCAAACTTCAGCATACTCTGTCACCCGAATCGGGTTCGGTCACATTTGCAAGTGTGAACGAGATTCTACACAGATGGATAATCGCTGCTGATTTCAGCATGCTCAGAGACTGGTCATGGAACGGTTTGGAAGCCGACAGTTTTATTGTTCACAGAGAAATCTTCATCCGTTCGGGTGAAAATTTTGTCAGCATCGAAAAAAAGACGGTCGGATCGATCCGTGTTCAGCAGACTGCAAATATGGCGATGCTGGACGGTGCGGAAAGAGATCAAACCCGGATATTGTTCTTGGACAGCATCGCACAGCCCGATCTCAATCTGGAATTTCCGGAGGAACTTTATGTCGATTATTCGGTTCAGTCAAAATTAAAACCCAATCAGGTCGCAGTCAGTCTCAGAAATGAATTTGCATCAAGAATCCATCTGCCGATCAGCACTGCACCAAGCCAGGTTCCAAAAATGGTTTCAGTCGGTCTGGCTTTGAGTCCTTATGAACATGACAAAGAAAATTACAGCTATTCTGTTGAAAGAAAGAAATATCTGTGGCTTGAATTTGAAGAGCCGCCGGCAGACCCGAAAGACACCTATTTTGCAAGGGTGCTCGCCTATGCGCCTGACCCGTATTTGTGCAGAGTTGACCAGGATCTGATTGAAAACATGGATGAGGATTTGCCGTTTGGTCTGAATGAAGAAAAAATCAGAAAAATTATTCCGGGTATGGAAAATGATTTCAGCGGTGCCGGACTGATGCAGGAACTGATTCCGGAATCTGAAAACAATCCGAAAAGATTCCTGCTGCCGCTTCCGGAAGGACTTCATTCCGACAGCGACGAGCTTTTTGGGTTTTTCACCTATGAAATCAGAGTCGGCCACAAAAAGGAGAATTGGAGCACCGCACAGGCGAGATACGGCAGACTGCTGAGAGTCAACGGGGTTCAGCATCCTGCGCCTGAACTGATCTGCAATGCGTACCGGTCAAACGAGCCCAATGACAAATCCATCATACTGACCGCCAATCATGCCAATGCAGTACTGAAAGGTGAAAACATCACGGCATTTCCGCCCAACACCAATATCTGGTATCTCATGTACACCCAGGTGATGCAGGCAGACGGGAAATCATTCCGAAATATTTTGGTCGATTCCGGACCAATGTTTTATAAGCCCAGGCTGAAAACTGATGAAACCGGAAGCACCTATTTCATCAGAGAAGAAGGCGACCGACCGGGAGTTGCAAAAGTTCCTGTCTATCAGATTGCAGCCAAACTCGAACAGCTGGGATTGCCGAGAACCAACAGTCTGAGTGTAATCGCGGTAGAAATGTTTCCGATCGACAACGAATGGCAGTTTGTCCACCCGAAATTAAGATCTGCCTATAAGGGAAGAGATGCAATTGATCTTGAGCTTATTAACGAATATGAAAGGAAGACAGTGGAATGGGCAAACCCGCTCACCGATCTTTTGGGATTCTACAGGATTTACAGAAGCTCAAGACTTGTTCCGGTTACTGATGTCTGCTGTATCGACTGCTGATTTTTGATCAAATATAATTTATTTTTATTAACGACATTATTTGTCGCAATAGATTTTTATATTTGTTCAAAAATTACCCCATGTCTAAACAGGAATCACTTGCACGCCATCGTCTGATCATTCAAAAACTGAGAAACAATCCTTCAACTTTTGAAGAAATTCTGGACAAATTAAGGACAGAATCGGATCTTCACGATTTGAATTTTGAAATTTCAAAACGAACTTTTCAGCGGGATATCAAAGAAATTGAAGAGCTCTATAATATCGAGATCAAAAATGACAGATCCAGAAAAGTTTACTATATCAGCAATGATTCGCAGGATGAATTCAGCGAACGTCTTTTTGAAGTAATTGATGTTTTTCAGCTGCTGAATTACAATCAGTCGATTTCAAAGTTTGTCCAGTTTTCGACCCGAAAACCAATGGGAACCGAACATCTGAGCGGTTTGCTGTATGCGATTCAGAATCGATTTCAGGTTGTGCTCAGATACAAAAAGTTTGATCATGACGAAACCGAAAACAGACTGGTGGAGCCCTATCTGCTGAAAGAATTCAAAAATCGCTGGTATCTCAGGGCATACGATATTGAAAAAAAGGAATTCAGAACTTATGGAATCGACAGAATACAGGCGATGAGCATTTCCGATAAAAAATTTCAGTTTCCAAATAAGACCAATCCAAAGGATCATTACAAAGACAGCTTCGGAATTGTCGGCCCCGACGGAGCTCAGCCGCAGGAAATCCTGTTGAAATTCACAAATAATCAGGGGCAGTACATCCGGACACTCCCGCTCCATCCGTCACAGCAAATTTTGGAAGAAAACGGTGATGAAATGCTGGTCAGACTCAAAATCGTTCCAACTTATGATTTTTTATTCGAACTGATGTCAATGGGTGCAAATCTGAAAGTTTTGGAACCAAAAAGTCTTGCTGATGAAATGAAACAAAAATTCAGAGAAGCGCTTGACAATTATTCATGATTCATAAGGTGATTCGGTTTTTAATTGAATTCTTTAAAAATTTGGATGAAATCAATTTTAATTTGAATTATATCAGAAAAAAACCTAAATTCACTCAAAATTTAAGTTTGATGAAAAAATATTTTATCCTTTCATTTGCCGCATTTCTAATGATCAGCTGCGGTAAGACTCTGCACGAAAGCTGGAATTATTTTCCAAATGAGGTGAACCTCGATACCTACAACAATCTTGATTTTGTAAAAATCAAACAGGGCAATACCGTCACCGTGAAAGTGGAAGAAAATCCGTCCACCGGTTATTCCTGGACTTCACAGGCAAACAGCGACTGTGCTGTCAGCATGGGAACGAGCAGTTTCTCTGCAGGCAGCAATGATGGCAATATGGTCGGCGTTCCCGGTGTAAGGACTTTTGAAGTGAAAGGAGATAAAGCAGGAAGCTGTCTGGTTGAATTTCAGCAGTTTGCACCCGGAGAGCAAAGCAAACCCGCGAACCGAAAAGGAATCTATTTTATAGTGGAATAAATTTAAAAGCAATATCGAATGAAAATCCGCATGAATGATTTCTGCGGATTTTTTTATTTCCTGTCAATAAAGATCTGTGCTTTTTTGATATCGTCATAACTGACTTGACGGTCTAACTTTTCATAAATTTTTGACAATGAGGATTTTGATTCGTCATCCATATTTTGAATTGCATTTTTTACTTTTTCAAGAACCGATTCATCCGGTCGATACAGTTCCAAATCAATATCCGGATCTGTTTCTGCAATTCGGATCAGATGACTCAGTATGGTTCCGCCGGTCAGCCCTCTTTCCTTTGAAATCTCGCTGAGACTCAACTTCTTTTTGACCAGTTTTTTGGTGATCTGATAGGTGGATTCTTTTTCTGCTTTTCCTTTTTGAACCAATTTTTCTTTGGTCTTTGCAATTTCTCTTTTGTCAAGCGTCCCCCCCGAATAGCTGATAAAACCTCTGAACTCGTTTTCAAGATCTTTTTCTTCAAGCGAATCATCCCATTCCTGAGAAAGTTCGCGAAAACGGACATCGGCACGCATCGCCAGCTCATCGACTTCCAAAGCCGTCTGGTTCAATCCTCTGAGTTTCAAACCGCTCAGATCTCGAAGTCTTGAAATGGCAACATAACCCTGACCTCTTTCAAAGGCTCTGCTCAGATCAATCATTGCAGAATCAAGCGTCATTCCCTGACTTTTGTGAACGGTTATCGCCCAGGCAAGCCGAAGCGGAATTTGTGTAAAAGAAGCAAGCGGTTTGCCCGATTCGTCTTCTATCGCCCAGGTTTCCGGTTTTGCTTCAATGATTTCATTGTCAAAAGTCCTGACGAGCGGAAAACCTTTGTCGGTAAATCCGCTGACCGTTCCCATGGTGCCGTTGACATAGCCGGCTTCATAATTGTTTCTGATAAACATCACCCGTGCATCTCTTTTGAGCTCGAGATTTTCCAATGCCAAAACAGACTTTTTCAATACTTCGATCAATGCCGGATTTCCTTTAAAACTTGCTTTGAAATGTTTGGATGAAGTCCCGATCTGATTCAGATACTGCAGATTGATCCTGTCCACATCAGCATTGTGAGTGTAGAGTTTGGTTTCCATTTCTCCATCTTCGGGATGAACTTCGAGTCGTGTTCTCAACAGTTCAATCGACCGTTCAGAAACCCGTCCGTCTCTGATTTCATTTAAAATCCCATTCAATTCATTTTCGGTCTGACGGTACTGCTCGGTCAGATAGCAGATGACCGGTTCGGTTTCGAGCCAGGCATCAGACATGAATGCAAACTTTTCCCGGGATTCCTCCAAATCGTTGCCAATCGGCGGAAGCTGAAAGAAATCACCGGCAAAAATCACCTGAATACCTCCAAAAGCCAATTGGTTTCCTTTGAAATATTTCAGCACTTTATTGACCAGATCCAGCTGGTTTCGGTGAAGCATCGAAATTTCATCGATGACCAGCACCTTGACCGAATCCATTTTTTTTGCAAAATATTTTTTCTCTTTGAGCGAAGCCAGATGACGTGTCGAAATATTGTCTTTGATTCCGATGCCCGACCATGAATGTATGGTCTGTCCGTTCATGTGGGTAGCAGCAATTCCGGTCGATGCAGTCACCGCAACTCCAATCCTGTGTTCCTTCAGATACTGAATGTACTGATTGAGCACATAGGTCTTGCCCGCACCGGCAGATCCGGTCAAAAAGACATTTCGGCCTGATTTCATGATTGCAAGCGCTTTGGACTGAAGCATAATTTAAAGAATTATTCGGTTGAATTTTTACAAATATAAAGATAATGTTGTAAGACCTTACAGGCTTTAACCCTCAAAAAGATAATTAAAACCTCTGTTTTGACGATTCTCAAAATCAACTCAATTTTCAAGCGTTTCCAAAATCAGATCGATATCGTCTTCGGTTGCATCGGGATTAATGAAACAGAATCTGATTACCGTTTCGCGCACACCGTTGATCCGCCATTTGGTGGGTGTAACCAATGCCAGACCTTTTTCAAGATTTCTGAAAGTCCAGTTTTTATAATCTTCGGGTGTCCAGCCTTTTCGTTTGAACAAAACTACGCTCAGCGAAGGTTCACGCACCAGTTCGAGATTTGGATTTGATCTGATTTTTTCGGCTGCAATTTCAGCCAGTTTGATGTCCCACTCTATCGCTTCTTTGTATCGGTTGGTGCCGTGCATTGCCAGCGAAAACCAAAGCGGCAAACCGCGGACACGTCTTGTCAGCTGTAATTGATAATCGGACGGATTGAATCCGTTTGCCTCGGTTTCTTTGAAAATATCGAGATAGGAAGCTTCCTGTTTATGAACTTCTTTTGCGAGTTCGGGTTTTTTATAAATGATCGCACCGCAGTCATAAGGCGAAAAAAGCCATTTGTGCGGATCTATGGTGATGCTGTCAGATTTTTCGATTCCGTTGAAAAGATGACGAACCGTATCGGCAAGCAGTGCGCCACCGCCATAAGCAGCGTCAACATGCATCCACCAGTTGTATTTCTCACAGACAGACGCGACTCCTTCCAGATCATCAATGATGCCTGCGTTGGTGGTTCCGGCGGTTGCAACCGTACAGAAAATTCGTTCCTGGTCTTCTTCGGAATAAGTTGCAATCGTTTTTTCAATCAGTTCTGAAGTCAGTTTTTCTTCGATCGGTACCAGTCTCAATTCTGCATCGATCACTTTTGCCATGCTTTCGATCGATGAATGCGATTCGCTCGAAGCGAGTATGATTCCTTTTTTATTTTTGTTTTCGGGATTTTTCATCCGCCAATTCTCACGCGCCGTCACAATGGCTGAAAGATTGGCAGCGGTTCCGCCGGCAGTAAAAACGCCAAAAGCGCCTTCGGGCAGTCCGGTCAGTTTGACCATCCATTCCATCGCCTGATTTTCGGCAAATATTCCACCCGCACCCAAAAGCCAGTAGGAACCGTGGATGGATGAAGCAGCCGTAACCAGGTCAAACATGACTGCTGCCCTGGTCGGTGCTGCGGAAATAAAAGCAAGATGTCTGGGATGATCCATCGACATGATATTTTTTGACAAAATATTTCTCCAGATTCTTAATGCTTTTTCACCACCGATTCCGTGAGGAGTTATGGTCTCTCCTACTTTCTTTTTCAGTTTTTCTTCTGATTCTGCCAAACCCAGATGCGGATTGGACTGGGTCAGCCGGTTGATCGTCTGTTTGGTGATATCGAGCGACATTTCAATCAGGTCGATATCCACATTGTGCATTTTTGGTTTTAAGGTTTTATCTGAGTCGGATGCTGCTTTCTTTTTCACGATTTTTCTAATCAAGTCGATTCACAAATGTACAATTTAATCAAGAAGAAGACAAAAAAGTGTTTTTCTGTTTCATCTGATTTTTGTTGGTTTTTATAAAAAAGCGGCTGAATTCCGAAAAGAAATTCAACCGCCAAAATATTCACTTTATCCTCATTTTATCCGCACTTGCTCGAACCGCAGTTTTTGCAGATCAGACATCCTTCCTGATAGATCACCTGATCAGAACCGCAGCTTGAACATTCGTGACCGTGAACTTCTGTTCCGTCGGGAATGTATTTTTTGAGTGCACGTGCCACACCTGCTTTCCAGGTATTGATCGATTCTGAATCGAGCTCCATCTGATTGACCAGATCAACCGCTTTTTCAATCGGCATACCGTGTCTCAATACACCCGAAATCAGTTTTGCGTAATTCCAGAATTCAGGATTGAATTTATCAGAAAGTCCCTGAATCGTATTTTTGTGTCCTCTCGGGTTGGTATAGGTGAAATCGTATCTCGAAACTCCGTTTTCATCTCTGTTTTTAATGATCCATCCTTTGGTCAGCCATTTCGGAAGCAAAATTCCTTCTTCTTCGTTTGCTATACCGGTAAAGATCTCATAGGGTTTGTTGTTGATCAGACCGATAAATGCAACCCATCTTTCTTTGTTGTTGTAAAAATTAACCACATCCGCTTCAAGCGCCTGAGGTCTCTTTGTCGGAAATTCGTCCAATTCTCCGTTGTCGGATTTTGCATCCGCAGCCACCAACACGCCCGATCTGGAACCGTCTCTGTAAACCGTAATTCCTTTGCAGCCGCTTTCCCAGGCAGTTACATACAGTTTGTCAACCAGTTCTTCGGTTGCTTCGGCCGGAAGATTGATGGTCACAGAAATTGAATGATCCACCCACTTTTGAACACTTCCCTGAAGTTTCACTTTGTTCAGCCAGTCCACATCATTTGAAGTCGCTTTGTAATAAGGTGATTTTTCAATCAGTTCATTGATTTCTTCCTGGCTGTAATTTTTATCGGTATCGATTCCGTTTGCCTCCATCCAGGTTTTGAAATGATGATGGAAAACAATGTATTCTTCCCAGGAATCACCCACTTCATCCACAAAATCAACCCTGACATCCTTATCATTCGGATTTACTTTTCTTCTTCTTTTGTAAACCGGAAGAAATACCGGTTCAATACCCGAAGTGGTCTGTGTCATCAGACTGGTGCTGCCGGTCGGTGCGATGGTCAGCAGCGCAATGTTTCTTCGGCCGTATTTCACCATGTCTTCATAGAGTTCGGGGTCTTCTTTTTTGATTCTTAAAATAAAAGGATTGTCCTTTTCTCTTTCCGAATCATAAATTTCAAATGCACCTCTTTCTTTTGCCATACTTACAGATGAACCGTAGCATGCAAGCGCCATATTTTTATGGACTTCGGTAGAAAATTCGTTTGCTTCTTCGGTTCCGTATCTCAGTCCCAGAGCCGCAATCATATCGCCTTCGGCTGTGATTCCCACACCGGTTCTTCTTCCCTGAAGCGTTTTGGTTCTGATTTTCTGCCAAAGCTGTTTTTCTGTTCTTTTGACTTCCTCTTCTTCCGGATCGCCTTCAATTTTTGAAAGAATTGCATCGATTTTTTCGGTTTCCAGATCGATGATATCATCCATCATTCGCTGAGCGATTGCTGCATGTTTTCTGAACAGTTCAAAATTGAATTTTGCCTGCGGTGTGAACGGATCTTCAACATAGGAATAAAGATTGATCGCAATCAGACGGCAGGAATCGTACGGACAAAGCGGAATCTCACCGCACGGATTGGTCGATACGGTTTCAAACCCAAAGTCTGAATAACAGTCAGGAATTGATTCACGCTGAATGGTATCCCAGAACAGTATGCCCGGTTCTGCTGATTTCCATGCATTATGAATGATTTTTTTCCAAAGCGAAGACGGCTGAATATTTCTTGAAAATTTCGGATTTGCACTGAATATCGGATATTTCTGTTCATATTCAGAACCGTTTTTGAGCGATTTCATAAATCCGTCATCGATACGAACCGATACATTTGCACCGGTCACTTTCCCCTGCTCCATTTTGGCATCGATAAAATCTTCTGCATCCGGATGATTGATTGAAACCGACAGCATCAGCGCACCTCTTCTTCCGTCCTGTGCAACTTCACGGGTCGAATTTGAATAACGCTCCATAAACGGAACCAAACCTGTCGAAGTCAGTGCAGAGTTTTTAACCGGCGATCCTTTGGGACGAATTCCGGACAGATCATGTCCGACTCCTCCTCTTCTTTTCATCAGCTGAACCTGCTCCTCGTCAATCTTCATAATGCTTCCGTATGAGTCGCCGTCGTGAATGCTTCCGATCACAAAACAGTTTGAAAGCGATGCAATCTGATAATTGTTTCCGATTCCGGTCATCGGGCTTCCCTGCGGTACAATGTATTTGAAATTTTTAATGACATCAAAAATCTCTTCTTCGGTATAAGGATTCGGGTATTTCTTCTCTATTCTGGCAATTTCACGTGCAATCCTGCGGTGCATATCATCGGGCGTAAGCTCATAAATATTGCCGGCTGAATCTTTCAGCGCATATTTATTGACCCAGACTCTTGCTGCCAAATCGTCACCCCTGAAGTATTCGACAGTTGCTTCGTATGCTTCCTGAGTTGTGTAAACTTTTGTTTTTTCCAAAACCTCCTCCATTTTTAATTAATTTAAGTTTAGCAAATAATTTCACCCAACCGCCGAAAATAATTTGAGAAGACTAATGCTGTTAAATCAAAAACACTTAAATCACAAAGACCTGATTTCTATAATTTAAATGCCCGGATTTAATCTGTACTGCAAATTAAATAAAGCGATTTTTTGTCGGATATAAAAGTAGCCTATCAATTTCAATGTTTTGACCAAAGTTGGATTTTGGTATCCACATTTTATGAACAATTGAAAGTTAAAACCCTGAAATAATTTTATAACTGATTGCTGATCAGATTATAACAAAGACAGATGAAAGCGATTCGAAATTTTTCAGCTCTCCAGCCAGTTTTTAAAATCTGAGGTTCGTTCACGGCTGACAATGAGTTCTTCAGACACGTTTTTGATTTCGATTATGAAGCGGCTGCCCGAATGGGTTTTTATTTTTTCGATGAATTTCAGATTGACGATTGCGTTGCGGCTGATTCTGAAAAAATCTTTCGGATTCAATTGATTTTCGAGTTCGCTCAGACTGACATCGATCGGATATTCCCGATTTTCGGTAAACAGAAAACTGAATTTTTCCTTTGAATAAAAACAGCTGATCTGATCGGTTTCAATCGTTTTCAGACTGTTGCCCGCACGAACCAGAAAACGTTCTCTGAATTTGTTTTCAAAATTCTGGCTCAGCAGTTCTTTGAGTTTCAGCAGATCCCAGGATATATTTGAATTCTGTTCTTTGAATTTTCGAATTGCATTTTTCAGTTCATTTTCATTGATCGGTTTGAGCAGATAATCAATGCTGTTGAATTTAAAGGCTTTGACAGCATATTCGTCAAATGCGGTGGTAAAGATGATTGCGCTTTTTGGCTGAACTTTTTCAAAGATTTCAAAACTGATACCGTCGCCGAGCTGAATGTCGAGAAAGATCAGATCGGGTTCTGGATGAGACTCAAACCAGGCCACCGCTTCCCTGACGCTGTTGAGCACAGCAATCGGTTCTTCTCCATGCTTTTGAAGCAGTCTCTCAAGATATCTGGCAGCCGGTTTTTCGTCTTCTATGATGATACAGTTCATTGTTTATTTGAATTTTTTCTTTGTTTTTCAATCTGTTTCAATATCTGTTTTCTTTTCCATTCGGTCTTTCCAAACACGTCAAACACGTTCAGATAGTGGATACCCAGTCCGAAACCCCAGAATACAAGCGGAAAAATCGCCCAGTATTCACCGCCTTCAATCCAGTTCCAAATATTAAAAAATAAATTGACACAAATAAAGACAGTCAGATGAATATAAAAACCAATTTTTTCATTCACTCTTTTTCTAACCTGACTGAGTTCTTTGTTGGTTGTTTGAAAATTCCTTTTTTCCATGGCCATCATTTTACAGTTGACTGTCAAAATATTCTCTTTCCTCTTTTCTTTTCTCCAGTTCTTTTTGGATCATCCGGTTTTTCCAGCCGGTAGAATTGAAGATGCCAAAGACATTGATCGCATGAAAAGTCACACCGATTCCCCAGCCGATCAGCGGCCAGTATGCCCAGTTATAGATACCATCGTCTCTGACGTCCAAAAACGTAAGAAAACTGTTGACAACGATGTAACTGGCAAGATTCCAGTAGAATCCCTGAATCTGCTCAACTCTTTCTTTTGCTTCTCTGTATTCTTCTTCTGTGTATTTTTTATTGATTTCCATAATGATATTGTTTTTTTTGATAAATGGTATTTTAACTGTGAAATCGCTTTCATTCCGAATGATTTCAACCCGGTTTTTAAAATTCTGATATTGACTCTGTATATGTTCCAAACCTTTGCCGGTTGAATGTTTCAATTGTTTTTTTAACTGAAGATTGTTTTTCACGACCAGATAATTACCTTCTTTGTACACCTTTATATATAATGGTTCCTCAGAAGAAATCCGATTGTGCTTGATACAGTTTTCAATCAGAATCTGTAAGGTCAGCGGCGCAATCAGACAGTCATCTGGCAGACTGCTGTCGATTTCAAACGACAATCCGTCTTCGTATCTTTTCTGAACCAGTTCCATATAAGTTCTGCAAAATTCAATCTCTTGTTCGAGCGGTACCCATTCCTTGTCCTTTTGTTCGAGCACATAACGATAGACCGATGAGAGATCGCCTACAAATTCCTGCGCTTTTTCACTGTTTTCTTCGATCAGTCCGGTCAAAACATTCAGACTGTTGAACAAAAAGTGTGAACTGATCTGTGATTTCAGAGATTCATGCTGTCTTGAAATTCTGATTACTTGTTTTTTCTGCTCCTTCAGCTGACCCGACTGATAATACTGGATCAGTGAAGCGGTTTGAAAAATTACGGCAATTGTTACCGCAAACCAGACAATGAATTGAATTTTTTCAGCAGATTCGGCAGAAAATATTCTGTTCATTGAATCTTTGATCGAATGACCGTAAAACAGCTGCATAAAGATAAAAAGGACAGAACCCGCAATCAGACTTGCTACTGCGCTGCCAATGATCCCGGCTGCAATTTTTTTGACAATATTTCCAATATCAAACTTTGGAAATCTCGTTTGAACCCAATTGCTTACCGGCGCATTGACCAGATAAAGACCTGCTGTGAAATATACCGACCAGCCAAAATATTCAAACATCAGACGGATTCGCGGCAGAGAATTGTTGTTCATAAAATAAAACGACACATTTATAATGTTGATGATCAGAACGATGATCAGGCCGTAAACAATATGTTTTTGAATATTTTTCATCGGATAATTATAACAAAACTTATCGTTTATTCAACACATTCGGTTTTCAGAATTTCATCTGCATTGCTTTCTCCCCAAGCGGGTTCAAAGCCTTTGACCGAATGATTGACATACAGCTGTTTTGCTTTTTTGATCATCGGGCAATACTGAACCGGATCAGTGCCGTAATAAGGCGCCGAACGCATATTGAACTGTCCGAGCAGATAAAGCGGTCTCGGATTTTGGGGATTGAGCCGTATCGCTTCGTTGTAATCCGCAATGATGGCCGAAGGAAGCACCATTCCGTAATTCATCGGGTCTTTTGCAACTTTTACCGTCCTGAAAAGCCCTCTCAGCGTCAGTGTTTCTGACATATCCGGGTTCATTTCGATCAGTTTGTCATAATCTTTTTCAAGATCACCCGAAACTTTGACAGCTTCTTCCGGTTCGAGTGAAAACGCGTTTAGCGTTCTTGAAAGCATGGAATAATAAAGCGGAAGCCAATTGTCCGGATTTGCTTTTGTGATTTTGTCAAAATCGGCGGCTGCTTTTTCAAAACTTCCGTCGGCGTGAGCTGTTAAAAATTCTTTCAATGCGTTTTGCATTTCGGAATTGTAGTTTGTCTGTCCTTTTGCTCTGAAAAACAATCCCAGAACCAGAATACTCAAAATGATAATTAATTTTTGCATGATAACAGGTTTTTTAATTTGATGAAACAAATTTCAGCACTGTATAAATTTACACAAAAATTAATAGGACGAACCGTCAATTTTTAGGGATGAGTTGTAAAAATAAAATGAGTATTGATTTTTTGTATCTTTGAAAAAAGGCAAATTATGAGTTTGGCATTAAAAAATACAACGATAGAAAAATATTTCGGTTTTTTGGCAAAATTGGATATTGCTTCCAAAAAACGTCTCATCACAAAACTGAAAGAGTCCATCAATGATAAAGAACCAGAGAAATTTGATTTAAAAAGTCTTTACGGTGCCTGGGAAGACTCAAGAAGTTCTGATGAAATAATTGAAGATATTAAGAATTCAAGAGTTGAAAAAAAAGATTCGATTGATTTATAATGAAATATCTACTTGACTCCAATATTTGTATCCATTTCTTCCGCGGAAAATTTGGAATTATTGATAAGCTGAGCGAGTTTGGAATAGAGAATTGTGCAGTTTCAGAAATTACTTTAGCTGAATTGGTGTATGGCACAGAAAAAAGTAATAATCCCAAAAAAAATCATGAGATAATTGAAAATTTCATCAATTTGCTGACCATCCTTCCAATATTAGATGCAATTCCACATTATGGCAAGCAAAAAGTAAGACTTCAAAAAATGGGGAAATTAATAAGTGATTTTGATTTACTCATTGGATGCACAGCAGTTGAAAACAATTTAATTATGGTCACTGAAAATATAAGAGAGTTCGAAAGAATTGAAAATATCAAACTTGAAAATTGGGTAAACAGAAAGGTTTAAATCGATAAGAAAATATTCACGATCAATCTCCTATTAAATTTCTTTGAACTCCTAATCCTGCTTAGAAAAATCCAAATCCTGAAAATCATAACTGAAATCGGTCAGCGGTGAAATCGGCTCCATCCTGAATCCTGTGACTTTTCCGTCTTCAACTTTTATAAACACAAAAGCATCCGCATGCATATAGGCATTGTCCCATTTCACCGCAAAAGTGTCACCTTTGTAATAGAACATATCGCCCTTCAGCTGAGATGATCTGGCCGATTCAAATCTGAGTTTTCCTTTGTTCATCGTGATTTTCACCTCACCAAACCAGTTGTCTTTGTATGTACCCGGAAGGCTGTCGATATAGGCAAGTCTGAGCTTTTTATTTTTCTCAACGGTTTCCCAGACTTCATCCGTGACCACATCCGCTTCGCCGGTTCTTTTTGCAATCAGTTCGCCGTATTCCTTTACCCAGTCTTTTTCGGGCAGACCGAGATAATGGTCTTTGATCGTATTGGAAACCGCCATAAATGCTGCGCCCGCCTGCTGATTGGTCAGTACGATGATGCCCAGATCCAGTTGCGGATACATAATGATCTGAGTAACGATTCCTTCCAGACCGCCGGTATGTGAAACCTCGAGTTTTCCGTTCATGTCCTGAAGCTGGAAACCAAGTCCGTAAGCCCTGAAAAGCGTATTGTATGGCGGTCGGCTGAAATTTGGCTGTATGGTTTGAGGCGTGATCAGCTGTTTCATCTGTTTTTCGGAAACCAGTTGTTTTCCGTCCGAAGTTTTTCCCAAATCAAGCTGAAACTGGACCCATTTGGCGAGATCGTCAACATTTGAATACAAACCGGCTGCCGCATCAAAAATAGGATTGGTATATCTGTCGATCACCTTCAGTTTTCCGTCAATCGGGACATGCGGATCGATCACATTTGATTTGTCGCTGAGCGTATTCCAGCTTGCACCGGTTCTGTTCATTCCGAGCGGAATGATAAAATTCTGTTCGATAAATTCAGTCCATTTCTGACCCGAAACTCTTTCAATCACCTCACCTGCAATTATATACAACAGATTATCATAATCGTATTTGGTTCTGAAACCCGAAACCGGTTTCAGAAAACGAATATTTCGGATGATGTCCTCGGGTACAAAATCGTGCCCGTCCGGCCAGACCATCAAATCGCCGGCTCCCAGTCCGAGACCGCTTCTGTGAGTCAGCAGATCGCGAATGGTGAACTCTTCGGTCACATAATCATTGTACATTTTGAATTCGGGTATGTACTTTTTCACTTTGTCGTCCCAATCCAGCTTTTCCCGGTCAACCAGCAAAGCCAGTGCAGTCGTAGTAAACGCTTTTGAATTGGATGCAATTCCGAAGTTGGTTGCCGAATTCACTTTTTCGCCGGTATTGATGCTTGCCAGTCCGTAACCTTTTGCCAGTATGACTTTTCCGTCATGGATGATACCGACTGAAATTCCGGGAACATTAAAAGTTTTGAGTGCATTTTGGACAGTCTCGTCAACTTTCTTTTCAGAAATTTCCTGAGCTGAAACCGAAACCGATAAAACGAAAAATGAAATTAAAAGATATTTGAAGATATTCATCCGATAAAAAATTAAAAGCCCGACCAAAATTGGATTTGATCGGGCTAATATCCGTTTTTCGTTTAAAAATTACAACTAATTTTAAAACTCAGTCATCTTTGGATTATTCTGCTTTCAGACTGTTTGCTGCTCTGTTTGATTTTTCGCCTTCTGCTTTTCTTTTGATTTCCTGCTGTTTTTGAGCATCGATCTGACCGTTTTCATTCGCTTTTTTCATTCTTTCTTCTTTCAATTTCATTCTTTCTTCGGGAGTCATTTCTTTTCTTTTTTCAGCGTTCATTTTGGATCTCATGTCTTTTTGATCTTTGTTGCCTTTTCTGAAATCTCCTTTCTTCTGATCTCCGTCTCTTTTCAATTCAGCTCTTTTTTCTTTGTTCCAATCTGCTTTTTGAACGGCTTCATCATCAGAAATTTGCTTTTTTTGTTTTTTAACGGCAGTTGTAGTCACCTGATTTTCCGATTTCTTCAGGGTTTCAGATTTCTGCTGTGCCAGTCCGAAACTCAAACCGAAACTGATTATGCTGAGTGCAATAATTTTTTTCATTTTTTGATTAATTTATTGGTTAATAATATTCTTATAACGGCAAGCACTGTACCAAAATTTTTTAATGCTTTGTTAAAACTATATAAAGATATAAAGAAAATCATAAATTTTTGAATACCGTTAATTTTTTTTAAACCGGGCCACTTTGACAAGAAGAATTATAACAAAGCGATTTCCAACCAGAAAACAGACGATTCGTCCGATTGACGCATTCGCCTTATATTTGCAATTCACACTAAATTAAAATTTTTCAGTTATGGCCGGGCACAGCAAGTGGTCGAATATCAGAGAACGAAAAGGAGCACAGGACAAAAAACGATCAAAATTATTCTCCAGAATCATCAAGGAAATCAGTGTTGCAATTCGGGAAAACGGAATGAACGGTGATCTCGAAACCAATCCTGCATTGAGAAATGCAATCCAAAATGCAAAAGGAGTAAATATGCCCAAGGAAAATGTGGAGCGGGCAGTAAAAAAGGCTATGGGAGAAGGTTCTGAGAATTATCAGCATCTTTCTTTTGAAGGATACGGACCGCACGGCATTGCAATTTTTGTAGAATGCACATCTGATAATCAAAACAGAATCGTGGCTGAAATCAGATCGATCTTCAGCAAATACGGAGGAAATCTGGGCACTAACGGATCGCTTGAATTTATGTTTGACCGAATGGGTGTTTTCACCATTGAAAAAGAAAAACTGAATCGCAGCTGGGAAGAACTTCAGCTCGAAATCATTGAATACGGTGCCGAATCTTTTGACGAAACCGATGAATCCTATATCATTTATTCAAATTTTACGGATTTTGGAAATGTTTCCGCTCAATTGGAAAAAATGGAAATTGAAGTCAGGAATGCGGAACTCCAGCGGATTCCGAACAATACCGAAGAACTTCCGCTCGATCAGGCGATCAGCATCATGAAGATGATTGATGCATTTGAAGACAACGATGATGTTCAGAACGTTTTTCACAATCTGGAACTGACCGACGAACTGGCTGAAGATCTTTCAAAATAATTAAAAAATAAATCTATGAAAGACCTGATGGGCAAAGCGATTGGGGATTATTTTCATCAAAATTCTCCTGAAGACATTATTATCGAATCTTCAGTTTCAGAACAGGATGTGCTGCCTGTCTCCTACCTGTTCAGAGATTTTGAAGAAATGCCGCCAATCGAACAAAAAGCTCTTGAGCTTTCAAAAGGAAAAGTTTTGGATGTGGGCGCAGCAGCGGGTTCGCACAGTCTTTATCTCCAAAATCAAAAGCAGCTTGATGTGACAGCAATTGATATTTCCGAAAAATCAATTGAAGTCTGCAAATTGAGAGGTATGAAAAATTCAGTTTGCCGGAATCTGCTCGATTTCAATGACGGAACTTTTGACACCATACTGCTGTTGATGAACGGAACCGGGATTTTTGAAACCATTGACCGAATGGATGATTATCTCAAAAAACTTTATCAGCTGCTCAATCCCGGCGGTCAGTTATTAATCGATGGAACAGACATAATGTATATGTTTGAAAATCCGGAAGGTATCGAACTGCCGGCTGATCATTATTATGGCGAAGTCGAATATTATGTCAGTTACAAAGGTGAAGAAGATGAGCCTTTCAAAATGCTGTATCTCGATTATGACAATCTGAAAACAACTGCTGAAGAATTCGGTTTCAAAGTCGAGAAAGTCATTGACGATCAGGATTCATATCTCGCCCGACTGATCAAAATTTAAAATTCCACAGAAAAAAATTATACAAAAAAGCCTGTCCAAAATCTGAACAGGCTTATTCATTATTTTTAAAATCATTATTTGATCACACCAAGCTCCTTACCTACTTTGGTAAAGCCGGCAATCGCTCTGTCCAAATGCTCTCTGGTATGTCCGGCCGAAAGCTGAACCCTGATTCTTGCTTTGTCTTTCGGCACCACCGGAAAGAAAAATCCGATGACATAGATTCCTTCATCAAGCAGTTTGTCAGCCATCACCTGAGAAAGTTTTGCATCATAAAGCATCACCGGAACGATGGCAGCATCTCCGTCAGGAATATCAAAACCGGCAGCTTTCATTTTTCCTCTGAAATATTCAGCATTTTCCATCACTTTGTCTCTCAGCGTAGTATCTTTTTCAAGCAAATCAAATACATGCAAAGCCGCACCCACTATGCCCGGTGCCAGTGAATTTGAAAACAGATAAGGTCTCGAACGCTGTCTGAGCATTTCGATCACTTCTTTTTTTCCGGCCGTAAAGCCTCCCATTGCACCGCCCAATGCTTTTCCGAGCGTAGAAGTGATGATATCAACACGCCCCATCACATCGCAGTATTCGTGTGTACCGCGACCTGTTTTGCCGATAAATCCGGTTGCATGCGAATCATCAACCATGACCAGCGCACCGTATTTTTCAGCCAGATCACAAACACCTTTCAGATTGGCAACAATCCCGTCCATCGAGAAGACTCCGTCGGTTACAACGATAGTGAATCTGTGATTTTTTTCGGAAGCTGCTTTCAACTGCGCTTCCAAATCGGCCATATCGTTGTTTTTGTAACGATATCTCGCCGCCTTGCACAAACGCACACCGTCGATGATCGAAGCATGATTCAATTCATCGGAAATAATTGCATCCTCTTCTGTAAACAAAGGTTCAAAAACACCGCCGTTTGCATCAAAAGCAGCCGCATAAAGAATCGAATCCTCCATTCCCAAAAAATGAGCGATCCGCGCTTCCAATTCTTTGTGAATGTCCTGGGTGCCGCAGATAAAACGCACCGACGACATTCCGTATCCTCTTTTGTCAAGCATATCCTGAGAAGCTTTGATGATTTCGGGATGATCGGAAAGTCCCAGATAATTGTTTGCACAGAAATTCAAAAGTCTGCTTCCGTTCTGAAGCGTGATTTCGGCAGCCTGATGTGAGGCGATGATCCTTTCTCTTTTGAATAATCCCTGATTGTCGAGATCTGCCAGGGTATCGGACAGATGTTTATGAAATTTTTCGCTGTACATTTTGATTGAATTTAGTTAACAAAGATAGAAATTGAATTTGACTTTGGACAGGCTTCGGATTTCTAATTTAATGGTTGCCTTCAAATCATCAATTTAAATTAATTTTGATTCGAAATCAATCAAATGACAGAACTCAAACCGGTCACCGAAGACGAAATCGAACTGCTTCAGCAGCTTGCTGAAGAAATCTGGAATCAGTATTATATCAAAATCATCAGCAAAGAACAGATCGATTATATGCTGGAAATGTTTCATTCCAAACAAAAAATTTTAGATGAAATCAGTCAGGGATGTATCTGGCAGATGCTTTGGGACAATGAAAAACCGGTCGGTTATCTGATGCTGAAGCCCGAAGAATCAGGCATGTATCTGTCAAAGATTTACCTGAAAAAAGAAGCTCGCGGAAAAGGCTTTGGAAAACTGATGATGGATTTTGTCAAAAAGACTGCAATCGAGCATAAGCTATTCAAAGTCAGCCTCAATGTGAACAAACACAATACAGATACAATCAGGTTTTATGAGAAATCGGGTTTCAATAAAATCGGTGAAGGTGTTTTTGAGATCGGAAATTCTTATGTGATGGATGATTATATTTTTGAATTGGATTTGAGTCCCGGTCAACCATGGACTTCACCCTTTTTTCCGTAATTTTTGATCAGTTCGCCTTCAAATTCAAGCCATTCCTTCCAGCGTTTCTCCACATCCACATCGGTTGAATATTTTCTCGCAAATTTCAAAAAGGTGGTATAATGATTGGCTTCGGAAACCATCAGTTCGTGATAAAATTTTGCGAGTTCTTTATCCTTGATTTCGGTCGAAAGCACTCTGAAACGCTCACAGCTTCTTGCTTCAATCATCGCCGCAAACAGCAGTCTGTCAACAAAAGACTGATTTTTGCTTCCGTCCTTTTTACAGAATTTATACAGTTGGCCGACATAATCGTCAGCTCTTTCGGGTCCGAGTGTGTAACCTCGTTTTTTGATGATTTCATGAACCATCTGAAAATGACTCATCTCCTCCATCGCAATTTCGGTCATGGTCGAAACCAAATCCGGATATTGTGAATTGTTGACGATCAGCGAGATTGCGTTTGAAGCCGCTTTTTGTTCGCACCAGGCATGATCGGTCAGTATTTCTTCCAAATTTTTCTCGGCTATATTTGCCCATCTGGGGTCGGTGGCCAGTTTCAGTCCAAGCATTTTTCAAAAGTTTAATGCAAAATTGGGACTTTTGAATGATGATTCAAAATCAGAAAAATTTCAAATCATTTAAAACTGAAACTGATCAAGCTGTTCGGCTGCGCATTTTCTTCCCAGTTCAATCTGATCTTTTGCTTTGTAAAATTCATACAGTTCACAGGAAAATCTTGAAATCCGAATTGTGAAATCGGGCGGATTTTCTTTTAATTTTAAATTTCCGAGCGTTTCGGTCATCAGCGAAATCACCTGATTGCTCAGTCTGAAAAGACTCAGATTTCTGTTAGACAGGCCTTTTGACGGCTGTTCCATCAGAATTCGCGCATTCACATCGACCGCCAGAATTTTGTCATCGGGTTTTGTTCGGATTGCAAAATCAACCGGAATATTGTCTAACACACCGCCGTCAACCAGCAGCATTCCGTCTCTTCTGACCGGCGTGAAAACCGACGGAATTGCAATCGATGCACGAATCGCATCATAGATTTTCCCTTTGTCCAAAACCACAGACTGCTGGGTATAAAGATCGGTTGCCACACAACAAAATGGAATCGGCAGTTCTTCGATGTTCATACCCGGAATTTCCTTTCTGAGTTTCTGAAGAATTCTTTCACCTTTGATAATTCCGTTTCTTCTGAACGAAATATCGAGCAGTTTGATAAAACTGTAACTTCTTTGTTTGATGATCCAGTCTTCAAATTCATCCAGACGACCCATCGCATACAGTCCGCCGATCAGCGCGCCAATCGAAGTTCCGGTAATGCTGTTAATGTTGTATCCGCGGCTTTCCAGTTCCCTGATTACACCAATATGTGCGAGTCCTCTGGCAGCTCCGCCGGATAATACCAATGCGATGTCTTTGTTTGAATTCAAACTCATTTTAATCATGATCTGTCCCCAAAAATACACAATTTGGATTACAAAAAATTAAAATCGGAATTTCAATTTTCAGAGTTGATTCTTCGTGAAATTTAAGGTCAAAGCAGTAAGTTTTGAGTAACTTTGCTTGTTTGATTTATCAATAAAAAATGAACCATCTGGAATTTAAAAACGGGGACCGTATGCCGGCAATCGGTTTGGGAACATGGAAATCAAGACCGGCTGAAGTTGAAAATGCAGTGAAAATCGCATTGGGAAACGGATATCGGCACATTGACTGTGCAAAAACTTATGCAAATGAAGATGCAGTCGGACGAGCTTTCTCATCCGTTTTTTCATCCGGAAAAATCAAACGCAAAGATGTCTGGGTGACTTCAAAACTTTGGAACAATTCGCACAAAAGAGATGATGTGATTCCTGCCCTGAAAAGCACGCTCAAAGACCTGCAGCTCGATGATCTGGATTTGTATCTGATCCATTGGCCGGTTGCGTTCAAACCCGAAATTGAAATTTTCCCAAAAGAAGACAGCGATTATCTTTCGCTTGCCGAAGTTCCGCTGATCGAAACCTGGGAAGCGATGATCGAAGCCAAAAAACTCGGACTGACCCGTCATGTCGGTGTTTCAAATTTCAGCATCAAAAAACTGAAAGCATTGTCAAAACTGACCGATGATATACCCGAAATGAATCAGGTGGAAATGCATCCTTTTCTTCCTCAGAATGAACTGATTGAATATTGCAGTGAAAATGGAATCCACACCACAGCTTATTCGCCTTTGGGCAGCGAAGACCGACATCATTCGATGAAAAAAGAGGATGAACCGAGTCTGATCAGTCACAAAACGATTGTTGAAATTGCTCAAAGACACAATTGCAGTCCGGCTCAGGTGCTGATCAAATGGGCAGAACAGAGAGGCACTGCCGTGATTCCCAAATCAACTTCGAAAAAACACATCATCATGAATCTTGAAAGTGCAAATGTCAAATTGAATGATGCCGATTTGAATGCAATTCAAAATATCGGGATTCGCTACAGATATGTTGATGGTGAGTTTTTTGTTACGCCCGGCAATCCGTACAGCGATATTTTTGATTTAAAAGACTGAAAAAATCAACCATCACTTTCCGTTGAAATTATTCATTGCATTTGCAATACCTTCAAACACAAATGAAAGCACCGCATTTGAAGCCGTGTCGAGTCTTTCGGGCATCAGTTTCATTTCGTCTTCTGACCACATCCCCAGCACAAAATCAATCTGATGCCCGACAGAAAACTCGTTGCCGATTCCAAATCTGAGTCTGGAATAATTCTGATTCTGAATTTTGGCCTGAATGTCTTTTAATCCATTGTGGCCGCCGTCGCTTCCTTTTCTTCTGATCCGGATGGTGCCGAACGGAAGATTGAGATCGTCGCAGATAATGAATACATTTTCGATCGATATTTGTTCTTTCTGCATCCAAAACCGGACAGCATCACCGCTCAGATTCATATAGGTATCGGGCTTCAGGACTGTAACCGGTCGCGCCCTGTATTTGAATTGTGCCAGTTGACCAAAGTTGGAAGCAGCAAAGGTCTGCCCCTGTTTTCGAACCAGTTCGTCTGCAATCAAAAAACCGATATTGTGTCTGGAATAACGGTATTTCTCACCCGGGTTTCCCAATCCGACTATCAGATATTTATTCATTCGGCTAATTTAAAAATTTTATATTCATTGATTCGTTTCAGAATTGATTTCAGCTAATTTTTTAAATCACAAAAGAATGTAATCGATACTTGAAGTTCATTACAAAATAACTGTATTATTCAATTAAATTTAAATTATTTAGAATTATTAAAAATAATTTTTAACTTTGTGATAGATTTGAGAGGGCCGTTTAGGGCTCTGCGACTTCTTTTCAAATCTTATCACTAAATTATCAGAACCCATTAAAAACAAGTTAAAATGAAAAAAGCAAATTTGTTTAAAACTGCTTTGTTTGCATTCGGTTTTGCTGTTGTTGCAGTCGGATGTAAAAATGAGGGCAGCAGTGTTGAAACAACAGACGAAACAGCAGTTGAGGAACCCGCGGATTCAACCGCAGCCGAGCAGACTGATGCTCCGGCAATGACCGATGCAGTCATCGCTTCAATTGCAGTAACCGCCAATCAGGTGGATGTTGACTGGGCTAAAATTGCAGAACAAAAGGCGACCAATCCGAAAGTTAAGGAATTCGCTCAAACCATGGATAAAGACCATACAAATGTGATCAATGCAGCCGTAAAATTCGCGGGTGATCACAATCTGACACCGGATGACAATAACGATACCACAAAAGGATTTGTTGATCAGGGAAAACAATTTTCGGAAACACTGAATTCACTTTCAGGCGCTGATTTTGACAAGGCTTATATCGACAACGAAGTCACTTTTCATGACAATGTGATCAAAGCAGTTGAAGGCACTTTGATTCCGGCTATTCAAAATGATGAATTCAGAGAATTTCTTTCGGGCGCAGTTCCATTGTTCAAAGAACACCTGGAACACGCAAAAATGATTCAGGCTGAGTTGAGCAAATAAAAATCAACGGATTAAAACTCAAAAAATAAAAATCGGGCTTCGAAAGAAGCCCTTTTTTTGTATTATAATTTGATTTCGAATTTAGTTTTTATTCATTTCTGACCACAAGTATCCAGTCATCTTCCAGAAAGCGATAACCGATATTATACAGGAAACGGTATTCCGCACCATTTTTATACACTTTGAGATTGGTGAAATATTCAAAATCAAAACCGTCTTTGAGCAATTTCTCATGTGTTGTTTTTGATTTTCCTTCCTTAAAATTCAACTCTGAAAGTATCCTGAAATTATTTCTGAGTTTGCGGTGAATACTTCGCATCAGATTGGTTGAATCACGGTTGTTCCGGTTGTTGTGTGCATTGCGGCAACCGTCGTTACAGAATTTCTTATCAGATCTGCCAATGATTTTATCGCCGCATTCCAAGCAATGTTCCGACATGATGTAAAAGTTTTAGTTTAGTTTGCTAAAGTTAATAAAATTTTTACAACAATCCGACAGATTCATGCTGAATGTCTGCTCAGGACACGCTTTTTGGACTGATTACAGACAGGAATATTGCAACAAACTGTTTTTGAAGTCGACAATCTTCTTTCTTTGAGTTTCAGAAATTCAGACAAATCATCATAGATCAGATCAAATTCAACTGATTTATCTTTCTCCACCGATCATTTTTGACACTATTCCTCTCTTATCGCCGTGTTCTGATATATATATTCCGATCAGATGGATGACGATAAAAATCGGATACAGATACAGCCCCCATTTGTGAATGCCTTCGATTTGTTTGTGAAATTCATCAAAAAATTTAAATTTCAGACAGATTCCGGTCAATGCAGATCCGACAACCAGGAAATAAAAATAGACATAAGAAAAACCCTGAAATCTTTCACCAATTGAAATTTTTGAATCAAACGGATTTGGAAAACGGATTCCTCTAATTGCCATATAAATCAGTCTGACAGCAAAAACTGTAATCATCACATAAGCAAAAATCACATGCCATTCCCACATTGGTTCTCTGATTGCTTTTGCTATCGAATTCATCTGATCCTTAGACAGCTCATCTGAGGTTGAAGCGATGATTTCAGCAATTTTATGTCTGTTCATCCAGGTCATTCTGAGAAAACCCGTTAAAAACAATACTGTGATTGCAAGTGTCGTCAGCCAGTGCAATGCACGATGCAGGGCTGTGAATTTTTCTTTCTTTTCCATTTTTTTTGATAGATTTTTTTTCAATTTTAAATTTCAGTCTGTTATTAATCTGAAGCAATCAGCCAAAGATAGAAAAAAGCAGGTTTCAATTGATTCAATTGATTATGAATTGATTGAAATCACAAAAAAGACGGGAAGCTTTCGGCTCCCCATCTTTCGAACACAAGTTTAAAGAAAATGAATATGTGTCAAATAAAAATATGGAATTAATTTTTAATCAATTTTAATTCACTTTGCCGATTTTGACTTTCCAAAATTCAGGTCCGTCCTCAACGGTTTCCCAGATAAATCCGGGTCCGAGCGTATCATACAGCATCAAATGCTGAGGTTTCAAGTCTTTGTCCGAACTGAGAATGAATGATTGACCGTACCCGATTGAATTAAAGGTGTTCAGAACCAGTTTGTCGAGTTCTTCATCAGGAATTTCATTCAAACTGCTCAAATCAATCTTTTGGATTTGATCATCCTCATACTGATCAATCAACTGAAGCATGTCCTGTCTTGATTCGAATGCTTTCAGGAAACGGATGGCAAACAAAGTCGTAATCAAAAACAAACCGCCGTAACCGATAAATGCAAGTATATTCGGAATCACCGGGTCTCCAAGCCGAACGCTCTTCATACCGAATGCGAACAGTCCGCCGGTAATGGTCAGTCCCATAAACCACAGGGCAAGCAGCCATTTCCCAAATTCAAATCTCGACATTCCCCTGCTCCAACTGCCGATGGTCTTGGGATGAGTTAGTCTGTTGTTCATCGCACTGATTTCTCTTTCGCTCAATTTTCTGTTTTGAAGTGTCAGCAAATCATAAATCAAAATGATGGTACCAATTGTAAACAGGAATGCAAACAGTGCAAGGAATACACGAGCTTCTGACATAGCGGGACGGATATGGTGTCCCCACCAGTCGAGCCCGAGAATCCTGTACACATAAATCTGATTGGTTCCGCCATAGGCAAAACTTGCAACAATTCCGAGAATGCCGGTAAACAGCATCCAGAATGCGAGTTTTGACAGTTTGTCATTAAACCTTTCAATATTTTTGACCTGTCTGATTCCTTCATAGGCTGCACCGATGACCAGCAGACCAAATGCACCAAACAGCGCCATGTGTCCGTGTGAAGCGGTAATCCAGGTTCCGTGTTCCCAAATGTTCACATAAGCAAGTGTCATGGTGAATCCGAGGATACCTGCACCGACCATTTCGAAGAGTGCCGATCCGAAGATAAAATAGAAGGCGGCTCTGTTTTTGATCGGTTTCAATCCGTGTTTTTCATCCAGATAGACGTGCCAGATACAGAAGATCAGCGGAAGCGGTTCCAATGCGCTGAAGAGAGAGCCCCAGAATTGCCAAAATGCAGGTGTTCCGATCCAGAAATAGTGATGGGAATTACCGATCAGACCGCTGAGGATAACCAGACTCACGCCCCAGAATACTGCAAATCCGACTTCGCCTTCGTCTGCACCAAAGAATTTATAAAGCAGAAAACCGATGATGGTGATATGCAGAATTTCCCAGACAGCTTCCACCCAATAGTGAACCACATACCATCTGAAATATTCCTGAAGGTCAAGGTTTTCTGATGAAAACAACGCAAAAACCCAAACGGTTGCCAGTCCCACGACTCCGACTGCCAGTCCCCAATGCATCTCATTCCATTCCTTTTTCTTTTTCGGGAACATATGAAGCGTCAGGAAAGCAAAAATACTGAAGCCGATCAGCAGCAGAAAACCGGTAATCCGGCCGCCTTCAAGAAATTCTTTTCCCTGCTGCAGCAACGGGACATTGCCCACCCAACCTGCTATACCTTTGTGTGCAAGCGGAAGTGTGATAAATGACCAGATGGCAATCACCCAAAGTGCGACCAGCAGGAATTTGACAAGCCAGACCGGTCTGACATCACGCTGACCCAGGATTGGACCGATCAGCAATATGGTACCGATAAAACCGGTTACTATCCAGACAACTGCAAAGTTGAGGTGAAAAGCTCTTGCCACATTAAAATTCATTGTACCCTGAAGTATGGTCGGGTCAAGATGAATGACGGCAAGTAATAATCCGAATAACATCTGGATTGCAAAAAATATGAGCATACTGATGAAGAATCCGTATGACAAACGCTGTGTTTTAAATTGAATCTTCATAATCTGCTATTTTATACTTTTAATATATTCTATAATTGCATCCATATCCTGCTCGGAAACGATACCGTCATAAGATGGCATCAGTCCCGGTTGGAAACCTTTGACAATCTGATCATTCGGTTTGAGGATTGAATTTTTAAGATATTCATCATCCACAGTAACTGAAGATCCGTCAGACAGTGCAATCTGTTCACCGTACAATTTTTTCCAGCTCGGCCCGATTTTAACCGAACCGTCTGTCGAGTGACATGCCATACAGCCCATTGCATTTGCAATATTTTCACCGTTTGGAGCAGTTGCATTACCGCCTGCATCGCCAGAGGCTGTTGCAACGGAAGTTTTGATCGGCAGTCCGCTTTTGGCTTCCAAATGCTTTTTGGCTTCATCAACAACGGTTTGTTTTGCAAATACTTCAGGCGGCCAGCCTGCTGTATTAATCTCTGAAGTATATTTCAGAAATGCAACCAAACCGTCGATCTCGTCTTTTGAAAACTTCAGATTGGGCATCAGTGCATCCACTCCTCCACGTTCGTCAACTCTTTCTTTTGCCTTTGGATATTCTGAATAATAATCATCCAGATTGCCGATTCCTTTGACAGAAGCTTCGCCGTTTTTGATCAGTTCGTTGAGTTGAATATTCACAACCGCTTCGGTCGGATATGCACCCGGAGAGCCAAGATAAGCAAGCAGCCATGCCGGACCGGTCTGTTCATAGATTTTGGTCAGATCAGGTGCAAAATAAGCTCCGTTGCCCACTATGGTGTGACAGTCCATACAGTTGTAGCCCTGAAAAACCTGTTTTCCCGTCAGTGCATCCTGACCGGAAAAAGTGACATTCACTGTGTGTGGTCTTTTTCTGTTTTCGGTTTCAACAAATGACAAAACACCGAGAACAGTCCATATAATCACCATCAGACCAATGACCCAGATGGCGATCTTTCTTGATTTCTGTTCTTTTGGGTTAACCATTGCAGCCTTCTATATGGTGTCTCTCATGACTGAGCAAAATAAGGATTGCCCTAACAAAAACCCACATGGTATATACGCCGAGTATAGCGCCCAAAGCATAATAAATCACCCATGCAGCCATTGAATCAGCATAGAAGTAAAATCCAAAACTCCAGGGAGTCGATATCAAAATAAAAAAGATGGTAAACAGCACCGTGATAACATACAGTTGCCGTTTGTTTTTTAAAATACTGTTACCGCACATATTAATAAGATTTAAAATTTTTCAGCATCGCAGGATTCCAATGCTCTCCTCCTTAAATCTTCTGCATTAATATTAAGCCGTATCTGCTTAATAAATTTTCAAACCGCGTGGGAACCCTTCATCAATCCAAATGCAACTCTGTCGCTCATATCCAAATAATTACGTTTGTGTATTTAAGACTAATCTGTCTCAAATATAAATATTATTCTGAATAAAACACCATTTTGTCCTTTATATTTCAGTCAGATTGATCATTTTTTATGAGCACAATCACAAAATCAGCGAGTTAAAAAAATAAAATTTTGAGAATTTAAAACCGCTTGGAATGGAAATCAGCCGTTTACAAACGGAATTTGGAATTCAAATCAAAGCAGGCTTAAAATTGTTTTTATTCTCAGATTTGTAACCTCGGTTACCGTCTGTTTGTTTTATCATCCATAAATTTGTTTTCGAATTCAAATCATAAAAAGATCATGAGTTATACATTTTCAAAAATTACTGATAAAGAGTTTGATGAAGCAGTTTTGAAAACCACCGAAGAACTCAAAAAAGAAGGATTTGGAATACTGACCGAAATCGATATCAAAGAGACGCTCAAAAACAAGCTGGACGTAGATTTCAGAAAATACAAAATACTGGGTGCCTGCAATCCCCCATTTGCACATCGTGCACTTATGGCAGAACCCGAAATCGGAAGTATGCTTCCCTGCAATGTGGTTGTTCAGGAAACCGATAATGGCGTTATGATCAGCGCAGTTGATCCGGTGGCATCAATGATGGCAGTCAAAAATGATGAATTGGGGGATTTGGCAACCGAAGTAAGCAGCAAATTGAAAAAAGTAATTGAAAACATATAAAAAAACCAACCTGAATAACCAACAAAGCAACCAACCAAACTAAGCCAACTTTTCAAAAAGCCCCGTAAGTCATTGACTTTCGGGGCTTAAAGTTTTATAAAAGATTTTGTTTTATTCTTTGGTTTTGATCACTCTGACCTTCCACTGATCCGGTCCTTCTTCCAGATATTCCCATCTGAAAGGTTCTTTGCTTTCTGCTTCCATCTGATAATACAACGGCAACGGATCATGATCGTTCAAAAATTCAAAAGCTTCGCCCGTCTGAATATCTGCAAATGCTTTGTAAAACATTTCGTGTCTTTCTGCCGGCGGAAAAGGTCGCAGATCCATTTCGTTGACCACCGAAAAGCCGTCATCGCCCAAACCGCTTTTTACTTCTTTGACAAGATGAACCACTGTTTCGCCTTCATCTTTCTTTTTGTAAATCCATTTGTGCTGTCCTTCAAATTTCTGCATAAAGATATGGTGGATTTCAACCGGATCTTCGGCTGCGATAATCTCCATCACATCACCCTGCTGCATCATCCCGTATCGGTGAAACACGATTTGTTTCCATTCTTTGGGATTAGCTTTTCTCAAATCCATCAAAGTTGAAATATCCGTAAATTCTCTTCCCTGTGAAGCTTCGGTTCGTGTTACCTTCACCTTCCATTCCCTTCCGCCTCGGTTCAGATATTCCCAGTCAACCACATCTCCGTATATCGATCTGAATTCGTAATACAACGGCTTCGGATCATGATCATTTATAAAGGTAAAACTTTGGTCAACCGGCAGTTCACCAAACATTTTCACCAAAAGTTTGTGACGCTCAATCGGTACCAGTACCCGAACATCCAATTCTTCTTTGTTTAAATTTTCGCTCATTATTGTTTTATTTTTAATTGAACCGTTTTTGACTGAAAACAGTTTCGATTCAAATTTTTATTAATCAGCCGCTAAGTTAATCAAAAAAGGAGGAACGGGTCTTTATCAGTTTATGTTTTAAATCAGTCTGATAAATGGCTTTTTTAATTTCAAAAAAATCAATTTCAGATTTTTAAATTGGATTTTGAAAGGACTTGCAGAAAAGCCGGCAATAGGGAAAGCCATCTCCAAAAAGGAAAATGGCTTTCAGGTTGAGTTCATGCACCTAAATTTCAGGGGGAATTCGGCCAATAAAAGTTATGGGGTTTAGGGAATTCCTGCACGAAGCCATTCCAGAAAATTGAAATGGCTTCATGACACAGGTTTAGATTTAGGTTGAAAAATTTCTACAAAGTGAAGGATAATATTATTTATTGTCAAGGGGGTTTTTCCCCTTTTTTTAAGGTTAAATTTCCCCGAGACTTATCTTTTCCCCAATTCGATCACCTCCATTTTTTCAATTTTATCCGAATTGATTTCGAATCGGAGCATCGTTCTGACCTGATGAAAACCGTATATACCGCAGGCACCGGGGTTCAAATGCAAAAGACCGAGTTTCTTGTCAAACATCACTTTCAGTATATGCGAATGACCGCAAACAAATATTTTTGGCGGATTGCTGTTGATTTCTGTTCTGACCGGCTGACTGTATTTTCCGGGATAACCGCCGATATGGGTAATCCAGACATCCGTATTGCTGATCAGAAAACGGTTGTTCAGCGGAAATTCTTTTCTGATTTCAGCATTGTCAATATTTCCGTAAACCGCCCTCAGCCGGCTGACTTTTGATAATTCATCGGTTACCTTCAAATCTCCGATATCACCAGCATGCCACACTTCATCTGCAGCTGAAGCGTAATCGATTATCCGTTGGTCGATGTAAGAATGAGTATCGGAAAGCAGCAGTATCTTCATATTTCTGATTTGACTAATTTTGTAATGCAAACTTAATTCTAAAAATGGGAAAAATACTTATCCTTATCGGTGCAGTTATACTGATTGTCGATTTGCTGATCCAGTTTACAAATCTTGATTTCAGCTGGTTCGGAAGATTGCCGGGCGATATCAGAATTGAAAAACCGGGTGTCTCTGTTTTTATTCCCTGGGTATCTATGCTGCTGGTTTCAGTAGTTTTTTCAATCATTTGGTGGCTGCTCAAAAAGATCGGTTTCTGATTATTAAATAACTGAAAATCATATTTTGCAGCATTGCTTTTGGGTTTTAAAATTCGTGAAATTCAAAAATACTTTTCTTTAATATGCTGTTTGCATACCCTACATTTGGCCGATCAATTCAAAAATGAGAAACTTCTTTATTTTCGCAACAGCACTCTCACTGATTTCAATGTCAGCAAGCGCACAAACATTTGACTACAAAACTTCGGGAACTGATTTTATACTGTATAATGTATCGATTCCGCAGGAAAATGAATCAGTAGCATTTGCAGGCGGGGCACAATATACGGTCGAATCTGCGCCCGGTGTCGTCATCAAAACAACAGACGGAGGTGAAACCTGGGAAACTGTTTATTCAGGTGATAACATTCAGACAGTCGAATTTGTTACACCGCAGAAAGGATTTGCAGGCGGTTATTCCCCATTCTTGAAAATGACAGAAGACGGTGGAGATACCTGGCAGGATGTGAATGTAGGAAATGATGTTTACGGAATCAGAATCATCAAATTTTTCAATGAAAATACAGGTCTTGTGCTTTATATTACCGACGATTATGAGTTGGCAATCAAAACAACAAATGACGGCGGACAAACCTGGAATCTGAGTTCAAATCCGCCTCAGCACGGGATCATGCAGATTTTTTATGCGGATGAAAACACGATTTTTGCAGTCGGATACAGCAGCAGCATTTACAAATCTGAAGACGGCGGCGACAATTGGACACTGCTCTATTCACACGGAACGGATATCAATCTCGGTGTACATTTCAAAGATGGTTTGAACGGAGTTTATGCGGGTGAAGAAGGTGATTTGTATGTGACCCACGACGGCGGGGCAACCTGGGAAAACAATTTGTATACCGGCTATCATCATTTCTACGGACTCAATTACAAAGGAAACAAAATACTGGCAGCAGGTACAGATGAGGATGTTTATCTGTCAGATGACAACGGTGAAAATTTTGAAATGATTTTCAACGGATCCGGCGATGATCAGCTGTATGATATTTCATTTTTTGCAGATAATAGCGGTCTGATCTGCGGTTCGGGCGGTGTGATGATCAAATTTTCAGGCGTGGTACTTTTTACAAACGAAAATATTCAAAGCCGGTCAGTGATCTATCCGAATCCTGCAAAGGATGTATTGAATGTTAAAAATAATTCGGCCATCAATCAGATTGTTATTTCAGATATGACCGGCAAAACCGTTTACAGTCAAAAGAATCTGAATTCTGAAGTTCAGATCGATCTGAACGGTCTTTCAAAAGGAGTTTACATTATCAGAATAAATTCAGGGGGCTCAATAAACACACACAAATTCAGTAAAAAGTAATTTTTACAAAGAGTCAGAGGGAAACAGGTCTCAATCATTTTGAGGCCTGTTTTTTTTTGATTATTGTATTTTCAAAAATAATCAATCTGATTTTCATCAATTTAGCGGCTGCAAATAAAATTCATAATTTTGCAGATCAAAACTCCGAAATTGAGATATTTCATAAAACTGGCTTACAACGGAAAAGATTATTTCGGCTGGCAGATCCAGCCGAGACAAAGAAGTGTGCAGCAAACAGTTGAAGAATCAATTTCGACCATACTCAGACAGGAGATCAAACTGGTCGGTGCCGGAAGGACCGATACCGGTGTACATTCAAAAATCATGTTTGCTCATTTTGGCTTTGACGGACAATTGCCCGAAGATCTCGTTCATCGGATGAATCAGTTTCTTCCAAAAGATATTGCGATTTACGAAATCCTCAAAGTCAAAGACGATACACACGCCCGTTTTGATGCAGTTTCAAGAACTTATCATTATCTAATCAAAATCGGAAAAGATCCTTTTGATTACGATTACTGCTGGCAGATTCATCAGCCGCTTGATGTGAAAAAAATGAATCTGGCTTCTGATTATCTTTTGGGAAAACAGGATTTCAGCAGTTTTGCAAAGATTCACACAGATGTCAAAACCCATATCTGTGAGGTCAAATCAGCGTTTTGGACAGCTTCGGGAAACCAGCTGAGATTTGAAATCACGGCTGACCGATTTTTGAGAAATATGGTAAGGTCGATTGTCGGTACGCTGGTCGATGTGGGCAGAGAAAAAATAAGTTTGGCGGAATTTAAGACGATAATCGAAAAAAGAGACCGTAAATTTGCAAGCGGTTCTGCACCGGCTCAGGGTTTGTATCTGGTCGATGTGAAATATCCAAAATCAATTTACACAAATGAGTGATTCCAGCGGATTTGATTACAGCGGACTGAAACGGGTGATACGGGTCGGAATGAGCTATCGGGTGCTGTTCCTCTCTGTTGTCATCATCGCGATTCTCAGCGCTGCAGTTTCCACCTGGAGACCTTATCTGATGAAGGAAGCAATCGACGGATACATTCTCAATCGCGATCTGCCCGGACTGTTTTTGTACATCCTTTTTATCTGCGGTGTACTGTTTCTGGAAGTGATTTTGAGCTTTTTTCTGATTTATCTTTCAAATATGATCGCTCAGAAAGTGATCCGTTTTTTAAGGGTAAAACTCTTTAACCATATCACAAATTTCAAACTTGGATATTTTGACCGTACACCCAACGGCATTTTGGTTACCCGTTCGGTTTCGGACATAGAAACCATAGCCGAAATTTTTAACAACGGTGTACTGACACTGATGGTCAACGGCCTGCAGATCATATTGATAGTCAGCGTAATGTATTATATGAACTGGATGGTCGCATCCATCATTATTGTGATCCTGCCGATGATGATGATCATCACAAGACTGTTTCAGCGTGTGCTTAAAAAGGTATATCAGGCGGAAAGAAATCTGACTGCAAAACTGAATGCATTTGTACAGGAAAGACTGACCGGAATGACCATCGTTCAGCTTTTTAACCGTCAGCAGAAAGAATATGAAAGTTTCAAACTGATCAATGCCGAACTGAGAGATGCATTTCTGAAAACCAATGTTTATTTTGCATTGCTTTTTCCGGTGGTCGATATCGTTTCGGCGCTTGCAATCGGTCTGTTGCTTTGGTTTGGCGGTCTGAGGACTGCGGTTCACGGAGATGTTTCTGTGGGTGATGTGATTGCGTTTATTTCGTATATCACCATGCTGACCCAGCCGATGCGTCAGATTGCAGACCGTTTCAACTCGATTCAGCGCGGACTGATCGGTGCGGATCGTGTTTTTAAAATACTCGATCAGGATGAAACCCTGCCCGGCAACGGAAAAGAATTACTCGAAAATGTAAAGGGTGAAATAGAATTCAGAAATGTGAGATTTTCGTATGTCAAAGGAAGTCCGGTGCTGAACGGTGTATCTTTCCACAGCTATCCGGGTCAGACGATTGCGATTGTGGGTGCGACAGGCGCAGGAAAATCAACCGTCATCAATCTGCTCAGTCGTTTTTATGACATCGATTCGGGCGATATACTGATTGACGGAAAAAGCATTTATTCGGTCGAGCTGAAAAATCTGAGAAAAAACATAGCGGTCGTTCTTCAGGACGTGTTTTTGTTCAATGACACCATCTTTGAAAACATCATACTTGGCAATACTGAAATCACCCGCGAACAGGTGGAATCAGCAGCAAAGGAAATCGGAATTCATGATTTTATAATGAGTCTGCCAAAAGGTTACGAAACCGAAGTCAACGAAAGAGGCGCAAGTCTTTCGGTCGGACAGCGGCAGCTGATATCGTTTTTGAGGGCTTATGTGTACAATCCGCAGATTTTGGTTTTGGACGAGGCCACTTCATCCATCGACACCGAGTCTGAGATTCTGATTCAGAATGCAACTGAAAAGCTGACCAAAGGAAGAAGTTCAATTGTGATTGCCCACCGGCTTTCCACCATACAGCAGGCGGATCAGATATTGGTCATGGAAGACGGAAAAATCGTGGAATCGGGTACCCATCACGAATTGCTCGAAAAAGAAGGATATTACTACAAACTCCACGAAATCCAGTTTCAGTCAAACATCAATTAAACGCTGATTTTTATCATTATCATTTTATTTTCTCCGTAAATTTGCACTTAAGATTTAAAACAATTTAAAGATGAAAAAAATAATTCTGACAGTTGCAGTTATCGGTATGATTACGACAACTTCCTGCAAAAACGAAAGTTCAAATTCAGTCGAAACAGAAGCCCAGCAGACTTTGGAGGATGCTGATCAGGAGGCGCTCAATCTTGAAGAAGGAAATGCTGATATCACTTCTGCCGAACGGCAGGCAATTGAAGTTCCCGAATTCAGCAACAGTGATGTTCAAAACTTTGCAAACGAATATTCAAAATATTTTGAAGAACTGCTGAAGGCGACCAAATCCGAAGATACAGAAAAAATACAGGAACTGACCAAACAGGGAGTGGATTGGTCAAAAAAAGAAAGTGCAATCACCCAGACCATGAGTGCCGAGGATTCACAAAAATGGACAGAATGGACCAATTCGCTCAGAGACCTGCTGAACGGAGGCGAATAAGAAATCTTTGTTTTGAAAATTTAAATCCCGTCATTCAAAACGGGATTTTTTTTGAATTGAATTCATTCTGAAATGGTTGACCAATCAAATCAGTTAAAAGAGAAAAAGACTTCTATATAGTGCAAGGATCTTATTTTTAAACACTTGATAATTTAACAAAGGCTTAAAACATAGTCTTTTTATTTTTTCATAATTTCGTTGGTCAAATCAAAAAATAAAATAGGATGAAAAAAATTATTTTGGCTGTTGCCGTTTTTGGATTCATTTCAGCAACATCCTGTAAAAACGAAAGTTCAAATGGAATTGAAGTCGGAGCCGAACAGGCTCTGGAAGATGCCGGACAGCGGGCAGCAGATATGGAAGAACAGGCGGCAAATATGAAATTGGCAGAACAGGAAGCAATTGAAGTTCCCGAATTCAGCAATGAGGAAGTACAAAATTTCGCAAACGATTATGCAAAATATTTTGAAAAACTGCTGACGGCAACAAAATCAAAAAATACCGAAAAAACAATCGAACTGACACAGCAGGGAATTGAATGGACAAAAAAAGCCACAGCGGTCACTCAGGGAATGAATGAGGAAGATACTCAGAAATGGACCGAATGGACCAACCGGCTGAGAGATCTGGTCAACGGAAACGATTAAGAAATTTTCAGAAATCAACCAATCCCGCACAAACTGCGGGATTTTTTTTATTGAATTTAATTTTCATTCGGCTTTTTTGATTTGTTTTGATTAATTTTGATTTTAAAGAATTCAAATTTTGAAGAAATTCAAAAAATCAAAAAAATAGAGCTGGCAGTGCTCAAAATAATAAAAACGAAAATCAATTCATCTCAAAATTCATTTTATGAAGAAAACAATTTTACTGATACTGATCGGCATACTCAGCACAGGCTGTTCAACCCAAAAGATATTTACAAAAGAAGATTACGACAAGGCGCTGCCAAAATATATACAGACCATCAAAGCTAACGAACTGAGAACTCAGCTTTATGTCGTTGCTTCTGAGGAATTTGAAGGCAGGGCAACCGGAGAGGATGGTCAGAAAAAAGCAGCCGCATATATCCGTGATTTTTATAAGAAAAACGGAATTGCATCGCCGGTCAGCGAACATGTAAAGGATTATTTTCAGCACATTCCGGCAGGAACTTTTCCAAGAATCAAGAAAGACACTGAAAATGTGATGGCATTTATTGAAGGAAGCGAAAAACCTGATGAAATCCTGATCATTTCGGCACATTATGACCATGAAGGCATCAAAAACGGACAAATCTATTTTGGTGCAGACGACGACGGTTCGGGTACGGTTGCGGTGATGGAGATTGCAAAGGCTTTCAAACAGGCAGAAAAAGACGGCTACAAACCCAAACGTTCAATACTGTTTCTTCATGTGACCGGAGAAGAAATTGGTTTGCTGGGTTCAAGATTTTATACTGACAAACAGCCGGTTTTTCCGCTCGAAAATACAATTGCAGACCTCAACACAGATATGATCGGTCGGGTTGACGAAGCACACAAAGACAATCCGAATTATGTGTATCTGATCGGTTCGGATATGCTAAGCACCGACCTGCACAATCTTTCGGAGGAAGTCAACAAAAAATACATCGGTCTTGATCTGGATTACAAATTCAATGATGTGAACGATCCGAATCAGTTCTATTACCGTTCGGATCATTACAATTTTGCAAAAAACAATATCCCTGTCATCTTCTATTTCAACGGTGTACACAAGGATTATCACAAGCCGACCGATACGCCCGACAAGATCAATTACGATATGCTTGCCAAAAGATCACAGTTGATTTTTGCAACCGCCTGGGAACTGGCAAATTCGGAAAACCGGCCGGTTGTTGACAAGAAATAAATCATGTGGTTAAAATGGAAATTGCAGAATTAATTTAGTAGATTTGAAAAAACTGAAAAATATGGCGAAACTGATTAAAGTACATCCGGAAAACCCACACGAAAGAGCAATCGAACAAATTGTTGAAGCATTAAAAGATGGAGGACTCATCATTTATCCTTCAGACACGGTTTACGGTTTGGGCTGCGACATCACCAATGCAAAAGCGATGGAAAAGCTTTGCAGACTGAAAGGAATTAAACAGGAAAAAGCACAGTTTTCATTTGTGTGCAACGATTTGAGCCATTTGGCCTATTACACAAAACCAATTTCAAACACAAGCTTCAAACTGCTCAAAAGAGCGCTTCCCGGACCTTTCACCTTTGTAATGGAAGCTTCTTCAAAACTTCCAAACACTTATAAAAACAGAAAGACCGTCGGAATCAGGGTGCCCGATCATCTGGTGCCACAGTTGATTGTTGAAAAACTGGGCAATCCGATTGCATCAACTTCGATCAAAGATGATGATGAAATCATTGAATACACCACCGATCCCGAATTGATTGCAGAGAAATTTGACAAATTGGTCGATGTGGTTGTTGACAGCGGTCCGGGCGGCAATATCGCTTCGACTGTGGTTGATATTTCAGCTGAAGAAGTTCTGGTACTGAGAGAAGGAAAAGGCGATATCTATTCTTTTCTGTAAAACGGTTCAAAAATGAAAATACTTTTGTCTCCAGCCAAACTGATGTCGCTCGAATCAGACGGAAAATGGAATAAATCCGGCATTCCAAAATTTATCGGTCAGTCAGAAACGATTATGAAAAAACTCAGAAAGCTGAAAACAGCGGAACTTGAGGATTTGATGTCGATTTCAAATGAGCTGGCAGAACTGAACCGTGAGCGAAATCTGGAATGGAGTCCAAAACCAAAATCGGCCGAAAGTCTTCAGGCAGTGCTCGCCTTTCAGGGTGAAGCTTTCAGAGGACTCAATCCGGCTTCGCTTGACGAAAAAGCTCAAAAATGGCTGAATGATCATCTGATGATACTGTCGGGTTTGTACGGGATACTGAGTCCGAAAGACCGGATCATGCTCTATCGTTTGGAAATGGGCAGCCGTTTTGGTGTTGAGAATTCAAAAAATCTGTACGGATTCTGGAAAGAAACACTGACCGATCATGTCAATTCAAAACTGAAAAAAGACGAAATTCTGCTGAATCTTGCAAGTGTTGAATATTCAAAAGCGATCGACAACAAAAAGCTGAAATCGCCAAAAATCGATGTAAAATTTCTTGATTTCAAAAACGGAAAACTCAAACCGATCATGGCTTATTTTAAAAATGCAAGAGGCAGCATGTGCAGATATTGTGCTGAGAATGAGGTTTCAGGTCTTGATCAGTTGAAACTGTTCAATGAAGACCGTTATGCCTATGACGAAAAACTGTCATCTGAACACGAACTCGTTTTTGTAAGATGAATCAAAACAAACATTCGGGACTGAACGAAACCGATCTGAAATTTCTCAAACGCTGTCTCGAACTGGCTCGGGAAGCATTCGAAGCCGGCGATGAACCCTTTGGTTCGATACTGGTCAGCGGTGACGGTCGGATACTTGCCGAAGAAAGAAATCGGGTGAATGAAATCAATATCCTTTATCATCCCGAAATTGAACTGGCAAAATGGGCGGTTGAAAATCTGACTGTCGAAGAAAGAAAAAATGCAGTGATGTACACTAGCGGCGAGCATTGTCCGATGTGTGCGGCTGCGCACGGCTGGGCGGAAATCGGCGGACTGGTCTATCTGAGTTCTGCAAAACAGCTTTTCGAATGGCGTTCGGAGGTCAATTCGACAGATACTCCGATCCGGTTTTATCCGGTCGAAGAAATCATTTCAAATATTAATCTGAAAGGACCGGCTGAAGGCGATTTGCTCAATGAAATCAAAGAATTACAGCTGAAATCGGCAGAGAGGAAAAACAAATAGAACTATTCAAAATCAGAGTTTTTATTTTTTGAAATAAAAAAAAACTGCTCCAAATCAAAATTCGAAGCAGTCTCAAAAATTCAAGTCAAGGCTTCCTGCCTCCTATTCCGATATAACCGCCATCGAAATCAAATCTCAATTCAACATCATTTGAAAGTTCAATCCTGTAACCGTAATTCTTCTTAAGAATATCATTTCCAATATCCTAATCGTCAATTCTTAAAAATTTCCCATTCAGATCAAATTCGAGCTCAAGACCGTTTGTGAGTTTCACCTCATATTTTCGGCTGCTTTTTTCGATTTTTCTGATCTGATAGGTCGGAAAGTTTTTGGCTGCATAATCTCTGATGCTTTGCGGAATAAACGCCATTCCGGACAACGATTTGGTTTTTGATTCCACCTCTTTCCAGTTTCCGTCTCCGTCAAATTCCAGTTTTGAACCGTCTGACAAACGGACTTCATATTCGGTTTTGACCATTCCTTTGTCTTTCACTGCATGAGATACAGTGGCATCTGAAAAATATTTGGTCACAAAGTCTTTTGCATTGGCAGGCAACCGGCTCTGGTCAATCACCGTTTCCTGTGCGGCTGCCTGTACACCGATCAGCATCATAAGCGCAAAGGCAAATTTTGATAAAATCTTCATTTTCTTCTAATTTTAATGATTTAACGATGCAAAGTTCAGTTACGAATCTGGAAAGATTTGGGAATAATTTTAGCCTGTTTGTGAAATCTCTTTAGAAATTTTATACGTCCGTTCCGGGTCGGTTTGATATGGGGTTTATTTTTTATACACACTCGATCCGCTTTCTCGGATCGTTTTACATTGAAATATAGTTCAGATGATTTGATTCTAAAATTTGGTCATTTGTTATATCCTATGATCCACTTGACCTCCAAGAGGTTTCAAGTGTAAAGAAAAAACAACAGCAATGAAAAAACCGACCCCGAAGACGGTCGCATAATTTCCACAAACTTCATATACTGTTCACTTTCGGGATGATTTTTAAAATCGTAAAAAAATCAAAACTGCAAAATCCTTTTCCCACACTTAGCTGAATTACACAGAATTTCAAGCTTCCACCCAAGGCCTTTTCAAAATATTCTCCAAGTTTTTCATTTGTTCCGATGAAGGTTTGAAATAAAAAATCCCCGAATCTTTATCGCTGCGCATGCCTCTCACAAACAAATAAAACACGCCGCCAAAATCCTTTTCAAAATCAAAACTTTTGCCCAATCTGCTTTTCAGATATTTTTTTATGGCCAGGGAATAAATCAAATATTGCAAATGGTAATTGCTGGCAGACATCGCAGCCGAAACATTTTCTGCCGAATAATCCTCCAAATCGGGACCGAGATAATTTGATTTCCAGTCGAGTACATAAAATTTGTCATTGTATTCAAAAAACAAATCCACAAATCCGGTCATCATTCCTTCAATTTTCCACGGAAAATGATCCGAAATCAAAATACCGTCCTCCATCAGTTTTTCAAGCCGTTTCGGCTGAAAAAGGGCGACCGGAAAATCAAATTCAAGCTCATGCAAAAGTTTGTAAGCATGTAAAGATGAAAGTCTGAAAGTATCGTCTGCGGCTTCCAACTCCGCATTCAGAATATGATTGAGCAGGATTCTGATGTTTTCCCTGAATAGCAAATCCTCTTTTTTGGCCGGAATGAATCTCGCCAAAGCTTTGTCAATGGCAAAATCCCAGGAATCCGAATGTCCGAAATTCAAATTTTCAAACAAATAATGTAGAAAATTTCCGGTATGCGCGCCTTTGGGCAAATCCCTGAAAATAAACCGTTCATAGCTTTCATCTGCGGCTGTGTAATTTTCCCGAGATGGCAATTCACCATGCGCCGATAATCGGCTGTAACTCATTTGTTGCCAGTTGTTTTCGCGCAATTCAATCTTGTCAGTCTGCGGATGAATTTGCTCGGGCGGCTCAGGCGGAAAATAATATGCCGCAATGGGTTCAACGGGCTGCGTAAACCGGATAAATTCAGTCTCCCGAATCTGCTCGGTAAAATAAGTCAGACTTGAATTTTTGCTGTAATTGGAGTTATTTTTATAAATAAAACATTTGTAAACCGCCCGTGTGATGGCCACATAAATCAATCGCCGGTTTTCCTGTTCATCCTGATATTTGTGTGTCTCAATTTCCTCCGCACTCAACTGATTTCTTTTGGCAGTGATGTAATTTCCGTTTTCATTTCTCAGATTAATGATGTCGTGTTTGCTGTTGTAGGTCAAATCGAGTTCCGGTCCGATGACAATGTTATATTGCAAGCCTTTGCTCGAATGTATGGTCACGATATTGACCGCATTTTCATCGCTTTCAATCCGCTGTTCCATTTCATTGCCGTCGTTTTGGGCATTTGCCTTGTTTTTTTTCAGCCAGTCGGTCAGCTCGGCCGGATTCAACCGCTGACGGCTTTCGGCTTTGTACAGGATTTCGGACAAATGATAGAGATTGGTCAGTATCCTTTCGCCATTGTTGGCCTTTCCGGAAAGTAAATATGAACGGACTTCAAAATCCTTTATAAACTTCATCAAAGTGGCATAAATTCCTTTTTTCTGCCAATCCTCATTGTAGGTTTTGAACAATTGCACTGCTTTTTCCTCGTCTAAATTCAATATGAAATCTGTGCTGCAATTCGTAAAAGAGGATTTCAGCGCACGGTTGATTCCGGAACGGCCGGGCTGAAGCATCGATTCCAGAATGTAAACGAGTTCAGCGGTTTCGGGAGCATCCAGAATTTTGTCGTCGGTATTCGTCACTGCCGGAATTCTCAATCGGTTCAATGCGTTTTTAATATCTGCCGCCCGGCCTTTTGAACGCACCAAAATGCCGATATCGGACGGAATTATTTTTCTTTTGGTGCCTGTTTCAGGTTGAGAAAAATAATGGTTTTCATTCGTCAGCAAATCCAAAACCTGACGGGCGGTTTCATGGCAGACTTCATCTTTGTTTTTAAATGCTGTGATGCTTACAGGCAGACAATCTTCTCCGTCCATCAGCAAATTTCCCTTGCCGTCATTTTGCTGTGCATCTACTTTGTGGTAATAAATTTTATCTTTTTCTTCCGCAAAATGGAAGGTGTCAAAATCATCGGTCGGAAGGAAAAATTCGTTCATTGCCGTAACTAAATTTTTGGTAGAACGGTAATTGGTGTTCATTCCATAAACTTTCTGCACCGAATTGCGCGCTTCGAAATAAGTGGCGATATCGGCTTTCCGCCAGGCATAGATTGACTGTTTGGGGTCGCCGATGTAGAAAATAATTGATTTTTCCTGAAATGCGGTTTTGAATATTTCGTACTGCTGACGGTCGGTATCCTGAAATTCATCAATGAAAACCGCCTTGTATTTTTTACGGAGTTCGGCTTCCAATTTCGGATTGGGTTTTTCGGTCAAAGCCCTGTGCAGATTCCCGATCAAATCGTCATAAGAAAGCAGATTGTGCGAAAGCATAAAAGATTTCACCGCCGCTGAAATTTCCTGAATCGCAAAGGCATAGAGGTAATCCATAAATTCTTCCGCAATCATTTTTTTTCCTTCATTGATGCTGTCTTTCTCTTCGAGCAATTCAATGATTTCGGGATAAGTATCCCGGACATTTTTCAACGATTTTTTATCCTCAATTCCGGACAATAACATTGCCGAATCAGTGGCTTTGGGTAAAATATTTTTGTTGACATAGCTGTTTGAACTTCCCTGACCGATTAATTTTTCAAAATTATGATGAACAAATTCCAGCAATTCTTTTTCTTTCTGATGTCGTAATGATTCCAATTCAGCAATTTGGGAAACAACAGACAGTTGTCTTTCTTCACTTAAATCATATTCTTTATCGGATTCAAAGAAAATATAATTTTTCCCGCCGATGTGATTTTTTACAATACTCTGAATATCAGATTGATTAAGATTTCTGTTGACCAATAAAGACAACAATTCAACATGGATTCCGGTGATGTATTTTCGCCAGAATTTTTGGGTTTCTTCTCTCAGAACCAATGAATCGTCCGCGATCAGTTCAGAACTGAAGAGCTGTCCGGTTTCAAACGCAAATTCGGTAAGGGTTTGCTGACAAAACCCGTGGATGGTCATCACCGAAGTTTCATCCAAATTCAAAACCGCAAGTTTCAAGACTTCTTCGGCTTCTTTGCGATTGTGTCTGTCCACCAATTTTTTGATGGTTTCATCCCTGATTTCTTCGCCCTGCGCATAACGATATGCACTTCTCACAAAACGGCGGATGCGCTCCTGCAGCTCTGCAACTGCTGCATTGGTGAAAGTGACCATCAGTATGTCCTGAATCAGAATTTTCTTTTCGAGAATCAGCCGCAATACCAAAATAGCGATGGAATAAGTTTTTCCCGTTCCGGCGCTGGCTTCAATCAGATTGCTGCCGCTCAGCTCTACTTCTGTGGATTTGAAATCTATGGGTTCTTCGTTCATTTTTTACTGTAATTTTTTATTTATTTTTTGCTTCGACTCCGCTCAGCAACCGCCGCGGTCATTGAGCGAAGTCGAAATGCAGCAACCGGGTTTCGGTCATTCGGTCATTGAGCGGCGGTCATTGAGCGGAGTCGAAATGACCCGAAATGAGCCGAAATGACCCCAAATGACCGTTCTCAATTCACCCAAAAAACGCTTCTACATCTTCAACCAATAATTTTGCACAAAAAGCATATTCTTCAAAAATATTTTCTGCCGAAAAATAGCCGTTTTCATATTCTTTGACCAAATAAGCATCCGCTCCAAAACTGTATTCATTGTTAAACAGCTCTTTCATTCTTTTGTCGAAATCCGATTTTTCCATCAATGGTTTATCCTTTCTGAAATCAGGGTGAAACGCCACAATCCGGCGGTGTCCTTCCTTAAATATTTTCAGCAATTCATTCAGTCTGTTCAAGGCATCTTCCTGCGAAATGATTTTGCCGTCATCTGCTTTCTCATTGATTTTTGAAATGAATTTCAAACCGGTTTTACTGCCCGAAGCTGCCAAAATCAAATATTCCAAATAAGCCGACTGCCGGTATTTCTTTTCATTGCCTGAAATCGAATAACGAAGCAGCTGATGGTTGTAAATTCCCTGAATATTTCCGGTCAAAACTGAATTTTCAAGCTCAATTTCAATCATTTGATTTTCAGGTTCAAATCCCTGCACAAGGTCATGATACATTTCTTTCACAACTTCTATGTCTTCCGTTGCTTCTTCCAAAATCACATCCGCCATATTTTTTAAAGGCAAAACACCGGTTTTTATCATTTTATCCCTGAAATCTTCGGTTTTGATTTCAGTTGAATTCAACAGCGTATTTTTCAAATTCCATTTCTCCAAATGATTCAAATCAAACACCTCAGTTTCAGGCAGACTCAGCTCATCGTCTTCATAATAAATCCCCAAAACACGGTTGTAAAAATATTTGAAGGGATTTCTGAAAAACGAAATAAACCGCAAAATTTCCACGCTTCCGAAATCAAAAATTTCTTTTTCCTCAGTTTGGGTTGATGTCAGATCGGGCAGTGAAGTTTCATCTGTCAAAAGATAAGAATACAGTTCTGGATTCCCCGAATTGTATTTCCGGCTGAAACCGTTCAAAGGATGTTTGTAAATAAAGTTTTCCCGAACAGCCTCAGGTTCATCGGTTTTGGAGCTGATAAAATCCAGCAATTCATCGACCAGCGCGGAAGGCGGTAATTCGGCATTGTCCTTCACACTCTGACCTGTATAACTGATATACAAATAATCACCGGCAGAAAGCAAAGTTTCCAAAAACAAATGTTTGTCGTTTTCACGGATATTCCTGTCGCCTTTTCTTTTTTCGAGTTCCATCAAATCAAAACTCACCCTTCGGTCTTTTCGCGGAAAATCATTCAGGTTCATGCCCAACAGCGCAACCACTTTGAACGGAATACTCCGCATCGGAATCAGCGAACAAAAAGTAATACCGCCCCCAGCAAAGGAACTGCTCTTTTTGGCCCGGGAAAGCATCGGAAGGAAACTTCTTATAAATACCTCATAACCAATATTTTCGTCAAAAAGTTCATCTACCAGATTATATTGTTCCAACTGTCTTTGAATCAATTGATAATCATCGTCCTCCACCTCTTCTTTTTCACCAACAAAACGGCTCAAAGTCCGGTTCAGGTATTCCACCCAACCGGCAATATTTTTCTTTGTCCGGCGGTTTTCCATTGACTGAATCAGATTTTCGACAAAATACACAAAACGGCCGGCTTCCATCATGTCGAAACCTTCGATTAAATCCAAAGGATAAAAACTCTGTTCGCCCTCACCGAATTCTTCGCCGCCGCTCATGCAAAGTCCGTACATGATGCGCTGCAAACCGTATTTCCAGCTCACAAAATCGGAATCATCTTCACGGCTGCCTTCCATCCCGAAACGAATGTTGGCGGCTTTCACCCAATTTCGGATTTTTTCGGTGTCCGTGATGCCAAAACGATTTCTGATAACAGAATAATCAAGCAGACTCACCACTTTTTCGGAAGTCAGCTGTTGTTCATTCAGCGAAAGAATTTCCACCAGTGCATTGGCGATGCTGTCGGTTTCTATATAACTTTCGTCGGCAATGGTGTAACGAAATCTGTGCGGCGCATTGTCAAAAACCGCTTTGATGTAGGAAGCATACAAATCAATGTCAGTCACCATCACCACGATGTCGCGGGCAGACAAATCTTCCTTTTTTTGGTCAACGAGATGAACCAGATAATTGTAAAGCACTTCCACTTCGCGAACCGGGCTGTAACAGGAATTCATCACGATGCTGCCGTCTTCAATCAGGTTGTTACTGAAATGAATTTCATCCTTTTGATTGTTGAAAATTGAATGTTGAATATGGTGAAGCAAACTGTCCTTCGTTGGTTCAATCAGTTCGGTTTCTGTATATGAATTAAGGGTTTGTTCGTTTTGAAAAAGCATCAGAAAAGTTTCGCGGATGATTTTTCCCCAGGCGGGCAAAAGCGGATTCGCAGCGGATTCTTCGGTGTAATGCATTTTGTTTTTCTGTTTCAAAAAAGCCACCACTTTTTCAGACCTTTCTTCGAACCAGTAATCCAAAGGTGCAGGATTCTGCACCAGGAAATGAAGTTCAATCCGGTCCGCAAGCTGCTCAAAAATCTGAAGATGGTATTCGGTAATCAGGCTCAAACCAAAGAAATACACCCGCGGCATTTTTTTGGTCAGCCAATCCATTTTCTCTTCATCCTGAGCGGATTTGAGGATAAAACCACCGATTTCTGTTTTGTTCGGAAAATGCTCTCCGGCCAGCTGCTGTGTTTTTTGCCAAAGGGCTTTTTGCCAGGATTCGGCATTTTGCAAAGCATTCAGTTCGTATTTTCTTTCTTTGGAACGCGCCCAGTCATCGGTATAAAAAGCACGGTTTTCGTCCCAGCTTTTCACCATGTCCGTTCGGTAAATCTGATACTGGTCAAAGAGGTCCGCGACTTTTTCGGCCAGTGCCATCCGTTTGATGTCATTTTCGGTTTCCGAAATTTCATCCTTGTAATAATCTGCAATATGCGGAAATTCATTTACGAAATCAGGGCTTTTGAGCAGGCTGTACAACAACCAGTTCAGGTTGTGCGCCGAAAGTGAATCCCGGTAAGTGCCACCCAGAAACTGAAAAACTCTGTTGATGATTTCATTGGGTTTCACAAATTCAATATTGGCAGCAATTCCGATTTTGGCAGCAATACGGTGTTTCAGCCAGTTGTTCATCCCTTCGGTTTGGGTCACGATATAAACCGGACGAAAAACCGAATTTTCATTCCAGATTTGTTGGCAAAGTTCATCTGCAAGGCTGTTCAGCGAATTCGATACTTTCAGTTGAATGGACATGGCTGCTTGATTATTTATTCATTTCAAAAATACAATGGACTAAGATAATGGTTTTCCATTTTCAAAAGTAAAAAGAGTCTGCGACAAAATACGGCGTTGGAGATTGTGTTTGATTCATTCTTCAAAAAATTCACAAAAGTTTTAGTTTTCACGGATAGCATCAAACATTTATTCAAACCAAACGGAAAGAGACAAATGTTAATTTAAAAATTTTTTAAATTGCAAGAAATTCTATTGTTCAAAAAAAATTTTATTCAATATACGATCAATGAAAAAATCTGTTTTATTATTGGGTCTGGCTCTGAGCTTTCATTTCAGTTTTTCACAGGCACCTGAAATTGAATGGCAAAAAGCGTATGGAGGTGATGGTAAAGATATAGCCTATAAATTAATAAGCACCTCAGACGGCGGACTGATTCTGGGCGGACATTCCAATTCCAATTCGGGTGATGTCAGCGGAAATCACGGTGCCATTGATATTTGGGTGATTAAATTCAATCCGTCGGGCGAGATCCAATGGAAAAAGACCTATGGCGGTTCCGGAGATGAAATGCTGGCATCTATCAGCGAAATAGCAGACCAGGGTTATATTTTCACCGGTTACAGCACATCGGCAAATGGTGATTTGACAAATAACAATGGTGAAACCGATTTGTGGGTAGTGAAATTGGATTCCGAAGGAAATATAGAATGGCAAAAATCCCTGGGCGGAGAGAACCATGATGCAGGAAATTCAGTTTATCAGACCTCTGATGGCGGATTTATAATTGGAGGTATAACAGGTGGCAATCATGTTAATATTCCCTATTCCGGGTGGATTATAAAGCTTGATTCGGCAGGAAATACGCAGTGGGAAAATATTTATGAAGCAAATCCGCATGAGAGAATCATTGCAACTGTTAAGCAGAACATTGATGGAGAATATTTTTTTGCAGGTAATGATTTTATAGACCATATAACGGGAACAAATGGATGGATCGGAAAATTGAGTGAAAGCGGTGAACTTCTTTGGGAAAAATTATATGGTGGTATGGATTCGGATTATTTGAACTCTTTTCAATTCACAAACGACGGTGGTATGGTTATAGGCGGATGGACTTTTTCTTCGGACGGGGACATTCCGGAAAATAAAGGTGAAATTGATTTTTGGATATTGAAAGTGGACGAAAACGGAAATAAAGAGTGGTCAAAGACTTACGGCGGATCAGCTGATGACAAGGCAAACGATATTATTCATACCGCAAATGGAGGCTATTTGGTTGCAGGTGAAACTTCATCCAATGACGGTGATGTAAGCGAAATAAACGGAGAAACTGCAGCCTGGCTGGTAAAATTAGATTCAAATGGAAATTTGGTATGGCAAAAAACCTATGGGACCGGCATTTGGCAAGGCTCAACTGCTGTTATCGAAAGAAATCCGAACCAATATTCTTTTGGCGGTTTTACTTATTCTGCAGATGTACCAAATTATCACGGCGACAGTGATTTTTGGCTGGTTTCATTGTTTCCTGAAATACTTTCAACCAACGAAGTTGAATCCAACAGGATTACAGTATATCCAAATCCGGTGAAAACCATACTGAAATTTACCGAAACAATGAAAGAAGTTCAAATCTTTGATTTAAACGGAAGATTATTGTCAACTTTTAAAAATTCAAGTGAAATCGACCTTTCAGAATACTCAAAAGGCACATATATCTTAAAAGGAATTTCCGCAAGTGGAAATAATTTCACTCAAAAATTAATAAAAAATTAAATATTCCGGCAAGTAGGATTCCTTCTGTCACTCGTTTGAGCAAAAGCAGTCCGAAAAAACAAAAAATTTAGAGATTAATTTGTAACCAATTGAAAAAAATAATTTTGTTTTTCTAAAGAATATGATTTTACTTTGCAACTCAAAGTTCTTTTAACATGAATCAAAACTACAAAGAAGATCTGGAACAAATCCGCTCAATGATGGAACGGTCTTCCCGTTTTATTTCGCTGTCCGGTTTTTCCGGAATTTTCATCGGTTTGGTCGGTTGCGTTACTACTTTCCTGCTGTTTGAATATCAGTCGGTATTGTATTCTGCCGTTGAATTCAGCGAATTCAAAAGTGCGTTGCAAAGTCTTTTTGTCATCGCGGCCGTCAGTCTGATTACGGCGGTTGCGGGCGCAGTTTTCTTTACGCTCCGAAAAACCAAAAAACTGAAGCTCCCATTCTGGTCGTCCGTTACCAAACGGATTTTATTCAGCCTTTTGGTTCCGCTCGCTGCCGGTGGAATTTTCTGTCTGAAACTGACACAGCTCAATCTGATTTTCCTGGTTTTGCCCGTCACCCTCATTTTTTACGGACTGGCACTGCTCAATACCGCAAAATACACTTTCAGGGAAACCGCATATCTGGGGCTGATTGAATTGGGATTGGGGCTGATTGCCTTATTTTTGCCGGACTACAGTATTTGGATTTGGGGAGCCGGTTTTGGGATTGCTCATATTTTATACGGACTTTTGGTACAAAGAAAATACAAATAAGAAATTCTGAAAATGAGTCTGATTCATTCATTGAACAAAAATTTTGAAAACCGCGTCCGTCTGGGTATCATGTCTGTACTCATGGTCAACGACTGGGTGGATTTCAATGAAATGAAGGAAATCCTGGGCATCACAGACGGTAATCTCGCCAGTCATACCATAGGCTTGGAAGAGAAAAATTACATAGAAATCAAAAAAGAATTTGTCGGAAAAAAACCGAGAACTTCTTATCGAATCACCCAAAACGGCAGAGAAGCTTTTGTGCAACACCTGAATGCTTTGGAAAAACTAATTCATAAAAAATAATTTTTTTAATCATTTACTTTGATTTTCAAAGCACTTTAATTTAATTTAACATGAGAAAATTCAAAAACTTAATCATCGGAACCCTTGGATTTGTTGTTTTGTTCTACACCAATGAATTAAATTTCGGTTTCAACATTTCAATTTACGCATTGCTGCTGCTCGTACTGCTGATTCGCAATTCAGAAGCCAAAAAAGACGGCAGATTCTGGTGGTTGGCGACCGCAGCTTTCATTTCGGCATTGTCGTTTGCCTATTATGCTGATGTTTACTCCTTTCTGGCTTTGTTTGTAGCTATCGTTGGCCTGAGCATCAAAATTCAGTTTCCCAAATATTCCCGGCTGATGTATCTGGTGGTCGCATTTATCGGCGGCATCACCTCCCCTTTTCGGTTTCTGATGTTTCCGAACTGGTTTCCCAACAGTTTGATTAAAAATCATTTCGGGCGAAAATTTTTATTCTATTTCATCATCCCCGGGCTGATTCTCACGCTTTTCATACTGGTATATTCCGGCGGCAGCGATATTTTTGCTTCCTTTTTTGAAAATTTTTTCGAACAATTCAGTTTCTGGAAAATCATTGTTCTCGGATTTATCGGATTGACCATCAGCTTCAATCTCTGGTATTCTTTCAGCGCTAAAGAAATTGACCAAACAAATGATGAAATCCGGGAAGAATTCAGCGAAAACAAGATTTCTGATTTCAGGAAAAAATTGGAAAACGAAAACATCAGTTACAGCAGAAACAGCGGCGTGATTTCTTTGATTCTGATTAATATAGCCTTGCTCGCATTCCTGATCAGTTACAATTACGAACAGTTTTTTCAGGCGCAAAATGTAATGAATCTGAGTGCGGAAACCCATCAGCGTGTGGGAACGGTGATTCTTTCTATCGTTCTGGCCATCCTCATCATTTTGTTTTATTTCAGATCGGTGTTCAATTTTGACCCCAAAGCCAAAACTCTCAGCAACCTTACTTTTGTATGGATGTGTCTCAATTTTCTGCTGATTCTTTCCACCCTGCTGAAAACCCTGAATTACATTGATGTCTTCGGTTTGACTTTCAAAAGAATCGGCGTGATCGTATTTTTGAGTTTATGTGTTACAGGGTTGATTTACACTTATTTAAAAATAAAATACAAGAAAACCAACAGCTATTTGTTTTCAAAGATGATGAAAGTGGGATTCATGGTTTTAATCGTCGGAAGCTGGATAAATTTCAGCTGGTTGGTCACCAAATACAACACCACTTTTCAACAGCAAACGGATTTTTATTATCTGCGTGGACTGGAATACAACCATTTACTCATGCAGGAAATTTATAAAAACGATCCGCGTTGGGGCGATTTCAGAGACACCGCCAAAGACAGAAATCAATACCAAAAGAAGGTTCCGTTTTTAGACAGAAATTTTTATGAATACATTGTGCTTTCGGACGATTAAACTCAAACAAAACCTCTCACTTTTTTGATATTTTCATAAGCCTGCAGGATTTTCTGGAATTGTTCTTTCGCATTTTTTTGATGCTCATCCCCCAAATGTGCGACCCTGTCCGGGTGATAGCGCAATGCCAGTGCCCGGTAGGCCTTTTTGATTTCATCATTCGCAGCTGACTGATCAATGCCCAGCACCTTGTAATCCGAATTCGGCTCACGGACAAACATGTTTTTTTCGCTCTGAAAATCAGAGGATGAAATTCCCAGAAGATTGCTGATTCTGTGAATTACAATGATTTCGGATTGTGTGATTTGCCCGTCCGAAGTGGCAATTCCAAACAAATAATGCAAGAGCAAAACCCTGTCCTGAGCTTTGGTTTTGACCGAAATATTTTCACAAATCTTTTCCAAAGGAATTTCGGGCGTGTTCAGAAAATGTTTCAGCATCTGCAAATGTATCACCTGAAACCGGTCGCCAAGATTTCGCTGAAAAAAATCTTTGACAAAATTCAATTCAGATTTGAGCACTTTGCCGTCCGCGCGCATGACGGCTGCGGACAAAGCCATCAGCATCAGCGTGAATTCTTCTTCCGAATTTGATTTTCTGTAATAATCGTAGGAAGCTTCACGGCTTTCAAAACGGGGCGAAGAAAATTTGTACAAAAAATCAATCAAAGTCCCGATTCCGTAGCCAATCAAAGCGCCAAACCACGAAAATCCGGTAAAAATAAAAAACAATGCGGCTGCAACAAATCTGATCAAAATGCTCGTTTATTTCGCAGTAAAAATATTGATTTTATTGCAGTTGAAATCAAAATCTGTCCGCAATTCCCGAACTGCGCTCTACTCTTCTGCCGGCACAAAGCAACAGTATCTCTTCGCTTCCCTGAATGATGATTTGATTTTTTGCACGGGTCACGGCGGTATAGAGCAATTCTGCAGTCAGCAAAGCCAAATCCGGATTTTCGGGCAGCACAGTCAACACCCGGCTGAATTCCGAACCCTGACTTTTGTGAATGGTCATCGCAAAAACCGTTTCCACATTTTCCAAAAAGGCGGGCAAAACCGACTTCAGCGAACCGTCGGCGGATTCAAACCAAACCCTGCCCTCGCGTACAATTCCGATGTCGCCGTTGAAAAGCCCCAATTCATAATTGTTTCCGGTCACCATCAGCGGCCGATTTTCGTAAAATTCACTGCCCGGAGAAATCAATCCTTTGCCGTGCAGGTATTTTTCAATTTTTCGGTTCAGTGCATAAACACCTTTGTCACCTTCCCTGACGGCACAAAGAATTCGTTGATTGTTCAGTTTTTCGAGTGCGGTTTTGATGTCATTTTCCTGAATGTATTCCGCATAATTTGCTGCGAAATCATTGAAAATTTTATCAGCATATCCGGTATCTGTCAGCACCTGTTCATCTTTGTTTTCAAAAAATGAACGGATTTCATCCGGCTGATTGCTGATGATGGCTTTGCTCAGTTTTCCGATGCCGCCATCGTCAGAAAACCGAAAACTGTGTTGGAGTTCCACCACTTTTTCAAACAGCGGATGTTGGCTTTCACTGATATTTTCGGCATTGATTTTTGAACTTTCATCAATCAAAAACCCATTGATAAAATCAGCTTTTTCCCGGCTGAAAAGATTCAGTTCCTGCTGCGTCATACACAAATCTCCAAACAAACTTCCGGCTTCCACGGCTGCCAGCTGGTTTTTATCGCCAAGCAGAATCAAATGCGTTCCCTTGCCGACGGCATCCAACAGTTTGGCGAACAAAGCCAGATCGATCATCGAAGATTCATCCACGATGACCAAATCATAAGGCAATGGATTTTCCGAATGGTGTTTGAAATAAATGCTGTTTTTTTGATAACCCAACAAGCGGTGCAAAGTGGAAGGAATCAATTGTTCAAATTCGGTTTTCAAATCCGGAAAATTATCGGCTGCATTTTTGAGAGATTCTGCCATTCTCGCCGCCGCTTTTCCGGTCGGTGCGGCCAATGCAACTTTCATTTCGGGATTCAGTTTGAAGCGCAATGACAATACTTTGGCAAGTGTGGTGGTTTTGCCGGTTCCCGGTCCGCCGGTGATGATGCTGAACCGGTTCAGTACGGATGAAATTGCGGAAACCGCCTGCCAGTCAGTATTTCCTGTGGAATTTGTTTCAAAAAGTTTTTGAACTTCGGATTTGATTGCGGAAAGTTTTTCGGCTGTTTCGTTTTCTTTTCCGTTTTCAATCAAAGCCTTGATTTTTTGCAAAACCAAAGATTCATACTGATAATAGCGTTGCAGATACAAACGGTTGTTGGCCAGAATCAGCGGTTTCTTGACTTTCTCATCTTCGCTCACAAATTTATTTTTTTTCAAATCTTCGGTAGAAATCAGTTTGAATTGGGTCAGCACAGCTTCTTCCTCTTTGAGTTTCCCCCAGTCGATTTGATTTAAATCCACACAAACACTTCCTTCTGCCAATTTTTTGGATAACAGATAAAAATAAGGCAGCATTTCCTTGTCTTTGAAATAATCTGCGAATTGCAGGTGAACATTGTTGGTCTGTATCATAGCTTCAAATTTATTAAAATTAATCCATCCCAAAATCAGAACATTGACTGAAAAACAATCAGATTTTTCGGATACTTCTGCAAAATTATATCAGAGTACGACAAAATAAGTCGTTGGAGAATTTTTTGTTAATTCTTGGCGGCCCAGCCGCTTAATCGTAATTTTGCCGACAATTAAAAAATAGGACGTGACCGCCCAACAGAAATTCCCGGGACTGATACTGCCAAAGGATTATCATTCAGATATGGATGCGCTGGCCACTGCTTATGCATTTCAGCAGCTGAAAAATTTTATCGGTCTGAATCTCGAAACCGAACTGCATCTGCATTGGGTGAGGGCTCCTCTTTTTGTACAGAAAGGAACCGGAATCAATGACGATTTGAGCGGTGTTGAAAAACCGGTCAGTTTTCCGGTCAGGGAAATGGGCAAAGTCGAAGCAGAAGTGGTACAGTCGCTTGCCAAATGGAAAAGGATGGCGCTCGCAAAATATGAGATTCCGGTTTATCAGGGAATTTATACCGATATGCACGCAATCCGTCCTGAGGAAAGACCCGACAATCTGCATTCTCTCTTTGTGGATCAGTGGGATTGGGAACTAAGGATTGAGGAAAAGGACAGAAGTCTTGATTTCCTGAAAAGGACGGTTCGAAAACTTCACGGTATCCTGAGACGAACAGAAAAATTTATATACAAACAATACGGCATCAAACCGATACTGCCCGAAGAAATTTCGTTTATCCATTCCGAAGAGCTCTTGCAGGAATTTCCGCATCTGACGCCGGCTGAAAGAGAAAATGAAATCACCCGCCAGCTGAAAGCGGTTTTTGTTATCGGAATCGGCGGCAAACTTTCAGACGGAAAACAGCATGACGGTCGTTCACCCGATTATGACGATTGGAGTACGCCCAACAGCCGCGGTTTTTATGGTTTGAACGGTGACTTTTTTATCTGGCATCCGGTGTTGAATCGTGCCATCGAAATTTCATCTATGGGAATCCGGGTGGACAAAGAAAGTCTGAACCGACAGTTGGAATTGAGCAATCAGAACGACAGAAAAGGACTGCTCTTTCACCGTATGCTGCTCAACGACGAACTTCCGCTCTGTATCGGCGGAGGAATCGGTCAGTCAAGAATGGGTATGTATCTGCTCAGAAAAGCACATGTGGGTGAAATCAATGCGGGAATCTGGCCGGATGAAATGGTTGAAATATGTAACAAAAACGGAATCAATCTGCTTTAAACCAAACCGATGTCTTTACGGTAATACTGATAATCAAATCGGACTTTGACGGTATTCTCGTAAGCCTGATTTCTGGCTTCTTCAAGTGAATTTCCGATGCCGACGATATTGAGCACCCGTCCGCCTGTAGTCAGCATCTTACCGTCTTTTTCTTTTGCGCCTGCCACAAAATACGGACAGTCGAGATTTTCAATCCCCCGGATTTCAAAACCTTTTTCGTAATTCAAAGGATAACCACCCGAAACCATTACCACACAGCAGGCGTGTTTGTCGCTGAAATTCAGTTCAAAATGTTCACCTCTGTTTGATTTCATCACGGTTTCATACAAATCATTTTCGAGCAGCGGCAGACAAACCTGGGTTTCAGGATCGCCCATTCTCAGATTGTATTCGAGCAGATAAACTCCTTTTTGGGAAATCATCAGACCAAAAAAGATCACACCCGAAAAATTCATTTCTTCCGCAATCAATCCGTCCAAAGTCGTCTGCATGATTTCTTTTGAAAATTCGTCAAAATGAGATTTTGTAAACAAAGGATTTGGCGCCATCGCTCCCATTCCGCCGGTGTTCAGTCCGGTTTCTCCTTCTCCGATTTTTTTGTGGTCTTTTGCCGAAACAAAAGGAACGATCTCATTTCCGTTAAAAAATGAAAGAATCGATGCTTCAAAACCTTCCAGATATTCTTCGATCACCACCTGACTTCCCGCCTCGCCAAAAGCTTTATTTTCCATAATATCCAAAACCGATTTTTTTGCTTCTTCAAAATCACGACAGATCACCACTCCCTTGCCGGCAGCCAGTCCGGAAGCTTTTACCACGATCGGAAAATCCTGGGATTCAAGATATTCGATGGCTAACATCGGTCCGTTAAAGGTTTTGTATTTTGCTGTTTTCACCTTGTATTTTGCCATGAAATCTTTTGCAAATGCCTTGCTCGATTCAAGCTGTGCAGCTCTTTTGTCGGGCCCGAAAATTTCAAGACCTTCGGATTTGAACAGGTCAACGATGCCTTCAGCCAGTTCTGCTTCGGGTCCCACAAAGGTCAGATCGATCTGATTTTCTTTTGCGAAATCACACATTTCAGCCAGTGATTTGCCAGAAACATTGGTTCCGATCTGAGCAGTTCCGGCATTTCCAGGCATAAAATACAGTTCACATTCATAATGGCTGCGTTCTGCATCCTGTTTGAATTTCCAACCGATGGCATGCTCCCTTCCGCCTGAGCCGATGATCAGTATTTTCTTTGGATTTGAATTTTCGGACATTTCACTTATGATTTGGTTTACAAAGATTAAAAATCAAGTTCAGCCTGCATAAAAAAATCGGATGATTTTTGAAACTTTAAAAAATAAGAAACAAAAAAACCGTCCCAACCTCAGGATCAGAACGGCTCATGTGTTAATTGAAATTTCTTTATTCGTCTGCAGCTTCCTCAGCCGGCTGTTCCGAATGTCCGGTTGCAGGAATCTTTTCACCGTGGTGACAGGTGAAACAGTCCACTTTGAATTCGGCAGGATTTGAAGTACCAAAATGATTGGTATTGATTTCCATCACCATCCGCATCATTCCTCTTGCCACGTCTTTGTGTTCGTTTTCGTCACTTGCCCAGTCCATTTTTCCGTCAGCTCCCGGCGCATGGCAGAAACTGCATTTCACGCCCAATGCAGCTTTGAAGCTGTCCATAACCGCATCCAGTTCCTCTTTTGAGATGTCCTGCGGAAGCACCTGAAGATTCTTGTACTGGGGATTTGACTCAATCCTGTATCCTTTGTCTTTTTTGTTGCTGTTGAATCCGTAGAATATGCCAAAAGATAAAAACAATACCAACGGCAGCAGTAAATTCTTTTTCATTCAAATTCGATTTTAATGATTGAACAATCTGTATTTAGTTTCTTTTATTGCTAATTTATTCAAAATTCGGACAAGTTTGAGTTTATTCATCAAAAAATGCCATCGAGCTTCCGATCCAGATTGCATCTTTTCGGTTGAAATCAACATTGACCATCGCCGCTTTTGTCATCCTGACCAGGTTGATCACCCATTCCGGATTTTCAGCTTTCGAATCCCACAAAAACAGCATTCTGATTTCGGCTTTTGAGAAATCTCCTTTGATGTCTTCAAACAGCGGTTCATAACTGACTTTTCGCTGCATGATGAAATTTTCGGGATCGCTGATTTCATTGATTTTCTGCTGTGTCGGATTCAGATCGATACCGCTTCCCGCAAACGAAAACAGAGGTTTCAGCACATAATCGCTCAAATTTTCGGTTCCCGGAAATTCATTCAAAAAATAACTTTTCGGAACAAATTCATGTTTCAGTTTGGGCAGTATGTATTTTGAAATTTTGAAAAACCAGTTGGGATGGGTCACCCATTCAACGTCCAGATCGTCTCTGAAATCAAAATTGGTTTTCAGATCCGGAATCCTGCCCAGTTCGTCAAAAATCACACGATTGTATATCCTTCTGATTGGAACTTTTTTACTTCCGACTTCATAATACAATTCCCTGCCCGATTTTTTGACATCCGCCAAATCGATGATTGGAATTCCGAGCATTTTTTGGGTTGCCTTGAAATCGGCATAGGTTTTTTGTTTTTCGGGATGAATTTCCATCAGAATCACATTCTCCGGATTCTCGTCTGCAAGAATTACATTTTTTAGTTTTTCAAAATATTCATCCTTTGAAATCGTATGTCTGACTTCATCCAAAAACGGATAGGTATCAATCAGCATCTGCTCATACAGTTTTTTGAAACCGTAAAGCGAAGGAAATCCCTGAAGCTCGATCAGTTTTGGTGAAATCTCACCATTTTCGTCTTTGCAGATTCCAAAATCAATCGCCAGAAAATGCGGTTTTTGAGTATCATTCGGAACGATATGATTTTTTGGAATTGCCTTTGACAGCTCTTCCGGACTCATCGATTTGATTTGTTCAATGATTGAACTGGAAGCCGAAATCAGTTTGTTCTTAAAATCAGAAGTCAAAAAAACAGGACTTTCGGACAATCTGAAACCGCAGTCTGTTCCGCAGCTTTCTCTGACCAGCTGCTGGATTTTTTGATATTTTTCAGCCGTAAACTGACGGTTGAATTCCTTTCTGTATTTTGGAATCATATTTTCAAACTTTTGAAATTATTTTATCCTGCTTTTTCGGTCTTCTTTGCTTTTTCGGCCTTTCGCGCCTTTTCCGATTTTCTTGCTTTCATAATCTTTCGTGCCGACTGTTTCAGAAATCTCGGAATAATCTGAGCGCGGGTCAGAATGATTTTGTCCTCGTCATCGAGCCGGTCAAGTGTCTGAAGAAACTTCTCCATGCCATGCGTACCAATCATCGCATCTCTGTATTCTTTGTTTTTCAGACTTGCCAGCAGACCTTCGGGATTTGCTTCGGGATGAAACTGGGTTCCGAAAATTTCTTTTGAAAAACGGATGGACATGATGGCTCGCTCCAAATCGATATGCGGCCTGATTTTTTCGAGTGTCTGAATCTTCGCACCCATCTCGAGCAGCGCAACCTCATTGGGCTGAATGCACTGAAATGATCTTGAGTCGATTGCAAAAAACGGATCGGGCAGATTTTTGAACAGGAATTCTTTTTTTCCTTCCTCTGTTTTGTGAATCGGAAGCACGCCAAAAGAATAAGATCTCCGCATATTGACCAGTGCCAGTCCCCAATGGATCACCGCCATCTGAAACGAGTGACAGATCAGAAATGCATATTTCTTTTTCTTCTTTTGCTGATTGTGCGCCCACAGATCATTTAAAAAATTTGAAAAATTATCCTCCCATAATTTACCGTCTCCATGCGGGTTGCCCGGACCTCCGGACGAAATGAAGATATCATAATCTCTCACTCTCGGAATCTCACATTTGTAGCGGACATCAAATACTTTGTATGAAACTTTCCGTTTTGAAGCCGATTTGAATTCCTCGCAGATTTCAAGGATGTTCTTTAAACCCTGATTGGGTTTGTTGTCGTTCATATCCAGAACGGCAATTTTTATTTTATTGTTCATATAATTCTCGCAATCACTCACTTATAAGTCAATTACTTTTTTTTCTTTGGAATTGTCTTTAATTTTTTTTCGGGCAAATCAATCACACCTTTTTCGGTTTCAAAAATCATATAATCGACCACCTTTTTAAGACTTTTTGTCTTGTTATAAACCGCAAGCTGACGGTCTGCGCCGGTTCCGTTTTTCATGATTTCTCTGGCATACTCAACTTCTTTTCTGCAGTCGAGTTCGTCCACCACATCATCGATAAACGCAAGCAGTTCTTCAAGCAGATTTTTGAACGGAACTTCTTTTTCCTTTCCAAAATCGATCAGCATCGCATCCACACCGTCTTTTGAAGCACGCCATTTGTTCTCGGTCAGCAGCAGTCTTCTGTAACTTCTGAAACTGATGTTCTGACAGTGCATTTTATAAATTTTCGCAACCAGAGACTGCATGATTGCAGCCAGACAAACGGTTTCGTCTATGGTCATCGGCATATCGCAAATCCTGAATTCGATGGTCGGATAAAAAGGATGCACCCTCAGATCCCACCAGATTTTCTTGGCATTGTCGATGGTTCCGGTTTTGACGAGCAGATTGACATAAGCATCAAATTCGGCAACACTTCCGAAATAACTCGGAATACCGGTTCTCGGAAATTTTGCAAAAATCTCCTGTCGAAAAGATTTGAAACCTGTATTTCTTCCGATCCAGAAAGGTGAATTGGTGGACAGCGCATAGATGTGCGGCAGAAAATAACGCATCACATTCTGAATTCTGATTCCCTCTTCCCTATCCGGTATGCCGACGTGTACATGCAGACCAAAAATCAGGTTGCCGCGCGCCACATCGCCCATATCACTGACGATTTTGTCATATCTCTCCTTGGGTGTGATATTGTTTTTCTGCCAGTCCGAAAACGGATGGGTTCCGCCGCCGGCTATCCTCAATCCCTGTTCGTGCGCCACTTTGACGAGTCTTCTTCTCAGGCTGGTCAGTTCTTCGCGCACTTCCGATATATTGTTGCAAATACCGGTTTCCATTTCAACCACAGATTCGTGCATCTCGTGTTTGAGACTTTCGTTCAGTGTCGCCTTTCCGCCTTCAATGATCTTTGAAACATGAGAAACCAAATCTCTGGTTTTCGCATCAATGATTTGAAATTCTTCTTCAACGCCAAGCGTGAATACATGATCATCCGCCATTTCCATAGCCCAGTTGTTTAAGTTTTATTATTTATCTGTAACAAAATTGCCCCAGTGTACATTTGATTTGCCAGGTTTGTATGCTTTTGCCTTTTGAATCGCAAGTTTTGCTGCATTTTCAACGATCCATTTGAAATTTTCCTCACCCACAGAATTTTTGTCTGCATCGGGCGCCGGATTGCAAAAATCGATTGCGATCGGAATACCGTCTCTCACCGCAAATTCAACCGTGTTGAAATCATAACCCAATGCTTCATTGATTCTGATGGTGTATTCTTTGATGGTTTTCAGCAGTTCTTTCAGTTCTTTTCCTTTTGTCTTTGACTCTGCCGCATACCTCAAATGATGCGGATTGGTCGGCGCATAAGGCATAATGTGTACATATTTTTTGCCCAGACAGTACACCCGGTAATAATCTTCAAAAACAATTTCTTCCTGAAGCATCATCACCAGCTGATCGGTTTCTTTCAGTTTGACCCACATATCTTCAGGGCTGTCCACTCTGAAAACGCTTTTCCAGCCACCGCCGTCATGCGGTTTCATATAAGCCGGAAAACCGATGTATTCAAAAATATAATCCCAATCCAAAGGAAAAGCAAGATTTCTGAACGAATTTTCGCTGGTGTCGTCGGGTCTTTCATTTGACGGAAGCAATACGGTTTTTGGAACCGGAATTCCAAGCCGGGTCATCAGACAGTTGTTAAAAAATTTCTCGTCTGCGCTCCACCAAAAAGGGTTGTTGATCACATAAGTCCCCATCAGCGCCGCATTTTTCAAATAAGCACGATAAAATGGAACATCCTGCGAAATACGGTCGATGATTACTGCATAACCGTAGTCTGCACCCTGTTCGAGTTTGTCGATTTTTACCGCTTCGGCTACATATTCGCCATCGCCCAACTCATTCACCTTGTCTATAAATGCCCATGGAAATGTATCTTCCATTCCAAACAAAATTCCGATTTTCTTTGCCATATTGATTGGTTTTTAAATTTATCCTGTTGTCAATTAATTCGTTGTGAAGTCTGTTTTTGAATTTTTCTAATTCTGATCAAAGAATTGCAGCAAATCCGCTGTTTAGCTTTGCAAAATTATGACAAAAATCATTCTTATCACATTTTTCAAATGTAATAAAGAAAATCAAACAGCCAAATTATTCGGATTTATTTTAGAGCCTTATTAAATTTTACCGAAAAATGAAATTTCAACTGTTTCAACTCTTATTTGCGGATTTTCAGAATGTTTTCATCGTTCCCGATATCGATTTTTGTTTCAAAATCTTTGGTACGATTCAAAATATATTTCATGGTTTCAATCCTCACCTTTTTCTTGCTGTCTGAACTGACTTCAATCCAGGGAGATTTTTCGGTTGATGTCTGATTCAGCATTTTGTCGATATAATGGCTGTAATCATCCCATTTTTCAATCGCCTGCTGATCAAGCGGTCCGATTTTGTATTGTTTCATTTTGTCTTTGCTGCGCGATTCCAGTCTGTTTTGCTGTTCTTCCTTTGAGATGTTCAGAAAGAATTTGATCAGTACAATTCCGTCATCAATCAGCAGATGTTCAAGCCGGTTGACCTGATCCATAAATGATTCATGTTCTTCTGCTGTGCAAAAACCAAAAACAGGTTCGACCACTGCACGGTTGTACCAGCTTCGGTCAAAGAAAACAATTTCTCCCTTTTTGGGAAGATGCTGTATATAACGCTGAAAATACCATTGTTTGGATTCGTTTTCGGTCGGTTTTGAAAGACTGACCACCCTGTAACTTTTCGGGTTCATCTTTGCAATCGTTCGGCTGATGGTACCACCTTTTCCGGCCGCGTCTCTTCCTTCGTAGATAATCAGCATTCGGCCGCCCTTTGTGATGATCTGTTCCTGAAGTTTGAGCAGTTCGTACTGAAGTTTGTCCAATTCCCTTTCATATTTGATCTGTTTCAGAAATGCTTTTTCTTTGATGATGTTTTTCGCCACCAGCAAATCGATGATTTCACTGCTTTTTGAAATCGATATCAGATCTTTTAAATCAAATTCCGCCATAATTCTTTGTATTAATTTCAGTTTCAATTTAATTAAAAAAAACTCAGTCAATCGCTTTGAGTTCTTTCCAAATTTCAACACATTGTTTTGCTTCTTTCACATCGTGCACCCTCAGAACATTCACTCCGTTTTGGAGTGCGATCATATTGACTGCAGTCGTTCCGTTCAATGCATTTTTTTCATCGACGCCAATCAGTTTTTTGATCATCGATTTTCTCGACAATCCTGCCAAAATCGGAAATTCACCAAAACCGATCAGATTCAGATTTTTGAGCAGGCTGTAGTTGTGTGCGACCGTTTTCCCAAAACCGAAACCGGGATCGAGTATGATATCGCTGACGCCCATTTTTCTGAGTTCGAATATTTTTTCGGACAAAAACTGATTGACTTCCAAAACCACATCTTTGTAAACCGGATTTTGCTGCATCGTCTGCGGCGTTCCCTGCATGTGCATCAAAATATATGGTACATCAAGTTTTGCAACGGTTTGAAACAATTCCGAATCAAGACTTCCGGCTGAAATATCATTTACAATTGCAGCACCGGCTTCGACCGATTCCTTAGCAACTTTTGAACGCCAGGTATCGACTGAAATCAAAGTTTCAGGAAAATTTTTTAAAATGATTTCAATGACCGGAATCACTCTTTTCAGTTCCTCGGTTTCATTCAAAATTTCAGAACCGGGTCGGGTTGACATTCCGCCGATATCCAAAAAATCAGCGCCTTCATCAAGCATCTGTTCTGCTTTTCTCAGCGCGGAATCAGTGCTTTCCAATCGGCTGCCTTCATAGAAAGAATCGGGTGTGATATTGAGAATTCCCATCACACAGGGTGTTGACAGATCGATTAATTTCCCTTTGCAGCAGATCATTATTTTTGAAGTTTTTTCTATAATTTTTGATGAGATAATTTTATGTACTTTTGAAAACGAAACGAATTTATGGAAAAAACTTTAAATCAATTTCGGGAAATTTTCAAAGACTGCAGATCGCTTTATGAAAAAAAGCTGGCGGATTACGGTTCTGCCTGGCGGATTTTGAGACTGCCTTCGCTGACCGATCAGATTTATATCAAAGCGGCAAGAATCAGAAGTCTTCAGGAACTGTCCGAGCAAAGAGTGAACGAAGGTCAGGAAAGCGAATTTGTCGGCATCATCAATTATTCGATCATGGCATTGATACAGCTCGAAAACGGTGTTGCTGAAAGTCCTGATTTTTCGGCAAAAAAAGCTTTGGATGAATTTGACAGACAGACCCAAAAAGCAATCGATCTGCTCACTGCAAAAAATCACGACTATGGTGAAGCCTGGAGAGAAATGAGAGTGAGTTCGATCACCGATTTGATTCTTCAGAAATTACTGAGAGTCAAACAAATCGAAGACAACAAAGGAGAATTGCTGGTTTCTGAAGGTCTGGATGCCAACTATCTGGACATCATCAATTATGCGGTTTTCGCATTGATTTTATTAAAAGAACAATCCAATTAAAAAATAATTAAAATGAAATATATCGTTAACATCTGCAGATTTATTGTCGGAATCATCTTTATCATTTCGGGTTTTGTCAAAGCGGTCGATCCGATCGGTTTTGGTTACAAACTCGAAGAATATTTTGCGCCGGATGTATTCAACATCGGTTTTCTTCACGATCTTGCTTTGTCTCAGGCAACTTTTTTCAGCATATTTGAAATCATGCTGGGCGTGCTGCTGATTCTTGGCATTTTCAGACTGTTCACCAGCTGGTCATTGCTGGTTCTGATTGTATTTTTCAGTTTTCTGACTTTTTATTCTGCTTATTTCAACAAAGTCACCGATTGCGGCTGTTTTGGAGATGCGCTTCATCTGGAACCCTGGCAGTCATTCAAGAAAGACATCTTTTTGCTGATTCTGATTGTCATTATTTTCATCGGTCAAAAACATATCAAACCATTGTTCAAAAACAATAAAATCAGTTATGCACTGATTGCAGTTTCACTTCTGATCTGCGGCTGGATTTCCTACACCGGAATTTCAAAACTTCCGATCATCGATTTCAGAGCTTACGCCATCGGAAAAAGCATACCCGAAGGAATGAAATCTGCTGAGGAAGTCGGAAAACTGCCGCCTCAGTATGTTGTGACTTATACCATGAAAAACAAAGATACGGGCGAAACTCAAAAAATTACGGACAGCGAATATCTGAACGATCCGAAATGGTATGAAGAAGGAACGCCATGGAAGCTGATGAGCGATCTGACCGAAAGCAAAAAAGTTGCTGACGGATATGAACCGCCTGTGCATGATTTTATGCTCGATTGTGAAGACGGCGATATGACAGAAGATTATCTGGCTGCTGATAAGATTGTGTTTTTTGTCACTCCGTTTGCCGAAAAAGTCAGTGCGGACGATGTGAACAAGCTCAATCAGCTGTACAAAGAACTGGAAGAAAAAGGAATTCAGGCTGTCGGGCTGACCGCATCCGATGTTGACAATTCAATTTTCCCCTATTGTTTTGTGGATCAGACCACGCTGAAAACAATTATCAGAAGCAATCCGGGAATCGTTGTTTTGAAAAAAGGAACGGTGGTGAACAAATACCACAACAATCCTTTGCCATCGGCAGATCAGCTAATAAAAGATTAAAAATTGGTAAAAAAAATTCAGTCCAAATCCGAAACCTGAAACTTGGAGCCTGAAACCTGAAACAAAAAACAAATGCTTCGTTATCTCAGCAATAAAATATTTTACGGCTTCCTGACGCTGCTCGGGGTGATAACGATTGTCTTTTTGCTTTTTACCGTTTTTCCGGGTGATCCTGCCAGAATGATGCTCGACCAGAAAGAAGATCCCGAACAGCTGGCTCAGATCAGAAAAAATCTGGGACTCGATCAGCCGGTCATCAAACAGTATTTTTATTATCTGAACGATCTCTCACCGATTTCGTTTCATGCCAATACAGGAGACGGTTATACCTCGCTTCAGACCGGAAAATACAAAGGAAAAACGATTTACAAAGGAAAGGAAACTTCGGTGCTGCTGAAATATCCTTATCTGAGAACTTCGTTTCAGAAACAGGGAAAACCGGTTGCTGACATCATCGCAGAAACTTTGCCCAATACGATGGTGCTGGCAGTTAGCGCAATACTGTTTGCATCATTTATTGGCATACTGTTGGGCATCTGGTCGGCTCTGGTCAAAGACAGCTGGATCGACAGAACACTGCTGGTGGTGACCAGTCTCGGTATGAGCATTCCGTCATTCTTTTCGGCCATCATCATCGCATATATTTTTGCATTTCTGCTGCATCATTATACCGGTTTCAATATGACAGGCAGTCTGTATGAGATCGACGATATGGGCGAAGGAAAGCATCTGGCGCTGAAAAATCTGGTGTTGCCTGCCTTCACGCTGGGCATCCGGCCATTGGCGGTGATTACACAATTGACACGGAATTCACTGCTCGAAGTGATGAATCGGGATTATATCAGGACTGCATTTGCAAAAGGTCTGAAACCTTCGGTTGTGATTCGGAAACACGCTTTGAGAAATGCGCTGAATCCTGTGATTACAGCAACTTCTGGCTGGTTTGCATCAATGCTTGCTGGTGCAGTTTTTGTCGAATTTATTTTTGGCTGGAACGGATTGGGAAAAGAAATTGTAAATGCGCTGAATACACTGGATCTGCCGGTGGTGACGGCTGCGGTACTGATTATTGCGGTCACCTTTATCATCATCAATATACTGGTTGATATACTGTACGGTGTTTTGGATCCGAAAGTCAGACTGCAATAATTATTTACAGAATTTTTCCGAAAAATCGATTTTAGATTTCGTTAAAATTATTATTTTGGCTAAATTTATACAACATTTGAAAAGAAATCCATAACCACAAAAAATACACTGATATGAGAAAAAAAATTGTTGCCGCAAACTGGAAAATGAATCTTACTTTTCCGCAGGCAAAAGAACTGGCGCTTCGGCTGAATACCTGGGTCAAGATCCACAAACCGGCGGCTGAAGTCTTTATCGCTCCCACTCATCTTTATTTGGAACAGCTCAATAAAGACCTTAAAAACAGCTCGATCACAGTTATCTCTCAAAACGTTTCGGCAATGCCTGACGGTGCTTATACCGGTGATGTTTCTGCACAGCAGCTGCTGTCTGTCGGAACCAAAATCAGTATTGTCGGTCATTCGGAAAGAAGAGCTTATCACCATGAAGTCAATAAATACATCGGGAAGAAAATCACCCATCTGTACGAAAACGGAATGAGTCCGATCCTGTGTGTGGGCGAAAAATTGGAAGACCGTCAGGCCGGAAAACATTTTGATGTTGTAAAAGAACAGGTTACGGTCGCACTCGAAAGACAGTCGAATGAAAATCTGAGAGACAATCTGATCGTAGCTTACGAACCGGTTTGGGCGATCGGCACGGGAAGAAATGCAGCTCCCGATCAGGCACAGGAAATGCATGCATTTATCAGAAAGATTATCGGTGATCAGCACGGACTGCAGGTTGCGCACAATACCACCATTCTTTATGGCGGAAGTGTGAACGCCGGAAATGCAAGCGATTTGTTTGATCAGTTTGATATCGACGGGGCTTTGGTTGGCGGGGCTTCGTTGAATTTTGATGATTTCACCACCATTATTTCAGCAAGAAAATAAAAACAGGGCACAAAAATTGTGTCCGATTAATAATGAATTATATCCAATACAAATTCAGCGTTTATCCAAAAGAACCCTGGACAGAAATTCTGATTGCCGAATTGGCTGAATCAGCTTTTGAAAGTTTTGAAGAAACATTGGACGATCTGAATGCCTATGTGAAGGCGGATCTCGATGATGAAGAGTTTGTCAAAGAAACTTTGAAAAATTTGACAGAAGCAGATATCACTTATCTGAAATACGAGATAGAACCCCAAAACTGGAATGCAATCTGGGAATCAAATTTCAAACCGATACTGGTTGATGACCAATGCTATATCCGGGCAGAATTTCATGAACCCAAACCGGGCATCAAATACGATATCGTCATCCAGCCAAAAATGTCATTCGGAACGGGCCACCATCAGACCACAAAGATGATGATCGAGTATGAACTCGAAACTGACTTTGAAGGAAAATCAGTACTGGACATGGGTTGCGGAACTTCGATTTTGGGCATACTCGCAATGAAAAGAGATGCTGCCAAAGTGGAAGGAATCGATATTGACGATTGGGCGGTTGAAAATTCAATTGAGAATGCAAAAAGAAACGGAGTTGAAATCGATGTGAAATTGGGAGATGTTGCATTGCTGAAGGATAAAAAATTTGATATCATACTTGCCAATATCAACAAAAACATATTGATGGCAGATGTTCCCGAATACGTAAAAAGTCTTAACTTTGCAGGCGGAGAACTGATACTGAGCGGATTGATGGAATTTGATTATGAGGATATCAAAATCAGATGCGAAGAATCGGGACTCAAATTTGAATCAAGCAAACAGATCAATGACTGGATTGCAATGAAGTTTGTCAAAAATTAATAAAGTTGGATACAAAATTTCACACAAAGCCGCAATGGTACGAGGAATCGGGTGTTGATGTCCTGGTTGAAGACGAGGAAAAACGACTGCTTGTGCTGCACAATGACGAGGTCAATACTTTTGATTTTGTAATTGAATCTCTGATTGACATCTGTCATCATACCGTACTGCAGGCCGAACAGTGTACCTGGCTGGTTCATTTCAAAGGAAAATGCGATGTGAAAAACGGAAGCTACGATTTTTTGGAACCGATGTGTACTGCATTGCTCAAACGCGGTTTGAGCGCAGAAATTGTTTAGTACAAAAATTGATTCAATTATTCAGTTTCAGATTAATTTCAAATAAAAAAAACCACCCGATTGAGTGGTTTTTTATTTATAAAAAATGATTTTTATGCTTCTTCAGAAGTTGATTCCTCAGCCGGTTTTGCTTCTTCAGCTTCGGCTTCAGCTTTTGGTTCTTCTTTCTTAGGCTCTTTTACAGCCAGAGGATTGTCGTATTTGAAACTTGATTCGTCAGATTTCTCTGCAGCTGCAGCTCTTTCGGCATCCATTCTTGCAACTTCGGCTTTTGCCTGTGCAGCAGCTTCAGCTCTTTTGATTGAATCCTGATCCGGAACAACTTCAAATTCAAATTCAACTTCAACATCTCTGTGGAAACGGATCTTTGCAGAGCTTTTGCCCAATCTTTTGATGGTGTTACCTGCAATTTTGATATGTTTCTTTTCGATTTCAACACCTGCTTTGTTCAGGGCTTCTGCCAGGTCTGCATTGTTTACAGAACCAAACAGTTTGGTGCCGGCACCCACTTTGGCTTCGATTTTAACATCCAATCCTTCCAGTTTTGCTGATTTCTCTTTTGCTTCAGCAATCATTCCATCTTCTTCAGCTTTTCTTGCTTCCAAAGTTTTGTTCAATTCTTCTCTCTTTTGCGGAGTGGCAACTACTGCCTTTCCCTGAGGAATCAGAAAATTTCGTGCATAGCCCGGTTTTACCGATACCACTTCGAATTCAAAACCTAAATTTTCTACATCCTGTCTTAAAATTACGTCCATTATCTTTCTTTTTTAGGTCTTAATTATTTTAACTGGTCACCAATAAACGGCATCAGCGCCAGATGGCGCGCACGTTTGATCGCGGTTGAAACCTTTCTCTGGTATTTCAGTGAAGTCCCTGTGTATCTTCTCGGAAGAATTTTTCCCTGTTCGTTTACAAACTGAATCAGGAAATTCGGGTCTTTGTAATCCACATATTTTATACCGTATTTTTTGAAACGACAAAATTTCTTTGTGGTTTGTGTGTCTATATCAAGCTGAGACAAATAGCGAATTTCGCTTTCACCTCCTTCTGCTGCTTTTTTTGCTAAATCATCAATTGCCATAATTCCTGTTTTTAAGCCTTAGCCTTTTCGGTTTTGATTTTTTGTCTTCTTTTCTCAGCCCAATCGATTCCGTGTTTGTCCAGTTTAACGGTCAGGTAACGGATGATTCGTTCATCTCTCTTGTACATCAGTTCCAAAGCTGCAACCAGTTCGTGATTTTCAGTTTTGAATTCGATCAAATGGTAAAATCCATTTCTTTTGTTCTGGATCGGGTAAGCCAATTTTTTAAGGCCCCAATCTTCCTGCGCAACGACTTCAGCTTTCTGATCAGAAAGAAGGTCATTTACTTTTTTAACTGCTTCCTCCACCTGAGTATCAGACAGAACGGGAGTTAAAATGAAAACAGTTTCGTAATGAGTCATTTAATTAATTTTTAATTTGGGTTGCAAATGTAAGACTTCTTATATAAATGACCAAACTGCCAAAGGCTTTTATTTTGGATTGCAAGTTTAATCAAAAGAAATTGCTTTGAATGATTCAGTTTCAAAGATTTGAGCAAAAAATTAGTTACCGGATTTTTGAAAAATCACAAAACCTTATTCCCTTAGCAACAAACTGCAACACAGCGAATTGAACTTATTCCCTTATTCATATCTTTTTCAAAAAACACAGGTTTAAGAATCTTTTGACATCAAAATCAATAAGGGAATAAGGGCAAGTGTCCGAGGCATATTGATGTTACCAAGGGAATAAGGGTTCAGTTCCTATTGATTTAATTTTGGGTAATTTCCTGGTTACCAAACCCTAAAAGGAATTAAAATGTTTTTAAAATAAGGTCTGAGTAAGGCTAATTTATTTGGTGTTAAAAATTTTATTGTGTCAAACCTTATTCAATCTTATTCAAAAGGGATAATTCACTTTGATTAAAGTCTTTTTTAAAAAATCAAAAAACCTTATTTTAAACACAAATCAAATTTCTCCATTTGAAAAACCCCTTATTCCCTTAGTAACAAACTGTAACACAATAAATTGCCCTTATTCCCTTATTCATATCTTTTCAAAAAACACAGGTTTAAGAATCTTTTGATATCAAAATTAATAAGGGAATAAGGGCAAGTGTCCGAGGCATATTGATGTTACTAAGATTCTGTGTTAAAAATCAAATAAATCTTAATTTTAATTATCTTTGTAATTCAAAGCGGCATAAGCCAGCTTCTAAAGAGAGTTTGCAAGTTTTTGCAGCTCTCTTTTCTGTTCATAATCGGAT
>Ga0206103_100055_pt1 | contig 122070 bp, 92 predicted proteins | sample 1B5Ametagenome_FD_148638 | JGI IMG/M metagenome (GOLD analysis project Ga0206103, IMG submission 148638) | Enriched microbial communities from leaf-cutter ant dump, University of Wisconsin, Madison, United States - 1B5A | ecosystem: Environmental > Terrestrial > Nest > Insects nest > Nest dump... | reverse complement strand
TTCCGGCCTATACCCAGCACCAGGGCGGGCTATTTGCCTATGATCAATGGAAAACCGGTTTAAAAACGATACTCCATGCCGCTTTACGCTATGATTTTGGCCATATCCGGATCCGGGAATACCGCGACTGGTTCCCTTCGGGCCCGGAAGGAGCCCGGGAACACCTCACCCGTGTTCAGGAATCTGCCCGGTCTTTTGATAACCTCAGCTGGACACTGGGCGCGCACCATACGCTGGGAAAGACAGAGCTCAAACTGAACCTGGGTACCAGCTTCCGGATGCCTTTGCCCAAGGAGCTGGCGGCCAACGGGGTAAATTACCATTATTTCCGGTATGAAAAAGGAAACAGCGGCCTGTCTCCTGAGAAATCCTACCAGCTGGACCTGGGTATTTTCCGGAAAACGGAGAAGCTGGAGCTGGAGTTCACCCCTTTTTATAACTATTTCCCGAATTATATCTACCTGAATCCTACCTCAGGCCACGATTACCTTTACGGTGCCGGAAACCAGGTATTTGAATATCAGCAAAGCCGGGTGATGCGGTACGGGGGCGAGGCCCTGATACGCTATCATATCACCTCCCGGTGGACAAGCGAGCTCTCGGGAGATTACCTGTACAACCGCCAGCTTTCAGGAAGTAAAACCGGGTTTAACCTCCCGTTTTCGCCCCCTCCTTCCGGTTCGGGAAGTATTTCCTGGCGGCCGGCTGTACTGAAAGAAAGCTATGTATCGTTCCATATAAAGCATGCACTGAAACAGAACAGGATTGTTCCGCCGGAACGGGTTACACCGGCCTATACCCTGCTCGGAATTTCGGCAGGTACCGAATTTTATACCGGCAAACAGAAATGGGAGCTGAGCCTGCAGGTCAGTAACCTGCTGAATACCCGTTACCTGAATCATACCAGCTTTTACCGGTTGATTGATCTGCCGGAAACAGGAAGAAACCTTACGTTAAACCTCAGAGTACCGTTAAGTTTTGCTATCTAGGCTGACAAACATATCAAAATTCCTGGCGCTGACTGCCGCTGTACTGCTGATACTGATATCAGTGCATGGTATTTTCCTGCACCACGATCAGCCCGGTGAGCAGCATACCTGTACCTTATGTGAAATAAATACTTATTCTTATACTTTCCCGGATACCTGCGAATTCGTAGCGGAAGTAGCCGTTCCCGTTATTTCCCACATCTGCCGGGAAACCGATATTTTCCTGAAAACCCCGCACCGTTTCAGTTTAAGAGGACCTCCGGCCCGAATTTACATGAGGCTTTTTTTAGTGGATAGTGACTAGCAGACAGTTATGAGTGAGTGGTAAACCGCACCCGGTACCAGCCACTGGTAACCAGCTACTGGTCACTTATATCTCGATCAAAACTTTTTTAACAATGAAAAAATACTTATTTCTTTTAATGGTGCTGCTTGCCGGATGCAGTTCCGGGGAGCCTGAAATTGACAATACCTATCCCGAAATCAGCGCCGGGGACTTGTTTCCACAACCCTGCGCCGTATTGGAACGGGGTAAAACACATACGTTTAAGGTTACTTTTTCTGATAACCGCGAACTGGGGTCGTTTAAGCTGGATATTCATAATAATTTTGATCATCACAATCACAGCACTTCGGAAGAGAAGTGTGAGGAAGACCCGGTGAAAACCCCGGTGAACCCGTTTGTACTGATCAAAAGCGAGGATATCCCGGCCGGGAATACCCGGTACACGGCGAACGTACCTGTGACCATACCGGCAGATGCGGACGAAGGCGACTACCATTTTGCTGTGGGGGTGACGGATAAAACCGGCTGGCAGACCATCAAAACAATGAGTATAAAAATTAAATAATTTTATGAAAAATATAGTTTTAGTAATATTTGCCCTGGTTTTATTTGTTTCATGTAAAGACGAAGACGTAACTGCCCCGCCGGTTATTTCAGGAGTGGAAATCGGTAGCGGAAACAGCGGAAAAGCGAGTCCCGGCGGCGATCTGCACATTGAAGCACAGATAGTGGCGGAAGGAACCATCCGGGAAGCTGAAGTACACATTCATGGTGCCGGCTGGGAGCACGAAATAGATTTCCCCCAGTTAGTGGGGAAAAAGAACGGGGAAATACACACCCATGTTCATGTACCTGAAACAGCTACTCCGGGGCATTATCATGTGCACATTTCAGTGACTGACGAAAAAGGGCAATCCACAGAGGTGGAAGGCGAGCTGGATATCACTAACTGACGCTTATGGAACGCAGATGACGCAGATCTTTATGATTTTTCTTTGTTTATTTGAAAATCATAAAGATCTGCGTCATCTGCGTTCCACACCCTGCGTTCCACAAAAAACTTTCCGCAGAAATCTATCCATTGATCCACCGGAAATCCTATATTTACGGGCTTATTACTTATAACCTGTGAGAATAAAAAGGCTATTACAATATTTGTTTTATTTTTTCCCATTTGTAACTGCCACAGCGCAAACGTTTAACGGAAAAATCTATAACGGAAAGGAATATGTACCGGCCACCGTCTTTATTTCCGGAACTCCTCTTTATCATAATGGAGAAAACCAGGAGAATAATACCCTCATGTTTGACAAGGTACTCTACAAAGATATACGTTTGCGCTACGACATAAAAACAGACGAGCTCATCACACGGCAGCGCAAAGGGTTAACCGACATCATCGTAGTCAAGGAAATGGTAGATTTCTTTACCATTGGGAAAGATACCATTGTCCATCTGAAAGAAGCTGCCACCGGGCTGACCGACGGCTTTTACCTGCAAATTTTTAACTCGCCTGCTTATAAAGCAGTAGCACGTTATAAAAAGGTGGTCAAAATACCCCAGGTCGTAAATGAAAAAAGTTATTATTCCGAAACGGTGAAATATTTCGTAAAAACTCCGGGTTCGGACCATTTTATACCGGTAAGAAATATCCAAAACTTACTTTCCATTGATAAACAATACAAAAAAAAACTGAAACAATTATTACGTGCCCATGGAAACAGAGAAAGCTTCCCTGCATCCATTTCCCTGGTTTTGGATTATCTTAACAAAACATCGCTTTGAAGAACATGAATAAAACCTGTTTTTTCTGGCTGATGATTCTTGTATCTGTAAAAGTAACGGCTCAAAAGGATTCTGTAAGCCTCCATTTGTCTTCTGCCCGGTTCAATGAAATGATCCGGAGCCTGGAAAACCAGACTCCCTATAAATTCTATTACCTTCCGGCAGATACCGACAGCCTGCTGATCAGCTATTCAGCCACCAATAAAGCACTGTCCGAAGTATTATCCGATATACTCCACCCTCTGAATTTCCGGTTTTCAACAGATCCCCGCAGGAAGATTTATATTACCCGCGATGCATTTATTCTTACCGAATTCCGGGATATCCGAAGTTCCGCCCCCACCGTTTCCGAAACTATACCCGATGTGGTGATCCGGGACTTCCTGGAAGCTGAACCCGAAGACATTTCCATTGAGAATAAGGTTTTTGAGATAGGAAACAAAGACCGGCCCGTGAAAGGTGAAAAAACACTTTCCGGATACATCCGGAGTAAAAATACGGGTGCTCCGGTAAGCTCTGCTACCGTAAGCATACTGGGCCGGCCTTCTGCCGTTCAGACAGACCAGCACGGGTACTATAGCCTTATCGTTCCTGAAGAACGCAGCGTTTTGCTGGTCAGCAGTGTCGGTCTGCGTGAGACCCGGAGACAGCTGGTAATGTACGGAAGCGGGCAGCTGGATATTGAAATGACAGACCAGGTTTTCACGCTGAACGAAGTGGTGGTAGCCGGCGAAAAGGGGAACCAGGTAAAAAGAATACAGATGGGCCTGGAAAAACTGAATATCAGGACCATCAAGCAAACTCCTGCCGTTTTAGGGGAAGCCGATGTAATCAGCGTTATTCTTACGCTTCCGGGCGTACAAACCGTGGGAGAAGCAGCTAACGGCTTCAACGTAAGGGGGGGTGCCACAGACCAGAACCTGGTGCTCTTCAGTGACGCCACCATCTTTAACCCCTCGCATTTCTTCGGCCTGTTTTCTTCTTTTAACCCCGATGCCGTGAACCAGGCAGAGCTCTATAAAAGCAGTATCCCCGCCCGCTTTGGCGGACGCCTCTCGTCGGTACTCGACGTGACCGGCAAAGAAGGAAACCGGAATAAACTCTCCGGCACCGGCGGGATAGGACTGCTTACCGGCCGGTTGTCACTGGACGGCCCCATCGGAAAAAAAACGCAGTTCCTGGCCGGCATCAGGAGCACGTACTCCGACTGGCTGCTGAAAATTATCCCTGATGACGCCTACCGAAACAGCAGTGCCTCTTTTTACGACTTCAACGGGCAAATCAGCCACTACATGAATGATAAGGATGCGTTCTACCTGACAGGATACGCCAGCCGTGACCGTTTCTCCTTTGAAAACGGCATCAGCTACGGTTACCGCAATGCCAATGTAAACGGCAAATGGAAGCGGATATTCAACGGAAACATCCACAGCATTCTCACCCTCGGCTTTGATCAGTACGGTTTCAATGTAGCCGACAGGAATAACGCTGTCAATGCGTTTGATATGGAGTATTTAATAGGACAATCTTTCTTAAAGGCAGATGTATACCATCAGCCACACGAGCAGCACAAGCTGAATTACGGACTGCAGACTACACTTTACACTATACAGCCGGGCAAAAGGCTTCCTGCAGGTGAAGAGTCGATCATTGTTCCTCAATCTCTCGAAAACGAACAGGCCCTTGAATCTGCTCTCTATATCTCAGACACGTATACGGTGAACGACCGCCTGAGCGTGGATGCCGGTATCCGGTATGTGGTGTATAATTACCTGGGCCCCCACAGTGTCAACCGCTATATGGATGGTTTGCCCAAAAGTGCGGAAACCCTGGAGGAAACGATCTCTTACGGATCAGGGAAAAGTATCAAAACCTACCAGGGTCCGGAATTCAGGCTCGGTCTCCGCTATTCATTTTCAAACCAAAGCTCGGTGAAGCTGGGCTATAACTCACTGCGGCAGTACATTCACATGTTATCGAATACCACTGCGGCCACTCCTACCGACTCCTGGAAGCTCAGTGACCCGCATATTAAACCTCAGTTCGGCGACCAGGTAAGCCTCGGCTATTACCGCAATATGGCCTCGGCCAAAGTAGAAACTTCCGTTGAGGTCTATTACAAACGTATCCACCACTACCTCGACTATAAGAGTGGTGCGGTACTGCTTATGAACGAAACCATCGAAACAGACGTGCTCGGAACAAAAGCGCGCGCCTATGGAGTGGAATTTATGGCCAAAAAAAATACCGGTAAGCTGAACGGCTGGGTAAGCTATACCCTCTCAAAAGCACAGCAAAGAACCACAGGTGAGGAAACCATCAACAACGGCAATTATTATAACAGCAATTTCGACAAGCCGCATAACCTGACCATGGTAGGAAATTACAGGTTTTCTCACCGCTACAGCTTTTCCATGAATACCACCTATAGTACGGGAAGACCTATCACCCTGCCCATCGCCAAATATGAATTTGCCGGATCAGAGCGGGTGTTTTATTCAGAAAGAAATAAATACAGGGTGCCTGATTTTTTCAGGATGGACGTTTCCGTCAATATAGAAGGAAATCACAAGATCAAAAAACTGGCACACAGCTCCTGGAGCCTGGGGGTATATAACGTGACCGGCAGAAAGAATCCGTTCTCCATATATTATGTATCGGAAGAGGGAAAAATAAAAGGGTACAAGCTTTCTGTTTTCGGTCATCAGATTCCTTACCTGACTTATAACTTCAGATTTTGACGATCATGAAACCTGTAAAAAAAATATATCAGCTGATCCTCGGGGCTATCCTTCTTTTTTCCTGCCAGGACCCTTATACCCCCACTTACAAGCAGGAGGATGCCAACCCCATCCTGATCATTGAAGGGTATATTGATATGAGCGGCAACTCCCGCTTCAAACTCAGCCAAACGGTACCTCTTAATGCAGAAGAGAGCATTATGCCAGTGGAAAATGCCAGTTTTGCGGTGGAATCAGAAGCGGGTCAGACCTATTCTTCTTTCACTTCCGCAGGGGCCGGAGAATATACCCTGGCTCACCCGGCACTGCCCATGAGTACCCGGTACCGCCTGCGCATTAAAACCAGGGAAAATGAATACCTCTCCGATTGGCTTACTCCCTATGCTACTTCCGAAATATCCGGAATAGATCACCAAAGAACTGACACAGGGATGAATATTCTGGTAAGTACCGTCAACGGGAACGACAACTCACGGTATTATCGCTGGGAATTTGAGGAAACCTGGAAATTTTCTGCCCGCTATTATAGCGCGCTTATTTTTGAGGGAGGCTGGGCCAGATTCCGGCGGATGCCGCAAGAAAACATTTCTACCGAATGTTTCCAACAGGAAAAGTCTTCAGACATCCTCATCGGCACCACCGATAATCTCCAGGATAATATCGTATCCCGGCAGAGGATACAGTTTATCCCCAATTTATCTGACAAGCTGATGGTCCGCTACTCTATCCTGGTAAAGCAGTTCAGCATCAGTAAAGAGGCGTGGCTTTTCTGGAGTATCCTGAAAAAAAACTCGGAGTCAGTAGGCGATATTTTTGGTTCCATGCCCTCTGAGCTGAAAGGAAATGTACACAATACCGCCCACCCCAATGAGCCTGTCATTGCCATGATAGAAGCCTCTTTGCCGGCTCAAAAAAGAATCTATATCAATAGTTATGATCTTCCTGAACGCTGGCCCGTTTCCAACCCCTATTATGCTCATTGTGAATACATGGAAGTGTCATTGGAAGATTCCTCAGTAGTCAGAACATTATTCAGCAATCCGTCTAATATTCCTACCAATGAAGTTTACAAAAACGGGGATAGCCCCATACCCTCCCATTATTCCTATGCCACAAGAGGCTGCACCGACTGCTCGCTGATAGGCTCTCGGAAAGTACCTGATTTCTGGACAGACTTTTAATGCTATGCGATTCATTATCCCCATTCTACTGGTAATAAGTTATTCTCTGTCTTTTGGTCAGAAAGCAGAGAATGAAAGCATTTATGTGCATACCGATAAGGAAATTTATTTCCCGGGAGAGATTCTCTGGTTTAAAGTATATGCCTTGCATACGGAAGACCTTACACCGGTAAACAAGCCTTCTGTAGCGTATATTGAACTCACCGACAGCCGGGGTACTTCTGTACTTCAGAATAAAGCAGAGATTGGACCGGCTACCCGGAACGGAGGATCGGTCTTTATTCCTCAACGGCTGTCATCAGGTACCTACACGTTAACCGGAGCTACGCTTGCATCGGAAACAGGCGGCCGGTCATTTTCCAAAAAAATTACGGTTCTGAATCCGTTTGCTCTCCTGGATACCCTCTCCGCACCCCCTGAAAATACCTATACGATCAGGCTATTTCCCGAGGGCGGAACCCTGGTTCGCGGCATTCCCACGCGGATAGCTTTTAAGGTGACTGATGCGCAGGGAAAAGGGGTGAAAGCATCGCTCGTTTTTCCTGACGGAACCCGCGGCAATTCCAACGCCTTCGGAATCGGAAGTGCGCGGGTGATGCCGGCGACCGGCGTTCCGGTGGCCGGCATTCCGGGCGGCGATATGCCGAAAGTAAAAGTCCTGCTTCCTGACGGGCGGGAACTCGGGCAGCCACTGCCCTTTGCCGCAGAAACCGGGTATGTGCTGAATGCAGAAGATAAAGGAGATCACTACACCATCCAGGTAGCCTCTGCGGGCCACCCGGGCGAAACGCTTACCCTGGTTTCGGAATCTTCTTCCGGCAAAGCCGTAAAATACATGGTCATCCTGAACGCTTCGGGTTCGGCCTCCCACCTGATCCCCCGGGCACAGTTACCGGAAGGAACCTCCCGGCTCACCCTGCTTCGTAATGATGGCACCCCTGTGGCAGAAAGAATACTCTTCCGGGCGCCTGAAAAAACGCTCCGGCTAAACCTGGCTTTGAACAGGCAAACCTTTTCCGGCCGGGAAGAGATTACCCTTTCTCTGAATCAGGTCACCCCGGATCCGGCCATAATAGCCGATGTTTCGGTTTCCATCAAAAAAGAAGATGATCTGCAGCGGCCTTCAGGGGAAAATATCCGCTCCTACCTCTATCTACGGAAAGACCTGTCAGGCGAGATTGAAAATCCTGATTATTACTTTTCTGATGCTGAAACCGGGAAAGCTGACCTGGATAACCTGCTGCTGACCCATGGCTGGAGAAAATTCAAAAACCAGCCTGCCGAAGAAGAGGGCCGGTATCACCGCATAGGTATACGGTTTACCGGGAAAACCGATGGTCAGCCTCTGGCAGGCCGGGAAGCTACCCTGAGTGTCCCTTCGCGGATCCCGATGATCTATACCGCCGTTACGGATACGAATGGAGTGGCTTATTTTTGGGTAAAAAATTTATACGGAACCCATAACCTGGTCACCCGCCTGACCTCCGGTGAACTTTCCCATGCCGAAATCCTTAAATTCCGGTCTGAAGCTGAACTTTTCTCCCCGGCTGACCTAACCGGTATATCGCAGAACAGCTACAATGAATATGCTATCAATGCCCAGGTGGAGAACATTTTTTCAGGGAAGAACCGGACTAGCTGGTTACCGCCGGCTACGCTCGACTCCTTTCCTTTTTTCGGCAAAGCCGATGTCAGGTACCGCCTTGACGACTATACCCGCTTTGTTATTATGGAAGAAGTATTGCGGGAGTATGTAAAGGAAGTCATGGTCAGAAAAAACAGGGACGATTTCCGCCTCCGGACACAGGATGTTAACAGGAACACCTTTTTTAACAGCAACCCCCTGATCCTGTTGGACGGAGTCCCCGTACCTCATCCCAATGATCTCATGGCCTATGATCCGCTGAAAGTAGAAACCATTGATGTGATTACCTCCCGTTTCTACCTGGGAGAAAATACCTATGAAGGCATCGTAAGCTTCAGCACCTATAAAGGGGTATTGGAAAACTTCACGCTCGATCCCTCTTTCAGTGTATTTACCTATGAAGGGCTTCAGCCCGAAAGAGAGTTTTATGTACCCGAAGTACCCGGAACCGCTTCTGTACCCGATAACCGTACTGTACTTTACTGGACCCCGCGGCTGATGCTTTCCGGAGAAGAAAGCCGCAGGATAAAATTTTTTTCCTCTGATCTGAGCGGCGAATATGTAGTGGATGTCCAGGGGATAGACAGCTCGGGAAAACCCGGAAGCCAGACACTCCGGTTTTCTGTGAAATAGTATGGTTCAAAAACAAACCTTATAAGCAACTTTTCGTATTTTTATAGCTCATTAAGAAACTAACTTTAAATTTTAATCATGTTGAAAAAAGTACTATTACTTTTCATGGCATTTACGGTTACACTGAATTTCAGTGCCGATGCCCAAAAGAAAAAGAAAAAAGAAGAGGAGGCCAAGAAAGTGGTACAGGAGGTAAAAAAACCTGAACCTCCGAAAAGACCCGAAGCTCCCAAGAAAGGCCCCAAGCCCTACAAAGAAGTTATTGACAGCACGGCCAAAACCAAAACCGGGCTTCATACCGTGCACAAAGTAGGAGATAAATTCTATTTTGAGATTCCTGATTCACTGATCGGAAGAGACATCATAGCGGTGACCCGCTACTCTAAAGTTCCGGCAGGCGGCGGGGTTTTCGGTGGGGAAGAAGTGAACCGCCAGGTGGTCAGATGGGAAAAAGGAACCAACAATAACATCCTGCTTCGCTCGGTGAGCTACATCATTATGTCGCCAGACAGCACCAAGCCTATCGCCCAATCCGTGGCCAACTCCAATGTAGATCCTATTGTAGGGAATTTTGAGATTCTTTCCATTAACGGAAATACCGGCGGAAACGGCAAAAATTATGTAATCGATGTAACCAGTACCTTTGACGGTGATTTTCAGCCGTTTTCACTGGCACCTATCCGGAAGCAACTGCTGAACCTGACGGCCTTCCAGAAAGACAAATCGTTTATCCAGTCGATCAACACCTACCCGATCAATACGGAGATCCGTACCGTGAAAACCTTCTCGGTAACCCCACCGCGTATTTCCATGACCCCCGTACCGCAGATCGGGGTGAATTTCCCGGCAGGCTATGGTGCCGGCGTGGTGACCATGGAGTTCAATACTTCGCTTTTACTCCTGCCAAAAGAACCTATGCGCAAGCGTACTTTTGATGCCCGCGTAGGCTATTTTGCCAACCAGTACAGTGTATTTGGAGAAGACTCTCACAAGTCTGACCGCGACATCTTCGCCGTAAGGTGGAAGCTGGAGCCTAAAAATGCCGAAGACCTGGCTAAGCTGAAAAGAGGTGAGCTGATAGAGCCTAAGAACCCGATCATTTATTACATTGACCCTGCCACTCCTGAAAAATGGAGAAAATATCTCAAAGCCGGGATAGACGACTGGCAACCGGCCTTTGAAGAAGCCGGCTGGAAAAATGCCATCCGTGGAGAATACTGGCCTGAAAACGACTCTACCATGAGCCTGGAAGACGCCCGGTATTCTGTGATCCGGTATTTTGCTGCTGACATCCAGAATGCCTATGGCCCGAACGTACATGACCCGAGAAGCGGACAAATCCTGGAAAGCCATATCGGCTGGTACCACAATGTGATGAGCCTGCTGAGAGACTGGTACATGATCCAGACTGCAGCCGTAGACCCTGCCGCAAGAAATAAAAGATTCAGTGATGAGCTGATGGGCGAACTGATCCGCTTTGTGTCTTCGCATGAAGTAGGCCATACCCTGGGTCTGCGTCATAACATGGGAGCAAGTAACGCTACCCCCGTAGAAAAACTGCGTGATCCGGAGTTCCAGGCACAATACGGCCATACCTCCTCTATCATGGACTACGCCCGCTTTAACTACGTGGCACAGCCTGAAGACGGCGTGAAGCATTTCTTCCCTAAAATCGGGGATTATGACAAATGGGCTATCAAATGGGGTTATACTTACTTCCCCGATGCCAAATCTGCCGAAGACGAGAAAGCGCTTCTGCATAAAATGACTACGGAAGCCGTGAAAAACCCCAGACTTCGTTTCGGAACCGAAATCAGCCCGTTTGACCCGCGCTACCAGACCGAAGACCTGGGTGATAACGCAGCAAAGGCATCAGAATACGGTATTAAAAACCTGAAAAGAATTCTGCCTGAGCTGGAAAAATGGTCAAGAGAAGACGGTGAAAGCTACAATGAGCTGAATACCCTGTACAATAGCCTTACCGGCCAGTTCAGAAGATATATGGGCCATGTGACCAAATATATCGGTGGTATTTATGATACTCCGGTAACCTATGATTCAGAAAGCAACCGGTACGAGATCGTTCCGAAAGAACTGCAGGTGGAAGCTCTGGCTTTCCTGAATGCCCAGCTTTTCACTACTCCCAAATGGATCATTGACCCGAATGTACTTGGCAAGATCCGCCCTGAAAACGGAGTAGAGGCCATTAAAACCATGCAGGTAGCTACCCTGAACAGCCTGATGGCCACAGACCGGGCGGCCCGCCTAATGGAGGCGTCTTCACAGGGAAATAAGTATTACTCGCTTGACGACCTGTACACCGGCCTTAAAAATGGTATCTTCAGTGAACTGAAATCAGGATCAACCATTGATATCTTCCGCAGAAACCTGCAGAAGGCTTTCGTTTCCAACCTGACCAAACAGCTGAACGCTACCCCGCTTCCGGGAAGGCCTGACTTTACGCAGACCGACCTGAGCTCTATTACCCGCGGCACGCTGGTTTCACTGAGAAGTGAGCTGAATGCGGCTTCATCAAGAATCTCTGATAAAGTCAGCAAATATCATGTTCAGGATCTGGTGGCCCGCATTACCGAGGCCCTGGAGAAGAAATAAAATAATCTGTGCTTATAAAAAAGGTGTTGTCTGCTTTCCGGACGACACCTTTTTTTGTTCATAGTCTCTACGGGTGTCCCACCACCGTTATATCAAATCATTGGCCTTGCTGCCTAGCGTTTTTATCCCGCTGCGTTCCTCGTATTGTTCCGGGGTGGCAATAAAACCGTCAAATTCCGAAAATCGTGTATATTTCCCGATAAACCGCAGCTTGGCGCTGTCTACCGAACCGCTCCGGTTTTTCGCAATGATCACTTCTGCCAGTCCTTTGGTACTTTCGCCGGTTTCCGTCTCTTCCAGCTGGTAATATTCCGGGCGGTACAAAAACATCACCACGTCAGCATCCTGCTCTATGGAGCCTGATTCCCGCAGGTCAGAGAGCATAGGCCTTTTATCCGGGCGTGACTCTACCGAACGGCTGAGCTGGGAAAGGGCAATCACCGGGATATTCAGTTCCTTGGCAATGGTTTTCAGGGAACGCGAAATAGTAGCAATCTCCTGTTCGCGGTTCATGCCCGTACGGCCGTTCCCGGCGGTCATTAACTGCAGGTAATCCACAATCAGCAGCTTAATATTATGAAACGCTTTCAGGCGCCTGGCTTTGGTCCGGAGCTCCAGCACAGAGAGCGCCGGGGTATCATCAATATAGATAGGGGCGTTATCCAGGTTATTCAGGCGGGAGTGAATAGCCTTCCAGTCGTCGGTTTCCAGCTCCCCTTTTCTTAGCTTCTGTGAGTCTACTTCCGCTTCGGCGGAGATCAGCCGGTACATCACCTGCTGCGACGACATCTCCAGGGAAAACAGGGCCACCGGCATCTTGTAGTCGATGGCTGCATTTCTCAGGGCAGAGACCACAAAGGCCGTTTTTCCCATCCCGGGCCGGGCCGCTATAATGATGAGCTCGGTATTATGCCACCCTCCGGTGATACGGTCCAAAGTAGGAAAACCCGAGGGTACGCTGGAAATGCCCGCGTCCTGCTCTTCCTTATTCCGGAGCTCCTGGATAGTTTTCTGCACCACCAGCTGGAGGTCAGGGATATTCTTGTTCAGGTTTCCTTCCTGGATATCCCTTAAGCTTTGCTCGGTAGCATCCAGCAGGTTAAAAACATCGGTGGTATCTTCCTGGGCTTTGTTCAGCACATCATCCATAATACGGATGATGCTGCGCTGAATGGCGTATTGCAGGATGATCCGGGCATCACGTTCGATGTGGGTAGAGACTTTCCGGGCAGTGATCCGGGCCAGGTAAGCCGGCCCGCCAATAAACTCCAGCTCGCCGGTCAGCCGCAGCTGGTTGGTCACGGTAAGCAGGTCTACAGGCTCCGATTTCCCGAACAGGAGCAGAATGGCCTGGTAAATGGCCTCGTGCTTCTCGGAAATAAAGCTGTCGGGCTTCAGAATATCAATCACCATGGTGAGCGCATCTTTCTCCCGGATGACTCCGCCCAGCACAGAGGCTTCCAGCTCCACTATATGTGAAGACTGCTGAAACTCCAGGGTCTGGTCCGGGTTTCTCCGCCTGTTTTCGGGTAATCTTCTTCTTTGTTTCATTTTATATCTGAACCCACCCCCAAAGGTATACTTCCTCCCTCCTTTTTTCTAAAGAAAGAATTGAAATTTCGTGAAATAATGAGACTTCCGCCCGAAACCACCACGTTTCCCTGCGAATAAAACACATAGTAATTGGTAGGAACACTCCTGGAATACAGCTTGAAACGATAGGCGCCATCGTCTGAAATGAGATATTCCAGCTCACCGCCCACTGACAGCTGCCCGTAGGTATTGGTATTCATACTGATGCTGTTTTCCAGGCTGTTCACAAAAGCCCCTTTACCACTGAGTTTTACCCGGTTATTCATAAATTTATAACTGAAGTCCAGCTGCATATTGTTCAGGATATTTTCCCTGAAGTCACCAAACCTTACCCCGAACTCCAGGTTAGGGTTGAGCTTATTCGCCAGGTTCCCGATCTGGTTGGAAAGCAGGCTGCTGATATTGTCAATCAGGAACTGCTGTGTAAGAGCATCGGCCAGGTTATTGTCCGGAAACACCTCGTTAAAAACCAGGATACTGGATACGTTCCGGCTCAGCAACTGTTCGTCATTGCTGAGACGCTGCTCAAAAGCGAGAATATCGGTTTGCCCGCTGATAGGAATCTGCTTCAGGTCAAATTCAATATCGTAGCGGATGGTGGGGGTCAGCAGCCGGTCTGTCAGAAATACATTCACATATACCGGGAAACGCGCTGAAGAATTAGTCATCTGGGGCGAGACCTTATTCAGTGAGATATTTGCCGTATAGGTAGCCTTGATGTCTGGGATGGCCTCAAAGGGGTCACCGTTAAACGTAATTTTGCTGTTATCTGCTATGTCAAATCTTCTCAGTGAGGCCAGGTTCTGAAAGCTGAAGAAATATTTCCCTCCCCGCACATTGTAGGGGCCGTTAATGGTAAATTCTCCGCGGCTGTCGTACAAAACACTCAGACGGCCGTCACCATAAAGGCTGAGCACGTCATTGTTGGTACGGTCAAAAATAATTTCTCCCTGGGCTTCCGGGGTAAGAGTAAGATTAAATGCCAGCCTTACACCACCGGTCTTCACGGCCGGAGCTCTCCGCTTATTAGGCCGGAGGCTGCTGCTGTCTGCCACTACCGCTTTCTTCAGGAAAGGAATCCCTTCCTGCCGGGTGTCGATCTGCGTATCCCCGTCGGTAGGAATAGTAATAGCGGTACCTTCCCGGCTGCTCAGGTTACCTGAAACCAGCAGGTTATCAAAATCGCCGCTCAGGTTAACATCCCCGTTTACATAGGCGGTGCCGAAGATATAATCATTGCTGAAAGCCGGGATATCCATGATCTTAAAGCCTGTCCGGCTGTTGATGTCTGCCCGCAGATCAACGGTAAAACCCGGCGTACTCCGGTAATAGATTCCGCCGCTCAGCCGGGCGGTATTTCCGGCAGGGGCATCTCTGACCTCCACCCCTGCCTCCGGCAGCTCAAAGCCGCGGTTTGTCAGGAGTACCCGGTCCTCAAAATAAAGGGAAGTGCCTGAAACCGCCACTTTCAGTGATCCGCCGGTAATATCTATCCCTCCGTTAAAAACGGGACGCCTGGGGGTACCCGTCACCCTGAACGTGCCGTTGGCTTTCCCCTTCAGTTCGGAAAATACATCGCCGGTCATCCCCAGGAACATCTCCATATCTGCATTTTGCATAGACCCTTCCAGGTCCAGCCCCTTATTGCCTTTACCAGGCGTAAAGAACCCGTCCAGCTTCAGAATTTCTTCCATGTTCCGGAACACACTCCCTTCCAGCCGCATCCTCTGATGGCTTTCGTCCCACAGCGCCGAAGTGGTCACCGTGCCCACCAGGCTTTTTTTGTAGTAAAAATCCGTTACGTGCAGATTGCTGACATACAAGGGATTCGTAAAGAAATTCTGCAAACGCAGATTCCCCGTAGCAATACCGCGCAGATCCACGTTGATAAAAGGCAGCAGGTTTTCAATATCAAACTCGTTCACCTCCAGGGTCAGCGCATCTGCCGGGTTACTGGATAAAATGCCGTTCAGCCCGATAAACTGGGAGGTACCGCCCCGGATATTAAAATTATTAAAGGTGATATGCCTTTTCCGGAAATCGATACCGTTATCGGGAGCAAAGGCCCAGTCCATGTCAATCAAAGTCACCCGGGTCTGGTCAGGAATCAGGCTGAGCCTGAACCCTTCCTCGTAGAAGTCCAGCTTCCCTCTCAGGTCAATCAGGCTGCCTGAATTATTCTGGGTAATAAATGTACGGAAATCCAGGGTGTTGGTTCCTTCCCAGTTGGCATTCACCACCAGCTCTTCGGTAAGTACATTATTCCCCGTTTTCTGTTTATCCGATTTCACCCGGATCTTGTTGACCACCGTAGGCGAAAGGATTTCTTTCGTGGCATAATAGTCAAAGAAGGTGGAATAGAATTCATTGCCCTTCACTGAAAGCGTATCGGTATCGCCGGAAATCTCGAGGGTGCTGGTCAGGCCGGCCTCAAACCGCCCGTTAACGGCAGCATTTTTAGCCACATACACGGCAGGAGCAAAAAAGTCAAAGAAGGGGCCGGGGCGGTTAAAGCGTACGCTGAATACCGACCGGTAATTTTCTGTACTGTAATCTTTGGTTTCCTTCTTCCGCGAATAATAGGCCTTCCGTTCGTCTTCCGTAGTCTGAAAATACATCACATGCTCAGATACAAAGTCAGACACATCCATCAGCAGGCGGCTGGGCACAAAATCACCCCGGATGCCGGCATTGAAAAATTCAGATTCTATCTTAAAGCTTCTTTCCCTGCCTATCAGGTCAGAAAAAAAGTACATGGAATCCACGTTCAGAATCTTGTCTCCCTCCCTCAGCTCAAAATTATAAAAGCTGGCTTCTCCGAGCCAGTCGTCAAGCCGGTTTCCCTTAAAATCAAAATTTAGCTTTGACCTCAGCATGAAATCACGGGTGGTAAAGCCCAGGGTCTTCAGGTTGGCATATCCCACAAACCCCTCAATATTAAAGGCGTTTACCTCCTGGTTAAAGTCTATTTTCCCTTCTATATCGGCCAGGATATTGGGATCATCAATATTCAGTTTTCCATCAAAAAGCGATTGCCCCAAGTTTCCGTCCACCGCCATATTCCGGTAACGGTAGCCTTTAAAATCAATAGCGCTGACGTGTCCGTCCAGGTGAACACTGGCTTCTTCCAGCTCTCTTCCCCGGCCATCGATCTTACCGTGAAAGGTGATTTCATCTAATTGGGAGTTTCCTGTAAACTCCCCTATCTTAAACTGGTTGACCAGCAGGTTTCCTGAGTATTCCAGCTGTTCTTTTGCCTTCACTTTCACCTCCCCTACTATCTCTCCCAGGCGGGGAGAGACCAGCCGTGGCCGGGATTGAAAATCATTATACACCCCGTTAAACGTTCCTGAAAAATCCAGGCGCTCTACTTTAGCAATATATTTCTGAAAATTTTCATTGGGCGAATACTGGGCAATATCCGTGGCCAGGAGAACCGAAGGCTTCAGGTCCAGTACACTATGGGTGGTTTTGAGCTCGGGAAGCCCCGTGAGCTTTGCATTTCCGGTTATACGTGAGCCCCGGCCGAATTCTATGGCCATATCTTTCAGCTCCAGCGAAGCTACCGTACCGTTTAAGCGTGCGTTAGCCCTATATTCCTCCTTAAAATTTTGCATCAGGGGAATAAAAAGCCCGATGTCTCTGGCCTGAAGCACCGAGTTCCGCAGGTCGGCATCGATGTGCACCTTATTAAAAAAATCTCCGAAATCGGAGGGGCGGCTATAGCTGAAATAAAGCCGGTTCTGTAGTTGGGAGTCGTTCAGTTTTGCCTGGAAATCATCCAGTCGTATGCCTTTCCGGCAATGGAAGAACCGCCCGGTGGCACTCCGGATTTCCAGGTTACTGAAGCCGTCTTTTGCCGAAAGGTTTTTGGAAACCAGCAGGATGGTATCTCTTTTAAAAGACAGCTGTTCCAGGCGGGCGTTCAGGTGATTGAATTCAAAATTGGCAAAATCAAACGTACCGTCGGTATGTCTTTTACTGTGCTCTGTTACAATACTGACAGTTCCGTCTTTAATATGAACGTTATCGAGCGTAAAGGGTTTCACCGGCTTTTTCCCGCGTTTCTCTTTTTGGGTCAGTTTATCAATTTCCAGCAGCCAGTAGTCAAAATTCAGCATGCCTTTCTTATCCCGGATGAAACGGGCTTCCGGGTTAGTCAGGGTCACAAAATCCAGGTTATTGTCAAAGCGGATGAGCTTCCCCGGCTTAAACTTCAGCGACTTCCAGCCCTGCGTACGGTCATATTCAAACATGCTTCTCAGGCTCAGGCTGAGGTTTGTGCTGGCATCCACGTATACCTCCCGTACATAAATCATGTTGCGGTCCCGGTTATCCTTGATATTCACATCCTCAAATACCACCTTGTCAAACCAGGTCACCCTCACCTTACTTACCGATACATTTCCGCCGAGTTTTTCACTCAGCTGGTTCAGGGCCTTATTGCCCAGCCGTGTCTGCACTTCCGGGAGCTGCAAAGCGTAAAAAGCAACAAACAGGATGATACATACCCCCACAAGGGCATAAGAAACGGTCCTGACTGCTATACTGATTATACGCTTCAATACTATTTTATTACTTTTGCAGATAGAATATCTGCAAAAATCTTACATTTTACTGATATTAAAAAAAGAATGAACAACGATATTACCCTGCTGGCCATCGAGTCTTCCTGCGATGAAACTTCCGCTGCAATTATTAAAAACGGAAAAATCCTGAATAACATTGTGGCATCACAGGTGATTCATGAGCAATACGGCGGTGTGGTGCCCGAGCTGGCTTCCCGCGCGCATCAGCAGGATATTGTGCGGGTGGTGCAGGAAGCCCTGTCGGATGCCGGCGTGGCACGAACCGACCTCTCTGCCGTAGCTTTCACCCGCGGGCCGGGCCTGCTAGGTTCCCTCCTGGTGGGTACCTCTTTTGCCAAAGCGCTGGCCCTCGGGCTGGGCATCCCGCTTATTGAGGTAAATCATATGCAGGCACACGTGCTGGCCCATTTTATTGATGATCCTAAGCCATCCTTCCCTTTTATCTGCCTGACCGTCAGCGGTGGCCATACCCAGCTGGTGCTGGTCAGAAGCCCGCTGGACATGGAAGTGATCGGCGAAACGGCAGACGATGCCGTGGGCGAAGCCTTTGACAAGGCCGCGAAAATGCTGGGGCTGGGCTATCCCGGCGGGCCGCAGGTAGACCGCCTGGCCGCGGAAGGCAACCCGGAAGCCTTCCCTTTCCCCCTTTCTGAAATGCCGGATCTGAAGTTCTCTTTCAGCGGTATCAAGACCTCCCTTTTATATTTTATACAGGACAAAGGTGAAGATTTCGTACGCGAAAACATCCGGGATATCTGCGCCTCCTACCAGTATACCCTGATCCGTATGCTGCTGAACAAGCTCCGGAAAGCGGCTAAAAAGTACCGGGTGAGCGAGATCGCTATTGCCGGCGGTGTTTCAGCTAACCGCGGGCTCCGGAAAGCGCTGGAGCAGGAAGCGGCAAAACAGCGCTGGAATATCTATATTCCTGATTTTCAATACTGTACAGACAATGCCGGCATGATAGCTATAGCCGCTCACTACCAATATCTTAACGGTCATTTTGCCGGTCAGGGCATCAGCCCCCTACCCCGGATGAAACTTTGAGCTGTGAGCTTTGTGCTTTGAGCCATGAGCTACGAGTTTGGAGTCAGCTCATGGCTCAGAGCTCACTGCTCAGAGCTTATAAATATTTTCTATTTTTAAACAATAAGTTTACCCGGAAATCATTTTAACTATTAACTTTACTTTTCTAACCAAACAGCATCGCCCTGTAAGATGAGATTCTTTGAACGTTTCAGCACAGGTAAATACAAAAGTCTGATCAAGCTTTCCTATAAAATATTCTTCTACGGTCTGGCCGCAGCAGCTGTGTTTCTTATTGCCCTGAACCTGAACCTGTTCTGGCTTTTTGGCAAGATGCCTTCCGTAGACGACCTGGATAACCCGAAGAGCGAGATCGCCTCTGACGTAATTTCTTCCGATAACAAAATCATCATGAAGTTCTTCTTTGAGAACCGCAGCACCATGACCTATGCGGAAATTCCGGAGAGCTTTAAGGATGCCCTGCTGGCTACCGAAGATGTGCGGTTTGCCATGCACTCGGGTATTGATGCCCGCAGTATGCTGAGGGTGGTAGGGGGCGTGCTGACCTTTAACCGCAAAGGGGGCGGCAGTACCATCACCCAGCAGCTGGCCAAGAACCTGTTTAAGCTGCGGCGCGATGACTCTTACGAGGGTCTTCTCTACAAAGTTCCGGGCGTAAGAATGCTGCTCACCAAGCTGAAAGAGTGGATCACGGCCATTAAGCTGGAAAGAAGGTATACCAAACCCGAGATCATGACCATGTACCTGAACACCATTGAATTCAGCAGTGGTGCCTATGGTCTGAAATCGGCCGCCAAAACCTACTTCAAAAAGAACCCGGAAAATCTCAAGCCGGAAGAGTCGGCACTGCTGGTGGGGATGATCCAGAACCCCTCGCGCTTTAACCCGAAATTCTTCCCGAAAAATTCAAAGCAAAGGCGGGATGTAGTGATTTCCCAGATGGTGAAGTTCAGCAAGATCACGCCCGAACAGGGAAAAGAGCTGGCCGCCATCCCGATTGTACTGGATTACTCTCCCGAAAGCCATAATTACGGATTAGGCCGGTACTTCAGGGAACACCTGAAAGACGTAATGAAAGCCGAGCTGAAAAAGCTGGGCTACTCGGAAAACGATCTTTACACCAAGGGCTTTAAGATTTATACCACCATTGACTCCCGGATGCAGCGCTACGCCGAAGAAGCCATGATGGAACATATGAAGAACTACCAGGCCATTTTTGATAATCATTTTAAAGGCCGGAATCCCTGGCTGAGATTAAGGCAGGGGTCTACTTCGCAATACGAAGAATTACCGAACTTCATTGAGAACAGCGCCAAACGCACCGGCTACTACCAGGCCCTGAAACGGCAGTACGGCACTGATGAAACAAAGATCAATGCCGCAATGAATGAAAAAATGCCGATGCGGATATTTACCTGGCAGGGAGAGCGCGATACGGTGATGTCGCACATGGACTCCCTCCGGCATTACAAGCGATTCCTGAACATCGGTATGCTGTTTATGGATCCCCGTAACGGTAACGTCAAAGCCTGGGTGGGCGGTATCAACTATAAGTATTTCAAATTTGATAACGTTTACCAGAGTGAGCGCCAGCCCGGTTCTACCTTTAAGCCGTTTGTGTACGTTACGGCTATTGATAACGGATTTTCTACCTGTGACCGGGTAAGAGACGAGCCTGTGACCTTCCATATTCCCGGAAGCCGCTCCTGGACGCCCCGCAACTCAGATGGCCGGTACTCGTACAATGACCTGACCCTGCGGCAGGCGCTGGGGGCCTCTGTAAACACCGTAAGCGCCAAGCTGATCAAGGAGTTCGGTTCAGACAAGGTGATTGAATATGCCCGGCAGCTGGGCATCAAGACTCCCCTGGCCAATTCTCCCTCTCTCAGTCTCGGGGTTTCAGATGTGAAGCTCTACGAGCTCCTGAGCGGGTATGCCGTGTTTGCCAACGGCGGTGTTTATACCGAGCCTATGGTACTGCTCCGCATTGAGGATAAAAACGGCGAAGTCATCAAAGAATACTTCCCCATCCAGAAAGAAGTGCTGAGCAAAGAAACCGCTTACAAGATGATTCACCTGATGCGCGGTGCCACCGCACCGGGCGGAACAGCCATGGGCCTGGCCCGCTATGGCCTGATAGACGGCAACGAGATCGCCGCCAAAACCGGAACCACCTCCAACTATTCCGATGCCTGGTTCATGGGCATGACCCAGGACCTGATTGGCGGCGTATGGGTAGGCGGTGAAGACCGGGCCGTGCACTTTGAAACCATCCAGTACGGACAGGGCGCCCGGATGGCCATGCCGGCCTGGGGCTTATTTATGAAGAAAGTCTACGAAGATAAAAACATAGAGTATAAGAAAACCAAATTCCAGATGCCACCGACCATCCGGATTGCGGGCGACTGCGCCGTAACCGCCAGTGAGGGCTTCCCTACCGGCCAGGTTACCGTTACGCCTAACAGCGGTGAGCTGAAGCCGGAAGATGATGATGAGCAGCTGTGATCAGAACTTCATTTTTCCCAGGTTATATTTCTCCAGGAACTCCAGGATCAGCCGGTCGTAAGCTTCTGCACCGGCTGTTTTTTCAGGGGAAAGAATAACGGGAACCTGCATGGCGGTAGAGTCAATAAACGCAGGATCACGCGGAATGTAGGTGTCAAAAACCAGGTCACCGAAATTGCTCCGCATCAGGTTCAGGATATTGGTGGAAAGCTGGTTTTCTGTATCATGCAGTGTCAGCAGGATACCCTCCACGTAAAGCGATGGTTTCAGACGCTTCTGGATGATCTTCAGCGTACCCAGGATCAGCTCCAGCCCCTCTATCCCGAAAAACTCGCACTGAAGCGGGATAATGATCGAATCAGCCGCCAGCAGGCTGTTGACGGGAACAATACCCAGCGAGGGCGGACAGTCAATAATGATAAAGTCGTAAAGCGGCTTGATGGGTTCCAGCTTCTCGGTCAGCTTATATTCCCGGTCAATAAAATTAACCATTTCTATCTCCGCACCCACCAGGTGATGGGTAGACGGGATCAGGTCCAGGTTACGGTATCCGGTAGGAATGATACAGTCCTGTATAGGACTCAGGCCCACCAGTGCCGCATAAATGCTGCGGTTATCAAATTCTGATTTTAATCCGAAAGCCACCGTGCAGCTGGCCTGGTGATCGGTATCAATCAAAAGCACCTTGTAACCCCGGGCCGAAAGACCCGCAGAGAAATTGACCGCAGTGGTGGTTTTGCCCACTCCGCCTTTTTGATTGGAAATTGCTATTACTTTAGGAAGCATCAGGAAAGTCTTTCGAACTACGAAATTACTTAAAAAACTCTTATTCCGGTCTATGCCAGTCAGAAATACTTTCGGTGAGCGTGGAATACACCTTTACCAGGTCCTCATCGTCCTTCAGAAAATCAAGGTGCGCCTCCACCGTATGCCGGTCTCTGCGGATGGCCGGACCCGTCTGCACCTCTGCCGGATGGCCTGCCTGCATCATTTTTTTCACTGTTTCAGCAATCAGGGGTTTCAGCAGCTCAAAGTCGAGGCTCTCCGACTCCAGTATCTCTTTAGACATGGCCCAGAGGTGGTTCGTGAAATTACAGGAAAACACGGCTGAAACATGATAGACCAGCCGCTCCCGTGAATTTACCCGCAGCACTTTTCCCGACAGGCGTTTCGCCAGGCCGGTCAGGGCCGATAGCGCATGTTTATCTTCTGATTCCACCAGGATGGGAATCCGGTCAAAATCCAGGGGAACCCCTTGTGTAAAGGTCTGCAAAGGGTAAAACACCCCGCAGTCTACCCGCCTGCCATGATACGGAGAGAGGACGCCGTCCAGCACCGACAGCGGCCGGGCACCGGAGGTATGCGCCAGAATGGCCCCATCCGGCAGCAGCAGCTGCGAGGCTACGGATTCCAGGGCATCGTCAGAAACGCAGAGAAAAAACACATCCGACTTACTCCTGGTAAAATCCAGGGCATTCACGGGCACAGCCGCGTACAGCACATCGGCCAGGGCGGTGGCTTTCCGGATGTCACGCGCGTAAATCTCGTTCACAGCTACCTCCACCCGCTCCAGCGCCCGGGCCAGATGCCCCGCCAGGTTACCCGCTCCTATAATCGTTACTTTCATAATGTACAAGGTATCAGCTTTCAGCTTCATCCCGGAGCAGGCTGATAGCTATTAATGTTCATCCGTACAATCCAGCCCCAACCAGTCATAATCCTGGTCTATCGGCTGCCCGTCAGGCGCCACATGGAAGCTCTCCGGCTCAAATTCTTTCGGATTTTCTTCAAATCTACGGATCATATCCCTCGCTATCCGGCTGAGCCCGGTAGGGGCCTGCGTCAGCAGGCTGATATCATGAATAGCATTCAGGGCGGCCATCCGGGCTTCGAGCGATGCTGAAGACGTGCGGCTCAGCTTCATCAGCTCCGACAGGTACATCACCGCCGTAACCCGCCTGATCTGCCCCTTGTAATCCCGGGCGGTAATCCCGGGCGCCTTCCAAAGCGTACGGGTGGTTTTGCCCAGAATATCGTCCAGGGAAGGCAGATCGGCCTGCAGCACTTTCTGGCTGGCCAGCCGGGAGGCCCGTTCTGCATTCAGCAGAAGGCTCAGGGTCAGCTGAGCCGAGGCCTCGGCGGGCCCCAGGGGATCAAAGGTCATGCCTGTACGCCTCCGGAAGGTCTCGCGCGAATTAGCACCGAAACGGTATGCCCGCGGCGGAATCAGCCGCATCAGCTCGGGAGAAAGTGCCAGGAAATCCGGATGGAGGGTAGAAAGCAGTGCTTCAAACGCCTCATTCTGCTCTTTGGCCGGGGCCGGTACATAAACGGGCAACTTATCTCCTTTCAGGCCATATGAATAATAGGCCCCGCCAATGGCCTTGGCGGCAGCCTGGGTCTGAAAGCGGTGAAGCATATAAACCGGCACCAGCACTTCTTCCAGGTTAGCGTAGGGCGTACCTGCGGGGATTTTTGCCGTCCCGAAATTTCGCAGAGCCAGCTTACGTACCTCCACCAGGTGCTTAAGGTCTTCCGTAGCATTGGCTCCGTTATCCCACAGGTGGGTTTGGGGGTGCACCGAGCCGTCGGGCCGGGCATCCTGGTCGCTCAGGAACAGGTAGCCTTTCCCGATCACCTCTTCCGTTATCTTATTTAACGCGGCCTTTTCATCGGCTCCGGCAGGAAATTCCTGGTAACCCCAGCGGATCGCCATTTTATCAAATTCGCCAATGCCCATGGCATAGGCATCTGACAGGTCGATCTTTCCGTCTGTGATTTTCAGGGTAGGATGCGGGTAGTCCATCACGGAGGCCCGCGAGGCCACACTGGCAATATAATTATGCGGTAAGCCCAGTGTATGCCCGATCTCATGGGCAGAAAGCTGTTTCAGGCGGTCCAGTGCCATTTTCATCAGGTGGGGTTGCTCCTGTCCCGAGTCAAAATCGGCCGTCAGGCCCTGTGCGATCAGGTAATCCTGCCTTACCCTGAGCGAGCCTAAAGTGACTTTTCCTTTCAGGATCTCACCCGTTCTGGGGTCAGTTATGCTGCTGCCGTACGACCACCCCCGGGTGCTGCGGTGCACCCATTGCACCACATTATAACGAATGTCCATGGGGTCGGCATCCGGCGGAAGCATTTTCACCTGGAAGGCATTTTTAAAACCGGCGGCCTCAAAAGCTTCATTCCACCAGGTAGCCCCTTCAAAAAGGGCGGAGCGAATGGGCTCGGGAACGCCCGAATCCAGGTAATAAACAATGGGCTTCACGGGCTCGCTTACGGCCTGGTCCGGGTATTTTTTCTCCAGCCGGTGGCGGGCGATCAGCTTCTTTTCAATGGGCTGGTCAATAGACGATGAATAATCAAAATACGACGTTCCGAAATACCCTATACGGGGATCCAGCTCACGGGTTTTAAAGCCGGGTTCCGGGAGCTTTACAAAAGAATGGTGCTGGTGGGTGGTCACATTTTCGGGGGTAGGCACTACCGACCTCAGGTAGGGTCCGGCGCTGGTTCCGCTGAGGGTAATGATGGCTTCAAACTCGGTATTTTCCGGGAAAGACTTACACATTTCCATGAACAGCCCTGACCGGGAGGCATCAAAAGTATAGCTCCCCTGCCGGGCAGCCTGTATGGCCTGCAGGGCCCCTACCCCGTCTCTCAGCAGGAAAGGGGTGAAATCGACCAGGGAGACCCCGTTTTTAGTAGCCAATACCTCAAACCCGAAGAGTACGGATGAGGCAAACGACTCCTTCACGGCATTCTGCTCCAGGCTGTCAGATGAAGTGGCCCGGTAAGAGTAGTTGGGTTCGGTCAGCAGGAGCTTATTCCCTGAGCGGATAAACCGTACTACTTTACCCCTGCCGATCCTTCCGCGGTCCAGGCCGATATCATTGGAGCCCACGCCTCTTGAAAGGCTGGCATAGTACAGGAACTCCCGGTCAGTATCTGCTACTTCCAGGTAAATCTTTCCTTTTGTTTCATGATAATAATAAGTGAAGAAACCCTCGGCCTTACGGGTATCTTTTAAGTATGAATCAAAATCCTGGGCAAACAAAGGCATCAGGGGTGCCAGCAGGAGGATAAGTAGAAATCTGCTTTTCATTCAACAAAAGTTTAATGTAGCAAAAATAAGGTTTTCCTTCAGCGGAGCAAGCCCTTTCGCTCAAAAGCCGTAAAGCCGTAGACAAAAGCTTTCACGCTTCAGCTGTCAGCTGTTTAAATTCAAAAAACCAAGTATCTTACGGGTAGCTCCCGCATTCTGATTCACATAAACCTCTGCCTTACGCTGTATTTCTGCCACATCCAGCCCCTCAAACACTTCCTGCAGGCTGCTATGCACCGTAAACGCCACCCCCAGCTCCAGCAGGTCCAGTGCCTCCTGAAACTTCTTATATTTCTGATCTCCAAAAAAGATGGGCACCCCAAAAACCGCCGGCTCCAGGATGTTATGCAGCCCGGTCTTAAACCCTCCGCCCACCAATGCATAGTCAGCATACTTATACAGGCGGGCCAGCAGGCCTATACTGTCAATAAAAAGTACATTCTCCGTGCTGTATTTCTCCATCTCCGAATACCGGAGCCCGCCGGTTTCCTTCACCCAGCGGCTGATCTGATCAGGTTTGATATCATGCGGGGCAATGATAAATTTCATTTCGGGATGGGCGGCTATAAACGGCTTCAGCACTTCCATGTCTTCGGGCCAGACGGAGCCGGCTACCAGCACTTTAGTTCCCGGGGAGGAGTTCCGGGTTCCAGGTGAGTCCCCACTGTCACCCTGAGCTGAGCCATTGTTGCCCTTAACTTCACCACTGTCACCCTGAGCTTGTCGAAGGGCAGGTGAGTCGCCATCTGTCAGTTCGAGCGTAGTCGAGAACCGGGCCTCTATAAAACCCCTGATCCCTGCCACTTCCTTAGTATCCCCCGCCGTAGCCATCACCCTGTCAAACCGCGTATCCCCGGCCACTTCATACCGGCTAAAACCGATAGAATCCAGCAGTTCAGCAGAACTTTGATTCTGTACAAAAAGATAATCAAAATGATGTAATACATCCCTGAAAAAACCTCCCCAGGGCTTAAAAAACGACTGCCCCGGCCGCAGAATCACCGAAATCCCGATCAGTCGTGCCCCTGACCTTTTGATTTCCCGGATAATATTAGGCCAGAATTCATACTTTACAAATACCACAATATCCGGCCGTGCCGCTTCCACAAACCTGCGGGCCCCGGAGGCCGTATCCAGCGGCAGGTAGCAGATGAAATCGGCCAGCGGGTAATTTTTCCGAACCTCATACCCCGAAGGAGAAAAAAAGGTGAGCAATACCCCGTATTCCGGGTGCTTCTCCCTGAAAGCCTCCAGCACGGGCCGACCCTGCTCAAACTCGCCCAGGGAGGCACAATGAAACCAGATGACTTTTTCTTTGGATTTCCTCCAGGCAGCCAGTTCGTCCGGGTTAAATTTCTCCTGGCCTTCAATGAGCAGCCGGGCTTTTTTTCCCAGTAGTTTGCCGACGGGAAGAATAGCGGAAGCCAGGGCCATTCCTGCATTATACAAGATATTGAAAATCATCAATCAAGGATCGGGTTATGGGTATAAACAAACAGGAAATATAAATTATTTGTCGGAGTAGTGGCCTTGTGCGGAAAGAACGATCACTACAACTTCCATATCCACTATTTCATAAACCAAACGGTCTTTTTTATTAATTCGTCTGGACCACAGCCCGGTTAGTTCATTTTTTAAAACTTCAGGCTTACCGGTACCTGTTTGGGGGTGTTCTTCTAATTCCTGAAATATTTTTTCTACTTTTGAAATATCTCCTTTATTACCTGACTTATATATTTTTTCGAGATCCTTTGCGGCCTTTTTTTCTACTCGGATAGAATACTTTCCCATATATTTTTAGTATCCTTTATGGTAACATATTCTCCATTTCTCGCATTACTGCGGGCCTTTTTTACTTTCTTTACAAATTCCGGATCATACGATTCCTCTACCTTTACTCCGAGTTTGTTCAAAACCCGGGTCAGGAATTCAACCTCTCCTTCCGGCACATTTATGGTGAGTGTTCTGGTCATGATAAAAATGGGTTTAAATAAAAACAAAATAAGGGTGCTAAGAGTTCAAGGATAAATATTTATGGCTTTACCGTATCCTAGCCAACAAATATAGCGATGAAGCCTATTTCCTCCTTAACATAAACGGAGAAATACTCTGCCGCGGAAGGCCCGGCCCTTCAATCGTCAGCTCCAGGAACGACTCGTAGGTTTCATTAAAATACTCTACCCGTAAGGGGTGCAGGCCGGCTTTGAGGAGAATCTGGCCCTCCATATTGATTTCTTCCCGGTCTTCGTCAATCAGCAGCTTGTCATGTACAAAAACCCGCAGCTTGTCGTCTGCATGACCTGAAAACCGGTATAGGCCGGCTTCTTTTACTTCAATAAATCCTTCAAAGGTAATGCCGTAAAACTGTTCCCGGTGCGGTACCTGCTCAGGCGAAATCATCAGGGCAGTGCCGGTTTTGATCTCATTCCGTTCGTATTGGTCGAAGGGCAGCCGTCTTACTTCCTGAGAAGTATAACAGGTATAGTTTATTCCCCGCCCGGAGTACTCCTCTTTTACCGGTTCATACGGATTTTCCTTCAGGAAGTCCGCGGTAATGACCGGACTCCTGTCTTTGCCTGAAAATGAGGCCGCCTTTAACGTAAGCGACTTACCGATACTCAGGCTTCCACGGTACAGCGCTGATTTGTCAGAAGGCTCGCTCCCGTCAAGCGTATACCGGATCTCCAGGTTTTCAAAAACCGGCTTCAGCTTTATCTCTGCTTTAGAATTAAAAACCCTTTCCTTATTCAAAATCAGGGGGGCCGGCGGCTCCGGCGAATTAACTGATTTTACTGACCGGTCTTTGGTAAGGCTAAACTGGTCAAACAGCTGCCCGTTTTCATCTATTGCCTGAAAGTCCAGGCGATTGTCATGAATATTTACATAACAGAAATGATGCGTGGTCCGCACTTTCTGCGTAAACCACGCACGGGTAGGGGCCGCCGTTTCCAGCCTTCCGCCGGCACCTCCCGTATTAATATAGATCACTCCTTTTTCCTGGTTCACCCTTCCCCGGAAAAGAGGCCATGTTCTCTCATACGTATGAATATGCCCGTAAAAAACCACATCCACATTATATTTTTCGTACAAATGGATCGCATCTTTCAGATCGGGATCTCCCATCATGGATTGTTCCACATGGGTATTCCCGAAGTCGTCTTCCTCTGAAGAATACGGAGGGTGATGATGCACCACAAAATTCCAGAGCTTATCTGACCTGGCCAGCTGCGCTTCCAGCCAGGTGTACTGATCGGTTCCTTTAAACAAGGGCCTGTTAGAGTCTACCATGTAATACCGGGCATTTCCATAGTCAAACGTATAGCGGTACTCCGGCTCGGGATTAGACATGTACTGGTAATAAAAGGCAGCGTCATGTTCATGGTTTCCGGGCACGGAAAACAGAGGGATCCGGCTCATAAAGGATTGTGACGGCGCAAAAAATTCGTTTACCCAGTCGTTTTTACGATACCCCAGTCCCACCAGGTCGCCCGCATGAAGGCCGAAATCCGGCCTTTCTTTCCAGCTCAGGTCAGATATCCTGCCCCATACGTCAGGGTTACTCTGGGAATCACTGAAAACCACAAAGGCAAATGCCTGATCCTCATTTACGGCGGTCTTAAAGGTCTTAACTTCTCCCCGGAGGGTGTCGCCGTCAGCGGTAACACTGATCACCTGGTACAGGTAGATGGTTTCTGCTTCCAACCCTGTTAAATGAACTTCATGCATGGTTCCGTAGCCGGGTACAGTCATCATTTTATCAAGATGGGGGGTAGAAGTATGCCACCCGGGAATACCATAGAATACAGAAGTAGAAGCAGGAACGTCGGTTTCCCACAAAACCCTCATTTCAGAGCGTGTACCGTATTGCAGGTAAGGTTTTACCACAAAACCGGTGTTCTGCGCAAAGGTTCTTACCACGCTGCATAACAGCAGGCATATCAGCATTATTCTATTCATGGTATAAATTCTTTGATAGGAATACTCCAGAAACGGGTATTCAGGCTATTTTTCCCCAATTTCTGCACTATCTGCTCTGAATAATGCTTCAGAGCCATTATCAAATCATTAATAATGAAATTAAAACTCATCAAAAAATCGTAACTTTGCACCCAATTTTTTGAAAAAAGACCAATGAAATACCCGGAATACAAGTCGGTGAACTACGCAGAAATAGCAGACGAGATATTAGCTTTTTGGAAAGAGAATAACATCTTCGAAAAATCTATCGAAGTAAGAGAAGGTTCTCCTGCCTTCACTTTCTATGAAGGCCCTCCTTCTGCTAACGGTATCCCGGGCATTCACCACGTGATGGCCCGTACCATCAAAGATATTTTCTGCCGGTACAAAACCCTGCGCGGCTTCCAGGTAAACCGTAAGGCGGGCTGGGATACCCATGGCCTGCCCGTGGAGCTTCAGGTAGAGAAAGAGCTGGGCATCACCAAAGAAGACATTGGCAAGAAAATCAGTGTGGAAGATTACAACCGCAAATGCCGGGAAGCCGTGATGCGCTTTACCGACATCTGGCGTGATATGACCGATAAAATGGGATATTGGGTGGATATGGATAACCCGTATATCACCTATGAAAGCGCTTATATTGAATCGGTTTGGAGCCTGCTGAAAAAGCTGCACGATAAGGGCCTGCTCTACAAAGGATATACCATTCAGCCCTATTCGCCGGCAGCCGGTACCGGCCTGAGCTCACACGAGCTGAACCAGCCGGGAACCTACAAAGACGTGAAAGACACCTCGCTGACGGCCCAGTTTAAAGTAGTCAAAAATGAGCGGTCACAGTTTCTTTTTGACGCTGCCGGTAGTGATAATGTGTACTTCCTGGCCTGGACCACCACCCCGTGGACCCTGCCTTCTAATGCCGCGCTGACCATAGGAAAGGGCATTGAGTATGCACTGGTAAAAACGTTTAATCCGTATACTTTTCTCCCGGTTAACGTTATTCTGGCCAAAGACCTGATCGGAAAATATTTCAATGAAAAAGGCAAAGACGGCGATTTCGAGGGCTTTGAAAGCTCCGATAAAAAGATACTTCCGTGGACCGTTCTGAATACCTGGAAAGGGTCAGGCCTGGAAGGAACGGAATACGAGCAGCTGATGCCGTACGTACAGCCGAAATCGGCCGCTTTCCGCGTGATCATCGGTGATTTTGTAACCACCGAAGACGGTACCGGTATAGTGCACACCGCCCCTACTTTTGGTGCGGATGACTACCGTGTGGCCGCCCAGAACGGCATTCCGGCTATCCTGGTAGAGGACGAGAACGGTAAAGATGCCCCGCTGGTGGACCGCAAAGGCCGCTTTGTAAAAGAAGTAACCGATTTTGCCCTGGAATACGTAAAAGAGGCCTATTACACAGCAGAAGAAATTGAAGCAGAGAAACAGAAGCAGGGCCGCGATAAATACCTGTCGGTAGATGAGCGGATCGCCATAAAACTGAAAACCGAAAACAAGGCGTTCCATGTGCAGCGTTACGAGCACTCTTACCCGCACTGCTGGCGTACCGATAAGCCGGTGCTTTACTACCCGCTGGACTCCTGGTTTATCCGGACCACAGCGGCCAAAGATAAGCTGGCACAGCTGAACAAAACCATTAACTGGCAACCCGAAAGTACGGGATCAGGCCGTTTCGGCAACTGGCTGGAAAACCTGGTGGACTGGAACCTGAGCCGTAGCCGGTATTGGGGTACCCCCCTGCCCATCTGGAAAAATGAAGACGATGAAGTATGCATCGGAAGCATCGACGAGCTGGTAAGAAGTGTAAAAAACGCGCTGGCTACCGATGTGCTTTCAGCGGATCAGAGAGCTAAAAACCAAGCCTTCCTGGAAGCAGCCGCCGACAAGAGCGCGCTTGACCTGCACCGCCCTTACGTAGACGACATCTACCTGGTTTCTGCCTCGGGTGCGGTGATGTACCGGGAGGCCGACCTGATCGACGTGTGGTTCGACTCAGGCGCCATGCCTTACGCCCAATGGCACTACCCTTTTGAAAACCAGGAGATTTTTGATAAATCTTTCCCGGCTGATTTTATATCCGAAGGGGTAGACCAGACCCGCGGCTGGTTTTTTACCCTGCACGCCATTGCCGGTATGCTGTTTGACTCGGTGGCCTTTAAAAATGTGGTTTCTACCGGGCTGGTACTGGATAAAAACGGCAATAAGATGTCGAAACGACTGGGCAATGCCATTGATCCGTTTGAAACATTATCTAAATACGGCGCCGATCCTACCCGCTGGTACATGATCACGAACGCTGAGCCGTGGGATAACCTCCGCTTTAACCTCGACGGTGTGCAGGAAGTGCAGCGTAAACTGTTTGGTACACTGACCAACACCTATAATTTCTTCGCCCTCTACGCTAACCTCGATAACTACACCATCGAGCAGTTTAACCGCGTACCCCGCGAAAAGCTGACCCAGCTGGACCGGTGGATCGTATCGCGGATTTACACCCTGGTAAAAGAGGTGACCGAAGAGTTTGACAACTATAACCCCACCAAGGCGGGCCGTCTGATCCAGGATTTTGTGAACGACGATCTGTCGAACTGGTACGTACGCCTCAACAGAAGACGTTTCTGGCAGGGTGAAATGACAGACGACAAGCGGGCCGCCTACCAGACCCTGCAGCATGCACTGTGTGCGGTGGGCCAGCTGATGTCGCCCATTGCGCCGTTCTATGCCGAGTGGCTGTACAGGAACCTGACCCAAAGCGTAAGAGCAGAATCTATTGAGAAAAATACACCGTTCCGGTACGAGTCGGTTCACTTTACTGAATGGCACACTTATGAGCCGGAATGGGTAGACAGCAAACTGGAGGAAGCCATGGCCCTGGCCCAGAAGATCTGCTCCATGGTGCATGCTTTACGGAAAAAGAGCGGACTCAAAGTGCGTCAGCCCCTGCAGAAAATCCTGATCCCGGCTTTAAACAGTACCGTGAAAGAAGAGATCGAAAGTGTAGCGCATATTATCATGAGCGAGGTCAATATAAAAGAGATCGAATTTATCACCGACGATTCGGGCATCCTCAGGAAAAAAGTAAAACCGAATTTCAAAACCTTAGGGCCGAAATTCGGAAAAGGCATGAAGGCCGTAGCCGAAGCCATCACAGGAATGTCTCCTGACGCCCTGAAAACACTGGAGTCAAGCGGTACCGTCTCGCTTTCGGGCTTTGACATTGCCCTGGGGGATGTGGAAATCCTGACCGAGGATATCCCCGGCTGGCTGCTGGCGGTGGAAGGCGGCCTGACTGTAGCCCTGGATATCAACGTCACTGAGGAGCTGAAACAGGAGGGCATTGCCCGTGATTTTGTAAACCGTATCCAGAACCTGCGGAAAGACAGCGGCTTTGAGGTAACCGACAAGATCCGGATTTATCTTCAGAATACGGATACCGAAATTTCCGGTGCGGTAGCCCGGCACACCTCCTACATCAGCACCGAGGTGCAGGCGCTGAGCCTGGAGATTTGTGATGCGGTAGACGGTGCCCGTGCCGTGGACTTTGATGAGCAGGAAATTTTTGTGAAAATTGAGGTAGCTTAACGATTTGGCGGAGAAGTATTTACAAAAAACGCTGAAAAAACTGTAAGAAATTTCTCCGCCTGATTTTGTAAAATAAAATCGTGCTGCTATCTTTGCACCACCAAAACGGAAACGAGGTCTGAAAAGACATCGGAGACGGAAAAGGTCCGGTAGTTCAGCTGGTTAGAATATCCCGACACGTCGGGAGGATCGCTGAAGAGTCCGTTAAAAAGAAAGAAATTTGGTCCGGTAGTTCAGCTGGTTAGAATATCCCGACACGTCGGGAGGGTCGCTGAAGAGTCCGTTAAAAAGAAAGAAATTTGGTCCGGTAGTTCAGCTGGTTAGAATACCTGCCTGTCACGCAGGGGGTCGCGGGTTCGAGTCCCGTCCGGACCGCCATACGGTACAAGTTGAAAATATCTTCACTTGTACCATTTTTTTTTGGCGTTAACTTGTTGTTTATAAGATAGATATACTTCACAGCCTCATTCAATCTTTTGGTTCGATAAACCGTTCCGTCAAAAGTCAAATTTTCAGGAAATATCGAACCAATTATATGACGTTTTTGCTCAATATCAGCCTCTTGATATAAATAATCAAGCTTCAACAGATTATCCAGCCCTATTTCCAATAATTTATCAATGCTCTTAGGCTTATTGGATTTCATTCCAACTAACTTTCTTTCTAATTCATTAATCGCTGCTTCACAGTCTATTTTCATTAGTTTAAAATCCATTGGGTCAATTTCCTCCAAGAATAGTTTTTGCCTGGCTTTATTTAGACGGTTGTTTAATTCATCAATTTTATTTAAAGTGGATTTGTTTTCATCTTTATAGCTCTTAGTCATTTCGTTGTACTCAGATATCAAGAAGTTTTTATATAAATCTATCATATCAGGAGCAGGAATGAATCCACTCAAGTAATTAATAAACGAAGCATTTATTTCAGCGGCTCTGAACCGGCACCCACAACTTGAGGTACAATGATAATAATAGTAATACTCCTTTCTACCCTTAGAAGCACTTCCAGTTAACATTTTGCCACAATCAGGACATATCAAAAAGCCTCTTAATGGTAATTGCTCAATTACCAAAACTTTAGTCCTTTGTTTTCTTCCCCTGTTGTTCAGAACCCTCTGTACTTGATTAAAAGTAGATTCACTTATAAGTGGCTCGTGAAGACCAGGTACATATTGACTTTCTTCGTCCTTGTAAGCATGTACATGGATTTTCCCGCAATAGACAGGATTACGAATGGCTAACCAAAAGTTGTTTTTACTACATTTAAGATTTTTCCTTAGGGCCATTTTCCATATTTGCTCAGTATTATACAATCCGTCTGCTAATGATATAAAAACCCATCTCAATATCCCCGCTTCCGGTTCCTTTAAGGCAATATACTTATGGCCATCTTCTTTAGAGCGATTAATATAACCCAATGGAGCTGGCCCCATCCAACGCCCTTCTTTACGAGCCCTTCTCATTCCGTTGATAACATTTAATGCCCTACGATCATTTTCGACTTCAGGTGTTGCAAGATAGACAGCCAACATGATTTTGCTTTCGGGCACTGACATATCTAAAGGCTGCTCTATTGCCTGAGGCTCAATGTTTACTTTACGCAAAGTATTAATCATTTGATATGCATCTCCCGCATTCCTACTGAACCTATCCCACTTAGTAAATAGAACCAAATCTGATTTGCCTTTATTCTTTCTTAAGTGAAGCAGGTAACGTGACCATTCAGGTCTTTCAAATGTTTTAGCAGAATGATCTTCTCGGATGACTTGATTAACTGCCAAATTATTATGATCGCAGTATTTTCTCAAACGCTCTTCTTGATCACGTTGAGAATATCCTTTGTCAGCTTGTTCGTCTGTTGAAACTCTAATATATAAGTCTGCAATTAACATAGCACTATTTAATTAGGTATTTCACAAAATTCTATTTAATTCCTTAAGTATTGTTTTACTGCTATTTTGGCCAGTTTACGCAACAATTCTAAAATTTGGGTGGCTTCCTCCACAGAAATTTCCAGGCCTTTATTTTTCATAAATTCTTGTAGCCATTCGATCTTTACTTCTCTCATCTTTCACCTCCTCATTTACCAAGTTCACAAACGGCAGAGTTTCAGAATCGCTAAGCAAATATACAAATAATTGTTTTGATATTTTAAAAATTTGTCAAAACAATTTTCTACATTCGCTGTTGATTATTCTCTGCTTTTAAAATCAATTTGTATTTTTATAGTCGCAATCATGAGATATGAACAAGCCAAATAAAATCAGTTACAAAACATATTTTAATAACCGCCTCCGGGAAGTTCATTGGCATGGTTTTATAACTTACCCTTTGTATTTACAGATAACATATAAGCGAAAAAGTATTTTCTTCAAAAGTTATTATTTCGAATTGTTGTCAAAACCAAAATATATAAATTTTGTTACCCAAGGACAACAAGAGTCATTATTAGCTACTGTCAGACAAAAGGAAATTGAACTTTGTGAATTTCTAATTCAAAAGGTTGAAAACCGTTTTTTATTAGATAAATTTAAAGAACAATATATTCACTATTCAAAAGATCTTCTTAATGCAATGGAGCCTTGCTTTGTTAACTATATCGCGACATTTTTTAGTAATGAAGGACTAATAACAATTGCTGATGTCTTTAGAATTAATACTTCTAAGTATTGTTCTTTTGAGTTAATCAATGATATTAAACGATCTTTAAAACCTGAGATGAATAAGAAACTTATAGACTATCTTTTTACACTTGCCCCACCATACCTTCAATTATACCAATATTTGACCGTCAATCCCCCACAATCTTATTTACAGACTTTTTCAGTATGGGAATATACTTTATCAGAACTACAAATAATTGAATTTCTAAAACAGTACTATCCTAACACTGATTACCATATCACATTAAAAAGCCTTCAATCATTGTTACTTCAGCAGTACTAACATCCGAAGTAAATTTTACTTCCCTGATTATTCTGGAAAGATGATTCATAACGAATATATCCAAAATCGCTTAAATCTCTTACACACTTGTAGTAGGTGGCCGGTGATGAAATTTTAGAAATAGTCATAATTTCATGGCTAAAGACTACAATTGGATTAATCAACCCTTTCTCCTTTCTGTACTGAAGCAATGCCGCATAAATACCAATATGAGTAATACTGATTCGGGGATCCTTTTCAATAGCCGAAAAAAAATCCGACAGAGGTTTCAATATTTCTTCAGCCTCAACCATGTCTTAATGATGCACTTTCATTCCGTTACGTTTGACCTGGACCTGCTGTTCGTTTGCCTTATGGCTAACTTTCAAAGCCTCCGTTGTTTTGCTCCCTAATGCTACGGAAAGCGTTATTTTCCGGGAATGCTCGTCATAGATGTTGACCGATTTGAATTGAGGATTAGCCTCAATGAAATAGCGTTGTTCTCTACCATCTCGCAGGAAACTCACTGCCTCGCGGCTGCCCTGCTGTAGCTTGCTAAGTAGCTGGTCGGATATAGTCCTATCTTGTAGCTCCTTAATGGGCAGCGATTGCAGCACCTTTTCCAGATCATACCCGAAAGAGGAATGAAATTCTTTTACCTTGTAATTGCCTTGGGCATCCTTGTCATTAAAATCCAGTTGTAGCCAGAGGTCTTCTTTCTGGATCGCCCGGCCTTCCAGAAGCTGATAAGCCCGGTTAGCATCCATGCCGTCTTTCAGCTTAAAATACTGCTGTTTTGATATATCCGGCAGGGTTTCATTATGCAGCTTTGCCTGAAATCCATTGAATTGATACTGCCCGGTACGCTCCCTCGTAAAAGTAAGTTGGTAATCCATTCTTTCCTTTTCATTGATATAATAGGATATCGGAAGGCTAAACTGCGATTGCTGCTGCCGGATCTGTTCATCCAGTCGGAAGATGAGACCAGCGAAGCCGGCCCTTTGGAGTTGCTCCTGTAAGGACCGGCTGTTTTCTTCCGTATTCCTTGTATCCTGGCGGATCACTATCTGCTCCCTGACAGGAGACACCAATAACCTGCGAAGCATACGGATCAGTAAATTGGGATAGAGCTGTTTTTCCATCCTTCTTCTTTCCTGTCGCAAGACCTGCAAGGCAAACCGTTCATCCGGATCTCCTGTACCCTGATACCTGGCGGCCACACGTTCGTAGTAGTGTAGTTTCTCTCTAAGCAAAGCTTTATTGCCCGAAAGACTAAAGGAGAACAGCTTGCTGAAACGGTCTTCCCGGCTCCGCCACTGGTTCAGCTCCATTTCCACCCTATTTATTGCAAGCTCGTTTTTCATACCGGTAGTATTTTAAAAGTTCTATACTCTGTTAAACCGCCTGGGCCTGCTTTCTTCTCTTTCTTTTTGGTGTCTGAGCTGTATCCGGCCCATCGTCATCAGCGGCTGATTGCCTTTCCTTTTTAGTACCCTGACGGGCAGATTGGTTTTCACCTTCGGATTGCTTTTCCGATCGAATCAGCCTTTTATCCACCCTTTGCATATTCTCATCATAAACATTGATGGTTTTAAACCGCGGGTTAGCCTCAATACTGTACTTTCTATCTACTCCGTCAATTTGAAAGGTTGCTGATTGCAGATTCCCCTTCTTCAAAGAATCAATAAGATTCTTTTTAAACTCAGGGTTGGTCAGCTCCCTGATCGGGTACTTGCTCAAAGTTTCGTCCAAATTATATCCGTAATTCTGATGGTAACGTTTTACTTTAAAGTTGCCGTTCGCCGTGGTTTGTGTGAAGTCCAACTGAATCCATTCGTTGGCTATCTGCCCCTCTTTGTTAGCTGGACCTTTGCTTACAGCCCTGGTGCTAAGTAGATTGTAGGCTTCTTTGAGAGTAGTGTTATTTTCTTTATTTATATAAAAAGTCTGTTCCATCTTGTCTGAAACTCCTTCTTTTTGAAGACCGACCCGATAGGAATTAAAGAAATACATATCGCTTTGCTTGGACTTACTGAAATTCAGTTCCGTTGTTACCGTATCATCACCGTATTGGGTATAATGGTTGAGTTTAAACTCCGGCTTCCCTTTCTCGATAGCCGTTTTCAGATTATCCTCCAATGCCTCTCCAAACCCGGTGAACTTGATCTGGTCACGCAGGTATTCAAAATTTTTCTGATTCATGATCTTACTGTTTAAATGAAAGTTCTACTGATTAAAGCCTGTTGACCGGTTCCGCCTTCACGATGGTCTTATTGTGAATTTTCAGGCCCAAATGCCTGCCCCCGTTCTTTTCCATGAGCTGGACTGCCAGGTATTTCTGATCAGGTATCGTGAATTTGGGTAGGGCAAAGACCACAACCCGCTGGATCTTTCCGGCAATCTGATCCACATTGCCTTCTACATAAACCGGCTTTACTTCCACTTCCTGGGTTGCAGTCCGCTTAGCCTTCTTTTGATCCCGGACAAAGAAGCGGAGCTGATCTATATCATAGCTGACATGGGTGTCGTTGGTGAGCTTGATCCGGTAGTAGATTACGTTGTCCTGGATAAATAGGCCGTTTAAGACCATTTCCATTCCAAACTTATTATCCCGTTTAAATGCATTGGTCTTACCACTGTTTGCCACAATCCCAGAATAAAGCAGGACATCGGCTTCATTTATTTTCTCTGCCGAAAAATGGATAGCTCCGTTTTCGTGGTTTTCGGTAGTAAGTGAAAGGTTCTGGACAGCCGGATTTTCGGAGTAATTGACCGTAAAAGAATGCAGCTTACCATCAGCGGTTACGACCGTCAGATTAGTTTCCTGGAAATCCTGCTTTGCGGCCTTTAACTGAAGGACATTTTCAATACCGCCTGCCTTTTGGGCGAGGATATCTTTGCTGCCCCTATCCACGCTTTTGATCGCGAAAGGAAATACAATGTTAGTCGTTTTGGTATAGGCAATCTCTAATTGCCGGGAAGGGATGCTCTCAAAGGCCTTTTGAGCCTGGGTGTCAAAATTGGTAACGAACAATATGAAATTCATTAACCCTATTGCACTAATCTTTCTCATCACTAATGAATTTTAAAGTTTTACATTTATTTATCTCATTTCTATTTAATCCTGTTTCTGCTTTTCATCCCGGAGCAGCACCTGGTAACCGGCTTTGACCGTGACTTTGACCAGTTTTACTTTCCGGCTAAGCAGTGTTTTTGCTGCTTGTATCCCGGCTGTTGCCGCCTGGGCTCCCCAGGAAGGATCAAGGGAGGTCAGGCCAATGGTCTGGATCGACCGGTCGGCCGATTCTTTGGCCGCATCACGGGTGATGGCACCGGGAATATATATTCCGTCCAGCCCGTCCATGTCGTAGACCGATAGCTCCACCGGGAAAAGAGAATTGTTATACCGGACGCTGTTGATCCTGATCCCCAGCCGCTCCCCGTTTAGTTGGGCTGTTCCGAACAGGAAATTGTCTTTGGGAATATTGACCCCATTGATCACCACATCACTTACAAGCCTAAGTTTCACCGTAGAGCCGTTGACCAGGGTCTGGGTTTCGTGGATGACTGCTTCAATGGCATTCGGGATACCTTCGCCAAAGAAGGTTTCCGTAAGGGAATAAAACCCGTTACTGACCCGGCTATCTTCCATCTGGGAGCTGATCAAAGAAATCGGTACATCAGCCGCTGAAGCCGTGACAGGATAGACCCGCCCTTTCTGTTGAGTAGTATTTTCACTTAGCCGCTGCTGCACCCGCTCCGGGTGCTGAATGTCTAAGATCGCTTCCAGCACACTATTGATCTGCCTCATTTCTTCGTCTTCTACGCCCGGATCAGCCATGCTCTGCATCATTTGCTCCAGGCGGTCAATATCGGCCGAATGTATACTACCGCTTTGTTTACTACTGAAAGAAGGAGCCTCATAAGGCTCTGGTTCGTAGGGCCTGCTTAGCTCCCGATCCAGTTCAGTCAGTTTCCGGTAGATTTTTTCTTCATTAGCGTCATTGTACCTGCTATGGCTGTTCAGTGAAGTGTTTAATCCATCGGCGGCAGGCTGGGAGCTGCCGCCAAAAGCCATAAGGCGGTAGTTGGGATCATTCTTCATCAGCTCCCGAAGTTTGGCCGAATCCGCCTGTGCCTGGTTATAGAAATCCAGCTTGGTCATGGCCTGATCGTCTTTAAGGGCTGCATCGGGTAGGTTCATGATCAGGCCGGTTTGCATCGGCCCTTGTGCAGCGCTGTCTTCTACCTTTCCGCCCCCGAACGCCCAAAATATCAATGTAATAAACGGCAGCGTGAGAGCGGGTAGCACCAGGAAGAACTTCCGCTCTTTCCGGATTTTTTGCGATTTGACTTGTTTTTTCATGATTATCCTGTTTTGATTAATTGTTTGCAGTAGGCTGGTAGTGCTTTTCAATAAAAAGCACACTATCCATCAGGCCCGGCCGGTGCAGCAGGATGCTGTCATAAGCCTTTTTCCCCGAGGGGCTTGAGGCCAGGCTGTCCATATACAGCCGGAAGAGGTGAATCCGCTCGTATTCATATGAAGGAAGTACAAGGTGATTGTTCGGCTGGATTTCTCCGGTCTCATGGAAAAATGCCGGTTTGTGTATCGGCAGGATGGAGAAAATGGCTTTCCCGTTCCATTGGAAACTACCCAGCATCAGGTAGAAACTATAGCCGCCTGCCAACAAGACAAACAGTGCAAGGGCAATCAGCCAATGGCTTTTCTTAAAGTGGGCCGTACGGCTACCCATCCAGTCCGCCCAGCCCTTTTGCAGGTTTTGGGCTCTGTGTTTTAACCCGCTAGCAGGCTTGTCTTCCTTTTGGGAAACTGCCGCTCCCTCTCTGCTTTTTGATGATCTCATTTTATCGCCTGTTTTCAGTTTTGATATCCCGGTTTTCTATCGTGCTCCATCTTTCGATCAGAAACCCATGCGGGTTGTTATCGCTCCGCGAAACATTACGTAAGGCCCCTTCCGTTGTCAGGCTCCGGGTGGTGATACTGGTCGGCCGGATAATGCTTTGGGTGGCGTAGCATCTGAAACGGTAGGGATATTCGTCCACATCCACCGCCACACTGTCTATTCGTATGATCTGATTGATGTTGCCGGAAATGATGCCAGAATAGAAGCCATTTTCTTTCAGATTGTCATAGACCCGCTTCGCACTCTCATCGGCCAGGTACAGGGCTTTAGTGATGTTGGTTTTTATCGCCTTATCATCCGGGTCGAGTGTAAAAAACTGGAAATGGAATGTTTTGACATGATCCCTGGCCTCTACCGGGATGTTATCCTTACGCTCGGAAGCATAGGCTTCCAGGGCCTTCCCATTAGCCAGAATGTATATTTTGGCCTGCATCTGGGAAACCAGTTCCTGGCTTTTATAGATCGCAAAGCCGCTGATCAGTACACAGCCCACGATCACCAGCATAGTAAAGCCGCGAACATGGCGAAAGGCGGTGTCTATATTTTGCATATTTTTAAACATGATCTTTTGATTTTATTGATGAGGTTATGAATTACCTTTCAGCCTGTCTTTCATGTGGGTGGAAGAACTGTTTGAGCCGTTGGGGAAGTACGGGTCAGACTGTCCGCTGCCGGCCATACTGTTATAGAGGACATTGGCCCCTCTTACCACTGCATCCGCCGCCATTCCCACACCTGCCGCTGTTGTATGTACTGCTGTACTGGATGAGGAGCCAAAAATGCTGGTTACCCGGTGCGTCAATGCGCTTCCGCCTCCTGCATGGACAATGTAGTTGGCAACGCTGGGCACGGTAAAGTAGCCGACGATCCCGATGATCAGGAATACCAGGTAGCCCGCATCTGTGCGGCTAAAGAAGGTATCACCGGTTTGACCAATCTGCGATAAATCCAGCTTTAGCATGTTTTCCTGGATTTTACCGATGATCCCGCCGAAGATGTTGGCTACCGGCAGCCAGAGGTAGATATTGATATAGCGGGCAATCCAGACAGTAAGTGTATGCTGAAATCCGTCAAAGACAGCAATACCAAAGACAAGCGGCCCCAGGATCGCCAGTACGATCATCTGGAAAGTTCGGAGCGTATTGATGCACAGGGCCGCTGCTTCAAAGAGTATCCGCAGGATCTCGCTCATCCACTCTTTGACCGAGTTTCTGAAACTGTAAGAGGCTTTGGCCATTGCGAACTTAACATCATTGCCAATGCTTTCGAAGATTCCCTCACCAGAAGGGCTAGCCCTGTCGTGAGTGTATTTGTACCAGCGGTCGCGGTCTCCCTGCCCACTTTCCCCGACATACATCTGCCATACGTCACTTTCCTTAATGGCTTTTTCCTTTCTTTTCAGCAGCACCTGGATTGCTTTGTCTGAATCGGTCACCATTGCAGCCGTGGCAGTCACGGTCGGTTTCATAACCCCGTTGATCATCGCCAGGATGGAAGGAAAGATCATGATACAGAACCCGATCACAAAGGGGCGAAAAAGCGGGTAAAAATCAATTGGTTCGGCATTTGCTAAGTGCCTCCATACGCGGGAAGCGATGTACCAGGTGGCTGCAAACCCGGCTAGAGACTGCCCTACCCGGATGAGCCTGGAACAAAGCGGCATCATCTCATTATACAACTGGTCAAGCACTGCGTGCAGACCTTTCACCTCACCGGCATAGCCTTGCGCGTGACTGATAAAGGGTAAAATCAACCCCACCGCCGCCATCCAGGCAGCCCTTCTTCCCATTGCCATTCTTTTAATTGTTTACATCGTAGATATCCTGAATCACTTTCACATCGCTTTTTTCTTTCGCCCGCTGCACAGAGAGCACAGACGCATTGTTATTGAAGTGCCGAAGGAAAACCAGCTTGTTTTCCATGTCCTCAAAGATGCGGTCTATGGCTTTCAGCCGCTCATCATCGCTCATCCGCATTTTCCCGGCCGTGATGACCCCGGTCAGCTCGTCCAGGTTTCTAAGGCTCTGTTTGAGCAGGTTATCGTAGATACCGGCAATATAAGCCAGTTCCTCATCGCTGAAACTACCATCCTGCCGGAAGCGGCTCATGGCCGCCCGGTACTCTTTGACCAGCATGATCTGGTAATCTATAATATCGGTCACCCTTTTATATTTCCTGACGGTAGGGCTTACGGCCAGCAGCCCGTCCAGGAAGGCTTTGTGTATCTTAAAGTTCCCTTGGGCTATGTTAATCACCGTATTGTAACCCCCTGTAAGGATTTCATAACCTTGCTTCATTTGTTTTAAGATTGCCCGGAACTGCCGGAGCTTTTCGAGATTCAACAGAAGCTGGGTTACCTCCGTAGCCTGGGCTTCAGCTTTTGGAGCAGGAAGACCTATGAAGGCAATCAGCAAACAGAACACTACCATTATCTTTTTCATCGCTTTTATTCATTTAGGCCGCGTAGGATGCGGCTGGTTATTATTTCACCTTTTTCTTGCAATCGGGCAGCAGCCATCGCTCGGGCCTCTCCAGAGAAGTTTTGGCTAAAGGTGTATTTATCCTGCATGTCTAAAAACAGCTTGTCGATTCGGGCCATCCGTTCATCATCTTTCATTTCCAATTTGCCGCTGGTAATAACCGTGACCAGATCATCCAACACTAACTCGCAGTCATCCAGCAGTCTTTTAAATACGCCCTGTAGGTACCCGATTTCATCGGCCGTAAAGGCATCGCTTGTCGCAAGCTGCCCGATCATCCGGTTATATTCCGCTATGATTTTTCTTTGCAGCGCAATCGTTTCGGCTACCCGCACGTACCGTTTTACTTCCGGGTTCACGTTCTTTAAGGACTTGAAAAAGACATCGTGCAGGTCAAATTCCCCTCTTTTAAAAGAGCTGATCGTATTCAGGCCATCCTTTGCGATCCGGTACCCCTTCTTTACCAGTTCCAGGTAGACCTTGTTTGCCGCAATCTGAAGGATCAGGTATTCGGTTTGCGTCTTCTTTTGGCTCACCCATTCCTTTAGTCTTTGGGCCTCGGTCACTGATACGGTAGAAAACAGCATCATAAGGATTATCGTTATTCTTTTCATCGTTATCTCGTTTTTGCTCTTACAAATAGCCAGCTACTGTAGTCCATATAGTTTTTTGACCGCCTGGACATCGTGCCCGGTTTTAGCCCTTTGAAGGCTTAACAGCATGTTCTGCTGGTTAAACAGCTTCAAATCATCGTAATTCTTTTCCACTTGGTCAGCGGCATGGTTGATGATTTCAAGCCGTTTGGCGTCTGCCATCTGGGTGGCGAAGGATTTGATAATCAGTGAGATCAGGTCAATGTTTTTTACGCTTTCTTCCAGCATTCCAGCGTAGACGGCTGCCATATATTCCAGCTCTGCAGCAGTAAAGTTTTTATCTTGCTTGAAAATCTCCCACACCCTTTTGTATTCGGCTACCAGCTTGCCCTGCTTCGTCGTGATTTCCTTGATCCGTTGGTAATAGGCAATCAGGGACTTTACTTTTGCCAGTTCCTCATAGTATTTGCGGTATTGCTCCTTCTGCTTTTCCGTCCAGTCTGCAATCTCATCCAGCTTCATTTTCGAGAGGATGTTCTCCAGCTCCTTTTGGGCATTTTGGAGCCAGATGGTCTTGTTTTGCAGCCGTTGGATAATCAAGTCCACGGCCTTGATCACCCAAATCACTGCCTTTTTGATGATAGCAGCTATGGGGTTAGCGTGTACCTGCTGCACAGGGGCAGCCGCTAAAGTCAGCCCTATCGACAGCATCAGGATTTTCAAGTATTTTTTCATCACATTAAGCGTTTATTTATTTCTCATGTCTTCTGCCATTGCCGCAATCCCTTTACGGATATCCCCGCCAAACTTTTCGGCGTACTCCATCAGTTTGATTTTCTCGTTTTGTTCGGTCGTGTAGGCCAGGTATTCTTCCAGGCTTACCTCTGTCCGGTAGACCTTGCTGACCATGCCGCCCAGGCTGATAAAGACCTCTTTGTATTTTTTGGTCGGGTCATTGGCCTTGTTGACCGACAGTACGAGCGCCTTTTCCTTTTCACTAAGCCCCAGCAGCTCCTGTATCTGGTCGAATTTGTTTTGGTATTTGCTTTGATCCAGCAGGATCTTGCAGTCGCTGTTATTGATGATGGCCTGTTTGACCACGGGGGATGAAATGATGTCTTCCACTTCCTGGGTGACCACGATGGCTTCCCCGTAGAACTTCCTCACCGTCTTAAAGAGATATTTAATGTACTCGGCGAACCCTTCTTTCATCAGTGCTTTCCAGGCTTCTTCAATAAGGATAATTTTACGGATACCCTTTAGCTTTCGCATTTTGGAGATAAAGACTTCCATGATAATGATCGTCACGACCGGGAACAGGATCGGGTGATCCTTTATATTATCCAGCTCAAAGACAATGAAGCGTTCTTTAAGAAGATTCAGGTTTTCGGCCGCATTGAGCAGGTAATCAAATTCTCCGCCCCGGTAGTAGGGCCGGAGCACATAGAGAAAATTATCCACGTCAAAATCCTTCTCCTTTACCCTGTCATGGCTTAATACCGGTACATATTCATTTTTAAGAAAATCGTAGAAGCTGTTAAAGCAGGGAAAACAATCTGGATGTTGCTTCAGGTACTGATAGTAGCCAGTGATGGCATTGGAAAGGGCAACATATTCCGAACGCCTAAACGTCTCATCGTCCTTTTTCCAAAGGGCCAGAAGCAGCGTTTTGATGCTTTCCTTCTTTTCGGTGTCCAGGCTGTCGCCTTCGCCGATATAGAAAGGGTTAAACCGGATCGGGTTTTCTTCGCTGTAAGTGAAGTAGTACCCGTTTACCATATCGCAAAGACCTTTGTAGCTATGCCCAACGTCCACCAGCACCACATGGGTGCCCTGCTCATAGTAAGAGCGAACCATGTGATTGGTAAAGAAAGACTTGCCGCTACCTGACGGCCCCAGGATGAATTTATTCCGGTTGGTACAAACCCCTATCTTCATGGGTTCATCGCTTATATCTACATGCACGGGTTTACCCGTTAGCCGGTCACCCATACGGATACCCACTGGGCTTAAAGAAGACCGGTAGCCGGTTTCCAGATTCAAGAAGCAGGTAGCTTGCTCTGCGAACGTGTCAAAGCTGTCGTTCATCGGAAAATCGGCCGCATTGCCCGGAATCCCGGCCCAGAAGATTTGCGGGGCGCCTATAGTTTCCTGTTTGGCTACCGCATCCATTTGGGCAAGGGCCGAGGATACCATGTTCTTTAGGTTTTTCAATTCATCCTTATCTCCTGTCCATACCAGCACGTTGAAGTGTGCTTTCACCGGCATCCGCTGCTGGCTGATCGCTTCGTTTAAAAAATCATTGGTCGCATCGCGGGCAATCATGTTCTCCCGGCTATAGGCTGCCAGGGATTGAAGTCGTAGCCTTTTGGTTTCCAGCTTCTGGATCGTCTTATGGGCATCCTCAATGAAAATGTACTGGTTATACAGGTGATTGCAGGGCAAGAGCTGGCCTAGTGTTGAAGCAAAGCCGATGCTGAATTTGGTACGATCCGTGGAATAGCGGTCATAGTTGATACGGCTGCCGCATAGGGCGGGCAGATCGGCCGCATCCCCGAGCGTATATAACTGGCAATGCTTACTGCCCACCTGCAGATCACTCTCAAACCCGATGTCACCGATCAAAAAGCTATCCTCTTTTTCAGCCAGGAAACAGTATTTTTCAATCAGGCCCAGCTTGCGGCTGTGGCTTCTAAAATCATTTTCTTTCAGGCGGGTCAGTTTCACAAAACCGCTGTCCTCCAATATCTTCTTAAACTGCCCGGTACTGTCCAAAAACTCCTGTAGGAGCTGTGGTTTAAGCGTTTCTTCCGGCACAATGGTTCTTTTCAAAAGGCTTGAAAACAGAGAGCTGGCGGGCTTTCGCCCCTGCGGTTTGCGGGTGAGCATCATATAGCAGCTATGATCCAGGTAGGGACGTTCATGAAAAAACCTTTCGCTGCTACGGCTCAAAAAACTGGTATCATCCTTGCTAAAATCAGGCTGGTAGCGGCTGTCTAAAAACCAGTCCTGCTTATGAAACACGCTATGCACCGGCAGTACCTTCAGGGCCTTCACCCAGGTTTGGTGAAATGCCTCGTACTCCTGGTCGGAAAGCGTAAATATTTCCGGCAGTTCCGCCCGGAAAACTACGGTTACATCGCCAAGTTTACTAAGGATGCAATCGTGCTGGATATCCATTATGGGTAAAATATCCTCCAACTCTCTTTCCATCTCCACTTATGTTTTACCTATTATTACTTAATATTCGTATGGCAATACGGCCTATAGCTTTGTCCCTTTGCGAGGCCTCTTGCCTTTTTTATTACTTTCGGTGTTTTGCTCTGCTTGTTGTTGTTTCTTCTGCTCCCTTATGTTTTCTTTTATCGCTTGCAGAAATCCGGAGTCACATATTGACAACATCAACTATTAAATCGGTTCCCTCGATGTTATACACCGGTAATTCCCTTTTCATGATCTTTCATTTTTAACTTTTTCACAAAACACTTTTCTTGACCGACATACAATGGCTTTAGGTACCTGTTTGCGAGCCAGAGTTTTCATCAATCCATGCTCTCCGTATTTGCTACTCATACTGTAGATTTGCATGATTAGTAAGGCTGCCGCACTCACAATAATGCCCACACACAGAAGAGACGGCAGGCCGATGACATATAGGATTGCAAAAACGATCAATAAAACCACTAGCCCTCCACCCAAGTACCAGATATATTGGGCCTTAAGACCCTTAAACTCAATGCTCTGATTAATCCCTTTGTTGATTTGATAAATACTATTTACCATATTGATCTTATTTAAAGTTTGAATCGTTTGTTCCTACGTATTGCTGCAAATGACCTTTGTTGCCATTTGTCCTCACTGATCTGTTTTGAAGACTCGAATTGGATGATAACAGGAGTTTTTCCCTCCTTGCTAGCAGAAGCGTCCAGAGCTATAACCGCCGCAGATCTTCCCTCTTGCTGCTGTTTAAGCTGATTTTCCTGTATTTTTAGAGTAATCTGTCTTTCCAGGCTGGAAAGCTCGATTTTCATGTCCCCCAGCTCCTGTTCTTTCAGGAAGGGTTTATCTATTAGCCGCTGGAGTTTAGGCATTTCCGCTGTCAATTCTGCTAACCTGTTGGTATATTTCTCCTTCAGGATTTCGACTCTGTCAATCGCATTGATAAAGTAGCGGGCAGCCAGCTTGGGATTATCCGTATTAGGTAAGCCATTATTATATGTGTACTTTATGCCACTTTCCGTCCTTGAAGCGTAAAAACTGTTAGAGAACCCGTACTCTAATAGTCCTTCATTCTGGTAGGTTTCCCGTTGATGACGGATGTAGAGGTCAAAGCCGTAGAGACTGCCAATTTTCTGACCACTTTCAACTTCATTGCCCGGTTTCCATTGTCTGTAGAGATCAATAATATGTCTTCCAATTGCTTCATTATCCGCTGTGTTCAGTCCGATCATACGAACTGGATTTGCTTTCGCACCGTCCTTTTCGTACTGAAGATTAGCAATGTAGACTTCATGGTCAGCCGAAAGTTTCAGCAATATCTCTTCTGTAGACAGTTTTTCACGCTGCATGCCTTCTAGTTGATGCCGGCTCCGGCTTGCTTCCCTATGGTGAGCCGCCTTAAGGCTTTCCATCACAGCTATTTTCTTCTCTAATTTGCTTTTTTCCAGCAATGAAGTGTCACCTGACAGGATAGCGATGTACTCACTGAAATTCATACCACTTTTTTCATCTGTGGCACCCTCATCCAGGCTTCTTACATTCAGCTCACAGTTTTTCATTTGGGAAATGAATGTTTGTTTATTCTTTAGCAGGTTGAATTTATAGTTGTCCAGTGACTGTTCTGTTGCATAGATGAAGGTCTGCACCTTATTGTCATAATACTCTTTGGCGACCAGGTTTCCCTGCCTGGCTCCCCTTCCATTCCTTTGTTCAAACTCAGAAGGTTTCCAGGGTGAATCCATGTGGTGAATTGCCGCCACAAGAGCTTGCACATTGTTTCCTGTACCCAGCATTTCCGAGCTGCCAAATAATCCACAGATCTCTCCGGTGTTCATTTTTTCGAATAGCTCCGCTTTCTTCTTACCTTGCCAGTCATGTATGAACTGGATTTCATTTGCCGGAATACCAAAATCCCTAACCAGCTTTTCTTTTAAAGCCTCATATACATTGAAGCCTGCTGTGCCAGGTGTTCCCAGGTCACAAAAGACCAGTTGGGTTCCTTTATGGGCCCGGGAAGCATGGTACACTTCCACAAATTTCCTTGCACATACGTTAATTTTATTATCGGGATGATCAGCATACTTACCGGGATTAATTAAGCGCATGTCCAAAGCCATTTTTTTGGCGTAATTAGTGGCAATCAGCATCCGGCCCTTATCTTCTTCAGGACTAAGCCTGCCACGCCCTATAAGTTCACCGTTACCTGTTTTCGCAAACTCCATTAACCTGCGGATAAAGTCAATTTGATCTGAAGTAGGCTTGATATTGACCAACGTTTCCTTTAATTCAGGCTTGTCAAGGTTAATGTGTCGGGCAGTCTTGTAATCTGTGATTTGGTTATAAAAAAGGGCCAGCTCCGGCACTTTGATAAAATGTCTGAACCGTTCTTTGGCAATAATCTCGTTGGTGACTGAAAATTCAAAATCAACGGATTTCTTGGTAAAAACCGCAGCCCAGGCGTCGAAATTTTCAATCTGCTGTCTCTGCATTTCTTTCGGCCGCAGATACTTGAACAACAGGTACATCTCCGTCAGGCTATTAGATATAGGCGTTCCGGAAAGAAAAGTGACACAGAGATCTGCATTGAAGCGCTCCTGCAGGGTACGAACCGCAAAAAGCATATTTAGGGCCTTTGCACTTCCTTCCGGGCTTCCAAGACCAGCTACCCGGTTATGGCGGGTAGTAAATGTAAGATTCTTAAATTTGTGGGATTCATCTACAAAAAGATGATCTACGCCCAGTTCCTTGAAACTGATCCCTTTATCTTTCTTTTCCTCTATATCTTTTAAAAGTGTGCTCAATTTACCCGTCAGATTGTTCTTGCGGATTTCCAAACCTTTCAGGATCAATTTGGACATCTCACCGCCATAATCACGCATGGTTTTCAGATCTCTTTCGACATTAATTAACTCGGCTTGAATAATTTCCTGTTGTACTTCAGAAGATTGCGGAATCTTACCGAACTGATCGTGGGTAAGAATGATGCAGTCCCAGGTATTGTTTTTGATTTCATGAAAAAGTCTCAACCGTTTTTGAGGAGTGAAATCATTCTCACTGGGGGCAAGGATTTTTGCAGCCGGATATGCCTTTCTATAAGTTTCCGTAATTTGAGTGACATTAGCTTTCAGGGCCAAAATCATAGGTTTGTGGGCAATACCCAACCGCTTCATCTCCTTGCTAGACACGATCATTGTCAGTGTTTTTCCCAGCCCTACTTCATGATCAATAAGAGCGCCGCGGTTTTGAATAATGCGCCAGGTAGCATTTTTCTGGCTACTATAGAGATCCTCGATCCCTAACGCTTTTCTATCCAGGCCGGGAAAAGTTAAATGACTACCATCGTACTCCCGTAGCACATAACAATTGAAAGTGTCATTGTATAGGTCTTCAAGATATTTTTTGTCTGCATCCGGTAGCTGCTTTATCCAATCCACGAAGCCGCTTCGCATCTGCTCAATCTTCTGATGGGCAAGCTGAATGGCTTCGTTGTCCGGAACACGTCTTGTTTTGCCTTCCCCAATGGAGATTTCATAGGTGAAAAATGGAGTAGTATTTTCAAGAGCATGTTCCAGGAGGGTATATCCATAAGTGGTCCGACCACTTTTGGGCGTTACGGCATACTCTCGGTTAACTTTTGTATTGTGACCGGTCTTAACCTTAAAACTATCCAGTGAGCCAAAATAGTAGATTTCGGCAGGCAGCTCAAAGAGGCTTTTAGCAAACCTTTCGTAATACCTAACCGGGATCCAACGCTCTCCCAGATTAAAGTCAAGCAGTTCAAAAGGTATCTTTTCAGGCTGTACCTTCCGGATAGCTTCCAGACTTCTTTGAAGCTGCAGATCATCCGGTCGGGAATTGACTAAGTCGCTGGCCTGCTTTAATTTTTCGACCACATTACCACTCAGGTACTGATCGGCAGGTTCCCAAAGGTTGGTGGTCGGGTTCAGATAAATATGATCTCCTAAGCGCTCGATGGTCTCACGCTCATCAGTTCCTATGGCTGCTCCAATAAATTCAAGATCAACCTGCCCTTTATCATTCAGACTATTAGCCAAAGCCTCTACGGGGTCATCTGTTTTGAAGCGTTCTCTTGGCCGAGCTATAGATTGTGTGAGGATATCTGCTTTTACAAAATGTTGTCCGTCCCGCCTTTCCAGCGACGAAAGGATAACCAGGCCGTAAGCCGCATCTTCCATAACACGCCTTCGATTTTCTGCACTATTAAGAATACCATAGTGAGATATTAATCTGCTGTACTGTGCATTTAGCGTTGCTCTTTCTGAGTCAGAGACTGGCTCACCGGAAACTTCCCTTGCAGACAAATTTAGATAGTCGTCTCTTAGAGCAATATACTCCTTGAAAAACATCTTTTCCGACTGCATGGGAAGCTCCCGGAAGATAGCCTGTTTAAACTCTTTATCCGGTCGGGATATCCTTCCAACCTTTCCTTGATGCAAAACCAGGGTTCCTTCTTTATAAAATGGTTTTAGATCCTCAAAAGGCTCGATTCCTGTGGTTTCAAAGTTAAAAAGCCTCTCCAGGGTCTGATCGCCTTCGTATTTAAAGCTGTGGTCATATTCACTAAGCCTTCGGGTAATAGAGGCAATCTCATGTCCTAGTGCCCTCCCATCCATCCAATTGAAAGAAAGGGTGTTGAGTTCTTTAACATTAGAATGAAGCCGGTATAGGAAGTAATTACTTTTCTGACGCTTAGCTGTAATCAAGATAACCGCCTCGTGTGTAGGATTATCGGTTGTACGAATCGTGCTGATTATTCTTGCAGTACTTTTCTGTACAACCGTCTCGTCCAAGGAGTTGATATAAGCTGTGGCCCTTCCTATATTTTCAGCAGGGGTCCTATCGAACAGGCCTAATTGCACTGAAATACCTATTTCCTTGCTTTCTGGCATCTGTTGGTAGGTCAGCTTTTTTCGGGATGTTGGCGCCTCAATCGCCTGCGCCTGCTGTGCTTTTTTATATAAGGCCTTACTAAAGCGTTCCGACAGGCCCCGCTCAATAATCTCCTTTAACCTTTTTTCAATACCCGCTAAATCCCCATGCTGCCAAACGGTTTCATGAGCCCTGCCGTACTGGTTTTTTCCTGGCTTTATTTCATTGCCAACAACAATTTCCGGGTGTTGCTGAATGTAAAGGTTCTGGTGGTAGACACCAAACTCGTTTTGAAGTTCGGTGGTATCAAGTAACAATCTTTCATCAGCCGTAAAGCCAGATTTTGAGTCATTTTTTTGCAGAATTATAAGATGATTGGGGGCCTCCGTATTCCCGGTTTCTTTCATCAGGTTGTCAGGCATGACAGCCGCAGCAACAAAATCCGCCCTTTCAAAAAGATATTCCCGTGCTGCTTTGTTGGAGGGCCGGTTAAGAAACGCATCCGTAGTGATATAAGCCATAAGGCCACCATCTGCCAGTTTGTTAAGCCCCTTAGCGAAAAAATAATTATGTATTTTGCCCGAAATCTCTTTCGCCGGGAAGTCCGGGTCATATACTGAAAAATTGCCGAAGGGGATGTTACTTACTACCAGATCATATTTTTCATTATCCTCGGTTGGACTTTCTTCCAGGCCTACGACATGGGTTTTTGTAGAAACCTGTAAGTTTTTATTTATGGCTGAAAGTACGGTCCCTGTGAGAAGGTCTTTCTCCACTGCAGTGATGTGCTCTATTGCGGGAAATACTTTGATAGCTTCTGTAATAAAAATCCCTGCACCAGCCGAAGGTTCATATAAACGTTTAGGCAAGATACCTTCCTCTTTCAGGGTATTGTACAAAGTCCGAGGAACTACATCTGGGGTGTAAAAGGCGGTCAGCACACTGTTGCGTAGAGAATCTACTATGGCTTTATACTCCTGGGCCGTAAAGTTTTCCTTCAGCAGGTCATGAAACGCTATTATATCAGCGTGCAACTTCAGATCGTCTTTTGTAGCTCCTGACGCTATCCATTCCTCTTGTGAGCCATAAGGGTAAAGAATGGCCTTTATTCCTCCAAAGCCACTGTAAGCCTTTAGCTCCGCTATTTCGGAATCCGACAACTTGCCACCGCCCTTTTGGGCGATGGCCAGACGGACTGCCTGGATGTTGTCGTTTAACTTTTGTGAAATGCTATAAGCCATCTTCTCCACACTTTTGATCCTCTCCTCACTGCTTTAGCTTACTTAAGTCAGGTACTCATGCACCTTTGCAATAATGGCATAGCGGATATGCCGGTCGTCTTCACTTGCCTGGCTGAATTCTAAGTCTTCAAAGGTTTGTCTGCATGCGTAAAGCATATTCAAGACCTCGTGAACCAATATTCCCGTTTTTGCTATTCTTTCGAAATCCTTTGGAAATTCTTCCTGGAGCACCGACAGGACATATAAGTATTTTGAAGGTCTCAACTCCTCTGTCATCGCATTGAGGCAAAACTCTTCCATCTCGTAGGCAGGGGTTCCCACCGATAGCATTTGCTGTGCTTGGGGTAAAATACCTGCTACCTTTTCGTCCAGGTAAGCGGTTACTGAATTTTGCTCCTGAAGTTCAAGCAACAAGTCAGGATTGTTGTGGACGATATACGCCCACAACTTTTCTTGAAGTACAGTTTTCATAATCAATGGGATTTTATACTCCGAAGAATGACTTTATAACCGTTGCCACAACCACCAGAAATACACAGCTCCCAAACCAGGCGGCGGCGACTTTGCCGGTATCCTGGTCTCCGGAGTTCCATTTCTGATACACTTTAACCGCCCCTATCAGGCCCAAAAGCGCCCCAACACCATACATTAAGTCAGTACCTGCATCAAAATAGCTACGGACTTTCGTATTGGCCTCGTTGATCCCTGCCAATCCGTCTTGGGCAAAAGCGCCAATCCGTGCTACCGCTACCGTTAAAGCCGTCCCAAGCGTGACAAGCCCTTTCCCAGTAAACTTTTTTGTTTTCCTGCTCCACAATTCCATCACACACACATTAAAGTTTGAAATAAAAAATGCTGATAAAAGGCGGAAGGTCCTCGCCGCCACAGATCCCCCATCTCCAACCCCACATTGCTCTCTTCGCACTGGGGACGGGCAGGGAAGTACCTTCCGCTATGTCTTTTTAGAGAGTCATATTCCAGAGCCTGTCAATGACTTCTTCGGTCAGGTCTGTATAGCCTGACTTTTCACATTCCGAGTAGATAAGCTCGTTAATAGAGCTTCGATAAGGGGAGGTTTGCACGGCCGGGTATTTGGCCATGGTCCTTCGTAAGGATTGTTTTAGCTCCTGAACTAACCATCCTTTTGCCCGGGCCCGGGTGATGGTTTCTTTCAGGTCGGCAACAAATGATTCAACCTGGACAAACTCCTCGTCCTGCGGATGAAAAGGATCATCACCATGATGGGTTGGGATTAATTCCAGTGCTTCGGTTTCTCCGGATCCGGCAGCTTCGGGGCTTCTTAATTTTGATCCCCATCTGCCGGTTAGTAGTTCTTTTAGCTCGCTAGGGTAAAACTTTAACCCTACTGCTACATAATAAATAGTCAGTGTTATGGCGACTCCAATGCCGAAGTCTTGCCATGAAATGTTAGTAAACATACGCTTCTCATTTAATCTTTCTCCACATCCAACTCCGCCAGATAAGCCGGGTTGTTTACATCAATTTTCTTGCAGCAAAGTAATATCGGGAAACGAGGCCCTACAAGTACAAGATTTTGTTGTACCCGAAGTTGTACCCCTGTATTGGAGTCCTATTTTGAGAAGATTTTTGGGGAAATAAAAAGCAATAGCTTGCCTTTTTCACCGGAAAAGGGATGGTAGTAATGGCAACTTTAACGAGAAGTTTATAAAGAATAGAAGCCTATTTCAACTGTTTTAGTCTCTTAGTAGATTTTTCCAAAGATTTGGAAAGTACTTCAAATGAAAGGGGCTTAAGTAGGGAGTCAATAATTTTATCTCCTTTCGCTATCTGTAGGTACCGGGGGTTTCCAGTAATATATATGATTAACGGACAGTCATTGTCTAAGATATCAGGTATCTCTAGCCCTGAAATTTTAGGCATATCAATATCTGAAAGTATAAGATCAGGTGCTTCCCTTTTAACAAATTCTATCGCTGAACCGGCATCCTCGAAGCTTTTTAATAGTTTATAGTCTGGATGGCTGGTGATGTGTTTTTCTATTAACTGTCTGCCTGCCGGCTCGTCATCAATAATGATACAAGTGAATTTCATATTTTAAAGATTAAGTTATGACTGTAGAAATCTATTTCTCAGGGAGTATTTTTTGAAAAGTCGACTGCATACACCTAAATAGTAGAAAAACAGATACTAAATCAAATATCAATTACTACTTGTTTCATTGTTAGTATTATTTCAGGTGCTTCAAAACTCGGGTTGGTTTTTTTGATTTAATATATTTTGTTTAAATTTAATTCTCTTTTCGAAATAATAGAAAACAGAAATATAGTTCTTTTGCAGTGACCTGATAGTTTAAACAAAATTAAATTGGAAGATAAGACTAACATATGTTGAAAGTAAATGGAAAGTATATATAAGGAGTATCTTGAACATTTGAATGAGTTTGAGCGTAAAAATGCTCCTAACCAGATTTATTTCTCTGGCGATATTTCATTGCTTTTGGAAGGAAAACGTATATCAGTTGTCGGATCAAGGAAAGCAAGTAGTGAGGGCCTGGCCAGAGCGTCGGCCATAGCAAAAGAATTGGTGAGACAGGGAGTAATAGTAGTAAGTGGACTGGCTGAGGGGATCGACACAGTGGCTCACCAATCTGCAATTAGAAATGGAGGAAAGACCATCGCTGTCTTAGGTACCCCAATAAATGTTGCATTCCCTAAATCAAATGCTGAACTATTAGAAGTAATTAAAAGAAGTCATTTAGCTATATCTCAGTTTGCGGAGGGGTATCCGGTAACCGCAAAAAATTTCCCAATAAGAAATAGAACCATGTCGCTCATCTCTGACGCAACGATTATTATCGAAGCGACTGAGAACAGTGGCACAAGGCATCAGGGCTGGGAATCTCTTCGCTTGGGTAGAAAAGTTTACATTCTTGAAAACATTATTGCTAAAAATAATGTAAAATGGGTGTCAGAAATGATAGATTACGGGGCAGAGGTAATTACCCGAGATAATTACAGGGACCTGATTGAATTAACTCCAAATTTGACATCTATGTACTTCAATGAAGATGTTTTCTAGTAATGGAGTACGCATCAATATATCAACTAAATTCATACGAACATAGCGAAGAAGCGGCAAAGTCAAGGCGAGTTCGTGATATGATTAAGGCGGGAAGAAACTTTAACGGCTTAATGAATTCTTTACAGAAAAAAATACAGGATAGTAACCATGATTTCCTTAGGAAATATCTTAACCCAAATACCATTGTAGTTCCCGTCCCAAGTAGTAATATTTACAGTGAGGGAAACCTCTGGGTCCCCCTGGAGATCTGCAAATCTCTGGTAGGAGTCGGATTAGCAGGTGAAGTAGTTCCATGTATAAAAAGAATAAAAAAGATAAGATCATCTTCAAGTTGTAAAAATGCTGATGAGAGACCAAATGTTTCAGAGCACTTAGATACTTTGAAAGTGAGTAACCTAATACTTGGAGGGGCGGATGTGATATTGGTGGACGATATTCTTACTCTCGGGCGTACTTCAATGGCATGTTCAATAAAGCTGAAAGAAGCCTTTCCCGGAATATCAGTCAAACTTCTCGCTTTGATGCGAACACGAAACATAGAAGGTTTTGTTCGCTCATCCTATCCTGAAGAAGGCCATATAACAATAAATGAATCAACCGGAAAAACATCAATTTCTCCATTATGGGGCACCAGTTTCTGAAAATTTCACGATATTGTTTTACTAACGTTATCTAAATACAAAAAGACCTGGCTCAAAACGATCCAGGTCTTTCTAGTTACTAAATCCACACAACTTTGCCTGAAGTTAGAAAAAGTCTTAAAACAAACAAAACGTTAGCACAAAATATAACTAACCTACAGGCTAAAATGAGGTCTCAATAATTATCCATTCACCACTTGCTTTAATAACCTAGTAGACCAATGAAGACACTAGCCAAAGACCTTTATTTTGAAGTTCTATGAACAATACTTTTATAGAGGGGATCAGCCCATGTTTTAGGCTTTAAGCAGAAATACATCGGTTTCTGTAAGCAAAGGTTAGAATAAGGCATCAACTGTTTGAGAAGGGTTACCAAAAGTGTTTTCCCCTTTAGAATTTATCACAAGTTAAAATTATTCATACGGTCGTAAACTATTTTCGTGTAGAGAATAACAGCTTTCGTATAGTTTTTTTAGTTATCAATTTCAGTGTCAATAATTTCACGCAGATATTCGCTTATCATCATACAGAGTTACAATACTTTATATTCCGGTAAACGGAGCGACAGATTCCGAGGCAGAGATACCTTCATTCGGAATACCTACTTTCTGCTAACTAGTTATAAAGTTTCAATCTGAAAACTACACATTTGCGGGAGGCACTCCTGGAAACCAATGATCGAGTAAAATTGCGTTTAGAAAATATGGATCAACAAGTAATATGGAAATAACATCACAAACATACTTTCCCAATCATGTAATCGCTGACGAATTACGAGATTTGGGCTTTGTTCCTAAGGAGGATTCTCCTTGTTTATGCTTCTTCAAATACCTTCCTAACAGTATTTGTGTTGAAGCATTCCTTTCCCAAGAAAACTTATTGGCTAAAGTGCACGTGATAAATGAATTTGAAGGCCCTTATGACAAAAGTCAAGATGTATGCATTGTCCTCAATACTTTTGATATTCATGAGGTACTTCGGTTTGCTGGATATATCAACTACATTACTGTCGATAGTCAAATCATATAACTAATTCATTATCAATTAACAAGATCTGATTACGTTGATTTTATTGAAAAACTTGATTCACAAAACAATTGAGATTTTTGATTACCATAACCAAAATTAGTTTTGGTAAAGAAGTCTCCTATTTATTATTTGCTTAAACATGTTCTTTCAAAACCACCCATAGCAATGAAAGTCAAAATTCATCAAGGTAGAAATGTAAAAAGATTCCGCGAAATGAGAGGTATTAAACAAGAGGCACTCGCAGATGAATTAGGTCAGGATTGGAATCAAAAAAAAGTATCTCTCCTGGAGCAAAAAGAGGATATTGATCCGGAAATTATTAGTAAAGTTTCGGAAATACTGAAAATACCTGAAGAAGCTATTAAAACCTTTAATGATGATATAGCTATGCTGGCATTGACTAACACAAAAGAATTAAGTCCTGCTAGGAATAATCTGAATCCGATCGAAGAGATTCTATGCCTTCATAAAGAAATTATTGACCTATATGAACATCAGATCATTGAAAGAAAAGAGATGATTAGACTTTTGGAAGAGATGTTATAAAAATGAATATGTATAAACTTTTACTTTAGAGAAAAGAAGAAATACACAAATGATTAGAAAAGCGTGTATATAATGGTTCATACTTATAATAACTCACTGATACTAATTTTGAGAGAATCAGCAATCTTCTTTATCAAACTAATTGATGAGTTATTTTCGGCTCTTTCAATTCTTCCAATTTGTCGGGTATCAAGACCAGTTAATTCTGCAAGCATTTCTTGAGAAATACCCATTCTTTCTCGTTGGGCAACAATTCGTTTACCCACTTTTTCCAAATATTTCTGATCTCGGTACTGCTTAGCCATTAAGCAAACATGGCAACATTTACGAAAAAATATTAGGACAAATTTGTCCTATTGTTATTTTCTTATTACATTTGAATGTTATTTAGGCATTGAACTAAGGTCTCGACTGCAAATTCCGACAATTTGATTTAGAGCGAGATGGTAGGATTGATGCCCATGTGACTACTTTTGCCTAATTTTGGCAATGTGGCACATGGGTTACTACCATGTCCGTCTCTAAGAGCCGTCGGAAGCTTGCAGTGCGGTTGGTAGTGCCCTGTGCTACATTGCTGTTTTATAGCCTTCTGCAACGAGACTCGTAAAATAAGTACGAGTTATGAAACGCTTCTCTTTTCATCCCGTTTTTTGTAGGGTTGCCACCAACCATAAGGACAAACTTTGTCCTAAGCAGCTCTTCAAAAATATCATTAAAGCGCCTGTTTAAGCAGATCCTTTCTTCTTCTATTAAACCTATTCATCTAAACTATCAAACAAAAAACAATGAACGTAAAATATTACGTAAGGGCACTCCTATGTCTCTACATTACTATTCAACTCCCATTTTATATGGTCGAGGCACAGGCGCTTAAAGTAGGAGACGCAATTCCAGAGGAGCTGTGGAGCATGCCACTTCAGGTGGTGAATCATCCGGAGGAAAAGGAAACTATTTCGCTTGGAGAATACAAGGATAAACTAATTATCCTGGATTTTTGGGCTACATGGTGTGGACCATGTATAAAATCATTGAATAAACTAAATGATATTCAGAAGGGTATGACTGAAAGTTTTGCTGTTATACCTATCTCTACAGAGTCTGGGGAAAAACTTCAACCCTATATACAAAGGAAGAACTGGTCTGTATTTTCAGTGGTAGAAGATAGGAATCTGGCAAACATTTTTCCACATAGATATATACCTCATTATGTTTGGGTACATGATGGCAGAGTCAAAGCAATTACGGGACACGAAGAAGTTGGTTTGGAGCAAATTAAACATTTATTAAGTAGAGGAGAAGAAAATTTAACCCAAAAAGAAGATCTTTTAAGCTTTGACCCTTCAAGGCCACTTTTCTTCCAGGGTAATGGAGGAGATGGTTCTTCGGTTCAAATGTTTACCCTGATTTCTGGTCCTATTAAAGGCCTGTCAACTATGACCTCCGGGATAAGTGTTAAAAGCTCTTCTCTTCACGAGAGAATTTACGCTGTGAATTGCTCCATACTTGAAATGTACAAAATGGCCGACGAGAGAGTGTCCCGATATCCGCATAATAGAATTATACTAGATGTGTCTGACCCTGAACGCTTGCTACGAAGTGCTTCAAGAGAAGAATCTTACAAGAATCTTTACTGCTATGATAGAAAAGGACCAGCAGTCAATGTCGCTGGACTGAAAGCAGAAATGATCCGCGATCTCAACCACTACTTTGGTCTAAAAACCAGAGTGGAGACTCGTTTGGCGGACTGTTATGTATTGACCTCCAGTCAACCTTTATTTTCGAAAGGAGGAGAGCCTGAAGCAAATATTTATGAAAAGGAGGATGAGCCGATAAAGATTATCAACTACCCTGTAGCTGTATTGATTGAGTATCTGAACAAGTACTTACCTCTGTACACTTTTGATGAAACCAATTTTAGCGGAAAGATAGACCTGACTCTGCCTAATCTGAATCATTGTAGCATTGAAACTCTTGCAGAAGCGCTTGATAATTATGGTCTACATTTATTAAAGGTGCAGAGAGAAGTAGATTTTTTTGTCATTTCTGAAAATAAAGATTAGTTGCCATGAAATATACATTAGCAGTAATATTCTATTTTTCTGTATGTGGCATCGTGGATGCTCAGAAGAACAAATTGTCAGGAAAAGTGGTAGACGAGGGGAATATTCCTTTAGCTTTTGCCACCATAAGCTTGAAGAAAAGCAAACAGCAGACCTATTCAAATGAGAAAGGGGAGTTCCAAATCCTTTTAAGTGACCAATCTGATACATTGCATATAACGCATGTCGGTTATTTACCTGAGAAAATTCATGTCTCTCCTTTTTCTTCCACCCCGTTGATTGTCAATCTAAAATCGGACAAAGAGAATTTACTTCAGGAGGTAGTTGTAAGTACAGGATATCAAAAGTTACCTAAAGAAAGAGCTACCGGAGCATTTGAGAATATAGACAATGAAATGCTGAACAGGAGAGTAAGCACTGATATCATTAGCCGCTTAGAGGGTGTTAGTGGGGTGTATTTCGATAGGAGGGTAGGGGCAATGGATATTTCAATTCGTGGTAGAAGTACTATAATGGCCAATGATGCTCCCTTGGTTGTTCTTGATAATTTTCCGTATGATGGTGATATTTCAAATATAAATCCTAACGACGTCGAAAGCGTAACTATTCTGAAAGATGCCGCGGCAGCATCAATATGGGGTGTCAGAGCTGGAAACGGAGTAATTGTAGTGACAACTAAAAAAGGAACGCTTAATCAGCGAGGTAAAATAGAATTTACATCTAATTTAACCATGGTGTCCAAACCAGACTTGTACTATGCTCCAACAATGAACTCATCCGATTTTATTGATGTGGAAATGATGCTATATGACAAGGGATATTATAATTCTACTATTGATAACGTAAGAAAACCTATTGTGTCTCCCGTGGTAGAAATTTTGCTTCAAAGAGATAGTGAAAAAGGATCGCCTGAATTTGCAGAGTCGAAAATTGATAATCTTAGGTTTCAGGATGTACGTAAAGATTTTCAGAAGCATTATTATCAATTGGGAGTAAATCAACAATATGCACTTAACTACAGGGGAGGCCTTGAAAGTTACAAATATATCTTTTCTGTCGGTTGGGATAACAACCGAAGCAATGAGGTAAGAAATGGAATGCAACGATTGTCGCTGAGGTCAGAAAACAGTGTAAAGCTATTTAACAAGCTAAATCTGGAACTAGGGCTTATTTACACCCAAGTCACCAGTCAAAATAACAATCCTGGTATTCAAGGGGTACAGTCAGGGTCCAAATTCCTCTATCCTTATGCGTCACTGATTGATAGTAGTGGTAACTATACTGAAATTCCAAGAGACTACAGGTTAAGCTATCTCAATAGCCTAAATGAGTCACAACTACTGGATTGGAAATACAGACCTCTAGAAGAATTGATATTGGCCAATAATTCTGGTAGGCAATATGATATGAGAATTAATACGGGAATAAATTATCAAGCATTTAAAGGGCTAGATATCAATGTCCAATATCAATATGAAGCTCAAATAGGTTCCAGAAGGAATTATTACACAGAAAATACTTATACAGCCAGGAACTTGATTAATCGTTACTCTCAGGGAAGTGGAGCCACTTTTAAATCATCGATTCCATCTGGGGGAATCGTAGACAATTCATACGCTAATATGTATTCTTACGGTTTGAGATCACAGTTTAATTATAACCATAAGTGGCGTATCGGTAATGAAATAAACGGGATTATTGGTCTTGAAATAAGAGAAAGGCGATCTTCTACAAATGGATATAGAGTTTATGGGTATGATGATGAAAATTTAACTTATCAATTTGTGAATTTGGCTGACCTTTTGCCCAGTTATAATAATCTTGCCGGGAGCACCAGAATTCCTGATGGTATTTTTTTCTCCGACAATATATTTCGTTTTACTTCCTATTTTTCTAATGTAGGGTATCTGATAAAGGATAAGTATAACCTTTCATTGAGTGCCAGGAAAGATGCTTCTAATCTTTTCGGAGTAGCGAGCAATCAAAAGGGTGTTCCACTCTGGTCATCTGGAATTAGTTGGCAAGTGAATAAAGAGGGATTTTACAAGTCTGAGTTTCTTCCGCGTTTAAAACTTCGAATGACATACGGCTACAATGGGAATGTTGATCAGACATTGTCTGCCCTTCCAACCCTGACATATAATAATAATGCCTATATAACAGGGCTCTTTTTTGCAACATTATATAATCCTGGAAATCCTGAGCTCAGATGGGAGAAATCTAGCCATTTTAATGTAGGGCTTGATTTCCGTACAAAAATTCGAATATCAGGAAGTGTAGACTACTACTTTAAAAGAGGTAAGGATTTAATTGGCCAGTCCCCTGTCGATCCTACTACTGGAGTTACTACCCCCACTGGTAGTTTCGCCTTCAAAGGTAATGTGGCAGATATGAAGGGAAGTGGTGTGGATATTGAACTAAACACATTACCTATTACAGGCGTTATTAATCTGCAAACAGACGTGCTTATCAATTATACAGTAAATAAAATTACGCGTTATAAAATGCCGCTAGCTGCTGCCAACGCCTATGTTAGTTTAGAGAATTATGTAACACCATTTGAAGGGAAACCGGTATCTGGAGTGTATAGTTTCGGTTGGGCAGGTCTGGACCCTCAAACTGGAGATCCAATGGGTTTTTTAGACGGGGAAGCATCAAAGAACTATTCAGAAATACTCAACAGTAAGGCCGAAACATTGATTTTTCATGGATCAGGAGTTCCTACTTTATATGGTAATTTCAGAAATACTCTGACATATAAAAAGTTTTCTATATCTGCCAATTTAGTTGGAAAATTCGGGTATTATTTTAGGAGGAGCAGTGTCAATTATAATAGCCTTTATAGCCTCTGGATTGGACACTCTGAATTTGTGAATCGTTGGAAGCAGCCAGGAGATGAAAAGCATACTAACGTCCCATCAATGATATATCCAAATCCCGCCATAAGAGATACCTTTTATAATGGAAGCTCTGTCACTGTGGAAAAGGGAGACCACTTCCGATTTCAAGATATAAATATCTCTTACGTGATATCCAATAGGAACTCAGCTTCTCTTCTTTCATCCGTTAAGGTATATGCTTATTTTAATAATCTCGGCATACTTTGGAGAGCAAATAAATCAGGGTTAGATCCGGACTTTTATAAGGGAGGGCTTCCATTGCCTTTTAGCACTTCATTAGGTTGTACATTATCATTTTAATTTCCGAAGTTATCATTATGAAAAATATAGTTTTAATTTTTTGTTGCTTACTTAGTTTGAGTTGTTCTAAATATCTTGATGTCAAACCGGACAAAAAATTGGTAGTACCCACATCAGTACAAGATATTGAGGCCCTGTTAAACAATACTCGTATCTTTAATATAGCCTACCCAGGTATGGGGGAAGTCGCTTCAGGAGACTTTTACCTATTGCCCCAAGATTGGAAAGCACTTAGTTCGCCTTCAGTCCGTAACAGTTATATTTGGGGAGAGGATATCTTTAACGAAAATGATCGAAATGAATGGTCTGTCTCTTATATCAAAGTCTATAATTGTAATGTAATACTAGATGCTATTGATGAAGGAAGAATTAAGAATGGAAAAGGCGATGAAATAAAGCACTTTAAAGGAGCAGCTCTATTTTTCAGAGCATTTACTTTCTATAATTTACTTCAACTGTTTGCAAATGCATGGGATGGGCAGGCTGTTTCTAACGATCTGGGGATTCCGTTAAGGTTGAACTCGGACTTAAATATTCCAACTACCAGAGCAAGTTTGGCAGAGAGTTATAGAAGAGTGGTGGAAGATGCGAAATTAGCTTTGGAGTTGGTACCAGAGAATGTTAAAATCAAAACTTTACCCAATAAAACCGTTGTGAATGCTTTTCTAGCAAGAGTCTTTTTAAACATTGGTAATTACAAAGATGCTTTGTTTTATGCGGAGCAAGCTATAGCAAATAATAATCAACTGCTTGATTTCAACGACTTGGATGTGTCACGCCGATTTCCATTCAGCCGTTTTAATTCAGAGGTTCTTTTCTACTCTCTTATAAATACTCACAGTAATTTATATCCACCCACAATTAAAGTCGATAGTCTTTTATTCAATTCTTATCATGAAAATGATCTGAGAAAGAGCCTGTATTATCAAAAGAACGTTGATGGCTCTCATAGTTTTAGGGGGAGTTTTGATGAATCCGAAATTTTTTTTACTGGTTTTACTGTGGGTGAACTTTATCTAATAGGAGCAGAGGCTAACGCAAGGTTGGGCCAAGAATTAATAGCAGCAGAATATCTGAATACACTTTTAAAAAACAGATTTTTGATGGGTACATTCACTAAGTATAACTTTAGCTCTTCTCAGGAAGCACTAGATGCAGTACTTCAAGAGAGGAGAAAAGAACTTGTTTTTAGAGGAATCCGGTGGTCGGATTTAAAGCGCTTAAATAAAGAAGGGAAATACACTACAACATTAAGGCGTTTTATCGATGGAGTAGTTTACGAGCTTCCGCCAAATGATTTTAGATATAACTTTCTTATTCCCAAGGATGTAATTGCCCAGACCGGTATTCCGCAGAACACCAGGTAGATTAGTTATTGCCGTTTCCCAAAATGGGAAACGGCAAGTTCTAGTTTTTGTAGGTGATATTTGTTGCTTCGCTCAGTTTGGGATAACCACTTGAATCAGGTGCTGTTATTGAGCATCTTACTGATTCCTCACCTGGACAATTCTGTCCCGAGTACTCGACATATCTGTTAGCTTCATGCTCAAAAGTACTCACATTCTCAGTGTAGTACCACTGCGAGTTTGTACTGTTATTGGATGTCTTTTCTACAATTTTAAAAGACATTGTTCCAATGCCCAGCACAAGCGTAAATACCCAAATGAGGTTCTTCTTTAAGAACGTTTTCATAGTCGTAAGAAATTGAAAGTTAAAAAATGTATTTATAGATGCCTTCAGGCCGGCCAGCCCTCCGCGGTTTCGCCTCCCACGGCCCCGCTTCGCTTTGATTGCATTAGGTAAACTCCGTATCCGCTGATTAGCAGAAAGAAAATATTGAAGAGAAAATGTTGTTTCCACGTGAGGCCGCTGATAACGCTTCCGCAACCGCACGGTAATTTTTCCCAGGCACCGACGAGCGCCGCACCGATATATGCGGTAAAAACTGTCATTAAAATAAGAGATAGAATCATTCCATACTTTCGGAAGGCTTCCACTAAAAGCAGTAGCACAGTTAAGGCTTCCAGGCCGGGGAGAATATATGCCAATACCTGAGCAAATCTATCGTTAAACGGTTGTAGTATTAAGCCATTCTTAAAAACCTTAAAATAGATAAATTTATCTATACTAACCGGAATCCAAAGTGCCAGTAAAATCAAGGTTAGGAATTTGGTTTTCATAGTGCAAATGTTTAACACTACAAAATTCCGGGGCCTGTTCAGCCAAAACAAGAAAATTATGAGGGGTTTAAAGCAGACTTTGTCTAAAAAACCGTCAATTTTTCCGCATCCTCTTTGACAAAGGAGCTTGGCAATTATAAAATGAGATATAATTATGGTTAAAAATGCGCTAGTTGACTTAAGTCGGAATGGCTAATGAATGTTTACCGTAGAAGTCCGAACTGTTTCATTTCGTATCTGAGAGCGCTTTCGTCATTATATCCTACTTTAAAGAATACCTGCCTCAATGGTAGATTAAAGTTTACCATTAGCTGGTGGGCTAGATAGAGTCGCCTGCAGGTGTAGTAATGGTGAGGAGTAACCATAAACTCGGCTTTAAACTGGTCTCTGAGATGGTTGGAATTCACTTCCAGGTGATTGGAGATAGATTTTAAAGAGAGCTCCGGGTTTTTAAACATCTTATCCAAGTATTCTTTAGCCTTCCAGGGCAGACTACTAAGCCTGGTTTTCGCAAGGTGATTGTACCTTTCTAAAATAAGAGAAATGTAGAATCTAAGTTGGCCATCTAGCGAGCCTCTGCCTGCTTGTAATTCACTGTACAATCTTTTAAGCCAACTGGCTACTTTGCGATCTATACGGCAGTAGGGGAGCATATCATGCCCTCCTGGGCTGGTCATATCTAAAAAACCTTTCAAAACTGGCTGGTCTTCAGAAAAGAACTCCAGCCAATCATATTCTAAGGCAAGACACAGTGCACTGTAATGTCCGGCAGGTAATGCGAGCTTAAACCTCCCTTTCTCATTTGACACAAAAGCAAAGTGACCACTCTTTGCATAAGAGACATGTAATCCCTCTTGCGTACTGAAAGTTGTGCTACCCTCTAACATAAAAAAAAGAAAGTGCTGCTTTTCAAAGACCTCATAGCTCATACCGAATAGATCATCGCATTTCAATTCGAATAGCTCTATGTGAAATGGCTTAAACTTTAGGTGTTGAGTAAGCAGTTTCCCGGATTCAAACTGCAAATAAGATTTTTTCTGGGCCATAGAGAAGGGATAGGTACACCAGTCCGGAAGTTGCTGCGAGATTGTGTTTGGCAGCGAATCAAATTGCATGATATATGGCTGTTTCATAAGTGTCCCAATAATTAGTTTTATAGTTTTAACGGTAAAGTCTACTAACCTTGAGCCCTGCAGCCAGCGCCGTAATGCCCGTAAAGCGGTTAATCAAGGCGAAATTAAAAAAAATATAAAAAAACTCGCACCTGTGCGAATTTTTTTATATTTGACTTTTAAATGTGATACTAAACCCTAAATACTATGTCTATCAAACCAGATTATACTAAATTAAGCCTAAGGGATTTTGAGAAAATGCCAGGGGATTTTCGCGAAAGAGCACACGCAACCTGCGGTTATTTGGACTTTTTGGCTGCGGAAAATATGCTCAATTATTTGATTCCTTCCATGTCTGGCTGTGGACCAGTTGTGCAGTTACCGGATCACGGACACATCCGAAAAGGAGAATACATCAGCTTTGTCAGCAACGATTACCTGGGATTGACTCAGCACCCTCTTGTAAAAAAAGCGGCAATAGAGGCTATTCAGAAGTATGGTTCGGGGAGCGGGGCGTCCCCACTTATTGGAGGGTACTATGAATATCATCACTTGGTGGAGGAAAGTGTTGCCCGTTTTTTTGGCAAACCTTCCGGTTCGGCCATCATTTATACAACCGGTTATACAGCCAACAGCGCCACACTCATGTGTCTTTTAAAAGAAAATGATGTAGCAATAGTGGACATGGCTGTTCATAGTAGCGTCTACGAAGGAATAAAGACTACGAATACAAAACTATTCCTTCATAATGACCTTAGTAGTCTTGAGAGTAGATTGATTAGCACAAAGGACAAATATGATACCCGCCTTGTAGTCGTAGACGGCGTCTATTCTCAGGATGGGGACATCGCTCCCTTAAAGGAAATTTTACAGCTATGCCGTCAGCATGGTGCTCTGCTAATGGTCGATGACGCTCATGGGGTTGGGGTCGTTGGTAAACGTGGTAGAGGAGCTTTGGAGCTTTTTGACCTTCTTGACCAGGTAGATATCATTTCAGGAACTTTTAGCAAGACGTTCGGGTATGTAGGTGGCTACGTCGTAGCTGATAAGGACATTATCAGAATGCTAAAATTCCAGTCACGTCAATACGCATTCTCCGCCGCGGCACCGCCCTCAATTCTTGCTGTTAACAAAGCGATTGAGTTGATAGATCAGGAACCTCAATGGCAAGCAAAACTGTGGGAAAACGTAAACTACTTTAAGAGTGGACTCGAGAGTCTTGGACTTCGTACAGGCAGTACCCAGAGTGCAATTATCCCTGTAAAAATTGGCCAGAGCGCAATCGCTCTTCAATTAGGGAAGCTGCTGCTTGATAATCTCATCTATGCCAACCCCATCACATATCCCGCCGTCTCGCTTAAAAATTCCCGTATCCGTATGAGTGTTTCGGCAATCCATACCAGACAACTGCTTGATTATACATTAAATATCTTTGAACATGCTATCAAAAAACTGAAATTGCTGGTAAACTGACCTCTATAAAATGAAGGAGCGGAAAACAACAAAAGTCTGAAGAAAATGGATGAATTAATAGATGCAATAGGAACTGTATTAACCGAAAAGGGACATGCAAATATTTCGGCAGGCAGTATTTCTGGCCAGATGGGAGTCAACCGTCGTATAATCGATTTTCATTTCGGTTCATTAGTGGCAATCAAAGATCCCCCACTTCGTATGAGTCTTTCTGCAATCCATACCAGGCAAGGCCTTGATTATGCATTAAATATCTTTGAATATGTAATCAAAAAGCTGAAATTGCAGGTAAACTTACCTGTACAAAATGAAAGAGCGGAAAACGACCAAAGGTCTAAAGAAAATGAATGAATTAATAGACGCGGTGGGAGCGGTGCTAACCGAAAAGGGGCATGCAAATATCTCGGCAGGCAGTGTTGCCCGGCAGGCAGCAGTGACCCGTCGTACAATTGATTTTCATTTCGGTTCATTTGATAATCTGGTAGAGGAGTATATAAAAAAGAGAGATTTCTGGTCCCCTGAAACCAACGTACAGATTCAGGACATTTTTGCTAATCCGCGTAATCGCGGAAAAGAGGACATATTATTGCTTCTGCAAAACCAGTTTAATTCCGTATTGGGAAGCAGGGAACTGCAAAATATCCTATTGTGGGAACTGAGTGAGAACACCAAAATACTTGGTCGGATATCCCGTGAAAGAGAAGTGCTCGGCGACAAGTTATTTGAATTCGTAGAAGATGATTTTCAAAAGTCAGAAATAGACCTGAGGGCTGTCATGGCACTGCTTATAAGCGGAGTTTACTATCTGGTTTTGCACGCGGTTAACAATGGTTCAACATTTTGCGGTATCGATATAAATCAACCCTCCGGGAAAGAGAGGATTGGGACAGCTTTACATCAGATCATGGACTTGTGTTATGAAAAGTTAAGCTAGAAGTGTAGAGAGTATTTGATTCCGGAAGGAGGCCTGGTTTTGATAATATATAATGAGAATAGAGCCTTTTTTCTTGTTTTATACACCGGAATATGAATGCCTATGGAAAGACATATATCTTTGAATGGTTTGACATTATAATTTCGCAAATTCTAAATCAAGCAAATCAGAATTTGCCATCAGTCAGCCAGGATGAACTTGATGTGCTGTCCTTAAGAGCACATCAGGAGTGTCTGCGACTGCAATCTGTGATAAGTAGCATAGTTTTCGCTACCACGAAAGAAAAGAAAAAAACAGTATTAATTAGCCAGTATCTTTCGACTTTGTCGCTCCTGCATAAACAGGTAGTAAAGTATAGAGAAAAAGAGGAGTTTGATACACATGGCCCTACATCAATAAGTAATGTCATACAATCTTGCCTTGAGGCCCTGATCTCATTTCTTGAAACGCGCTTTTTGTCTTATATCAATCCAGACGAACAAATTTCCTCAACCTATTTTTCATACACCATTGCTGACTTTAAAACCCGCCTTGAAAAGATTAATCGAAAATTTGCACATCAGCTACCCGGCTCTCCGGCACTGCAGCTCGTCATGAGCAGATTAAACCTTCTTCTTCAGCCCTCATTATTTCAGCATAAAATAACCTATAGGATGATTACTTATAGCGAGTCTCTTACTAAGGGACTGCAGGAATTGAGGAGGGAGGCTGATACTACAGAAGGGTTTACAGAACTTGATAAATTGTTATTTTACCTCAACTTTAATAGCAAAAGCTATATTAAATTACTTGTCACAAACATCCGGGAGAAGATCGGTCAAAGTAGTGATCCCGCCCAGCAAATATTGCAACTACATCTCTATCACAAATCCCTTCGTCAAACTCGTCCCAAGCCTCAGACGATATTTAATCCACAGTATTATGATCTGCATACCGTCATGAACAATTGGTTTTTTGCAGAAATTTTGTACCTGAAGGAAACTTTACGATTATCCGTGAAGGTTTTTGATCAACCTGACAAAAAAAGTGAGCCGTTTCAAGCGAAGCATAAGATCGTATGTAATATGTCCACTGATCAGATAGGTCTGATTCTGCGTGCCGCTGATGAATCCAAGGTAATTTCTGCCCGCTCGATGAATGCCGTTTTTAAGACAATCGTCCCTCATCTTTCAACGCCAAATAAGGTGGACTTGTCCTATGATTCTCTAAGGACAAAAACATATAACGTAGAAGAACGTGACAGGGAAGTAGCGATTCAGTTACTTCAGCAAATGATCCGAAGGATTGAGGACTTTTGAAAATACAGACCGGTTATGTGAGATATATTAAAATATCTGGTAGTATAAAAAAGCCGACCTTCAGGTACCCCCACGGCCGGCTTCCATTCTTATTTTCCGGGTTTAAATATTCGTAGTTTCTCACTTAGCTCCATCAACCCCGCCTTTTGAAGGCAATCATCCGAAATCGACTTCAGCTCTCGCAAATTCTCATCCGGGATAACTGTAAAAATAGACCCGTCATTCTCGGGTCTCTTCATAAGACCCAGTTCAATAACGCGAGTTAGCAGTAAGACATTCTTACGGGAAATCTTTAAATCAATTTTCACCGTTTCACTCATACCCGGGATACTTAAAATTGTATCATACAATTTGGTAACATCTTCATTAGTCATCATAATTTACTTTTTTAATTCAACATCCACTACCGATGCAAATCTAGTAATTTTCGCAAAGGAGATCCTAAGCAAAATTTAGTGAGGATAGACGCGAAAAGACTTAAAATTATAAGTATCACAAACCTTAATTCCGGCACCAATTTCGGCCGTCAGGCTTCGGAGCGTACAAAAAAACCCGGCATAAACACATGGCACTCGCCCCTGGCTCCCATTTATACGGTCGTTTTTTGTACTTGCTCGCCGACAGCCGAAGCTAGCACCATAATTAAACTTTTACAATTATGGAAAATGTAAAAATAAGCCAGGTTGCTGAAATCGAATTAGTATATCGTACGAACGTAACCCTCTCCTCAAGACCAGAGGTCACATGCGTAGAGGAGGCCTATGATCTTCTGCTGTCTACCTGGGATCCAGGAAAGCTCGGGTTTATCGAGCAGTTTAAGGTACTTTTACTGAATCAAGCAGGTAGAGTGCTAGGTATTTTTGAGCTATCAAGTGGCGGTGTCGCCGGAACCATTATAGACGTAAAACTGATTTTTGTTGCAGCCTTAAAAGCTAATGCTTCAGGAATCATCATCTCTCACAACCATCCCTCAGGAAGTCTAATTCCAAGCAATGCTGATATAATAAACACACGGCAGATCGTCGCCGCTGGGAAATTACTCGATCTGCCCGTTTTCGATCACCTGATCCTTACTACCGAGGGCTATATATCAATGGCAGAACGGGGGTATATGTAGTGCCTTGGGGCCATTCTACTGTGCTATTCAGCCCATCCGGTCTTCCTTTTAGGTATAAAGGAAATTAAGGCAGCCGATTTCTTTCAGTCTACAACCTCCCATTCCCGTTTACTGTATTGGAGAAGAATGCTACTTCTTTTGTCTGTATGACGCTCCACAAGAATGGTGTGGGCTCTGCCAAGGTCGTGATATAATCCACTCTTGCAGTCTTGTCATCAATTGAAATCTGGGTTACTTCCTTAATCACAATTTCTCCCAACTTGACCCTTTGTATATTACTTTCCTTCAGCTCCTCAGGGGTTTGCAGAAGATATGGGTCTGCTTTCTCAGTGAAAGCAATCAGGGGTGAACCAACTTCCACCATTTTGAGGGTCTTTCGTATGCTAACTAAGCCCTCTTCCTCAAAGCTCAAATTGAGTAACCGCCCGGCATACTCAGGATCCGAACAGAAAATATCATAATCCAGTATCTGATGGTAGCCATTAAAGCTCTCAATAATCTTGGTGGCTTGGTCTTCGGTGATGCGCGCTATATTATTGCACCCGGTTATGATCAATAAAGAGAGGAAAAACGAAAATATTGTTTTCATAGCTGCTGGTATAGATGGTCGTAACTTTAATTCATAGCCTACGTAAATATACATTTTTTTGATTACGCTTCCAATACGATCCCAGGCAAAATATAGTGAGGAGAGTTAAATACCACTCTGCCACCCTATGTTTGTATTGTTAAACGAAACAGTGAAGTAAAGGATGTGTGGTATGGATTTCGAAAAACAAAGATTCACCATTCAACAGATCAAGGCAATGGATATGGTAGATTACCTATCCACACTAGGCTTTGCACCGAGCCAAACCCGGGGTAGTGATTACTGGTACCTTTCCCCACTGCGGCAGGAAAATACCCCCTCCTTTAAAATCAATCGCGCCCTTAACCGATGGTATGATCATGGTATGGGAAGAGGCGGAAACCTGGTTGACTTTGGCGTGTTGTTTTATAACTGCACTGTAGCCGAATTTATAAAGAGCTTAAACAGTAATTTTCCTCTTCATCAGCCACCACTTGCCCCCCATTCGCAAACGGTGCCCTCCGCTCCGCAGAGGCGGATCAAAATAGCGAATGAATTTTCGTTGAGTTCCCGTAACCTGATCCGCTATTTGGAGCATCGCCGTATAGCTATCGAGGTAGCACAAAAATACTGCCTCGAAGTACGTTACCAGCTAGGGACAAAAACATACTACGGTATTGGATTCCGCAACGATTTGGGAGGCTTTGAAATCCGTAACCCATACTACAAGTTGAGCAGTAGTCCTAAGGGTATCACAACCTTTCGAAATGGGGCCAAAGAAGTGATCGTTTTTGAGGGTTTTATAGACTTTCTTTCTTTCAAGACGATGCACCAAAATTTACTGGACAATCAGTATGACTTTTTGATACTTAACTCGGTTTCCTTTTTTGAGTCAGCACGTGCTTTCCTGGAGGAGCACCACCGCATTATACTCTTTCTGGACAGGGACAAGACCGGACAAAATTGCAGTCAGTACGCCTGTTCCCTTAGTGAAAAATATGAGGATCACAGCAGCCTGTACCGGCTGCATAAAGATTTCAATGACTGGATTATGAATTTTGGCAGACACGCCACAGGTCCCTAAAAAATGCAGCAGACCTAATAGTTAAAAGCTGGAAAGGGTGAACTACATCTTTAACCTTTTTAATGTCTGAAAAACATGGAAAAGGCTGTCAGATTGCATCTTTTCAGCAATCGGCCAGATGAACGGTTGTTTAACAACCGGCACCTGGCGGCCTTTAATCGGAACTCGTGGGCCAGGGCGTCTTTTATGAATTTTTGAGTTTGATAACGTGAAAAAGAACTGTGATGAAGGAAGAAAAATCAAACCGAACACGCATCATCGGGCTGCGGTTAACACCCGATGAGTATGACAGCATTGAGCAGAAATGGAAGTCTTCCACCTGTCGTAAGCTAAGCGATTACATCCGCCGGAGCCTTTTTGAAAAGCCGGTTGTGACTACTTACCGCAATAGGTCACAGGATGACACAATGGCAGAGCTGACCCGCCTCCGAAACGAGCTCAACGCTCTTGGAAACAACTTCAACCAAGCGGTGAGGAGACTGCATACACTTCAGCAGATCCCCGAGTTCAAAGCCTGGGTGGTCACCTATGAGCTGGAAAGAAGGACGCTTCAGAACAAGCTGGATGAGGTCAGAAACAACATCAAAAAAATGGTAGAAATATGGTTACAGTGATAAAAGCCGCCCGCTCCATGCACCGTATTTTCAACTACAATGAGAACAAGGTAAAAGAAGGTGTAGCCGAGTGCATAGGGGCTGAAAATTACCCGTTGGATGCCGATGAAATGAGCCTTAAAATAAAGCTCGATTTCCTACTGAAAAGAACGGCGTTAAACGAAAATGTGAAGCGGAACAGTGTTCATATTTCGCTCAATTTTGATCCTTCGGAAACCCATCTTACCCGGGAAAAACTGAATGCTATCGCCGGGGTTTACATGCAGAAATTGGGCTTTGGTGAGCAGCCCTACCTGGTCTACCAGCACCTCGATGCTGGGCATCCTCACATCCATATCGTGACAACCAATATCCAGGCTGACGGAAGCCGGATTGACCTGCATCACCTGGGTATCCGCAAGTCGGAACCGGCCCGGAAAGAAATCGAAAAAATATTCGGTTTAGTAGTGGCCGATGACCGGGCCAGACAGGAAGCATTCCGTTTAAAACCGATCGATATCCGTAAGGTTCAGTACGGCCGAACGGCTACCAAGAGAGCCATCACCAATGTCCTGGATACAGTGCTGGAAAAGTACCGCTACACCAGCTTACCGGAATTGAATGCAGTGCTGGGTTTGTATAACGTCAAGGCGGATCGGGGAAGTGAAAATTCAAGAATCTATCAGGGTGGCGGGCTGGTGTACCGTATCCTGGACGAGGAGGGTAAACCGGTGGGTGTCCCCATTAAAGCCAGTGACTTTTACAGTAAACCTACCTTAAAATACCTGGAAACAAAATATGCTGGAAATGAGGTAAGCCGTCATACCCACAAAGCCAGGATCAGAAATGCGGTGGATATGGCCCTGATGGGTAGGCAAGTCCCATCGGTTCAGGAACTGGTCGCTGCTTTGGAAAAGCAGGGGATCTCTGCCGTGCTAAGGCAAAATGAGGCCGGACTGACCTACGGGATCACCTATGTAGATCATAAAACCCAAAGTGTATTTAATGGGAGTGCTTTAGGCAAGTCGTACAGTGCCAAAGGCTTGCAGGAAAGGTGTCTGCCTGAAAGAGTTTTGGGGCAGGATTTGAGGTCGGATCACCCTGCCCATAGACTGCTCACTGAATCCGGCCCGCAGCATGAAAGCAAGACTATGGATACAGGCCGCCAGCCCCTGTCATTTTCGGTAGCTGCCAGCGACCCGCTTGATGCTATCCTACAACCTGAACCGGTTTCGGATTATGTACCAAGCCATTTAAAACGAAGGATAAAAAAGAAGAAGAAAAGGAATTTAGGTAACAACGTATAAACAACACGATCATGGCTGTACAGACAGGAGAAAACGAACAGGCTCTAAGAAAGATACTGGACATGACCCGGCTCATCAGTATCGCTATTCTCATGCTACATTTCTATTACTATTGTTACGGAGCTTTCAGCCAGTGGGGACTGGTTAGCGAGTTCAGCGACCGGATTCTAGGCAATATCCACAGTACCGGAATTTTCGATCGGCTTCACCGCTCCAAGCTCATTTCTCTGGGCCTGCTGGTTATCTCTCTTTTAGGGGCTAAGGGGAGGAAAAATGAAAAATTGAATTACCGGGTAGCGTTTGCCTATATCTTAACTGGTTCACTGATCTATTTTTTCAGCTACCTGACTCTACTACTATCATTCCGGCTCGTTATAACTGCCGGTATTTACATGGGAGTAACTGCTAGCGGCTTCCTCCTCTTTCTGTCGGGGGGTACGCTTCTTTCCCGGATCGTCACAAACAAACTAAACAATAAAGACATTTTCAACAAAGAGAACGAGACCTTTCCCCAGGAGGAGCGGCTATTGGAAAACGAGTATTCCATTAACCTACCGGCACGATACCGACTTAAAAATAAAGTCAGAAATAGCTGGATCAATATCATCAATCCTTTCCGTGGCTTAATCGTTTTGGGTACACCTGGATCAGGTAAATCCTATTTCGTAATCCGTCACATCATCACCCAACACATCCGTAAAGGGTTTACGATGTTCGTTTATGATTTCAAGTTCGCAGACTTATCCATAATCGCTTATAATACCTGGTTAAAGAACAGACACCGATACCCTGTACCGCCCAAATTTTATGTCATAAATTTTGATGATCTCACCCGGAGCCATCGCTGCAACCCTTTGCAACCCTCCGATATGACAGACATAACCGATGCTACAGAATCGGCACGAACCATTCTCCTTGGCCTCAATCGTGAGTGGCAGAAACGTCAGGGGGACTTCTTCGTCGAGTCACCAATTAACTTTGTAACAGCCATTATTTGGTATTTAAGGAAATACAAAGATGGAGAGTTTTGTACGCTGCCCCATGTGATTGAACTGATGCAGGTAGACTATGACAGTCTGTTCTCCCTACTTCGGACGGAAAAGGAAATCGAAGTACTTATCAATCCTTTTATTAACGCCTATCTGGCGGATGTGATGGAGCAACTGGAAGGTCAGATAGCATCAGCAAAAGTGGCAATGGCAAGGCTTTCTTCTCCCCAGCTTTATTATGTGCTATCCGGCAATGACTTTAGCCTGGACATCAACAACCCGGACGATCCGAAGATTGTCTGCATGGGAAACAATCCTCAGAAAATTCAAATCTATGGAGCCGTGTTATCGCTTTATGTTAACCGCCTGATCAAATTGGTCAATAAGAAAGGGAAGCAGAAGAGCAGTCTGGTATTTGATGAATTCGCCACTATCTTCCTAAATAACATTGATTCTTTGATCGCAACGGCCCGTAGTAACCTGGTAGCTACATGCCTGGGTATTCAGGATTTAAGTCAGCTCCGAAAAGATTACGGCCGCGAACTGGCTGATGTGATAATTAACATTATCGGCAATATGATTTCCGGCCAGGCAATAGGTGAGCTGGCAAAAATGATCTCTGAACGAATCGGGAAAATCATGCAGGACAGAGAGAGTTATTCCATCAATAGTGGTGATACCTCTATAAGTCGCTCCAAGCAATTGGAAGCAGCTATCCCGCCTTCCAGAATATCCAACCTCAGTTCGGGAGAGGTAGTCGGTCTCGTAGCTGATGATCCCAACAATAAGATAGAGCTGAAGGCTTTCCACTGCGAAATTATTAATGATCATCAGGGCCTTAAAAGAGAGCAAGACAGCTATCAGGAGATTCCGGTGATTCGTAAACTGGACGACAGCATGATACAACAAAATTATCTGCAGGTCAAAAGTGATATTCAGGATATTATTCAATCTGAAATGGAACACCTGTTAAATGATCCCAGCTTGAAGCACCTGGTCATTAAAAAACACTAATTACCTGCCCTAATAAGGTATGTTTTCCTTTTGAAGCCCTATAAAAATATACTGGACTTGAAGTCGCAAACCATTATGCAGGCCTGCAACATGCTGCGTTCTTAACTTTGCTACTTCATTGTAGAGCATAGCCACATCCTACATACTGTATCACTAAAAACGCTACTACCATTTCCGATTGAAGAGCATTACTACACTTCTCCTACTTAACTTTTCCTTGCTCAATACCTGGTTTGTCTGCCTTTAAAAAATAGGAGATTGCTAACCCGGCATTTTATGAATTTTGGTAGTATCGTCTCTACTCATTCAGTACTATTTCCAATTACCTGCGGCATTACTTCCACATTTTTTTCTCAAAGAGTTCGGCTGGCTACTGTTTAGGTTCCAAGAGCTAAGGTATGTCAGTGTTCGTAATGGGCAAAAGGTCAAACGTGTTTATAAAAAAATCTTCACCAGGGGTTGTATTTTTTAACAAAACCTTTTGTCGCATAAACGCTCCCATAACCTGCTCTCGAAACTAAAACATAGCATAAGCCGGCTCTCTAAGAGCAAAAAAAATGTCAGGTATGAAGAGCAGTAGCATCGGAAATGGGAATGAATTTAGAAAGCTGCTCCTCTCACTACCAAATAAATCAAAAATAGTTAATCAATTCAATCACCATCAAATTCTAAAGAAATGACTAACCTAAATGATATATCGCAGGCACGTGTATATGTGGGAACATACCGCAAATATAATGAAGGTTCAATATTCGGAAAGTGGCTCACCTTGTCTGACTACACAGATAAAGAAGAATTTTATGCAGCCTGTCATGAACTCCATAGTGATGAACAGGATCCTGAATTTATGTTTCAGGATTACGAAGATATCCCGCAGGCCCTCATAAGCGAATCTTTTATTAGCGATAAGATATTTGAAATTATCGAGGCTTGGGAAAATATGGAGGAAAGCCAAAAAGAGCCATTCCAAATATGGTGTAATAACCGAAATCGCAGCTTATCAGATGAAGATATAGACGACCTAATCAGAGCCTTTGAAAGAGACTATATCGGGCCCTATGACAGTGAAGAAGATTTTGCAAGAGAACTTATTGAAGATCGTACAGATCTGCCAGATTTTGCAAAGCAATACTTTGACTATGAGGCTTATGCTAATGATCTCTTTTGCGACGGCTATTGGTATCAGGACGGCCATGTCTTTGATAACACCTAAGTGCTCCTAACTACAGGCGACCGCTTGCAAAAGTGATCGCCTGTAATAAACACCTTAAGGCTGTATTAAAGCAACGAATATATGATCGGTTTATGTCACTTTGTAAATAAGAACCTGTTGTCTGTCGAAGTATAAAAGCTTTCCGATAAAACAAATCACCTACCGACCATCAGGCCCTAAAACGAGAGTAATACACCTATTCGGAAATCCTTTGGAATCGGAAAAGGTGAAAGACATAGAGGCCTTTTAAAGATCAACCTCGATGTAAATAATATAATACATTGAGAAATGAAGAAGATGACATGCGGCTCTCAGGCCCTTTCATGTCATATGCAAGAAGAATTAATTTATCAAATGAAGCACACTTGAGGATAGCTACATATTATCCCATATAGGTTATTGGAAAACAATAAAATGTCAACCATATGAACTTATTTACTTAATTAGGCAATAAGCCCCGAATTTTTATATATTTTAGCGGAAAATTTACTTATTTTCATTTCTAACTTAAACAATTTTATTTATGAGAAACAACATTGATGTTATTCGGGCATGGAAGGATCCCAAATACAGAGCCACATTATCTGAAGAAGAGCTAAGACAATTACCTCAATCTCCGATCGAGGACGCATTAAGTGAAGTGGAGTCAATGTCCATTTTGGGAGGAGATAAAAACCCCTCACAGGGATTTTTGTGTACTGTTAGTTCTGAATCACCTGGTGGTGGATGCTGCAATCCGTTCTATACTTGGAAACGTCCTAGTTAATTTTTTTAAGCACCTATAAATTATAGGTGCTTACCTCCTTTTATTACTATAAAAATATATGCAATTTTTGTCCAGAACAATTGAATTATCCGACTGGATAACTTACTATAAAGATTCCATACAGGAAAAATCAACAAGTACTTTAATAGAGAATCAACCGTGGCTAAAAAACTATTTAAAATGCTTGAACTTTCAGATGCCGCTACGCGATTTGGAAAGCAAGATAGAAAAGGAAGAATTCTCACCGTTCGTAGCGAATCAAAAATGGGTAAGACAATACCAAAAAGCAGAAAGACTTTATAAGCCGTCCCAGCAATATCTGTCAGACTTATATAAAGAAAGATCTGTATTATCTATGTTTATAGACCTGGTTGAACCATTTACAAACCACTCAATAAAGAAATTTAACCAAAAAATACAGACGCACTTTGGTCCCGATCCTCAATATCCTTTCGATACTAAGTATATCTTTGACCAACTAAACAACAAGTTAGCAGCTACTTTATTTGATATCGTTCATAAGACACTTGTACTTGAGATCAATGTTGCTCGTCTAAATAATTCGCTGCAGGGAGATACTGCGGAAGAGAGATTCCATGACTTTATAAGCCAAATAAGAAGTAAATCTAAAAGAGATCAAATATTCGCCGAATACCCCGTAATAGTAAGGAAAGTTATAGAATTTGGAAACTTATGGGTCAATGACAGCTTTCTCTTCCTGAAACGATTGCTTCAGGACTGGGAACAGATCAAGATTACATTCGGGATCAAGGATATGAACCATATTGCAAAGATCTGGTTCAACTCCGGAGATCGTCACAATGGCGGCCAGGCAGTTTCAATAATTGCCTTTGGCAAGGAGACAAGCCAGCAAAGAGTGGTTTATAAACCCCGAAATTTAGATACAGACATTGCATTTCAGGAATTTTTAAACTGGTATAACAAAAACTCAAATACAACCACAAAATTAAAAACACTCAATATTCTTAATAGAAAGAATTATGGATGGATGGAATATGTCGAGTACGCCCCTTGTTCCAATAAAGAGGAATTAGCAAATTATTATAGACGAACAGGACAAATACTGGCTCTTTTATACTCAATTAATGCAACCGATTTTCATTTTGAAAATCTGATTGCCGCAGGAGAGCATCCGGTATTAATAGACTTGGAAAGTCTTTTTCACCCGCCCCAACAATCGACCCAGCCATCTGCTTCCCAATCAGTGCAGAATATTATAAATGATTCAGTACTTAGAATACAGATTCTGCCATTTAAGATGTATTTTGGCTCTGAAGTTGTTGATTTAAGCGCCCTTTCCAATCCGGAGTTACAAAATGCTCCTACCATGCTCTGGCATGCTGAAGGGACCGATGAAATTCGAATCATACGCGGTAGAGTAAACATGGGTACAAATAATAATGTACCAACCCTTACTGGCGGTGATTTCAATAAATTGGAATACCAGGACTATATCATCTCTGCATTTAAGACCACGTATCAGTTCTTACAGGAAAACTTATTAAATAAGGATAATATATTAAAAGTCTTTAACGGCTGCTATGTCCGAATTTTATTCAGACCGACAGAGACCTATGCCCAATTGTTAAGAGCAAGTTTACATCCTGATCACTTGCGAAGTCAAATGGATGCAGACATACTTTTTAGCAGGTTATGGGATAAGTCAGAGGAAGAAGGAGCTTCTCATGCTATATCTTCTGCTGAAAAGATTGCACTGCTGCGATTGGATATCCCCATTTTTCAGACTAAGCCCAATTCCCGGCACCTTTGGAGTGAAGGCAGAATCGTGGTAAAAAACCATTTCAAAAGAACCGGTATGTCTGAAGTAAAGAGTAAGATCGCCAGGATGTCCCAGAAGGATTGCAATTTGCAGATGTGGCTAATCAGGGCGTCCCTTGCCAGTACCCGTAACCTTCATGAGATCGAAGAAACTAGCAGATTATTGAAAGGCCTTACGATTAATATTCCCCAAAACACCTCAAGTATTGAAGCCGCAGTTAACTCTATCGCGCAAAAGCTTAGAGATAGTGCAACCATTTGTAATAGCTGCGCTCAGTGGCCAGGCGTAATATTATCCCAAGGAGTGTATGATGTAAAACCGTTGATGCTTGATTTATATAGCGGGATTCCAGGTGTGACTATTTTCCTAAGTGCACTTCACAGATTTACCAAGAAAAAAGAATATCTTGATTTATACACCTTTGCTATGAACACACTCCTTTCTCAAATAGAAAGGTATCTCAATATAAATTTTACGCAGAGAATGGGTGCCTTTGACGGTTGGGCAGGCATACTCTATTCTCTACTACTTTCATCTCAAATTAGTGGCAAAAAAGACGAGAGGCTGTCAAGCAGTTCTACAAGAATCGTTCATCTTATTTTAAATAACCTAGATAAGATTGTCGAAAATGATATAATCTCGGGGAAAGCAGGGGTACTACTGGTTCTCTGTAGATTTTATTCCCAGTGCCCCTCACAGGAAATAGAAGTCGGAATCAGAAAGTTAATTCAGCTCTTAAAAGACAGCGCACTTACGAGCGAAAACGGAGGAATAAACTGGGCCGACACTCATTCTCAACTTATGGATCACGGATTTGGTCATGGAATCAGTGGAGTTATTTATTCCCTTTTGGAAGCCCGTAAGATATGCGCAAGAAAGATTTGTAATAGCTTAATTAGCGATGCCTTAATTAGCACCAGGGATTTTCCGACTAAAACTGATCATCAAGCAAGCTCCGTTTATAGTGGATGGTGCAAACCCGATAGTGGCCTTGGAATAGGAAGACTTGTATTATCTTATGAAGGTTTTGTAGATCTCAAAGATAATCTGTTAAATTTGGCAATTGAAAATTCAGCCATTGCCGGTTCAACAGCCAATTTATCTTTGTGCCATGGAGAATCCGGACAACTAGATTTCCTGCTATTAGCCGCGGAGAAAGTCGAAAGTGTGCGAAAGGAGGTTTTTCATAAAGCATTGGAAATTGCTCAGGATGTAAGCGAAGAAGAGTGTGATTATGGTGTGGGTAGTGAGTTGTTTAACCCAGGTCTTATGGTTGGAGCTTCAGGAGTTGGTTATCAGCTCTTAAGAGCCCTCGATCCTCAAACATTTCCGTCTATTTTACTTCTTAAAACGAGATAAATTGTAATGAAAAGGATTATTATACAAATATTGGAGAGTTTCAGAGCAGCGACAACCGCTATCTCCTCTAATTTATTTCGTGCACTTCTGTCATTGCTAAGCATTAGTATTGGGGTATTTTCAATCATTTGTGCATTGACAATTGTGGACTCTCTGAAACATAGTATTACAACAAGACTAAGTACTTCCTTCGGTTCAAGAACCCTATATGTAACCAGAATGCCGTGGGTATTTGATAGTGAGACACCGTGGTGGGAGTTTATCCGGCGACCCAACATTAAATACCGTGAATACACCAGGCTTGAAAACAGTTTGAACGAAGCTGAAGCAATCTCTATTATAGCAGGGAGGGATAACGTTAATGCAAAGAAAGGTAACAATAGTTCAAAATCAAGATTAACAGGCATCTCCTATCAATATAACCAGATAACAGAGCTCGACATAGCTGAAGGCAGATATTTTACTGAATTTGAATGTCACAATGGCACCAATGTCGCTATAATTGGGAGTAAGATTTATGATGATTTATTCCCCCAGGGACTCTCCGAAAACAATAACAGAATAAAAGTAAGAGGATTGTACTATACGGTTATTGGGGTCATAAAGAAAAAAGGTAAAGACCTTCTGGATTTCGGATATGAGCCGGACACTGAAATCTATTTGCCCTACAAATCTTTTATTAAAATATTTCCAAGCTCATTTATGAGTCCAAACATAATGGCAAAAGCAAAGGAGAGTGATGAAGGTGAATTGCTACTGGAATCAGAAATAGAGGGCTTGATGCGAACAATTAGAGGATTTAAACCATCTCAACAAAATAATTTTTCCATCAATAGACCCGACGCACTCAATAATGCGCTTGAGCCTGTCTTTACGGCACTAACAATGACGGGCTGGATCATAAGCATATTTTCGATTTTAATCGGGGCAATAGGAATTGTCAATATAATGTTTGTTTCCGTCTTGGAGCGAACTCAGATTATTGGAATACAGAAGTCGCTTGGTGCCAAAAATTATTTTATTTTATTTCAGTTTCTGTTTGAGTCGATTATTTTAAGTCTTCTTGGGGGAGGCCTGGGGCTTTTGTTAGTCCTATTGGTTGTGCTTTTTCCACAGGAAGCTATGGCACTGGTACTAACCAACCGAAATATTCTGATTGGACTAACATTATCTTTGGTAGTTGGTGTTGTGGCGGGTATTGTGCCAGCTATAAGGGCGTCGCAAATGAACCCTATTGCAGCAATGAGGAAGAACTAAAGTAGAGACCTTAAGTAAACCAAAGACAAACAGGGTGAAAAGAGGAACCGTCTATTTTCTAAGCACTCGGGTGCAGAACCTGAAAATTTTCGAGGTTAAAGCATGCCTAAGGGTAATAGACAATTTCTCGGGTAATTTATAATTTGTTCCGCAGACGTAAACGTTGATTTCCAAACTGAAATCTCTCACTACTAAGCACAGGACCTATTCGGAGGAGTAAGAAAAGACTAAATAAACGATTTGTATAAAACTTATGATGGAGATTTACGATAAACTAATCTTAAGAACGCCACTTTTTAGTATAAATAACGAAATATCTCAAAAACTTTTCCTTGAAGCATTGTATATAGCTTCTCCCGGACTATACAATGAATATATTCGATTAAGGCTAAACGATAACATACCTTTTGACCAGTTGGATAAACCAAGTCAGAAAGTTATGATTTCGTATTTTAAATATTTGCAAAGAGCAAAATCCAGACCTACCCCTTATGGTTTATTTGCTGCCATCTCTGGATGCCACTTCTCCCAGGAGCCTACCCAATTAATAACTTTGCCTGGGACTACTGGCCTGCAGAGGGCTACACGCATTGATATGAACGTGCTCTGTTCTTTGGCTCAGGAGCTGGTTAAGAGTAGAGATATTCTGGAGATACTAACATTCTACCCTAACCAAACTATTTATCACGTAGGAGATAGGTTGCGGTATATTGAATATTTCTATAACAAATACGCCAAAAGAACCCATAAAATTAGCGAAGTAGATTCAGACGAATATTTACTGCAAATTCTTGAGCTAGCCGGACAGGGAATAAGCTTTCAAACAGCAGTAGCCGCACTAACCAACGACGGAATAGATCTTGAAGATGCAGAAAGTTTTATTACGAATTTAATTGAAAATCAGTTGCTGATTAGTTCTCTTGAGCCCAGTTTAGTAGGTCCATTTTTCTTTGACCAGATCTTTTCCCAAATAGTGGAAGGTCGCCAGAAAAGTTTCCTGGGTGAGTTTTTAAGTAACATACGAAAAGAATTGGAATTGATCGATACGAAGTATGACGACAATTTCAATAGTTATACCTCAATTTATGAGACGCTCTCAGAAACGTTTAATTTCCAGATTCATCAAAGTGCTCTTCTACAGGTGGACCTTTCAAGAAAACTTGAATATGGAAACATCAATAATAAAGTTAAACACTCACTTCTACAAGCAATTAATTTTCTAAATCGTATAACCCCTTCTTTTGAAAATCGAAATCTTATCAACTTCAAAGAAAATTTCCAACAGAGGTTCGAAGATTTGGAGGTACGATTACTTTTTGCTTTGGATCCGGAACTGGGTATAGGGTATCCAATCCCCAAAACAAATGGTCAAAACCCGCTGATAGATGATATCAAGTGGGAGTTCCCTACAGATGAATTTTCTCTAAAGTGGGACAGTGTTGAATCTGCACTATTAAAGATGCTGATTAAAAATGAAAGTGAGAGAAAGAAAATTATACACTTAAGTGAAAGTGATTTTCCGGAAATTGACCACGCAGTAGGCAAAATGCCAAATACGATGTCAGTAGTTTTTGAGCTACCGTCCAACGATGATCAGGCGTATTTGAAATATGTAAGCGGAAAGAGCGCGGCTGCACTGCTAGGAAGATTTTCGCATTGTAATGAAGATGTTGAAAGCATTTTGAAATATATAAACACCTTTGAGGATGAGTACTCGAATGATTTTATTTTAGCTGAGATTAATCATTTACCGGAAGCCAGGACTGGAAATATCCTGGCAAGGAAAAAGTTCAGAAAAGCTGAAATACCTTATCTGGCAGGTTCCGGATCAAAATCAGTTGATAAAATTTCCATTAATGACCTTTACGTATTTATCCAAAATGAAAAGGTTTTTCTAAAAAGTAAGACGCTCGGAAAGTTAGTAATACCAAAATTGGGGAATGCTCATAATTATTCGGCTGACCCCTCGCCCATCTATCAGTTTCTTGCAGACCTGGAGACTCAATTCTATTCCAAAACGCAGATGTCATTTTCTTGGGGTTCGCTCCAGAATTCATTTTCATTCTTTCCCAGAGTGGTATATAAAAATGTAATTTTATACGCTGCTACCTGGCGTATCTCCAAAGAAGAAATTAGGGATTTATTTAAGTCGAAAACGCAACTTGGTGCAACAGAAGCTCTCATGCAGTTTATAACCCGACTTGAACTACCGGAAAAATTCTACCTTTTGGATTATGAAAATTCAGATAATTTGTTGCTGATAAACTCTAAAGAGGAGATATCTGTACATGTTTTTTACAACGAGATAGAAAAGAAGCAGAACTTTCTACTCAAAGAAGATCTCTACACCGGCAGCCATCCGTCAGTAACAGATGGTAAACATAACCGATACTATAATGAATTTATAGCTACATTATTAAATAGAGAATATAACTTTCCATCTGTAAAAATTGATAATTACGAGTTCAATGTTCCTAAAAAATTTCACTTAGGTGATGAGTGGTTGTACTTTAAAATTTATGGTGGTGAAAAAACGTTAGAATATATTCTGTTATCTTCTCTGTACGATATTGTACAAGGATTAATACGAGAAGCATATGCAACTCAATGGTTCTTTATCAGATATTCTGATCCAAAAGACCATATAAGATTAAGAATTAAAATATCTCACAAAGACCATATAAGTGCAGTTATTGAATTGATTAGAGATGGATTAGATCAATATTTAAAGGCTAATCTTCTTGAAAAAATAGACATTTCCACATATGACAGAGAAATAATTAGATATGGAGAAGATTTTATAGACAAAGCAGAATCTCTATTTGAGACCGACAGTAACTTTACCTGTAAAGCTCTAAATTACTTGGTGGAAAATAATCAAGAGGACTCAAGATGGCAGATAGCTCCGATATCAATTAATGCAATTTTTCAGGATTTTAACGTCGATCTCTCCCAACGATTAAGATTGATGAGTATAATGGGAGAGTCTTTTTTAACAGAATTTGATAAATCGGATAAAAATGGTTTAAAAATATCAATTGATAAAAAATATAGGCTTCATAAGGCAAGTATCTTGAGGGATTTGACATCTGCCTCTGGAAGTTTTTTCGATGACTTAGTAAAAAAAAGGAGTAATGATAATCTCCAAATTCTCAAAGAGTATGATATAAAACAAACAGATATTTCCTCTGTTTATAGAGTCTTGATTTCTTTAATTCATATGAATATGAACAGACTGTTTCTTAATTCCCCGAGAAAGAACGAAGCTGTTATATATAATATGATGGTCAAAATATACCAGACTATGATAAAAACAAACTATAAGGATTGATATTTAGTATGAATGTACATTATGTTAAAGTCATTGTATTTAGGAATCTGAAAATTGTTCCTATTTGCCTTGTTTAGTGATAGTATATTTATGCATTTTGTCGTTAAGACGGGTATTCGTTATCTTAAATAAAAATATTTTAGTATCCACTTTTATATTATTCATTTTTTGTCATATACTTAGCAATATTTTATAGTTATATATGCCCTTTAATCTCTATCATATTTTTGTTCAGGGGTCATCAGGCAAACAAATTGAAAAAAATAGGTTTTACTCTTTAAAAATTATATATGAAATTTTTATTTTATACACTGACTTTGCTTACAATATCTTTTAATTCATTGGCCGTCAAAATTCGAGGGAAAATCAAGGATAATGTGGGAGCTCCATTAAGTTTTACTACTGTTACGGTTAAAGGTGAGACTATCGGCACTTTAGCTAACGAAGAGGGAGAGTTCCTACTAGATTTGTCAGGAAATAAATCCTACGATATAATCTTCCAGGCTTTAGGGTATAAAACCGTAATACATTCAGTTAATCTCAGCGTTCAAGACATATTTCTAAATGTTGTCATGGAGAGACAAGATATCCAGCTTTCAGAAATAAAAATTGGGAAATCTAAGGAGGATCTCGCTTACACTATAATGCGTAAGGCTATCGCAAAAAGTAAAATTCACGATAAACAGGTAGACCATTACGATGCTGATATTTATGTAAAAAATACAATTACGGCCAGAAAAATTCCTGCTATACTTAAAAGGCAATTTGAAAAGCAGGGAGTTAAAACAAATACTCCCTTTGTTTCTGAAGTACTACTCAATAGCAAGTTTACTCAACCCAACAAAAAAGTTACAAAAGTACTGGCAAAAAAGTTAAGTATAGACGCTATCGACATTGCTGGTGCTTTTTATCTTATAAATCTATATAATGTTCCAAACTCTATTGACATAATCTCGCCACTATCTCCAAAAAGCTTCTCATACTATAAGTTTGAATATTTAGGTTTTTTTGAAGATAATGGTCATGTAGTGAACAAAATACAGGTGATTCCAAAAGCATATGGCCCAGGGATTTTCAAAGGGACAATACATATTATTGATAATTTGTGGTGCATTCATAGTGCCGGGCTAGAAACTATTTATAGAGGTATAAATGTAAAACTAAACCAGCGTTATACCCCTATGAAGGGAGTATGGGTGCCCATTAACCAGATTATAGATGTTCAAGGTAAACCTCTCGGTTTTGATTTTACAGCAAAACTTCAAGTAAATTCTAAGTATAATTCGCTTCAAATCAATAGTAAATATGTAAATGAAATAAAGGTGCTCGACGAGGGAGAAGCTCCCCTCCCTAAGCAAAAAGGAATTCAGTTGGATTCAAAGGAACTTACACTTAAGGAGTTTAAAAAACTCAATAAGAGAATTGAACAAGAAGAAAAAGAAGCAAAGAAAGAGAATGGAAGGGAAATTGTTACCATTGATTCAGTGTCTCGCGATTCCTTAATGGAAAAACGCTCGGCAGAGTACTGGGAGTCAATCAGGTCTATCCCACTGACGATTGAAGAATCGAACAGTTATAAAATTGGAGATAGTATTCGGGTTAATATAAAAGGCAAAGAAACGGATACATTAGTTAATTCCCGGGCCAAAAATTCATTACTGAAGACACTCATTACGGGCAAAACATTTAACCTAAATCAGGAAAAGGATGTAAAACTCAATTTTACGTCCCCTCTTGTACCCTTTGTTGGACTTAATTATAATATAGTGGAAGGACTATTTACTCACATGAATGTGGGTCTTAAAGGTAGAACACAAGTCAGACCGGAAAATAGTCTGCAGTATTCACTAAGTAGTAATCTTAAGTATTCATTCGGTATGGAACGATTTATGGCGAAGGCGGCACTTTCCTTAAAGAAGGGGTATAGCGAGATTTCAATGGGTGGCGGGAGTTTTACTCATACTTTTGATTCTACGCAGTCCTTTCCATATTACGTCAATACCTTTGCTAATATTTTAAAGTTTAACCTTACCCAATTGTATTTGAAGGAAGGAGCTTTTATTGGCTATAAACTTAAGAAAGATGAGTCTTGGGAAATATCAACAAATTTTGATTTCAGCAGACGAAGTCAATTAAACAATTTACCAAATATGAAGCTGAGCTTTGGAGACAGGGAACCCACTCCAAACAATCCGTATAATGAAGAGATTGGAATATCTGATTTCTCTCCTCATGATGCCCTAGTCTGGTCAACTAAATTGTCTTTTACCCCAGGGGGAAAGTATAAAATCGTCAATGGGATAAGATCCTATATCGGCAGTGACTGGCCAACTTTTACAGTAAATTATTCCAAAGGATTAATGGATGTGAGCTATGATTTTTTAAGCTTAAACATAAATCATTCCATCAATATGGGACCCAAGCAAAGCCTTAAATATTTTACGGAAGTGGGTAGCTTCCTAAGCAGTTCGAAAGTCTATCTGATGGATATGAAAAATGTAAACAGCTATAACTTCTATGATTTAACCAGTGGAAATTTTGCCTACTACAGATTACTTAATACCGATTTTCCCGTCCAGTTAAGTCCGAAAAATTATTACAAGTATTCGACAGCTGCTAGTTATATTAAACTTCATGTAAACAGTGAGTTCAGAAAGCTACTCTTTACTCAGATTCCTAAAACAAGGGCGCTGGGCATTAAAGAAGACCTCTTCCTCAATTATCTCAATACAAAAACGGTAAAGAACTACTATGAATTGGGTTACGGAATAGACGGAATATTTAAGCTACTAAGACTAGAGGTACTCACTAATATTAAAGCAGGCGAAAAACTGGGATGGGGCTGGAAAGTGGGCGTCACTTTTTAGTTAGCACTATCCCAAAAGTAAACAATTGTGCAAATAAGGAAGATCAACGATATTCTTTTCATGACTAAATAGCAATGTTTTCTTCAATAAAATCAGTTGATTACTTTCTACCATAAAGACTCAGGGAGTTATTTATTATGAAAAAAATGTACTTCTATAGTCAGTTAGACGCAATGGATTGCGGGCCAACTTGCTTAAGAATGGTGGCCAAATACTATGGACGAAATTTGCCAGCTCAATATTTAAGAGAACTTACACAAGTAGGAAGAAATGGGGTTAACTTACTGGGTATTGCAAAAGCCGCTGAAAAAATAGGCTTTAGTACTTTGTCGGCAAAAATAGAGTTTACAACACTTAAAACCAGCACGCCTCTTCCCTGTATAATACATTGGAATCATAATCATTTTGTGGTGGTTTATGGTTTTACGTCTGAGAAAGTGCTCGTAGCAGACCCCGCACTGGGGCTCGTGGAATACTCGTTTGAAGATTTCAATAAATATTGGGCAACTACACGGACAAAAGGTGAACCCACAGGAATTGTATTATTGCTGGAACCAACCCAGGCCTTCCTGGAAGGAAAAGAAATTTTTGTTGAGGTTAAGCAGGGAAAAAATCTATGGGGTTTATATTCGTTCTTTTTTAAGTACAAGGCTCTTGTTAGTCAACTGTTTTTAGGACTATTGTTAGGTTCGCTCATTCAGCTGATCCTTCCCTTTTTGACCCAATCGCTCATAGATACCGGTGTCCAGACACAAAACCTTAATTTTGTTTATTTAATATTAGCGGCGCAATTAATGCTTTTCTTTGGCCGTGTATCCATAGAATTTATTCGTAACTGGATATTGCTACATATAAGCGCCCGGATAAACCTTTCTATTCTTTCGGATTTCTTAAGTAAGCTTTTAAGGTTGCCACAGTCCTATTTTGAAAGTAAACAGACCGGTGATATTCTTCAGCGGATTAGTGATCATTCCAGAATTGAAGCATTTTTAACAGGCACCTCCCTAACCGTTATCTTTTCTTTATTCAACCTCGTCATCTTTTCGGTGGTCTTAGGGTTTTACAGTATTAAAATTCTACTTATTTTCCTCTTCTCCTCCGTACTGTATGCATTTTGGGTGCTTCTGTTTTTGAAACGTAGAAGGGAAATTGACAATAATAAATTTTTACTAAATGCGCGAAGCCAAAGCTCCTTAATTGAGCTGGTTCAATCTATCGCGGAATTGAGGATGAATAACGCAACAATGCGGATGCGATGGAAATGGGAAAATCTACAAGTTCAGGAGTTTTACCTCAATATCCGGTCGTTATCATTACAACAATATCAGCAAATTGGAGCTTTAGCAATAAATGAGGGGAAAAATATAATTATTTCGTTTCTGGCTGCTTATTCGGTAATAAATGGCCAGATGACTTTAGGGGCTATGCTTGCAGTTCAGTATATCCTCGGGCAGCTTAATAGCCCGGTGGAACAGTTAGTAGGATTTATTCAAAGGCAGCAGGATGCGCTAATTAGCCTGGAAAGGCTTAATGAAGTTCATAATATGCAAGATGAAGAGCCTGCCAATAAGACTTTCATAAATTCCCTTCCTGAAGGTGATAAGAGCATATCCCTGCAGAACCTTACCTACACATATCCAGGCGCCGGAAATGAAGCTGTTCTCAAAAATGTTACCCTTCATATTCCTCAGGGAAAGATCACTGCAATTGTTGGTAGTAGTGGCAGTGGAAAAACGACTCTGCTTAAACTTTTACTAAAGTTTATTTTGCCCCAGGAAGGAAATATAAAAGTGGGAGATACCTCGTTCGCTGATATTGGATATGATTTTTGGCGCAGTACATGCGGTACAGTTATGCAGGATGGTTTCATTTTCTCGGACACAATTGCCAACAATATTAGTTTAAGTGAAGAATCAGCAAATATTGAAAACATGATCGAAGCTGCCAAGGTGGCAAACATTGCTGATTATATAACCAGTCTTCCTTTAAAATATAATACCAAGATTGGAGCTGAAGGTAATGGCGTTTCCCAGGGTCAACAGCAGAGACTACTTATAGCACGAGCGGTTTATAAAAGACCTCAGTATCTCTTCTTTGACGAAGCAACCAATGCATTAGATTCTGAAAATGAAAAGGTGATAATGGATAATCTATATTCATTTTTTGCGAACAGAACTGTAGTAATTGTTGCCCACCGTCTCAGTACAGTTAAGCATGCGGATCAGATTGTTGTCTTAGAAAAAGGAAAAGTTGTGGAGATCGGAACACACGAACAATTATGCCAGAATAATGGACGCTATTTACAGTTAGTAAAAAACCAGCTTGAATTGGGGGCATAATTATTCAGTACGCTTTAGTGAGTTCTGCATCACTACAGAAACGCGACTGCGAGAGGATATGAAATTACTTTATGACATATAGTTTACAACCAACAGGGAGTAATCTATCCATTGTTAAAGAAACAGACTAAGATGGCAAATACCAAGAAGTCTTCTAAAAAAACTGTAAACAGTGATTCAGAGAATGTCGATTTGTCGACCAAGGAAAGCATTGTCGAAACAGTAAGTGGAGAATTAATAAATGACAATGTCGATAAAATTCTAAATCGTCCGCCATCTTGGTTAATTCTTTGGGGGACATCTGTTTTATTAATATTTTTTATACTTATTTTTCTTATATCATGGATAGTACGATATCCTGATATTATTTCCGGACCCCTAAAACTTATTCCTTCTCGACCACCGGTAAATATTGTAAGTGAAACTCCCGCCAAAGTTGGCGAATTATTAGTTCGGCAAGGCCAGCTTGTTAAGCAGGGCGATCCATTGATCTATCTGGATAATACCACCTCTTACAAAGAGGTGGAAGAATTAGAAAAGACTATAACCAAACTACACCATTTGAATTTCCATGACCCCCTGCAAGTCAGTGAAATTGTACTACCCTCATTTCATGCCCTGGGAGATCTTCAGAAAAAATATGACATTTTGAAAGAGACATGTTCCTCATTGCTGCTACTTATTAACTCCCAAGCTGCCCGAAGAAGCGCTCTGATCAATAATATTGGCGATATTGATAGTGAAATAAATTCGTCTCGCCAGTTTCTTAATGTACTTATAAAGGATGTTGAGCTCTATCAAAAGCAGCTGGATAAGGATGAAAGTAAAACCTTCCCGAAAGAAACACTGGGATCAGAATACGAAACATATCAGAACAAAAAGAATGCGATTGCTCAAGCCGGGAAATCTTTAGAAAGACATCAGGCATCAAAACAGCAATACCAGGTAGAAACTGAACTATTAGATCAGGAAATCGAAAAGCAATCAAAAACCATAATTGAAGCAGCACATTTGATAAAATCAGATATCGAGGGCTGGAAACTCAAGTTCATCTTGTCTGCCTCACGGACAGGTAAGGTTTACTTTTATGGGGACCTGAAGGAAAATAAAATTATACAACCTGGTGAAAATCTAATGTTTATAACTTCGCAAGAAGGCCCTTACTACGCCGAAATGAAAATTAGCCAGCATAAGTCCAGTAAAGTAAAAGAGGGGCAGAATGTCTTGGTAAAATTAGATAGCTATCCCTACAATAAATACGGAACTATACAGGGACGCGTTAACTCTGTATATCATCATCCTTCAGACTCTCTAGTGAAAATTCATATTGTATTTCCGAAAGGATTTACTACTAGCTTAAACCAAGAAATTCAAGTAGGTGGTGGTATGGCTGGTAATGGTGAAATTCAGACTGAGAATCTCCGTTTAATACAGCGAATCTTCTAAAAAAACAGTTGGCTTAGTAAAAACTCGCCCTCTTAATCTATAAGAAGGCAACTAGACCAATTTAGGCTCGAATGTGCTTCCTTATCCACGTAGTCAAGAAGAACAAGTCCTATTCCGGCTATCCCCTCTAATAAGCCATTGTCTTTCTCCCATTTATCTTGTGCTACCAAGGCTTTATAGCCCGCTGCCCCATCGTTGTACTTTGCCAAATGAAGAGTATAATCAATCCAATAATTATAGGTCTGATTTAATTCTTTTAAATTTACTCTATCATTAAAATGTCTGAATATTTGAGCTATCCCGGCACTACCATGACATAAACCTGCATCAACGACAAGAGTTTCTGGTTGTTCTCTTCTGGTTGCCGTATGAAGAAGAATTGTCATTGCTTCATTCCTCCATGAATTCTTGTTAAATGCTTCCCCCGCCTTCCAAAGACAAAGGGCAATGCTCAGGTCTCCATAACACCACCCTACTCGTGATTGATATTCATTAACTTTGGAGAGAGTAGTTCCGTCTGGATATAGAGAAATCCCCGTTACATTTTCTGGTCTCTTTGATCTTAATACAATCTCCTCAATTAATCTATTAACGTAATTATATGTTTCCTTTGTGGGAAAGTTGCTCAGATAAGATATCATACTCGGAATTCCATGTGCCATCCCTAATATTATTTCTTCTCCTCTTTCGTAAAACTGACAAAGGTCTATATTCAATAGTTTTTTATAGTGATAATCTTCAGGAAATGCCATATCAAGATATTTCGTAATTCCTATAGCACCGTTAAATAAATCAAAAGTGCTATTTTCTATAAATGAATCGACTCGCTCAACCAGTTTGCTTTTTGTAAAATTATCAACGGATACAACCCCTGCAAAGTTTTCCGAATCTACGACTTCTAAGTATTTCATGGTCCAAAGAAAACCACTAAGAACCGAATAATCGGCTATAAGTAACTTATGATTCTCTATTGAATCGATACAATAGTTTATGGTATCAACAAGAGCATCTGATACTATTTCATCGTTTCTATATTGAAGGTATCTATGCAAAAAGATAATATTTGAGGTCGCTCCCCCTAAAATTGAAATAGTATTATAACTACAATCGTTTATAATAATTTCCTTTATCTCTTCAACTTTCTGTAAGGCTAAGTTTTCAAAAGCCATGATAGAATATTACAATTAAATTCACATTTCAAGCTACTTAAATGTAACACTTTCTAAATTCTTTAGAAAGTGTTATAAATGATTTTACTGTCTTAGACGTTCGACAGTTAAAATCATTTATGCATAAAACAAACAGGTTGCATAAATGCAACCTGTTTGTTAAATTTTGTTAGTAAAGTTTACTCTAATCAAATAGCAGTAGGAATACAAACAATAGTTTTACAAGATTCTGATTGGCATGCACTTGCCCAAGAACACAAAAAGTGGCTTTTTCTGTCTCCTCCGACTACTTGCTTTTGCTCATCTTCGTTGAGGATTGTAACCGTTTTCTTTGAGAGATTCAGATTTTTTAATTGTTTTTTCATTGTAAATTTATTTAGTTATCTTCAAATGTATAACTAAATTTTGTTAACCCCAAAAGATTAGTTATATAATTTATTTTATAATAAATTTTTCTTTTTCAATACCTGGCTACGGATAGCAATAATTTTACTTTGGGTTTATATATATGTTTAAAAGTTAAGTTATCGCACTCTTATTGGTAGCCCAATTCTCTAAATGATATTTAATTAATACTATTGAAGCACCCATATAACAAAAAAACTACCTAATTTTTACTTATTAAATCCAAATAGAGCTAGCCCGTTTCATATTGAAAATCTATAATCAATTGCTCATAAAAAGATTTCCCATTATAACACCCCTCACTTCATTCTATATCGCGGAAGTCCGATCTGATGCTCTTGTGGATAAGGTGCCCTGTGAGTCATACTGACATCTTCCCGTATTTGCCGGTGGACGTCAAAAGCCCGCTGCTTATCATGAACATACCTCGGGTCAGCAATAAAAGGCATTTTGGCCATTTTAGTGATAGTAATTGTAGGGAAATGAAAATCTACTTCTACCGTACCCAAGAGCAGGTAGCACCCCCCGCCTTGAAAAGGGTATTTTTCCAGACAGTCGGGAAAATGGGCGGTGTCAAAGTATTGGCCTTCAACATCAACCCAGGTGCCGAAATACATAGTTCCCCTTTTTGTGGGTACATGCTTACGGGAAATAAGATAGGCCAACATCTTCACTTCCTCCTTATGATACTTTAGTAGGTCCCTGACCATTACACCGCCCCTGTAACGGGTTTGAAGCAGATCGAAAGGAGAGCAGGATACGGGGAATCCCAGCAACTCCAATTCATCAAAAGCATCTTCAAAGGGCGAGCGCGGCAGGTCGGGTAAACGGTACTCCTTAAGGGGCTCCTGCAGAAGCATCGGGGCACGGGTAGCAGGTTTAAAGTTTACCAGCATCAGGCGTGCAGCTACCAATAATTCATTTTTCGATTTTCCCGTAAACCGGAAAGCTCCGATAAAAATCAGAATCTCCACTGTCTCGATACCGCCGGGAATCCGGCGAATGAAATCTTCCAATGAAGTGTATTTCCCGTTTTTATCACGCTCTTGCACAAGCTGCTGGGCAATTCGGGTTTCCAGCCCCTCCAGGTGCATAAAGCCCAGGTAAATATCCTTGCCGTATAGTGTAGTTTTATATTCGCTCAGGTTGACACAAGGGTTTTCAATATTTGCCCCCGACATCCGTGCTTCGTGCACATACACTTCCGTTCGGTAAAAACCGCCCTGGTTAACGATCACTGCCGTCATGAACTCGATAGGAAAGTGAACTTTCAGGTAGAGGCTTTGATAGCTTTCCACGGCATAAGATGCCGAGTGGGCCTTACAGAAGGAGTATCCTGCAAATGATTCAATCTGACGGTACACCTCCCTGCTAAGATCCTCCGGGTGCCCTTTTGTCGCGCAACTGGCAAAAAAGTTATCCTTTACCTTCTGTAATGCTGAAAGAGACCGCCCTTTTCCGCTCATGGCCCGCCGAAGAATATCCCCGTCCTCAGCAGCCAACCCTCCGAAATGCAGGGCTATCTTGATTACGTCTTCCTGGTACACCATGATGCCGTATGTCTCACCAAGTTGCTCACGAAAGACTTCGTGGAAATACTCAAATTTGTCAGGATTGTTATGCCGGAAAATATACTCCCGCATCATACCGCTTTGGGCCACTCCCGGCCGGATAATAGATGAAGCTGCTACCAAGGTCTTGTAATTATCGCATTTAAGCCGGCGCAACAGCCCCCGCATGGCCGGGGATTCTATGTAAAAGCAGCCAATAGTCTTTCCATTGGACAGAAACTCGTTACACAGTCTTTCATCTTTTGAAATAGAGGTATTCCGTATATCTACTGTAATACCTCTGTTCTTTTTAATGAGCTTCACCGAGTCATTGATGTGTCCAATGCCCCGCTGGCTCAAGATGTCGAATTTTTCAAAGCCAATGTCTTCGGCAATGTGCATATCAAACTGCACAATGGGAAAACCTTTAGGCGGCATTTCCAATGCCGTATAATTGGTAATGGGTTCCTGGGAAATCAGTACACCGCAAGCGTGCATGCTCCGCTGGTTGGGGTACTTTTCCAGCAGCATACCATATTTATGAACTAACCTGACTATTGAATTTTGGTCATGGGATTCTTGGGAAGAATTACTTAATACGTCCAGCTCTTCTTTCGGAAGCCCGAAAACCTTGCCTACCTCCCGGATGATAGAGCGGTATTTGAATTCCACATTAGTACCGCAAAAAGCAACATGATCCCTGCCATAACGGTCAAATATATATTGCAAAATTACATCACGTTCCTGCCAGCTCCAGTCGATGTCGAAATCTGGTGGAGTTTTGCGGTTCAAATTCAGAAAACGCTCAAAGTACAGATCAAGCTCTAACGGGCAAATGTCAGTGATGCCCAGGCAGTAGCTTACGATGCTATTGGCCCCGCTACCCCGCCCGATGTGCATAAAACCCAGGCTGTTGCTGTATTGTACGATGTCCCAGGTGATTAGGAAATATCCGGAAAATTCCAATTCGTCAATTACCTTTAGTTCCTTCTCAATCCGTTGGCGGGCTGGGGTGTGATCTGGACCGTACCTTCTGGTAAGCCCCGCATAGGCCAGAGAGGTGAGTAGCTTCAAATCATCTTGCCTGCTGTTGGTATAATGCTTTTTGTTTTTGGGGGTTTTGAAATCGAATTTAAAATCACACTCTTCCAGAATACGACGGGTGTTTTCAATGATTACAGGGAAGTCTTTGTAAAGCGCCAGGAGCTCTTCCTGCGGCTTCATATACTCACAGGTGCGGCAGGTATCGTCCGCCGGGAGTTTTGAAAGCACCACATTCCGGTCAATGGCCCTTAGTATCCGGTGCAGGTTATACTCGGTTTTGGTGCGAAAAGTAACCGGTGAAAGAATAACCATTTTGCGGGTAAACGGTTTTAGCTCCGGGCGGATAAGCATATTTAGCTCTTCGGGACGGATGCCCAGGTATTCGTTCTCCCTCAGCTTTTCAGGGTGGTTTTCTACCGGGTATATTACGGTCACGTCCTTAAATTCCGGGGCTCCTTTCTCAAGCTGCAGTCCTTCACAGTTATGCACTGTCAGCAGCCTGCAAACTTCTGCTATCCCATCCCTATGTCGGGCCAGTGTGATGTAGAGCAGCCGGTTATCCTTGCGGATTTCCATGCCTACTACAGGCTTTATAGAAGCTGCTTCACAGGCCCTTGCAAAATCATAGATGCCGGTAATCGTATTAATATCCGTTAGCGCCAGGACTTTTACTCCCAAAAGAGCCGCCTGTTCTACCAACTCTTGAAGTGGGATAGTACCATACCGAAGACTGTGGTAGCTGTGGCAGTTAATATACATCGTCTGTATCGCTTTTTGACATAAATCCTTCAGTCCGGCAAGCGCCCAAATATCCGAACACGAAATATTGTCCTTTTCATAATTCTAAGGCAAATGTGACATAAATAGTAGTATGTATTTTTAAAAGTGATGATACAAATTATAGCAATTTCGATGTGACCTGAAAATATATGCTATATGCGACTGAAGCTACAGGATAGCCTGTCGTCAGCGACAGTTGGTTGAGAGGGTAGAAACAAAAGATTAGATTTTAATCCTTTTGGGCATGCCCCTGCGGGTCGGGTCACTTCAGGGTCCGCTTCGCTTCCGTTGCGCCTGCATCGGAACCGGCTCGTACCTCACCGCCTTCCGTCCCCCTCATGCTACATTTTCTTAGGACTATCCCCGTTGATTTTATCTGCTGCTTTCAAAGGCAAGAAAATAACTCTATTTAGACCAACATAAGGTAAAAACAGATTTTTCCCAATGCGAAACGGGGGAAAAGGCAGCTAAGTTATGGCGGGTCCAGCCGCACAAGGCCTGCCAAAAGACTACGGCATAATGGCTTTGCTCGCTGGCTCTCAAAGCCACCCTGACGGGACTTATTCCGTTTCCTTTTGGCTTTCGCGCATGTACCCGCCCTATTTATCTGCTGTCTTTTCCCCCTTTGTTTCTTTCGGGAAAAAAAATGTGGCGAGCAGGCAGAGTAAATAAAAGTCAAACAATTAAAACAAAAACATCATGAACATCATCGGACGACTTACCAGGGATGCGCAGACAAACACACTGCAAAACGGCAAAACGGTAGTAAATTTTTCGGTAGCGGTAAACGATCAGTACCGCAACAAACAGGGCGAGCGGGTGGAGCTCACCGAATACTATGATTGTGCGTACTGGCTCTCTCCCAACGTGGCGGGCTTCCTCACAAAGGGCACATTGGTGGAACTCTCCGGCAGGGTAAGCGCAAGGGCATGGATAGGCAAAGACGGAGAAGCACATTCCGGGCTAAACTTCCATACCTCCCAGATCAAACTACACGGCGGCGGTAGGAAAGCAGAGGGAAATAGTCCCGCAGATTCAGTACCCCGCAGCGGGCAAACCACAGGCGATAATCTGCCTTTCTAATTCATTTCAGTAATCAATATCAAACCTTTAAATAGTAAAATCATGGCTCATAATCTGAATTTTAACCAGCGCACAGGACGGTATAGCTTCTTTAGCGTAAAGGAAAAACCGTGGCACAACCTCGGGCAGATCGTAGATCAGTACCCCACCAGTGCACAGGCCATCCGGCACGCTGGACTAGATTACCAGGTAATCAAAACCCCTCTTTTTACACAGGGTCGGGCGATAACCATCGGAGACGGCGGGGAGATCGTGGAACCGGAAAATATTCTCCTGCCTGACCATTTCGCCACCCTTAGAGCCGACACCAATGAGGCTTTCGGGGTAGTAGGCCGCGACTATCAAATAGTTCAGAATGCGGAAGCCTTCACCTTTTTTGATGCCATTGTAGGCGGAGATGGTATATTCTATGAAACCGCAGGAGCATTAGGGGCCGGGGAAAGAATTTTTATTACTGCCAAGCTGCCGGATTATATCCGGGTAGGCAGTGGCGACGATGTAACCGAAAAGTACATCTTCTTAACAACAAGCCATGACGGCAGCGGAAGTATTACCGCAGCCTTCACCCCTATCCGCATCGTATGCCAAAACACCCTGAACGCCTCCCTGCACAATATGTCAAACGTCATACGCATCCGCCATACAGCAGGCGCGAAGCAGCGTTTGGAGGAGGCTCATAAAGTAATGGGGCTAGCCAATCAGTTAAGTAACCAATTGGAAGGGATTTTTAACCAGTGGTCAAAGGTTCCTATGACAGATCCGGAAGTAAAAAAGCTGATACAAATGGCCCTGGCTCCCAATAAGGAGACTTTAGAGGCCATTAAGAAGGGGGAAGAAGACGAACTGTCCACCGTATTTAAAAACACGGTCGAAGATGCCTTTGCTTACGCAATGATGGCCGACACCCAGCAGATGGATACCACCAAAGGAACCGTATTCGGGGCATACAATGCGGTAACGGGCTATTATCAGAACGTAAAAAACTACAAAGATGACGGGGCCAAATTGCAATCTATTATCATGGGAGGAACCGCCCAGCTCAAAGCCCAAAAGGCATTTGAGCTATGCAGTGCCTTTGCCAGCGGTGAGACGACAATTTTAAACCTCAATTAAATTCATTGCAAGCTACCGCCTTAATCGGTGGTAGCCTGCTAAAAAAACAAGAGATATGAAAGCGCTAAACAAAATGGACAATTTGGATAGGGGAACATTGCTAAGCGGGTTGTTTCCTGAAGAGCTACAGAATATTCAAAAAGCAATTGAAAAGCAATGCGATTACTTTTTGAAAAATGAAACTGCTTTTCGTGCGGGATGGCATCAAAAGGGTTTTTTCACAGCAGGCTTTTGGTATAGCCTTGTAAAGCACGCTTACGAAGAAATAAAGAGAAACGAGGGCAAATTATCAAAACGCCCTCGCTGGTTTGCAGACCATTTTTTTGACGGCCATAACTCCCTGTTTGCTATACACTGTCTTGTCGAGTACGCAAGCGATCGGCATTGTAACACCAAACTAAAACAGGCAATACACCTACTTTTTGGGAGCGATAAATTATTTGTAATAACCAAAAATTAATAAGACATGAAAAATAGACTCTCTTTCAGCATCGAAAGCCTGCTATATGGTATCGAAAACCCGAAAGGACCGATTCAGCAGGTATTGTTTGCCAAAAAGGTGGCAGAACATGAAGGTATATTTTCTTTCAACCGACTTGCGCGCCTGACCTTTACAGATCCGGCCATTAACAAGCCTCTTCCCGGTGGCGCTTCTTTGGATGAAACCCTTTTGATTGGCTACGAGGGTTGGAGTGATGCCATACTGCATCTATGTGTAAGGGGAGGACAGAGTACCTTAAAAATTGCGACAGGAGAACTGCCGGGTAAAAGAGTCACTATTCATAGCCAGTATAGGGATGCCATATTGCAGGGCAAACTGTCTGATAAGGAAATAAAGGAGATTTTCTCCTATGTATGGAAAAATCTGGAAGAAATACAGCCCAGCCGTTTTCCTATGGCAATGGAATTTTAAATGCATGAGATATGCTAAATATTCGTGACCTGAACGGTAACAAAATTGAGATTACCGACTTAGATAAAGCCGCAGAAATAGCAGAATATTTCAAAGACTTGCATCATATCCCCCCAGTGGAAGCCGATAAGGAAAGACAAGCGTATTGGCGTGATATGCATGAAAAATTAACCGCATTAAAAGAGCGGTTAAAACATGAGGAAAATAATTAGGCTTACAAATCAGCCCCGAGCTGTACGGCAGCCCGATCACTTTAAAAGGGCTGCCGTTAAAAAAAGCAAATGAAGCAAGAGGAGAACAGGTAGAAATGCCCTAAACCATGCTTCTGTCCCGGCCATCGGGCGGCGAAAAGACGCGCCCTCCCGATGGTCGGGACAGTCTTTTCGCCCTGAGTATTATAGGTTATGGGATCAAAATGTTTACCTGGCCCGTTGCCTTTCCGCACATTTCGATCCCGGCGCCCGCTAGACACCGGCAAGATTACAGGATACTTGGCATATTTTGAAAGGAACGCATTTGCTACAACCCCGCCACATCTTATGCCTGGGAAGACCAATCTCATGTTCCTGTGGATCAACTTCTTGAATATGAAGAAAATCAACAGCCGTGGCATGTGAAACAGGCCAATAAAGATGTATTGATGGCTGTACAATCTAAAAAAGTATCTGAAATTTACCCGGGGAAAAGTGATAGCAGTAGCCACCAGGTGCCCAACCCGAAAAAAGTACTTCAAACCTTTCAAAATTGGCTGAATAGGGCTTATATATTTCAATTTTAAGACACTCAAGATTCTGCAAGTCTACTATCACTTGGAAAGGCAAAAACCGTCAGCCGGAAGCATTTTAAAAGGGCTATTTATTTGAATTTATAAAATATTAGAAATTAAAAACGAGTTGTGCAACAGCTACCGATGTTAGTGGCTGTTATATTTTTTTTCATTGTTTGCACTTCAATCCTAGTGGATAGCATTCGTCTTCTTGAAGATCAATATGAAAATCCCAACTTCCACCTGTTGATGTATTTTTCGCTCGAATATGGTGGCTACCTGTTAATACCGTTTTGTAGAGAGTATATTCTGTTTGGCCACAATTTGGGCTGTCATAATAATGTTCTATTAATTGTCCCCAATAAACTCCGTCAACCCACACTTCTATGTAGCCATTTGTGCAAGTTGTGTATATGAGTAGTTTGCCTTTACCTTTACCATATTCGTGATAAGGTTCAGGTTTGTCACGGTAAACGATTTTGTCCTGATATATTGTTTTTGGCGGTGAGGTCTTGTAAACAACCGTGTCTTTATAAATGATTTTTTCTTTGTAAATCAAGGTGTCTCTGTATATGAGATTTTTGCTGTCCTCTTTAATTACCTTGTCAGTTTTACTTACGTCAATACCGTCAGGCGCAATTTCATCTTGTTTATTATTGTCAGAGTTCGTGAGGCGGCTATTACGTTTATTAAGGACGAGTATGATAACAGCTAAAATGCCTACAACTGCAAAAACAATCATAATTGCCTTAAAAGTTCTATTGCTAATTGTTGATGACATATCTTTAGTTACTTTCTTTTTGTCCTTTTGAATTAAGTTGAAGTATGACTAACACGACTATGCCAATTACCATTAATGCCGACATGGTAATTGTGTAATATCCTAATTGCAAATCTGAAATCTTGATTTTTCCTAAACCCCAAACAGCCCACCCACCAATAGTCAAAAGAAAAAGGAAATAAGTAAATGAAAAGGGCAATAAGTTCAACGAAAATTCAGTTTCTTTAAACGAAAGATAGTTCACAAGTTGAATTGAAATAACGCCCAACAGAGATAAAACACCGTAAATTAGAATGGGTTTAATAAATACTTTGCTTTCTTCTCTACTTACATTTTGAATATAATTTACTAATTCATTTGCATTTTCACGAACTAAGTAAATTAAGAAAAGAAGGGCTATTAAAATTACTATTGAAGGAAGTGTAAGAAGACTTAATTTACCCAATCGTAATATGAGTTGCCAAATCAGTTTAGGAATGATATACAAGAAATAGGCAAGAACTGTCCCAATAAACTGACTAAGTGGATTTAACACAGCAATCAGAACATTGAGAGAATATTGCAGAGCTAAAAAGATTGAGTTCATCCAATCTTTTCTGGTCAACGTATCTGTATCTACTGATGAACTTGGAATTTTAGGAATGGTTGGATTGTCTTCTCCTCCAATGTTTGATACAACATAAACAATACAGTAAACTCCAAATGCTATAAAGAAAATAGTTTTAAGGTTAAGCAAATAGTGAATAGATTCAAATTGGTTTAATGGCTCAATAGCAAATTGAAAATATTGATTGTCTCCCACAAACTTAACGACACCAATTAGTATCCAAATTGAAGTAAATGTTATTGCACCAAACGAATAATCCAAACTTCTTTTTGACTTAACCTCTGCGGTGTAGCTTGATGAAAAAATAACCCAAACAATAAAATTTACTACAAATAGAATTATGTTAGTATATTGAAAAAGTCCATTATAGTTATACTGTAAGCCCAATAATGACATCGGTAATAGAAATACAGCCCATTTACCTATTTGACTTACAACATTGTTGGCTGTCAATTCTGTTGATCTTATTTCGGAAAGCCCCAAAAGAGATGTTAGAACAAATAAACAAATGCATTGAATTATTAAAGTCAGAATTTTGATGTCTAATGTCATTGGGTTTGTCAAGACAAAGAAACCTACAGACACAAAAAGTCCCAACAAAACTATAAAGGTCAGTATTCTAAGAATGTTAAACTTCATTTGGTTCATTTGTCTAACGGTGTTGTTTAATAATTGCCACTAACGGTTCACGGCTTTGCGTAGTGGCGGATTCCTTGCAGAAATGTTTAATCGAAGCACTAACCTTCAATTTTGTACAAGTGTTCAATCGAAGCCGTTTCCCCCGCCATTACGCAAAACCGATGTGCCTGTTAGGTGTAGTTTTTAAAACGTCATCCAATTCAACTTCCACAAATGTGCGAAAGTTTCTATTTGCATATAATCCTTCAAACCTTTGGTGTCCTGCAAATCGAAAGTGCTAATATAATTGTCTATTAGGTCAGAGTAATAAGCAAACCTTGTTGCCTGAAAATCATTAGACCTACTTTCTACCACTGAATTTATTGCCTTTGATAGTTTTTTCAAGTTGTTAATACTATTATCTCCTTTAAAGTCTCCAATTTCTCTTCTCTTTGCTTGAATTTGATTTATTAAGTTTTCTTCATTGAAAAATTCGAAGTCTGGATTGGCAATTCCTGTTATTCCTGCTCTATCATAATACCATTTTGAATGTCCTTTCAGCATTGATGTTTTGGGAAATGTTGAATTGTCAACGATTGTTTGATTTGAAGTATGGTTGTACAGTTCTTGTTGTTTGTGAAATACCGGTGCAGCATAAATCACTAGAGCATCATCTAAAAGTTCATTTTCAAGTTGTTCGAGCGCCAATTGCTGATGTGGAGTTATTTCAAAAAACCAATAATGACCATTTATATTTGGTTTCAGATTATTATTGGATTGTGAAGAATAAGTCGAGCGTTTAGCTTGAATAAATAGATTGAGTTTAAAATCTGGAAGGATTTTGCTAGGCCTGCTTCCTGACCATATATAATGAAATGGTCTACCTCGTAAAATAGAACCTCCTAACATTGAACTGTGTCCATGAAGTCTCCATAAGTAATCATGCAGGCAAAACGAGGCTCTATCTATTCCAATAGTCTTTTCAAAAACTTGTCCTGGTTCCCATAATAAATGGCTCTCTTTTTCAAGTTGATTAAAAAGTGGCCCTCTAAATTCACTTTCTTCGAATTCGCTCATGTTCTGTTTTTATTAAAATTACACCTAATTCTCAAATTGACGAACCTATGAGAGCCGATTGTAAATAATTAAAAATAGGTGATAAATTTATTATAAATGATTTAAAACTATATACTTTCAATTTTTGCACTCTTTAGGTACTGATTTGTTCCCGAAACAATACAAAAAACGAAAAATTAAAACCACTAATAGAGATAACTATAAATGCAGATTTCTAATAATGGTTTACTAAATGCAAGATAATTAATTACATAAATATATCAATAAAAAACAGTACATTATTGTGTACTTCCCTCTTTTTAAACGCTTCCAGATTCTTCACATACTCCTTCTTAATCTCCTGATCAAAATCGCCCAGTTAGTTTTCCGTCGTTCTTTTGTCCATGCGGCCCAAAGCCTCCTAAATAAATTCCGCGCTTGCCTTAGATCGATTCATGATAGTGGAAAAACTATGCCTGGTAACAGCCAATCGTTTCATTCAGTAGAGATAAGTAAAAATATTACTGTCATCCAGGGAAAAACAGGTATGCTATTGTAAATCTTCAAAAAATACAATAGCGGATAGTTTCCCATCCGCTATTTATTTCGATTTTTGTTTTAGCAAGAACTAAAATCGAGATCAAAGATAAACTAAATTCGGGAATTCCTATTGTTTTGCAGATAGCAAAACTAATTCCACAATCAATTATTAACAGTTCCGTTGCGCATACGGGAGCGGATGCCTACTATAAAACCCTTACCACCCACAAGCACCTGGTGTGTATGTTGTATGGGGTGCTCACCAGATGTAATTCATTCAACCTATTATGTAAGAATCTGCAATTTTTACATAATAGGCTGACCAGTATCGGTATTGAAGAAATCCCGGCCCGTAGTACCCTTGCAGACGCGAATGTGAATCGGACACCTGAGGTCTTTGAGATGATTTATAATGAGTTATATCATCACTATTGCTCTTTATTAGGGAATGAATCCTATAGTCTGATATCGGATATGGATGGGACCAAAAAAGTAGAAATGATAGATTCAAGCACCCTGAGTCTATTCCATGAATTATTTAGAGGCTCAGGGCGAAACACGCTTAGCGGTGTAAAGAAAGGCGGTTTGAAAATACATGCTAAACTTCCTTTAGGAGGAGTTTGTCCCAACCTGGTACACATCACAGAAGCCTCCGCTAGCGACAAGGTTTTTCTCGGACAGCTTCCTGTAGCGGCTCATACCATTTACGTTTTTGATAAAGGTTACGGGAGCTATAAAAAGTGGGAAGAAATAGATAGTCAACAAGCGTATTGGGTTACACGACTTAATAAAAATGCTAAATATAAGATCGTTAGCAAAACCGTGTATGATTACATAACTTATGCGGATGGGGGGCTTATAAGCGATGAGGTTATTGAGTTGAAAACAAAGCTCAAAGCCCGATTAATCGTTTATAAAGACCCTGAAAGTGGGAAAGTCTTATCTTTCATCACGAACCTCTTTGATTATAATGCCCTGACAATAACCCAACTCTATAAGTACCGATGGTCAATAGAAGTATTCTTTAAAAGACTAAAACAAAATTTTCAGACCGATTACTTTTTCTCGGACAGCATAAATGGTATTCAGACACAAATATGGATTGTACTAATAGCCAACTTGTTAATGTCCGTGATTCATCATCTTACCAAACAAAAGGAAAGCTTTACGACAACGGTGGCAATGGCAGCCTGTAATATGAGCAGTTACACCTCATTAATTGCCATCATCAATCAGGAAAGACCCTCCAAAAAACCTAAAATTAGAATAGTACAATTAAATCTATTCCCTAAAAATAGGGGGGTACTTTTTTGACTTATCAAAAAAACACCCCCTGCTATAGATTTATGCCCCCTTTTGAATAATTTTAACTTTTCCCCGGATGACAGTATAAAAATATTTAAAATTATGATAATAAGATGATTAACTAAAATAAGGAAAGATAGATTAAATGGCGAAAAGTCAAATCCCGCACTTCCTAGTATCCGAACCTGCTTACAAGATACCAGTAAACCTTACTATCGAATGCGAAAAAACAAATTAGGGCCAAGCACATATTTATCAATATTAATGCAACCATACCGAAAAATCGTTTTATTTTAGCAACTAATGATAACTATTAATTATCGATGGAAATTTGCTTTCATACTAATTTCGAAATAACTCCAAATTACATAGGCGGAACCGAACGGTTTCTAATAAAAATCAGTAAAGAGCTCAAGGCATTGGGACATGACCCATTTATAGTTTGTTCGCGCTTAGATGAAGAAATATATATAGAGGGTATAAAAGTCATTGGGTGTATCCCTTCAAAATATAAGAGACCATTTGAAAAATATTCTTTTTTTTCCTCCTCATTTTTAAAAAATGAAATTATAGGAAAGCAATTTTCTGTAGATTCGCTTAAAAGGCTTTCAGATTACACAGCAGAACAATTAAGCGGAATTAAATCAGATGTATTTCACTTGAACTCATTTGCTTCTGCTTCCTTTTTAAAGCCCGAAGGGAATTATTTTGTAACTAATCATGAAAATGAGCGAGAGTATGATGGATATTGGGGCGTGGGATTTTTCAATATGATGTCTTCTTTAGTGCATAGCAGAAAATCTCAGTTGCATAACTACAAAAGATTAATAACCCCATCTAATTATTATGCAAAAGAATTTTCGAGACTTTTCAACTTACCGGTTGTTGGAATCAATTTAGGTGTTCACCTAGAGGATTTTGAATATTCCATAAGAAAAACGACACAAAGTAAGGAATCCGAAGTGAGAATTCTTCTACCATCAAGGTTTCAGACTAAACAAAAAGGCCATGATATAGCAATCATGGCATGTTCTATTCTAAAACAGAAAAACATTCCTTTCAAAATGATATTCTCAGGAATGAAAAAAAGCACAGAAAAGTATCTTCCTGATTTTCTCCGCTTAGCTGAACTTTATAATGTTCAAGATTGTGTAACAATTACTTCCTTCGCAGATATTAGAACTGCTTATGAAAATTGCGATATTGTAATATCTCCCGAAAAATATTGTTCTTACGGCCTATCCATCTCAGAGTCTCTTGCTTTAGGTATTCCTACTATACTAAGTGATATACCAACTTATAAGGAAATCGCTAGTGGCTACAAACACGCATTCTTTTTCGAGTCAGAATCCCCCGAAGACTTAGCATCAAAAATAATAGATTTGATTCCGAGAAAAACCGAAAGGTATACAAATGACGCTATTCGTTTTAGAACAAATTATGATTTAAGAAATTGTGCAAGAAAATACTCCCAGTTATATTTTGCGTAGCTTTTTTAGCCAAAATATAATTCATTTTTATTAAAATACCTCCTTAGTCGTGAAATGAGACGGTAATTTATTTGTTCAAAGGTAGGCTCCTTATTACCTCTTTGCAAAATTCTAAAATCAAGGACTGTTGGAAACTCATTCGATGGGCATACTAAAATTCTTCCAGTTAGGTTTGCCACTTTTAACCTCAACCTTACTTTTCGCCATCCTTTTTCCGACGGAAAAATAAGGTACCAATAATTTCTTTCAGAATGATATTGGACTCTGCAAATGTCCAATTCCTGTATTGTCCCAGGATTAATATTAACTTCACTTGGATTTCCTAATGTAGACCAACATAATGAGCAGTTTCTTAAATCTCTAAATTTTGAAGGACTAATTAATTGCTTTCGGGGATACTCCAAATCTAAGTTTTCATCTTTATAGCTGGGCAATGCCTCTTGGATAAGGGCGTCATAGGGTTCAAGTACATCAGTATTTTTTAAATCAAAAAGTGAAATTGTTCCGGTACAATTTAGAGCAGCGGTCCTCCCTTGATTTGCAATTTGAATAGACCAGAAAAATCCATCCTTCATTTTTAGAGGGGTCAGTTGCTTAAATTTAACTATTACTTTAGGTCTATAAAGGAATCGACTTATTTCGTTTCCTAACAGTGTTCCTATGCATAATCCAATAAGTGCTGTTATAACTTGTTGACCAATTTCCATCGATAATTAATAGTTATCAATAACTCGCGAGATGCTATAAAGTGATTTCAATGTTTTTCCGAGGGTGTTTATCCAGAAGAATTTGTCGCTGTTTATCTTTAGAAACGTGGGTATAAATCTGAGTTGTTGTAATCGAACCATGGCCTAACATTGACTGGATATACGTAATATCTACACCTTCTTCCAGCAATAAAGTCGCGAATGAGTGTCTGAATTTGTGCGGCGAAATGTATATGGGTAAGTTGGCGGCCCTTACTAAACCCTTTACTATTGATCTAATAGATTGGTCTGATAATTTTTTATTTAACCTGTTAATTAAGAAGAAACCCTCTCTCTTTATTTGTTCTTCATAGATTTTGTAGTAGTACCTTAGTATCTTAATACTATCAGCATTACATACTTGAATAATTCTTTCTTTGTTACCCTTTCCTGTAATTTTTATATTACCTGAATGCAAATCGATTGATTCAGTTCTTAAGTTGGCGATCTCCGACACTCGAGCTCCCGTAGCAAATAATAATTCTATTACAATAATTTTCATTAAAGCTGGGCCATAACTGGGTCGGTCTCGATATGCGTGTAATTTTTCCTGTCCATACGCTGCATGAAATATTTTAGAAATTTCACCTAGGCTCATTACTTTGGGAAGTTGCTTTGGTTCATTAATCTTGATCTTCATCTTTCTGAAGGGAGTCATTTGGATGTGCTCCTCAAGTTCGAGATAATTGAATAATGCCCGGGAAGTCGCTATTTTTCGTTTAATCGATGAAGTTTTTAAGTTAGACATTCCATCTATATAGGATCTAAGTTGTATTTTACCTATTTGGGTAACATCATCTGAATACTTATTATTTATAAGAAATTCGTTCAATTGATGTAGGTCTTTTTTATATGCTCGAAGCGAGTGAGTGGAAAGTTTTTTTTCAATCCTGCAATGCGAAAGAAAATCCGTAATGGCTAAAGAAAGATTTAACATAATTTGATATTTATTGATAATGTATAAATATCAAACTATAGACCTTGTAATCCCTAAAGAGATTATAGTTCTCTAGGTTCTCTTTTGCCACTTCCAACTCCTGATGTAAAGCATGGATTTTTTTCTCTAAGTCGATTACACGCTTTTCAAGACGAGAAGCAATTGAAATTGTTCTGTCCATTGTAAAAAGAGAAAATCGTTAGTAGATTAATAATAGTATCTACAAATTTATTAGATTTCTATTTATCAGTTAAAGATTTACTAATCAGACGAATACTGAAATCATTATAATATTGGGAGACCTGCGACAGAAATAGAGGATTAACTACCGAATTTTTGTCTCCGATCATATTTTTCTTTGCCTCCCTGCTCCAAAAGTCCGGTTCCTTTTGGAATACCTTTTCTTCTTCTTGTTTTAGCAACTCCATGAATTGAGCCTGCTCTTGTCCGTTTCTAAAGATAATGAAAGGAGCACCGGATCCTCTTGTAAGCCCCTCATTTGTCGCACTATTAAAGAGACACAGTATAAAAATTGCTAATTAGTATGTCACAAGAAATATAAAATTTCATAATTATTCCGCAGTAATTTGACATTGATTTACATACTAATACAATAAAAAAAGAAAAATTAAAACCACTCCCAGAGATACTTATACTTGCACAATTCTTATAATGGTATATCAAACGCAAGATAATCAATCAGATGAATAAAGTACTAAATAACAGTAAATTATTTCTTAATTGGTATAAAACAAAAAGACCCGATTTATAACGAACCGGGTCTTTCTAATTCCCCAAAATAAACTATTATAGTATCTTGCAAAATCATTGCATTTATTGTTTTAAACAGCAAAATACTTTACGAGCTAGAGAATTGACACAAAAAGCCCAAGCTTTATGTAAATAAAGCCCAACGAGCAGGAACTACCATCAATCTCCCTTGTGTGAACAGGAGTATTTATGTCACCACAATTTACGGTTCCGATATTTATCTGGGTTTCGATTATCTGCAAAACTTTGAGTCAAAGCTTGCAATCAGCATTGTTGAAGAACGTCTAAATAACGGAGATTATTTAGGTCTGGAGAATCTCGTATTACGTACTGGGGCTTCCCTAGAGCAGATCTTAATTCTGATCCGTGTTGGTGCCTTTCGCTTCTTAGGAGTTGGCAAAAAGGAGCTATTGTGGGAGGCACATTTACTGTTAAGTAAAGATGTCAAGCAGGATAGAGGGTCAGTTCTCTTTTCAAGCATGAATCGCAAGCCAGTACTTCCCGAACTTGAATCTTGTATACTGGAAGATTATTATGATGAAACAGAATTAATTGGATTTAGCGTAACCGGTACTTTGTTTGATCTAGCAAAGAGTCCGTATAGGGGGGAGATTGGAGCAGATAGTTTGTCACAACATGAAGGCCGTGTACTAAGACTGGTTGGTAACTTTGTTTGCGAAAAATATGTGAAGACAAAACGTGGTGAGCTGATGAAATTCGGCACTTTCTTTGACGAGAATAGAGTTTTTTTGATACTGTTCATTTTCCACAAAGCCTAGCCCAATATCCCCTTAGGGGAGCTGGTCTCTACCTCATCGAAGGTAAGGTGGCAGTTGAATTCGGATGTCTATCTAGCGAAGTAATTCGATGTGCTAAGATGCCATTAAAATCCGATCCAAGAAGTGAGTAGTAATCGCACAATTATCAGAATTAATTCCTAACTTGTTTTGAGTAATTGAAATCAGAAAGGTAGTTAAAATTTAAAGTTACGGTGGAAGATTTAAAAACAATAGTTGCTGGATTAATAGAAAGCAAAAAGGAAGGGACTTTTTGGGATTTCAAAGAAACCCATCATACCAATAATGCTGATTTGCTTCATGATGTTTTGTGTTTATCTAACGCTCAACATAATGGAGATAGATACTTAATTATTGGTGTTTGTGACCCAGCGAATAGCGAACGAACCGTAGATATCCTAAGTGAAGGATCGGAGAGTACTGCAAAAAATCAGCAACAATATATTGATTTTTTGCAGTCTAAGAAATTTGCTGGATCATATAGACCTCAGGTTGAATTACACAATTTCCAAATAGACGGCAAACCGATAGACGTCTTGGTTATTAAAAACCGACCATTTAAACCTTATTACATTACGCAGGACTATAACTGTGGAAACCGAAAGGTAAGAGCAAATTATATATATAGTAGAAGCGGTGACACAAATACTGCTATGGATAGGTCAGCCGACCTGCCTGACATCGAAGATATGTGGCGTGAGAGGTTTGGACTAAACCTTCCTGGAATAGAAAAAATGCTAACTTTTATGTCTAATCCACTGCAATGGGAGAAAAATTTTGGAAACTCTGATATTGCTTACTATCGAAACAGTCCGGAATATCATATAAAATTTGGTGAGTTAAGGAAATTCGATACTAGGGAAGCTTTTTGTTATTTCTATCCAAACCCCAATGCGTTTTTAGGTAATGCAGATTTTTATATCAATAGTACCCGACTTTTTAGCTTAGAATACATGACATGCGATGAAATGCGGGTTTATCTACCAGTACCAAGTATATCCCATGTTAGAGATAGTGAAGAAGAGGGGTGGTTTTTTTACTATATTAAAGACGAACAGCGAGGAGTCTTTTTGGGTTTCATGACTGACCTAAGCTATTCATTTTCCTCTGGTAGAATGGAAGAACCTCCATTCATAATTTTCAATAATAAAAAAGAGTATAACCAATTTGTTGCTGAAGTAAACAAAGAAATGGTCAATATTAAGAATATTAAGCCAAGAGCGATGGCAACAATTGCAGCAATGGAAAAAGAGCGAGATGGTAATGACAATTTGATTGATCCAATTTTTATGGATCAAATACATCAATATTACTTGTCTAAAAATACCCTTGCTGTTTCAGGAGATTAATAGTAGAGCTGTTCGATTGCAATCCCCCGTACCTTCACCAAATTATACCAGGAAGGCGCAAGTAAAGGAAAGTTGCTCTTAGTGAAGGGGTAGATAACCTATGAAATTTCTCGCTTTTTTCTTTTTAGGTCGTTAGTTGCACGTAGCGTTTCTCAACAGCTTTATGTATATCTTCCAAAAAAAGCTTACTAAGGTTAAAGAAAGATTCAAAAAAACTTATATCATCAATAACTACTTGGGATCTGTTACTATATGAGTATATTTTAATTCCTTTAATTCCTTTAATTTTTTCCAGTTTACTTTTAACAGAATTCCCATCAGAGTGCGTTAAGACATTCCTTAGAATGCTATATTTGAACACTTCGGGGTAGTGTTTCTCGAACTCTTCTTTTTCCAATCCGTATACCTTAGTAAGATAGGTCTTATAATGGTTTAAATGATTTCTGGGGTTTAAGTCGTCGAGTTTAACTTCAAAATCAAATTCCGTTTGAATAAGATCACACATTTTCAATAAAAAACTCTCTAAAACTGAGTATGCTCCTAAAAATATTGAAAAATTTGCTCGAGACGCTATTTCATAAATTTGGTACTGTTCAAAATCATTTGGTGTATTACCCACCTGGTATTTATTTTGATACTCATCAACTAATTTGTCAATACGTATTCTTTCTTTAATCCATTGGTCCTCGTAGAGCTTCAGGAGACCTTCAAAAGCACTTAAAGATGTATTTGTAGAGAAATAGATCCAAAATTCTGTATCCCACTTTGGGAGATCATCCAAAGACAAACCCTCCTGTTTTTCCCCCATCTTTAAGGTTATTTATAAGCTTCAATAATAGCGAAAAATTCCTTAATAATAAGTAAGACCTCACCCATCATTTTCGCAATAAATCTTATAGAATCTTCTATCACTCTGATCGTCAATCTTTCCTGTGTGACTTCTACCTGCATAAATATTATTCTGAAAAATATTAATCTTTTTGAATTAAGTCTGGGAACACTCCCGAACACTAGGTTAAATAGCAATTTCTAACCGAAATGTTTTTCCAAATAACCCCAAAAATGGTTCGCTATTATGTCGGGAATGGCACTTGCTAGAGTTTCTATGATCTTAGTTTTCTTAACTCAAGTTCCATAAAAAAGCCTCTCTTCATCTTCTCTCCTCTTCTCTCTCGCAAGATCATTTTTTGTATATTCTATCTGTATTTTAGCCCATGAAACAACACTTTCGTTTTTATGCGAAAGTAAAGTTTTCAAAACCTCGATCATATCTTCATAAAAAGGAACTGTAGATCCAACCCAACTAAATGAGCGCATATTAGCATCAAAGGCACTTAGCATCCTGTTGTCATTCCCAAAATTATCCAACAATGCTAGCGCCATGGAAGAGAAGTTCTTTCCTTGAAACACAGGAATCATAGATGCCAGCCTTTCTGGGGCCAATGCCAGATTTTCCTTTGCCCATTCAATTATTTTTTGATTCTTACCTTCATCGTAAAATAACAATCCCCTTTTTCCGTATGAGCCATTTAATGAACCTAATAAGCTTTTCAAATTGTGAAACACAATATATTTATCGTTTTCCGAAAGTAGTGCTTGTGATAAGTCAGGCCATATTATTTCAAAATAATTTTCAATTAACAAGCTAAATAAATTTTCTACTTGATAGTCAAATGAAAACATCGTATCAGATGTTTCTGCAAGTTTTATAAGCTCCTGAATAATATGTTTTGCTAAATCAGAATAAGCAGGTAATGACAATATCTTAGCAGTAAGCTTAATAACTATGTCGTCTGAGTTTAGATCCTTAAGTGAAGTGGTTGATAAAACATCTAATACCAAATTCAAAACTTGAGGGTAGCTTTCGTCTACACTTATAAATGGGAAAATATTTCTGTAAGCAACTAGAATTATTACGTCTCTTCCATCTTGCCCATATTTTTGCAACTGATTCAACAGGTCGTGAATTTGAGAGTCTTTGTCCGGAGTAATTATTGCATTATCAAAGAAGAAGCTAAAATGCTTAACAGTTGCTTTACTACTGTTTATCAATTCAAACAAAATACCAATTTTGCCAAATGCAATGTTTCTCTTTGCCAACATAGGAAACAGTAGCGTACTAAGATTGTCCTCTTTACTTAACCTAGTTGTTACGATAGCAAACTGATTTTCACTCAAGCTTTGACAGAAATCTAGAAATATAAAAGTGTTATACTGCCTTTCACCCGATTTGAAAATAGAAATGCTGCTCTCGACAAGCCACTTGGCCAGTTTCGGATCATCAACAACCAATTCAGCTAATTTCTTTCCAAAACCTACAGGAAAAATGTCTTTATCTTCAAATATTGATTTTAATAATTCGCTCTGCTTCTCTCTTTCCAACTTTAAAAATTCTTCGGCTAATTTCGAATACTCTTGTCTCCGGATATTTAAGGATTCTTCAAAACTTAAGTCTCTATATTTTCTTCTTCGTTGTTTATCAATCTCTTTAAACCTAGACAAAAAGTCATTTTTAGTTAGTTTGACAATGTAGCTATTGATCGTGTCCAATTCATCATTTGCTAGATTTCCCTTCTCGTAATTTGTTAAGTCATACAACGGGTCAAGTAGCTCATCCCATTCATTTTCCTTGTATTCAATAGTCTCAGATAATACTTCAAAAAGTTTTTCTGTGGCTCTTAAATTAACGATATGCCTAAGTCGTGTAGCTAATATTTCAGAAGCCCTCGATGAAATCTCAAAATCACTCGACATTATTTGTGTACTAATAATTTCGAGAAGACTATCCCAATACTTATGAATTTCTAAGGAATCTGGTGAATAATGTTCTAAAGTTTTAGTGCCTTGTTTTTCTGCACCTCTTACGTAAGAAAATGACTCTGACTTAAAAGCTGAATTTATAGCTTCAAGAGCCACTATGTTAAATTTCGTATTCTCTATTTCTAAACCCCACTTAATGATACTTAGTCGCTCAGATAGGTCTGCTTGTGTTCCAGGTAATAGGAGCCTAAACAATTGTAAAAAAACACCTGTAGCATTATTTGCTAGTTTTTCATTTTCGGCTACAGAAAAGGCCATAAGTACCTTAGCCCCTTTGGTAAATGTTCTTTTATCAAAACATACTTTTTCTAAAGTCCATACTAGATTTCTTCTTCCTTCTTCTATTAATTTTAAATCTTCGATAGACTGATTAGAAAATAGACTGTACAAGCAATCTGCAATTGCTTCAGGGTTCACTTCTACAAATGAGCGAAAGAGGCGTGAACCCAATTCTGTATTTAAAACTTTCGCATTATGAAAAGGGGCATTCTCACCTACAAGTTTACTAATTAACTCCTTAACTTTTAGGTTATCCCCCATATAGTTTATTTGCTTTGTTAAGGGTTCAACTAATGCATTGCCAATTGGGTTTTGGGTATCCTGAAAATTATCAGCAATCCTTGCCAATCGTCTCGAATCACAACCTTCAAACCATAGAGAAGCCAAATAGAAAGCTAAGGGCCGAGGTCTAATACCAAAATATCTTCCACTTATTTCAAAGATTTCACGAGCTGCAAAACGCCTCAATAAACCTTGAAACTTACTCATTATCTCTTCTTTTTCAGCAGAAATAGGGGTCAAGTCTTTGTTACTTATTATATATTCAATTTGATCTTGAAGATCTCCATCAAATCCGATAAATCGAAAAATGGAAAAAACCTTTAACAGTTCGAGCTCTTTTTCATCATTAATTGATAATAATTTTAGAAATAATTCTTTATCGGAAATGATACCTAAAGATGTATTTCCACTGGTATAGTTTTGAGCAAGCAATACAGTCATCAAAGGAATCCCTTCTGAAAATTCCTTAATAGTTTGTTTGTCCTGGTCGCTAGTATTTTGAAAAAGTTCATCAATCAATTTATCTACTACATCATCTAAATCATTAATAGTTAGCTTTACATATTCTACATCTATCAAAGTATCGTGTAAAAGCTCTTCCGGTTCGTTATGGATAGAGATAATCGGGTTGGTTGAGCTGTGTTCCCGCTTAATTTTTAAAAGTGTTCTAAAAAATTCTAAAGGACAGTTATCGACAATAATTGCTTGTTTGTTTTTGGGATCTTTGATGATAGTTCTTAGCCCTGATTGAATATTGATTTCATTACTGGGCTGATATTCACAGTACAAAAAAGTTAAAGATTCTAATTCATCTCCTCTTCTAAAAGATTCAAAAACCATTCTAGTTTTTCCTAATCCCGACAACCCCAAAAGCCTAATATCAGAAGTAGCTCCCGAAAGCTTTATTTTAATCTCTTCTATTCTCTCATTGGTTAAAAACTTGGATTTAGCACTTTGCCTTTCTGAAAATTCATTCCAAGAAATAAAAGGCTTAAATCTATCTTTCTTTACTTGAAGCGCAGTTAATGTACAGGCCTTTATCGCCTTACTTAGATTATTAATAAAGCTATCTTTATTGATTTCATACTCATATTCCATAGGAAACCTCATTCCCCGAAGATCAAATGGTATATTTTCACTGTTATCATTTGGAGAGCCATAAGCTTTATTCAATACTCCAATTATTAAATTTGAACCAATTGCATTATAAGCTATACCATATTCGAAAATCACATTATTCGCTTGATGAACATCTCTCTTTTTTCCGAATCTAAGCTTATCAAGAAAACCTAATGGATCAGTGACAGATAGATCTGCTATAAAAATATCACAACGAGGGATCCTATCGTCAATTATATTAGAAACTATAGGAGGAGAACCAGATATATTATTTGTACTTTCCTGTAACAAATATTCGACTCCTCTTAACTCTGGCGTTTGCTTATTGGATATTTTCTTTATCGCTTTTTCAATACAGCCTTTTATGTAATTTTTATTCTTCTTAACATCAGTTTTCATTTGCCAAGAATAAAAAACAACTATTTCCATCTTGATTATCTAATTTATACCGCTTTACTTCTCCAATTACTAAAGAACACGCAGTAATGAGACTGCAAATTGGAGTTAATATTTTTCTTACTTTTTATTTGTCCACGCAAGTGCTCTAATCAATAAAACAAATCAGAATAGGTTCGAATATTGACGTACTTTCAAGGTTTATAGCAATTGGGGTGTCTTAAATACAATATTATGGAAATTGCTTTAAATGATTGTGAAATTATGAGATCAATTAACCTAAACAGCAATTTCCAAGCGGAATATTTTTTCTAAATCGCCCAAAAATTGGTTCGACATTAGTTCGGGGAGGGGTCCGATCTTTAGGAGAGACGTCAATTTTGAGGGAGGGGCTCGGTAACGATCAAAAGAATATCTGAAACTTTCAGCATAATAGAATTCAAAAGACTCCTTAATTTTATTTTGTCCAGTTTTTAGGAGGGACGTCAATCATTTTCCCCTAGGGGCCGAATTTGTAACATAATTTTAAAGGTGGGAGAAAAGCGGGCAAAAAAGGAGTTCTAAATATCAAAAAACCTTAAGTTTAAAGATCCATATAGTTATTTGTTAATAATTGGGTACTTATTGCTTAATGAAATTTACTTTCCAAAATATTAAATATAGAATATCCTGGTGTAAATGTTTTTGAAATATATAAGAAAGTGAATACATAAAAGCCTTAAATTCTAAATCAGATAGAAATATTAAATACAATGGAACAACCTAATGAACAAAATCAAAAAGCGAAGGAATCAAGAAAACGACAAGTGCTAGGAAACTTACTATTCAATATTGTGGGTATAGTACTTGCATTAACTTTTATTTACAGTATTATATTTCCTCTTGTGAAAGACTTGTACTATGTGATTTTAGACATTAAAAGCTTTAACAATAACCCACTTAAATATCTTGCTAAAATGGATATTACAGAAGGTGGCTGGAAATTAGTATTACTTGGTTTTGGCGTATTTCTACTTAAAAAATTTCAACAGTTTTGGTTTGGTGTCCTTGAATTCGCTTTTACTATTTTTTATAGTGTGGTGCACTATAAAATAGTTCAAGAACAGGCCATTAATAATGACTTAAAAATCGAAGTAATAATTAGTATGATAACAATAGTCTTTTTAAGTGCTAATAGTATTGCAAATATGTATGACGGGTCCAAATTAGATTTTGTGGGTAAAAAACTAATCTTTGATGAATAGAAATTTTGCCTTCTTATCATTTACTAAACACTCTTAGCTATACTACAAGAAAAATAGCATCACAGAACCATCCTTATGGGATTAGTACCTAGATAAAGATAACCTGATATTGAGGAAATTAAACTTTACTCACTTTCAAATACATAAGTCATTAAAAAATAGGAGAATTCAGATTAACCAAACGTTTTAAATCCATTAGGAAAAGATTCGAGATTTGTACCGTCCAGTCCGCAAAAAGCACTCAGAAATGAGTGCTTTTTTGTTTTCAAACCCTTCCCGGATACGCAATTATCACACATAGGATGCCTTTCTACTTCTTGTCCATAGCTATATACGCCGGATAAGATTCCCGATCAGGCAAAATAAACTCTTCGTCGTACGGCGATGTGCCTCCGGCATTGTGATATAAGGCCACTCGTTTTACGCCCGTGGCTGTGCTGCCGCCCGTACCATTAATCACGTTCAGGATATTACCCGGGCCCGCAAAACGGGTGATGCACATCTTTTCCAGCCTGACATGCGGGCTGTTGGGTACTTCAAAGCCGTTTTTCTTATTCACATGACCGTCTGTTCCGGTAAAAACCGCGTAAGAACCCATTCCTATACTATGATGCTCCTTAACCGTATTCGCTACCTTGAATGCCGCATAGCCCTCTACCCTGCCCTCCTGGCTGCTCCAGCTGGCCTGGTTCGGGGCATCGTACGGAGGTTCATTTTGTAAGAAATAGGTTCTGCCACGTTCTCCCAGCCACAGCACTTCATATTCCTGGTAGTGTTCGGCAAACAGGGCATACAGCGTCACATCATCCCCGGTAACAATCAGCCCGTTTTTGCACCGGTCTCTTACCCAACGGGCATCTCCGCCAGGTTGAGAGCCATGGTCGGCACGCCACAGCCAGAAGTGGTCGCCCACCACATGACTGCTGTTGATCTGCATAGAAGTATGTATCCGGATATTTTTGGCCTGAACCCCGCCTACCCTGCACGTAATGTCGCTCAGCAGGATGGGGTTCGCTGAGTGGTCGGCACGGGCGCCTTCGTTACCTACCCTGATCTGGTAAGTGGTACTGTTGAATGAATCCATGAGAAGGCCGGCGATAATAATTCCATCTTTGTCGTCGGCATAAATGCATCCCCAGGTATTTTTTTCCGTAGGCTCCAGCGTTACCGAAGCTATACCGGCTCCCAGCAGGATGGCTCCCTTCCGGTTCACCTGGATAGGGGCATTCAATGCGTAATGGCCCGGTGTGAAAAATATATTCTTTCCTGCCTTTAACGCCTTATTGATCTCTGCATCGGTGTCGCCTTCTTTAGCCACATACCAGTCGGTCAGCAGGTCCTGAATCTGGCCTTTCCCCATCCCTGCTGACGACCAGGACAGTCCTTTCCTGTCTTTTTGCCATTCCGGAACAAATACCTTGTATTCGCCGTCGTCATCTATAAAAAGGAAAGGCTTTTCCCGGATAACGGGTGTAGCAGGAACAGGCGAATTGATATCGTCCGCCTCCGGGGCATTGACGCATCCCTGCCAGACCATATTGTACGCACCGCCCATAGCTCCCGTGCCGGCAGGGAAAACCGTATTCCGGGTGTACCATTGCTGTTGCCCTTTCCAGTCAGGCCGGGATGAGGTATAATGCGTGTCGGCAATATAACCGCCGCTACCCCAGAAATTCGTGTTTCCTACATCTGAAATATATTTCGAAGTGCTTTCTACCTGCAATCTTCGCGCACTGGTCGACTGGGAAACCGTCCAGGCAAAATCCCGCATCACGGTTACGTTTTCCATCGAACGCCAGAATGTGCACGTGGCATTTGCGCCGCCTGAAAGGTGAGGCCGGGTGAATACCGCACCCAGCTTAACCGCTGACGGTACTTTTCCCAAACCGCCGATATGTGAGTAGAATCCCAGTTCTATGGCGTTGGCCTCTGCCGATGAAGCAGAACCTGAACCGCCCGGATCATACGTCTGGCCATCCGTATTG
>Ga0206103_100052_pt1 | contig 125601 bp, 114 predicted proteins | sample 1B5Ametagenome_FD_148638 | JGI IMG/M metagenome (GOLD analysis project Ga0206103, IMG submission 148638) | Enriched microbial communities from leaf-cutter ant dump, University of Wisconsin, Madison, United States - 1B5A | ecosystem: Environmental > Terrestrial > Nest > Insects nest > Nest dump... | reverse complement strand
CGGGCGAGCGACTGCAGGGTGCGCACCACGAGCGAGGGGCCGTCGATCTTGAAGAAGCGGCGGGCCGCGGGGCGCGTGTCGCTGAAGCCGAAGCCGTCGGCGCCGAGCGTCGCGTACTCACCGGGCACCCAGGCGCGGATCTGGTCCGGCACCGCGTGCATGTAGTCGGTGACCGCGAGGAACGGGCCCTCCGCCCCGTTGAGCTTCTGCCACACGTACGGCACCTGCGGCTGCTCGGTCGGGTGCAGGAAGTTGTGCTCGTCGGCGGCCACGCCGTCGCGACGCAGTTCGTTCCACGAGGTGACGCTCCAGACATCCGCGGCGACGCCCCAGTCCTTCGCGAGCAGCTCCTGCGCCTCGAGCGCCCACGGCACGGCGACACCGGATGCGAGCAGCTGCGCCTTGGGACCCCGGATGGTGGCGTCCTTGAGCTTGTAGATGCCGCGCAGCAGTCCCTCGACGTCGAGCCCCTCGGGCTCGGCCGGCTGGACCATGGGCTCGTTGTAGACCGTCAGGTAGTACATGACGTTCGGGTCGGGGTGGGTGCCGCCGTACATGCGCTCGAGACCGGCGCGCACGATGTGCCCGAGCTCGTAGCCGTAGGCGGGGTCGTAGGCGACGACCGCCGGGTTGGTGGAGGCCAGAAGCGGCGAGTGGCCGTCGGCGTGCTGCAGGCCCTCGCCCGTGAGCGTGGTGCGCCCGGCCGTCGCGCCGATGATGAAGCCGCGCGCCATCTGGTCGCCCGCGGCCCACATGGCGTCGCCCGTGCGCTGGAAGCCGAACATCGAATAGAACACGTACACCGGGATGAGCGGCTGCCCATGCGTGGAGTACGAGGTTCCGATCGCGGTGAACGCCGCGAAGGCGCCCGCCTCGTTGATGCCGACGTGGACGATCTGCCCCTTCTCGCTCTCCTTGTAGGCGAGCAGGAGCTCCCGGTCGACCGAGGTGTAGTGCTGGCCGTTCGGGTTGTAGATCTTCGCGGTCGGGAAGTAGGCGTCCATGCCGAAGGTGCGCGCCTCATCCGGGATCACCGGGACGATCCGGTTGCCGAACTCGGGCGTGCGCAGCAGGTCCTTGAGCAGGCGGGCGAACGCCATCGTCGTGGCGATCTCCTGCTTGCCGGAGCCCCGCTTGACGACGTCGTAGGCCTTCTCCTCGGGGAGGGCGAGGTCGACGTGCGTGCTCCGGCGCTCGGGCAGGTAGCCGCCGAGCTCGCGGCGGCGCTCCTGCAGGTACTGGATCGCGGGGTCGTTCTCGCCCGGGTGGTAGAACGGCGGCAGGTACGGGTTCTCCTCGAGCTGCGCGTCGGTGATCGGGATGCGCATCTCGTCGCGGAACTGCTTGAGGTCCTCGAGGGTGAGCTTCTTCATCTGGTGGGTCGCGTTGCGGCCCTCGAAGCTCTTGCCGAGGCCGTAGCCCTTGATGGTCTTCGCGAGGATGACGGTGGGCTGGCCCTCGTGCTCGACCGCGGCCTTGAAGGCGGCGTAGATCTTGCGGTAGTCGTGGCCGCCGCGCTTGAGGTTCCAGATCTGCTCGTCCGAGTAGCCCTCGACGAGCTTGAGCGCCTCGGGGTCGCGGCCGAAGAAGTTCTCGCGCACGTAGGCGCCGTCCTCGGCCTTGTAGGTCTGGTAGTCGCCGTCGGGCGTCGCGTTCATCAGGTTGACGAGGGCGCCGTTGTCGTGGGCGAGCAGCTCGTCCCACTCGCGGCCCCAGACGACCTTGATGACGTTCCAGCCGGCACCGCGGAAGAAGCTCTCGAGCTCCTGGATGATCTTGCCGTTGCCGCGCACGGGGCCGTCGAGGCGCTGCAGGTTGCAGTTGATGACGAAGGTCAGGTTGTCGAGCTTCTCGTTGGCGGCCCACTGCAGGGCGCCGCGGCTCTCGACCTCGTCCATCTCGCCGTCGCCGAGGAAGGCCCAGACGCGGCTGTCGCTGCGGTCGACGATGCCGCGGTTGGTGAGGTACTTGTTGTTCTGCGCCTGGTAGATCGCGTTGATCGGGCCGAGGCCCATCGACACGGTCGGGAACTGCCAGAACTCCGGCATGAGACGCGGATGCGGGTAGGAGCTCAGCGCGTGGGGCGCGTGCGACTTCTCCTGGCGGAAGCCGTCGAGGTCCTGCTCGCCGAGGCGACCCTCGAGGAAGGCGCGGGCGTACATGCCGGGGGAGGCGTGGCCCTGGTAGAAGATCTGGTCGCCGCCGGAGGGGTGGTTCTGGCCGCGGAAGAACCAGTTGTGGCCGACCTCGTAGAGCGAGGCGCTCGAGGCGTAGGTCGAGATGTGGCCGCCCACGGAGATGCCGGGGCGCTGCGCCCGGTGGACCGTGATGGCCGCGTTCCAGCGGATCCAGCGGCGGTACTGGCGCTCGAGCTCCTCGTCGCCGGGGAAGGCGGGCTCGTTCTCGGGCGCGATGGTGTTGATGTAGTCCGTGGTCGGGACCATCGGCACGCCGAGCTGCAGGTCCTTCGAGCGCTTGAGCAGGCTCAGCATGATCTCGCGACCGCGTCCGCGCCCCTTCTCATCGACGAGCGCGTCGAGGGACTCCTGCCATTCTGCGGTCTCCTCCGGGTCCTGGTCGGCGTTGTGCACCGAGTACGGATCCTGGTCGTTCACCGTCACACTTGACCTCTTCCTGATCGTGTCGTGGCCATCGTTCAGTCTAGGCCCGTCGCGCTGTGCGATTCCGACACACGCGGTGCCACCGGCGGGTCGGTGGACCGCAGCGTATGATCGCTGCTCATGGCCCTCGAGAACGACACCCAGGCGCCCGACTTCGACCTGCCCAACCAGTTCGGAGAGCACGTCCGGCTCAGCGACTTCCGCGACCGGCGCCCCGTGGTGCTCATCTTCTTCCCGCTCGCCTTCTCGAGCACGTGCACGGGCGAGCTGTGCGAGCTGCGCGACAACCTCTCGCTGTTCCAGGAGCACGGCGTCGAGCTCATCGGTGTCTCGGTGGACTCGAAGGCGAGCCTGCGCGCCTGGGCCGAGCAGGAGGGGTACGACTTCACCCTGCTCGCCGACTTCTGGCCGCACGGTGCCGTCGCACGCGAGTACGGCGTCTTCCTCGAGGAGAAGGGGTTCGCCAACCGGGCGACCTTCGTGATCGACACGCGGGGCGTCATCCGCGCGTCGTTCATCACCGCCCCGGGGCAGGCGCGTTCCCTCGCCGAGTACCGGGCCGCCCTCGAGACCGTGCTGCCCGTCTCGGCCTGATCGCGGGCCGCCGCGGGCGGATAGCATCGAGTCGTCGGGGCGCTTAGCTCAGCTGGAAGAGCAGCTCGTTTACACCGAGCAGGTCGGGGGATCGAAACCCTCAGCGCCCACGTGGGAAGCGCTCGGCTCAGGGCTGTGTCGGCCGTGGTCGTGGCGGCAGGTCTCTGGGGCACGACCGGCACGGCCGCGAGCTTCCTGCCCGAGAGCGTGAGCCCTCTCGCGACGGGCGCCGCGACGATGGGGCTCGGCGGGCTGCTGCTCGCGGCGACGGCGCCGCGGGCGAGCTGGCGCGTGCTGCGCACCCGCGCGGTTCGCCCCTGGCTCATCGCCGGTGCGCTCGGCGTCCTCGTCTACCCGCTCGCCTTCTACTCGGGGATGTCGCTCGCCGGCGTCGCGGTCGGGAACGTCGTCGCGCTCGGCTCGGGCCCCGTGGTGACCGCGTTGCTCGAACGCGTCGTCGAACGGCGCAGGCTCAGCAGACGCTGGGCCGTGGCGACGACGCTCGCGGTGATCGGTGTCGCCCTGCTGCTCGTGGGGCGCGGCGGGGTCGGTGCCGCCCCCGAGCTGCGCACAGGCGTGCTGTGGGGCGTGGTGGCGGGGATCGCCTACGGCCTCTACACCTACGCGTCGGCGCGCGCGATCGCGACCGGCGCGGCATCCCGCGGGGTCATGGGCGCGATCTTCGGATGCGGCGCCGTCCTCCTCCTGCCCGTGCTGTTGGTCACCGGCGCCCCGCTGCTGGAGGCACCGGCCTCGATCGGCATCACCGGGTACCTCGTGCTCGGCCCGATGCTCCTGGCCTACCTGCTGATCGGGTGGGCCCTGCGCGCGCTCTCGGCCTCGACCGTGACCACGGTGGCGCTGATCGAACCCGTCGTCGCCACCCTGCTCGCCGTCGTGATCGTGGGCGAGCGGCTCGGCGCCCTCGCGTGGCTCGGCGTCGCCGTGATCCTCCTCGGGATCGTCGTGCTCGTCGCGGCCCGTCCTCCGCGGCATCCGGACGCCGCCGACCTAGACTTCGAGGCATGATCGAGGTTCCCGGAAGCGATCCGGCCCGCCGCGACGGGGCCGAGGGTGCGGCAGGCGAGATCGACGCGGCCCTCGCCGCACAGACCGCGATGTACACGGGCCCGATCTCTCTTCCGGACGTCAACGCCGAGCGCGGGCTCCGCCCCGATCCGGCCAGCGTGCACGACGAGGTGCCGCCGCCGCGCGAGGAGCCCCGCGAACCGACGCCGCCGCCCGCCCCGGTCCTCCCCGTTCCGGTGCCCGAGGTCGTGGCATCCGATGCCGTGGCCGCGGCGGCCGAGCCGGCCGACCCGGGTGCCGACGACTTCAGCCGCACGGTCGAGCAGACCGCGGCGACCTCGACCCTCGAGGCGATCCTCATGCTCGAGAACGAGTTGCGCCGTCGTCACGGGCTGCAGCAGGAGGCACCGGATGCGGCAGCGCCACCCGCTGCGACAGCGCCCGCTGCGCCCGCGCCCACCGCCCCCGCGCCCCCCGCGCCCGCCCCGCCCGAACCGGCTGCCGCGGCATTCGCGGGGGAGACCCCGACCGACGGCGAGGAGGCCTGGCTCACGGCGCCGCCGCCGAGCTTCACCCCGCCCGCTCTCGTGGAGCCGCCGCCGGTGGCGGGGCTCGAGGGTGCAGGCCCGCTCGAGGGGGATGCGCTGCCGGCTGCCGTGGCGTCGACCGGCGCGGTGCTGAGCGACTTCTCACTCGCTCCTCCGCCCAGCGTGCCCGCCGTCGCGAGCGTCCCCCCGCCGGGGCTGGAGATGGACGTCGAGGCGGAGGGGATCGACGAGGTCGACCGCGCGGGGGCGGCGCTCCCGGGTGCCGCGCCGATCGCATCCGCCGCGCCCCCGCCGCCCTCGACGGCGACCGTCGTGGCCGTCGGCGACCCCCGGACGCTGCGTCGCACCGACCCCTCGGCGATCGCCGTCGAGTCGTCGGGCGCCGAACCCACCCCCGTCGAGCGTCGTGCCGGTCACGCGGCCCGGCTGTTCTGGCTGTGGTTCGCCGCGAACTCGTCGATCATCCTCGTGGCGGTGGGCGCGATCCTGTTCAGCTACGGCATGAGCCTGCGCCAGGTGCTCATCGCCGTCGTCGCCGGCGTCGGCCTCTCGGCGCTGCCGCTCGGCCTCGGCTCGCTCGCGGGCAAGTGGAACGGGCAGCCGACCATGGTCGTGTCGCGTGCGAGCTTCGGTCACGCGGGCAACGTCCTGCCCGCCGCGCTCGCCGTGCTCGGCCGGGTGCTGTGGGGCGGGGTGCTGCTGTGGCTGCTGGCGGCCACGGCGGATGCGATGTTCGCGCCGACCGCATCCGCGTCGCCGACGGCGCTCATCGCGCTCGGTGCGGGGGCCGTCCTGGCGGCTGCCGTCGCGATCCTGGGCTACGGGATGCTGCACCGCGTACAGCGCGTGCTCGGGATCCTGTCGATCCTGCTCGTCGGCGCGACGATCGCGTTCACGGCCGACCGCATCGACATCGCGGTCGCCCTGCGCACCGACGACGGCCCGTGGCTGCTCGTGGTCGGTGGCGCCGTCATGGTGTTCAGCGTCGTGGGGCTCGCCTGGGCGCAGTCCAGCTCCGACCTCGCCCGGTACCAGAACCCCGACGGTTCGGGCGCCGCCAGCATGCTGTGGGGCAGCTTCGGCGTGATCGTGCCGGCGCTCGCGATCCTCGCCTGGGGCGCGCTGCTCGCCGCATCCGACCCCGCGACGGCGGCCGGCCTGGCCACCGCCCCGCTCGCCACCCTCGTCGGGCTCGTGCCCGACGCGCTCGCCCTCCCGGTGTTCGCGGCCGCCGCCTTCGGCCTCATCGCGGGCGGCATCGTCACGATGTACTCGGGTGGCCTGGCCATCGTGGCCGTCGGGGTGCGGATGCCGCGGGCGGCTGCGACCGCGATCGCCGCCGTGCTGGTGGCCGCTGTCGCGCTCGGCCTGCTGCTGCTCGACGGCGACATGCGCGAGATCGTGAGCGAGCTCGCGACGACGCTCGCGGTGCCCGTCGCGGCGTGGACGGGCATCTTCGCGAGCGAGATGATGATCCGCCTGCGCCGCTTCCACTCCTCGTCGCTCGTGCGTCCGGGCGGTGTCTACCCCCGCGTGCGCTGGGTGAACCTCGTGGGGCTCGTCGTCATCTCGGCGATCGGGTTCGGTCTCACCTCGGCGCAGATGGCCGGGCTGAGCTGGCAGGGGTACGTCTTCGACGCGTTGGGCGTCGCGCCGGGAGGCAGCCTCGCCACGAGCGACCTCGGCGTGCTCGTCGCGCTCGCCCTCGGCGTGCTGCTGCCGCTCGTCGCCGGCGTGCCCGCCATCCGCAGGCAGGAGCGCTCCCCGGAGGCGGTCGAGGCCGCCGTCGAGGCGCCGCGGCCCTCGTAGACTGAGCGGATGACCCCGACCCTCGCGCAGGTGACCGAGGCGGCGCACGCGCTCTGGCCGCTCGCCGGCGCGGAGCCGTGGGACGCGCCCGGCCTCGTCTCCGGTGACCCCGCGGCCGAGGTCGGTGCCATCCACCTCGCGGTCGACGCCGTGCTCGACACCGCCGACGAGGCGGTCGCGCTCGGGGCCCAGCTGCTCGTGACCCACCATCCGCTGCTGCTGCGCGGGGTGACGAGCGTCGCCGAGGACCGCTCCAAGGGTGCCGTGATCGCGCGCCTCATCCGCGGCGGCTGCGCGCTGCTGGCGGCCCACACCAACGCGGATGTCGTGGCCGACGGCACCTCCGCCGTCCTCGCGTCGCGTCTCGGCCTGCGTGACACGCGCCCGATCGAGCCGTCCGCCTCCGACCCCACGACGGGCCTCGGTCGCGTCGGCGAGCTGGAGCACGCGATGACGCTCGGCGAGCTGGCCCGCGGACTCCAGGAGATCCTGCCCGCGACGGCGCAGGGCATCCGCGGGGCGGGGGAGTACGGCGCCGAGGTGCGGCGCGTGGCGCTCTGCGCGGGCGCGGGCGACTCGCTGCTCGCGCATCCTGCGGTCCGCGGCGCGGACGTCTACATCACGAGCGATCTGCGGCACCATCCGGCGTCCGAGGCGCGCGAGAACGCGCGCGTCGCGGGCGGCCCCGCGTTGCTGGACATCTCGCACTGGGCGGCCGAGTGGCTGTGGCTCGACGCCGCCGCCGAGGCCCTGCGTGCCGCCCTGCCGGGCGTGACCGTGTCGGTGAGCGAACTGCGCACCGACCCCTGGGATTTCGCCCTCGTCTGACCCCCTTCCGAACGGAGACCGCATGGGCCTCAAGGCCGCCCCCGCCGATCAGGCACTGCTGCTGGAGCTGCAGGAGCACGACACCCGACTGCAGCGCATCGCCCACCAGCTCGGCAGCCTGCCCGAGACGGCCGCGCTCGCCGCGCTCGACACCGAGGGCCAGACGCTGCGCCGCACGCTCGCCGAGCAGACCGGCGTGCTCGAAGACGCCCAGGCCGAGCTCGGCCGGGTGGAGGCGGATGTCGCCGTCGTCGAGGCGCGGATGACCCGCGACCGCGAGCGGCTGCAGTCCACCTCATCCGTCAAGGACGTGCAGGCGCTCGAGCAGGAGCTCGACGCCCTCGCACGGCGCCGCGACGAGCTGGAGGAGATCCAGCTCGTCGTGATGGAGCGGGTCGAGACCCACGAGGCGACCCTCGCCGGAACCCGTGAGGCGTTGGCGGCGCTCGACGCGCGCATCGCCGAGACGGCGGCGGATCGCGACGCCTCGGCCGCCGCGCTCGAGCAGGAGCGCGGCAACGTCGCCACCGACCGCGACACGATCGCGGGGCGCGTTCCGCGCGAGCTGCTCGACCTCTACGAGAAGCAGCGGGCCCGCTACGGCATCGGCGCCTCGCATCTGCGCGGGGGCGTCTCGGTCGCGAGCGGGGTGGCCCTCACGGCGACCGACCTCGGCGTCGTGCGTGCGGCGGCACCGGATGATGTGCTGCTGTGCCCGGAGTCGAGCGCGATCCTGGTGCGCACCGACGAATCCGGCCTGTAGCCTGGGGAACGCGAACGGGTCGGCCAGACGGTCGCGTCGCGCATCCGCTCCCTCGGGGGCGGGGCGCGCCGAGGAACGTCCGGGCTCCGCAGAGCAGGGTGGTGGGTAACACCCACCCGGAGTGATCCGCGAGAAAGTGCAACAGAGAGCAGACCGCCACGGTCGTTTCGGCGACCGGGGTAAGGGTGAAACGGTGGTGTAAGAGACCACCAGGGGCCCGAGTGATCGGGCTCGCTGGGTAAACCTCGCCCGGAGCAAGGTCAGACAGGTGCCGATGAGGCTGCTCGCCGAGGCACCGGGTAGACCGCTGGAGGGATGCGGCAACGCCTCCCCGAGAGAGATGGCCGTCCGGTCGTGTGCGTCGCGAGACGCGCGCGACTGACAGAACCCGGCGTATCGGCCGGCCCGTTCGCCCCCGACGGCATCACACGAAGAAGCGCCCCCGGGTTCGTTCCCGGGGGCGCTTCCTCTTGGTGTCGTATCGTCAGGCGAGACGGATGTTCGCCGCCTGCGGTCCCTTCTGACCTTCGGCGACCTCGAACTCGACGCGCTGACCCTCTTCGAGAGTGCGGTACCCCTTGGCCTCGATGGCCGAGTAGTGCGCGAAGACGTCCTGAGCGCCGTCGTCGGGGGTGATGAAGCCGAATCCCTTTTCGGCGTTGAACCACTTCACGGTTCCACTGGGCATGTGACTGCTTTCTTCTGGTGCAAGCGCCCACAGACTCGGGGGCGTCAGCCCAACCTAATGCACGAAGCCCGCGTGGCGGCAGTGGAATGCTCCAGATTTCATCGAACTGAAACCTGGGAGGCGCGATTCGCGGGTTGCGCGGCGAGCCAGGCGGCGCCCAGGATGCCCGCGTTGTTGCGCTGCACGGCGGGCACGATGGGGGTCGCGAGGTCGAGCAGCGGCAGGAAGTCCTCGTGATTCTTCGAGACGCCGCCGCCGACGACGAACAGCTCGGGCGAGAACAGGAACTCGACGTGGCTGTAGTAGCGCTGCAGGCGCTTGGCCCAGTGCTTCCAGTCCAGCTCGTGCCGCTCCTTCGCCGAGTACGCGGCGCGCCGCTCGGCGTCCTTGCCGTCGATCTCGAGGTGGCCGAGCTCGGTGTTCGGCACGAGCACGCCGTCGTACAGGAACGCGCTGCCGATGCCCGTGCCGAGGGTCGTCATGATGACGAGGCCGCCGACCCCGCGCGCGGCGCCGAAGCGCACCTCGGCGACGCCCGCGGCATCCGCGTCGTTGACGAAGTGGATGTCGCGGTGCAGCGCCTTCTCGAAGAGCGCCTCCGCCTCGAGGCCGATCCAGCGCTTCGACACGTTCGCGGCCGACATCGTGCGGCCGTGCCGCACGATCGCGGGGAAGCAGACCCCCACCGGCACGCCGTCGGCGGCCGAGCCGAAGCCGGCGACGAGCTCCGCGACGGCGGCGAGCACGGCATCCGGGTCGCCCCCGTCGGGCGTCGGCACCTTCACGCGCTCGCCCGCGAGCTCACCCGCCTCCGTGTCGACGAGGGCCCCCTTGATGCCGGTGCCTCCGATGTCGATGCCGACGGCGAGTGCGGTCATGGGGTCCTCCTGGGTGGTGGGTCAGGGCAGGGTCAGGATCTCGGCACCGCGCTCGGTGACGACGAGGGTGTGCTCGAACTGGGCGGTGAGGCTCTTGTCGCGGGTCGTGATGGTCCAGTCGTCGTCCCACTCGTCCCACTCGATCGTGCCGGGACGCTCGGGCGTGCCGAGGGTCAGCATGGGTTCGATCGTGAACACCATGCCGACCTCCATCACGGTCGCGTAGCCGGGCGCGGCGTCGTAGTGGGGCACGATGAGCCCCGTGTGGAACGCGCTGCCGACGCCGTGGCCCGTGTAGTCGCGCACGACGCCGTAGCCGAAACGGCGCGCGTAGCTCTCGATCGCCCGCCCGATGACGTTGATCTCACGGCCGGGGGCGACGGCCTTGATGCCGCGACGCAGCGCCTCCTCGGTGCGCTCGACGAGATCGCGGGCCTCGGGGGCGACCTCGCCCACCAGGAAGGTCTTGTTGAGGTCGCCGTGCATGCCGTCGTGGTACGCCGTGATGTCGATGTTGATGATGTCGCCGTCGACGAGCACGGTGTCGTCGGGGATGCCGTGGCAGACGACCTCGTTGAGCGAGGTGCAGCTCGACTTCGGGAATCCGCGGTAGCCGAGGGTCGAGGGGTACGCGTCGTGCGCGAGCAGGAACTCGTGGGCGATCTGGTCGAGCTGCTCGGTCGTGACGCCGGGGCGGATGGCGGCGCCGACCGCCTCGACCGCCTGAGCCGCGATCCTGCCGCTCGTGCGGATCCGCTCCACCTCCTCGGGCGTGTACACGTCCGAACCCGTGAACGGCTGCGGGGCGGGGCGCCCGACGTACTCGGGGCGGGGGATGGATGCGGGCACGGCGCGCAGCGGCGAGACGCGTCCTGCGACGAGGTGACCGGCGGCGTCGCGAGGCATAGGGTCAAGACTACCGAGCGGAAGGCGGAGCGATGAGTCAGTGGTGGTACAACCACAGGACGGGCGAGGTCGAGGAGGGGCCGCAGTCCCTCGGCGTCGATCGCGACGGCCCCTACGCGACACGGGAGGAGGCCGCGCGGGCCCCTGAGATCGCGGCGGAACGCGCACGCGCGTGGGCGGCCGAGGAGGAGGCGGACCGCTGAGACGCCTCGAGCGTCACCCCGCCGCCGGGGGCCACTCGCGCGCGAGGATCGCGTAGTCGAGTTCGTCGCCCCACGCGCCCTTGAACCACTCGTTCTCGACGAGACGCGCCTCGAGCCGCATCCCGAGGCGCTCGGCCAGGCGGGCCGATGCGGTGTTCTCGGCGGCGATCCGCGCGACGACGCGACGCGCACCGTAGATGCGGAACGCGGCGTCGAGCACCGCACGACACGCCTCGGTCGCGTAGCCCCGCCCGGCGACGTCCGGATGCATGACCCAGCCGATCTCGACGGTTCCGTGCGTGGGGTCGGGGTGGAACAGCAGCACGTCGCCGATGAGGGCGTCGTCGGCGCGGCGCACCACGCCGAGGCTGATGCCCCCGTGCTCGCCCTCGAGCGTGGTCGAGCCGAGCAGATGCCCGCTGCGCGCACGGATGTCGTCGGTCGTCTGCGGCTTGAACGGCAGGAAACGGCAGACCTCGGGGTCGCCGCGGTAGGCGGCCATCGCCTCGAGGTCGCGCTCCACGATGGGGCGCAGCAGCAACCTCTCGGTCTCGAGCGCGAGTTCGGACGGCGCGGGCCGGAACGCGAAGGGCGAGGGTGCGGTCGGGTCGGACGTCGGGGCCATCGTGCGGGCGTCAGTCCTCGTAGGAGTGCTCGGGCCCCGGGTACGCGCCGGAGGTGACGTCCGCGGTCCAGGCCTGCACGGCATCCGTCAGCACCTCGGCGAGGTTCGCGTACTGCTTGACGAACTTCGGGATGCGACCCGTGGTGAGGCCCGCCCAGTCGGTCCAGACGAGCAGCTGGCCGTCGGTGTGGGGGCCCGCGCCGACCGAGATGGTCGGGATGTCGAGCTCGGCCGTGACGCGGCGTGCGGCCTCCGCGGGCACCATCTCGAGCACGACGGCGAAGGCGCCCGCGTCCTCGACGGCCCGCGCGTCGGCGAGGAGTTGCTCGACGCCCGAGCCGCGGCCCTGGATGACGTGGCCGCCGAGCTGGTGCTCGCTCTGCGGGGTGAAGCCGATGTGCGCCATGACGGGGATGCCGGCCGAGACGACGCGTCGGATCTGCTCGGCCGAGCGCACCCCGCCTTCGAGTTTGACGGCGTGCGCCCCCGTCTCCTTCATGAAGCGGAAGGCGGTGTGCAGCGCCTCGTCAGGACTCGTCTCGTAGGAGCCGAACGGCATGTCGGCCACGACGAAGGCGCGCTTGACGGCGCCTGCGACGGCGCGCGTGAGGGGGATGAGCTGGTCGACCGTGACGGGGAGGGTCGTGTCGTAGCCGAGCACGTTGTTGCCCGCCGAGTCGCCCACGAGCAGGAAGTCGACTCCGGCGCGGTCGAAGATCGCGGCCGTGAGCTGGTCGTAGCTCGTGAGGCCCGTGATCTTGATGCCGTTGGCTTTGGCGTTCTGGAAATGCCGGGTGCGGACCTTCTTCACGACCTCGTCTGCCATCACCCCAGTCTAGGCGGCGGGCTCCGCGGCGCGGCCGGACGGGATGCGCGGGACGCGCGGGACGGCCGTGCGCAGCACGCCCAGCACGATGCACAGCTGCGCGGCGAGGTAGGCGCCCATGATGAGCACGTCCTCGGGCGGCGACCGGAAGAGCGGCGTGAAGAGCCGGAAGGCGAGAAGCGAGTCGCTCGCCACGAACAGCGCGCCGCCGAGCATCGTGAACGCGTTGCCGCGGGATGCGGATGCGGCCATGTAGGCCAGCACGGCCCCGTACAGGGCCACGAGCGGCCAGAGCGGCCCGAGGTAGGGCCAGAGCGCGAGCAGCAGCCCGGCGAACCAGGCCACGAGCCCGAGGGCCCACCACGAGAGCCGGCGCCGGAACGCGAGATGGAAGAGCGCGATGTAGGCCAGATGCGCGGCGAGGAAGAAGCTCAGCCCGAGTTCGAAGAACTCGAGGCTGATGTCTCCCAGCCACGACAGCACGAGGGCAGCCACGAGCAGCGCCGCGACGGGCGTGCGCAGCCGCATCCGGCCGACCACGACGACGATCGCGACCCCGAGCAGAAGCGTCGGGATCGCGATCGCCTTCGTCGCGCGGTCGAGCTCCACGAGCCCCGCGAGCTTCACCGAGAGGTGGACGATCGACACCGCGAGAAACGGCGCGAACCCTCCCAGCAGCAGCGGGACCCGCGGCATGTCAGACCAGGCCCTGGGCGACCATCGCGTCGGCGACACGCACGAAGGCCGCCGCGTTGGCGCCCATCACGTAGTCGCCGGGGTGGCCGTAGCGCTCGGCCGCGTTGTAGGCGGCGTCGTGCACATCGCGCATGATGTGGCGCAGGCGCTCCTCGCTCTCGGCGAAGCCCCAGCGCTGACGCGAGGAGTTCTGGCTCATCTCGAGCGCGGAGGTCGCCACACCGCCGGCGTTCGCCGCCTTGCCGGGCGCGAACAGCACGCCCGCGGCCTGGAACGCCTCGACCGCCTCGGGGGTGCTCGGCATGTTGGCGCCCTCGCTGACCGCGACGACCCCGTTATTGATGAGCGCGGCCGCGTCCTCGGCGCCGAGCTCGTTCTGCGTCGCGGACGGCACGGCGAGCTGGCCGGGCACCTCCCACACGCGGCGGTCGGCGACGAAACGGGCGGAGCTGCGGCGCTCGGCGTACTCCGAGATCCGGGCGCGCTCGACCTCCTTGACCTGCTTGAGAAGCTCGAGGTCGATGCCCTTCTCGTCGACGACGTAGCCGGAGGAGTCGGATGCGGTGATCGCGGTCGCGCCGAGCTGGTGCAGCTTCTCGATCGCGTAGATCGCGACGTTGCCCGAGCCCGAGACGATCGCGGTGCGTCCCTCGAGGTCCTCGCCGCGCTTGGCGAGCATCTCGTGCATGAAGAAGACCGCACCGTAGCCGGTGGCCTCGGTGCGCACCTGCGCGCCACCCCATCCGATGCCCTTACCGGTGAGCACGCCCTCGCCGTGGCGGTTCGCCAGGCGGCGGTACTGGCCGAAGAGGTAGCCGATCTCGCGGCCGCCGACGCCGATGTCGCCCGCGGGGACGTCGGTGTGCTCGCCGATGTGGCGGTACAGCTCGGTCATGAAGCTCTGGCAGAAGCGCTCGATCTCGCGGTCGCTGCGCCGGTGCGGGTCGAAGTCGGAACCGCCCTTGCCTGCACCGATGCCCTGGCCGGTGAGCGCGTTCTTGAAGATCTGCTCGAAGCCGAGGAACTTGACGATGCCGAGGTTGACGCTCGGGTGGAAGCGCAGCCCGCCCTTGTACGGGCCGAGCGCCGAGTTGAACTGCACCCGGAATCCGCGGTTCACCTGGATGTCGCCGGAGTCGTCGACCCACGGCACGCGGAACATGATCTGGCGCTCCGGCTCGACGATGCGCTCGAGGATCGCGGCGTCGAGGTACTCGGGGTGCTGATCGAGCACGGGCCCGATCGACTCGAGCACCTCGTGGAGGGCCTGGTGGAATTCGGGTTCGCTCGGGTTGCGGGCGACGGTGGTGCGGAAGACGTTGTCGATGTAGGCCTGAACGTGCACGAGAAGCTTTCTGCCTTGAAGGGGGCGGGGACGCGACGGGCGCGGTCCGCGATATGACGGGGGCGGAAGCCGATGGTCACGGGGGATCGTCACGCCCGAGATCATCGGGACGACATGTCCTCCGACGCTTCCTTGCGAGCGGCCGGGGAAACGGGTCACGGAATCGGCCGCGTGGGCATGCTATCCGAGCGCGTCGCGCGCGACTCGCCGGACCAACCCATGACGATAGCCTAAGACCACCGCGCGACGCACCGAGAAAGGGACCCGGATGGACAAGCAGCGAGACTTCGTCCTGCGCACGATCGAGGAGCGCGGCGTGAAGTTCGTGCGCCTGTGGTTCACGGATGTCGTCGGCACGCTGAAGTCGGTCGCGCTCGCCCCCGCGGAGGTCGAGGGGGCGTTCACCGAGGGCGTCGGCATCGACGGCTCGGCCATCGAGGGGCTCACCCGTGCGTTCGAGGCGGACGTGCTCGCGCATCCGGACCCCACGACCTTCCAGATCCTGCCGTGGCGTGGCGACGTGGACCCCACGGCGCGCATGTTCTGCGACATCACGACGCCGGACGGTCAGCCCGCCGTCGCCGACCCGCGCAACGTGCTCAAGCGCACCCTCGCCAAGGCCGCGGATGCGGGCTTCACCTTCTACACGCATCCGGAGATCGAGTTCTACCTGCTGCGCTCGAGCAAGCTCAAGAACGGGCGCCCCGTGCCGGTGGACTCGGCCGGCTACTTCGACAACGTTCCGGGCGGCACGGCCCACGACTTCCGGCGCAGCAGCGTGCGGATGCTGGAGGACCTCGGCATCTCGGTCGAGTTCAGCCACCACGAGGCGGGGCCCGGGCAGAACGAGATCGACCTGCGCTACGCGGACGCCCTGACGACGGCCGACAACATCATGACCTTCCGCACGGTCGTGAAGGAGGTCGCGATCGAGCAGGGCGTCTACGCGACGTTCATGCCGAAGCCCTTCGCCGACCATCCCGGTTCGGGCATGCACACGCACCTGTCGCTCTTCGAGGGCGACGCGAACGCCTTCTACGACGCGGGGGGCGAGTACCAGCTGTCGCAGATCGGCCGGCAGTTCGTGGCGGGCCTGCTGCGGCACGCGCCCGAGATCACGGCCGTCACCAACCAGTTCGTCAACTCCTACAAGCGGCTGTGGGGTGGCGACGAGGCGCCCAGCTACGTGACGTGGGGGCACAACAACCGCTCCGCGCTCGTGCGGGTTCCGCTCTACAAGCCCGGGAAGGGGCAGAGCGCCCGCGTGGAGTACCGGGGCATCGACTCGGCGGCCAACCCCTACCTGTCGTACGCGCTGCTGCTCGCGGCGGGGCTCAAGGGCATCGAGGAGGGCTACGAGCTCCCCGCGGAGGCGGACTCGGATGTCTTCGACCTCTCGAGCGCGGAGCGCCGTGCCCTCGGCTACCAGGCGCTGCCCTCGAGTCTCGACCGTGCGCTGCTCATCATGGAGGAGTCGGAGCTCGTCGCCGAGACCCTCGGCGAGCAGGTCTTCAACTACGTGCTGCTCAACAAGCGTCGCGAGTGGGCGGGCTACCGCTCGCAGGTGACGCCCTTCGAGCTGGAAGCGAACCTGGAGGCGCTCTGAGCCGGGGCGCCGTCACCCTCACCGAGCTGGCCCGGCTCGGCTTCGCGGAGCTGGGGGCGGCGCGCGAGGCGGTCGGGGGAGTGCCGGCGGTCGCGCTGCCGCTGTTCTCCTCGGCTGCGGATCCGGATCAGGCGCTGCGCCTGCTGGCCGCCCTGCGCGAACGCGACGCGGATGCCGTGGATGCCGTGCTCGCCGACGAGGAGGCCGCGCGTCGACTGATCGTCGTGCTCGGCGCGTCCGAGGGGCTCAGCGCATTCCTGCAACGGCATCCATCGGCGCTCGAGGTGCTCGTCGAGGGCGGCGAGCCGCGCGACGCGGCACACTACGGCGAGGTGCTGGGGGCCGCGGTCGCCGGATTGAGCGGTGAGGATGCGCGTCGCGCCGTGCGCGTCGCCTACCGTCGCGAGCTCGTGCGTGTGGCGGCATGGGATCTCGAGCAGGCCCGTCCGATCGACGCGGTGCAGCGGGTGGCGGCCGCGTTGGCCGACCTGGCGGGGGCGGCGCTGGATGCGGCGCTGATCGTCGCCCGGGCGCACTCGCGGTTCCCCGCGGCCGAGGTGGCCGCGACGCGGCTCGCCGTGATCGGCATGGGCAAGGCGGGCGCGCGCGAGCTCAACTACGTGAGCGACGTCGACGTCATCTTCGTCGCTGCGAGCGACGGGGCCGCGGTCGAGGACGGCCGTGCCGTGGAGATCGCCACCCGGCTTGCGATCGACGCCATGCAGATCATCCACGAGCCGGGCGTCGAGCCCCCGCTCTGGGAGGTGGACGCGAACCTGCGCCCCGAGGGCAAGGACGGCGCCCTCGTGCGCACCCTCGACTCGCATCTGGCGTACTACGAGCGCTGGGCGAAGGGCTGGGAGTTCCAGGCGCTGCTGAAGGCCCGCCCGCTCGCGGGCGACGCGGAGCTCGGGGCGCGGTTCGTGGCGGGGGTCGCGCCGAAGGTGTGGGCGGCGTCGTCGCGTGATGGCTTCGTCGAGTCGGTGCAGCGGATGCGGGAGCGCGTCCTCGCCCACATCCCGGCCGACGAGGTCGATGTGCAGCTCAAGCTCGGGCCGGGTGGCCTGCGCGATGTGGAGTTCACCATCCAGCTTCTCCAGCTCGTGCACGGACATGCCGACGACGGCATCCGTCAGCGCTCGACGCTCGACGCGCTCGACGCGCTCGCGTCGGCCGGCTACATCGGACGCGCCGAGGGGGCCGAGTTCGCGCACGACTACCGGCTGCTGCGGCTGCTGGAGCACCGCATCCAGCTCTCCCGGCTGCGTCGTACCCACCTCATGCCGCGCGACGAGGCCGAGCTGCGGGTGCTCGCGCGGGCGACCCGGATGGCGGGCACGGCCGACGAGCTCGTGCGGCTGTGGCGGGCGGCGCAGCAGGAGGTGCGGGGGCTGCACGAGCGGCTGTTCTACCGCCCGCTGCTCTCGGCCGTCGCGGCCCTGCCCGAGGACGGCTACGCGCTCACGAGCGCCCAGGCGGAGGATCGGCTCGCGGCGATCGGCTTCCTCGACGCGGCGGGGGCGCTGCGGCACATCGCCGCGCTCACGGGGGGTGTGTCGCGACGCGCGGCCATCCAGCGCACCCTGCTGCCCGTCATGCTGCAGTGGTTCGCCGAGGGGGCCGACCCCGACTACGGGCTGCTCGCGTTTCGGCGGCTGTCGGAGGACCTCGGCGAGTCGCACTGGTTCCTGCGGATGCTGCGCGACTCCTCCGGCGCGGCGCACCGGCTCACCCAGGTGCTGTCGGGGTCTCGGTACGTGGGCGCCCTGTTCGAGCGGATTCCGGAGGCGGCCGCGTGGCTGGAGAACGACGCGGAGCTGCGGCCGCGCGGTCTCGACGAACTGCTCGACGAGACCGCGGCCACGATCGCCCGGCACGGCGAGGCCGTCGAGGCCGCCGCCACGGCCCTCCGGGGCGCACGCCGACGCGAGGTGCTGCGGGTGGCGCTCGGCGCGATCGTCGGCGTCGTCTCGGTCGAGGAGCTGGGGCTCGCGCTGTCGGATGCGACCTCAGCGATGCTGACGGGTGCGCTCCGGCTCGCGCGGCGCGACGACGACGGGATCGAGTTCGGCATCGTCGCGATGGGCCGCTACGGGGGCGCGGAGCTCGGCTTCGGCAGCGACGCCGACGTCATCTACGTCTACCGCGACGCGGGGGCGGGGGCCGAGGCCGCGCAGAGGGCGGCGGAGCGCGTCGTGCACGAGATCACACGGCTCACCGAGGACGTGCGGCTGCCGCTCGAGCTCGACCTCGGGCTGCGGCCGGAGGGGAAGAACGGCGCGATCGTCCGCTCCCTCGACAGCTATCGCGCCTACTACGAGCGCTGGTCGCTCACCTGGGAGGCGCAGGCGCTGCTCCGCGCCCGCACGGTCGCGGGCGATGCCGCGCTGCTGGACGATTTCACCGCGATGGCCGACACCGTGCGCTACCCGGCCGAGATCGGGCCGGACGCCCTGCGCGAGGTGCGCCGCATCAAGGCGCGGGTCGAGTCCGAGCGCCTGCCGCAGGGCGCCGATCCCTCCCGCCATCTGAAGCTCGGGCGCGGCTCCCTCTCGGATGTGGAGTGGCTCGTGCAGCTGCTGCAGCTGCAGCACGCCCACGAGCTGCCCGCGCTGCGCACCACCTCGACGCTGCGGGCTCTTGCGGGGGCGGCGGATGCGGGGCTCGTGCCCGCAGCGGATGCCGCCCGCCTGCGCGCGGCGTGGCTCGTCGCGTCTCGCGCCCGATCCGCGATGACCCTCTGGACCGCGAAGACCTCCGACGTGCTGCCGACCGACCGCCGCGCCCTCGAGGGCGTCGCGCGCCTCATGGACTACCCGGCCGGCTCCGCCACGCGCCTCGACGAGGACTACCTGCGCACCACCCGCATCGCCCGTCAGGTCTTCGAGCGCCTCTTCTACGGCTCCCGCCTCTGAGCGCTCCGCCCCGGCATCCGGAGACGCGGACGGGTATCCGTCCCCGAGAAGTCGTTCGATATTTTCGCTCGCCAACTGCGTCTTCGTCGAGGTTGTGGCGAACTCGCTCCACGAGGTGTTCGTGGGCGTAGACGCATGAGCTGCCGAGAAGGGATGGTGTTCAAGGGGCAGGTCGTCGGAAACCATCACAGGTATGCTTAATCTGTACTTATTTCTGTCGAATCGGAGGTGATGGTGGACATCGCGACGATGCCTGATCTGCTGCGCTACGACGACCTGACCGCGCAGGGACTCACCCGGCACGGTCTCGATCGACTGATCGCTGCAGGAGAGTTCGAACGCATCGCCCCTGGCCTGTTTCTGCGGGCCGGGCTCGCGGACGACACGACGGCAGCGTGGATGGCGGTCGCCGCGAAGAAGCCCGACGCGACACTGTGCCTGCTCACGGCGCTGTCGTTGCACGAGCTGACCGATGAGATCCCAACACGGAGCGACATCGCCATCCCACGCGGCACGCAACCGGTCGCTGTGCGTCACGCGCCCATGGCTTGGCACCGTTTCGACGCCGGCACGTTCGGTATCGGACGCATCGAGTACGAGTTGCCGGGGCGGCTGACCATCGGCTTGTACTCGGCGGAGCGCACTCTGGTCGACCTCTTCCGCCTGCGGCACGCGTGGGGCAGCGATCTCGCCCTCGGCGCGCTCAAGCGGTGGCTGCGCGGACGCGGCAACAGCCCGGCCGCGCTGCTGGCGATTGCGGAGAGCTTCCCGAAGGCGCGCCCCTCGATCCAGCAGGCCCTCGAGGTGCTGCTGTGAGCCCGAACGCGCATCACGGCACCCCGGCAGGTGACGCGACCATCGCCATCCGCAACCTCGCCCGGCAGACCGGCAGGGATGTGCAGGAGCTGATGACTCTGTATGCGCTCGAAGGGCTGCTGGCACGGATCGCGAACTCCGAGTATCGGGACGACTTCGTGTTGAAAGGCGGCGTGCTGCTCGCCGCATTCGCAGCGCGCCGCCCCACGAAGGACATCGACCTGCAGGCCACCCGACTCGCCGGCGACCCCGACGAGGTCGTTGAGCGTGTCCGCGTCATCGCGACGCTGGATGTCGCCGACGGCCTCGTGTTCGATCCTGCCAGTGTCACCGCGACGACGATCCGCGACGAGGACGAGTATGCCGGAGTGCGGGTGAAGCTCTCAGCAGCGCTCGGCACCGCGCGGCTGACGGTCGGGATGGATGTGAACTTCGGCGACCCGATCTGGCCCGCCCCGCGCCTCATCGAACTCCCCCGAGTCGTACCTCTCGGCCTCCCGGCCGTGACGCTGCTGGGCTACCCGCTGACAATGGTGCTCGCCGAGAAGGTGGTCACCGCCGTCGACCGCGGCGTCGCCAATACTCGTTGGCGCGACTTCGCGGATGTGTACATGCTGATCCGACTCCACTCGGTCGATGCGGCCGAGTTCCGCATGTCGATGGAGACCGTCGCCGAGTACCGCAAGGTTGCACTGACAACGCTGTTTCCTGCGCTCGCGCCGATGGGAGAACGCGCCCAGCAGAAGTACCAGGCCTGGCGCACCCGATCCCACCGCGAAGACGAGCTCCCCACAGGATTCACCGATGTACTCGCGGCGGTGGCCGGCTTCGCCGACCCCGTGCTGGCTGCGTCCGCGACAGGGCGATGGAGCCCCGCCGACAAGAGGTGGGAGTGAACAACCAAAGCGAACTGCTGAGCCACAGCCGTGTATGTCGCGCGAAACATGGTCGATCTCGATCGGTCCTACGGCGAGAACCTGCCCGGTTACTGTGAGGGGCGTCGGGTTCACGGCGGCTAGCGCCGGCTTCCACGTCAGATGTGAACTGCTGACACGGGAGGGCGGCCGGTCGAGCGGCCGAAAGACGGCCAGCAGCCACCCGTACATGCGAGGGTCCTCGGTCGGTCAAGACGGCCGAGGACCCCTGTAGTCATCGGGTTCCGCAGACAGGGGCGCCCTGCGCCGGAACCCTCCGAGTGCTACACCCCGAAGTACAGCTCGTACTCGTACGGGTGCGGACGCTGGGCGAAGGGCGCCAGCTCCTTCTCGCGCTTGTACGTGATCCAGGTGTCGATGAGGTCCTGGGTGAACACGCCGCCCTCGAGCAGGAAGTCGTGGTCGGCCTCGAGGGCCGCGAGGGCCTCCTCGAACGAGGCGGGCACCTGCGGGATGCCGCGGGCCTCCTCCGGGGGCAGCTCGTAGAGGTCCTTGTCGATGGGCTCGTGCGGCTCGATCTTGTTGCGGATGCCGTCGATGCCGGCCATGAGCTGCGCCGCGAACGCGAGGTACGGGTTGCTCGTACCGTCGGGCGCGCGGAATTCGATGCGCTTGGCCTTCGGGTTGGTGCCCGTGATCGGGATGCGGATCGCCGCCGAGCGGTTGCCGGCCGAGTAGACGAGGTTGACGGGCGCCTCGAAGCCGGGGATGAGCCGGTGGTAGGAGTTGACCGAGGCGTTCGTGAAGGCGAGCACGGCGGGGGCGTGCTTCAGCAGGCCACCGATGTACCAGCGGGCGATGTCCGAGAGCCCGCCGTAGCCCTGCTCGTCGTAGAACAGCGGCTTGCCCTCGTTCCACAGCGACTGGTGGGTGTGCATGCCCGACCCGGCCTCGCCCATGAGCGGCTTCGGCATGAAGGTCGCCGTGCGACCCCACTCGAGCGCGGTGTTCTTGACGATGTACTTGAACTTCAGGATGTCGTCGCCCGCGTGCACCATCGTGTCGAAGCGGTAGTTGATCTCTCCCTGACCGGCCGAGCCGACCTCGTGGTGGCTGCGCTCGACCTCGAGGCCGACCTCCTGCAGCTTGAGCACGATGTCGTCACGCATGTCGGCGTGCTGGTCGACGGGGGAGACGGGGAAGTATCCGCCCTTGTGCGGCGTCTTGTTGGCGAGGTTGCCGCCCTCCTCGACGCGGCCCGAGTTCCACGACGCCTCCGAGGAGTCGACCTCGTAGAACGAGCGGTTGGGCTTCACCTCGTAGCGCACGTCGTCGAAGATGTAGAACTCGGCCTCGGGCGCGAAGAACGCCGTGTCGGCGATGCCGGTCGACGCGAGGTACTTCTCGGCCTTCTTCGCCACCTGGCGGGGGTCACGACCGTAGATCTCGCCGTTGCGCGGGTTGTAGATGTCGAACACGATCACGAGCGTGCGCTCGGTGCGGAACGGGTCGACGTAGGCGGTCGAGATGTCGGGGATGAGCTGCAGGTCCGACTCGTGGATCGACTGGAAGCCGCGGATCGAGGAGCCGTCGAAGAGCTGGCCGACCGTGAAGAACTCCTCGTCGACCGTCGATGCCGGGATGTTGAAATGCTGCTGGATGCCGGGCAGGTCGGTGAAGCGGATGTCGAGGAACTTGACATCGGTGTCGGCGATGAACTTCAGCACCTCGGAGGAGTCGCTGAACAGAGGCGTGGACATGGGGGACATCACTCCAAAGGCGTCGTGAGGGCGGGTGCGGGTCGTGCAACCGATCCGAGAGTAGGGCTGCGGGATTACCCGACCGTGACCGCCTTGTTTCCGGCATGTTACGCGGGCGTTCGTAGAGTGGTCACGTGAGCGCCGCGACCGACCCCCGCCCGAACGAGTGGCCCGGCCGGCGACTCGGCCTCCCCGAGGCGGGCCCACGATCCGTCGGGCGGTTCGGACGCCGCCTGGTCGCCATCCTGATCGACTGGACCGTGGCGTACGTCATCTCGCTCGCCTTCTTCCCGACGCCCGTCGACCCGGAGCTGTACGAGGCGCTCGGCGGGGCGGCGGGGCTGTTCGGCACCGACTCCTTCATCACGCTCGGCATCTTCGCCGTGCTGCAGATCCTCTTCCTGCTCGTCGTGAACGGCAGCCTCGGGCACGTGATCGTGCGACTGCGCGTCGTTCCGGTGCGCGGCGGCTATCTGGGGCCGTGGCGACCCGTCGTGCGCACCCTTCTGCTGTGCCTCGCGATCCCCGCCCTCATCTGGGACCGCGACCAGCGCGGCCTGCACGACAAGGCCGCGGGGACCGTGCTCGTGCGCGTCTGAACGTCGCCGAGCGTCCCCCGCTTGCACGGGGGACGATGGGCGGATAGCGTCGAGCACGACACGGACCCGAACCGTCTCACCACGATTCGGGAGTGTAGGTGCGGGGATGACTGTCTGGTCGGCTGTGCCGCGCGTGCTGGTCGGTGCGATCGCCGCCGCCGCCCTCCTCGGCGGCCTCGGCGTCGTCTCCCCGGATGCTGCGGCGGCGCCCGCGGGTACGGTCCCCGAGGAGACCCCCAGCGACGTGCTCACGACAGCCGAAGTGCGCACCCGGGAGGCGATCGCGGCGCTCGAGGCGCGCGCATCCGCCGGACGCGTCGCCTGGACCACAGCCGACGGGCAACTGCTCGCCGCGGGGCAGCGCGACGCGCTCGCCACGAGCCTCGCCGAGGCCGCCACGTTGCTCGGCGACCCGCGGCGGATCCTCGACGCGGTCGACGAGGCCGCCGCGGAGCGATACCTCGACGAGCTCCGCGCCGCGGGCGGGCGGATCGGGCAGGAGATGACCCGGCTCGGCGACGAGATCGTGAACTGGCACGCCGCTCAGACCCGACTCGCGGCGCAGCGCGCGGCGGAACGCGCGGCGCAGAAGACGAGCAGGCCCGCGCCGCGGAGCTCGCCCGCGGGCAGTGTGACCGCGTCGGCACCGCGCGCCCGCACCGAGCGGATCTGGACGACGGGCGGGCAGGCGCAGATCGACCGGTGCCGGGGCGCGGTCGACGTCACGGGCCTCGCCGCCTACCTCGGCGGCGACTTCTACGCCGCCGAGCACTGGCGGTGCGGCGGGAGTGCATGGTCGGGGATCCGCTCGGGAGCGGTCGTCACGTTTCCGGGGTACGGCACGTACCGGGTGGTGGGGCGCGTCGGCGGGCTCGCCTACGGCGCGGATGCCACCGCGATCCCGTCCGGCTACGCGGGCTACTACCAGACGTGCATCGGGGGGAGCAGCAGCAACATGACCGTCTGGCTGCTGGCCCGCGCCTGAGGGCGGCGCCGGATCAGCGGCGCCGGATCAGCAGTGCCGGATCAGCGGGGACGCGGGGCCCGCATCCGCTGCGGGTCGATGCCGCCGGGGATCTTGAAGCCCTTGACCTTCGCGACCGAGGTGAGGCGCTTGTCGACCTGCATGACCTCGGCCTTGGTGAGCTTGCGGGGGAGGCGGTTCAGGCGCGAGGCGATCCTGTGCAGCGGGATCGCGTCGGCGTCGGGGCCCACGTAGAGCAGCTCGACGGGCACGTTCGGCAGCAGGCGCGCCACGGCGGCACGCTCCTTCTCGAGCATCGGCTGAGTGCGCGAACGCGGGCCCTCGCCGATCAGCACGACGCCGGGGCGACCGACGGCGCGGTAGACGGCATCCTTGGTGCGCGGGCTGAAGCCCACGGGCTCCTCGTTGCCGATCCACGACCGACGCAGACCGTTCTTGAGCACGGCGCCGACGGCCCCGGGCTGCCCGGAGATCTGCGAGTAGGCGGCATGCTCGGCGCGACGACCCAGGATGATGAGCGCGAGCAGCAGGCCGACGAGCACGCCGGTCACGATCGTGAGGATGATCGCGATGACGTTGCCGGCGTAGAAGACCACCGAGAGCACGACCGCCACGGCGATCGGCACGATGAACGCCAGGATCAGGAACCAGGTGACGCCCGGGTCCGAGCGTCGGGTCATCTGATAGACCTGCCACATCTGCTTGATGCGGCCGGGCTCCTTCTCGGAGGTGCTGCGTGCCATGGATCCAGCCTACGGTCTGTCAGACCACCGCCTGCGCGAAACCGAGTTCGCTGTCGGCGAGATGCCGCAGCGAGTCGGGGATGTCGCGGCCCGTTGCGAGCATCGTGCGCGCCCACAGACGCCCGGCCCGGTAGCTCGAGCGCACGAGCGGGCCGGCCAGCACGCCGAGGAAGCCGACCTCCTCGGCCTCAGCGGCGAAGGCGAGGAACTCCTCGGGCTTCAGCCACCGTGCCACGGGCAGGTGCCGGGGAGAGGGGCGCAGGTACTGGGTGATGGTGATGATGTCGCAGCCTGCGTCGTGGAGGTCGCGCAGCGCCCGGCTCACCTCGTGCGGCTCCTCGCCCATGCCCAGGATGAGGTTCGACTTCGTGATGAGCCCGGCCTCCCGCGCGGCCGTCAGCACGCCGAGCGAGCGCTCGTAGCGGAAGGCGGGGCGGATGCGCTTGAACAGTCGCGGCACCGTCTCGACGTTGTGCGCGAAGACCTCGGGGCGGCTCGAGAAGACCTCGTCGAGCAGCGCGGGGTTGCCCGAGAAGTCGGTCGCGAGGATCTCGACGCCGGTGCCGGGGTTGGCGGCGTGGATGGCGCGCACGGTCTCAGCGTGCAACCAGGCGCCCTCATCCGGCAGGTCGTCGCGGGCGACACCCGTCACGGTCGCGTAGCGCAGCCCCATCCGCTGCACCGACTCGGCCACGCGTCGCGGCTCGTCGGTGTCGTAGGCGGCGGGCTTGCCCGTGTCGATCTGGCAGAAGTCGCAGCGGCGCGTGCACTGGCTGCCGCCGATGAGGAAGGTCGCCTCGCGGTCCTCCCAGCACTCGTAGATGTTGGGGCAGCCCGCCTCCTGGCAGACCGTGTGCAGCTCCTCCGTCTTCACGAGCGACTGCAGTGCGGTGTACTCGGGGCCCATCCGGGCGCGGGTCTTGATCCACTCGGGCTTGCGCTCGATGGGGGTCTCGGCGTTGCGCACCTCGAGCCGCAGCAGCTTGCGTCCCTCCGGCGCGGCGCTCATGCGGGCACCGCCGCGGCGAGGCGGGGGTGGGCGAGGCTTCCGGCGAGGGCGCCTTCGAAGCGGCGCACGACATCCGGCACCACCTCGGCGGGCGTCACCTCGCGCCCGAGCTCGCGGCTCATGGTCGTGACGCCGGCGTCGCGGATGCCGCAGGCCACGATCGCGCGGTAGGGCGCGAGGTCGTTGCTGCAGTTGAGCGCAAAGCCGTGCATCGTGACGCCGTCGGCCACGCGGATGCCGATGGCCGCGATCTTGTCGGCCGGCGCGCCCGGGCGCTCGATCCAGACGCCGCTGCGCCCCTCGACGCGCGTACCGCGGATGCCGTGGTCGCCCAGGACCCGGATGAGCAGCTCCTCGAGCCGACGCACGTAGGCGACGACGTCGAGGGGCTCGGCGAGCCGCACGATGGGGTAGCCGACCAGCTGACCGGGGCCGTGCCAGGTGATCTTGCCGCCGCGGTCGACCTCGACGACGGGCGTGCCGTCGTCGGGTCTCTCGTGGGGTTCGGTCCTCTTGCCTGCCGTGTAGACGGAGGGGTGCTCGAGAAGGAGCAGGGTATCGGGCGCCCGGCCGCTCACGACGTCGGCGTGCAGGGCACGCTGGCGTTCGAGGGCCGTCGAATACGACACGGAATTGGCGCTTAGTCCCGCGTCGACGTAGTCGACCACCCGTCCACCCTAACCCGCGACGATCCCTCCCCACGTCGCGCGCGCGCGCTGTGTCCACCGATGACGTGCACGAGCGTCGGCGGGCGCGGATGCCGGGGAGACGATCGACGGATGGTCCCGTTCACCGCGCCCCCCGGCATCCGCGTCGTCCGTCCGCTCACGCGGGACGAGCACCTCGAGACGCTCATGGTGCACATCGAGGGCGAGGAACCGGGGCCCGCGGTGATCGCCCGCGCGTGCGACGCCGCGGGTGCCCGTCGGCGGCGCACCGAGCTCGCGGCGCTCGCCCGCGGTCACGGTCCCGGGCTCGTGACACTGCTCGACGTGCTCGACGACGCGCCCGCCCCCGCCCTGCTGCTCGCGCACGTGGTGGGCCCCACGCTCGCGACGGTGCTGGGTGAGCGCCCGAGCTGGACCGCGGGGGAGACCGTCTCGGTGCTGGGCGCCCTCGTGTCGACCGTGGCGCGCCTGCACGAGGCGGGAGTCGCACACGGTGCCGTGAGCGCCGCGCGCATCGTGCTCGCGGCGACCGGGCCGATCCTGACCGACCTCAGCCACGCCGAGCTGTTCGCCGCGAACGCACCCGAGTCGGTGCGGGCGCGGGTCGCGTCGCTCGCTCAGGACCGTGAGGCGGTGCGCGGCTGCGCGATCGAACTGCTGGCTCGGGTGGACGGTTCGCGGTCGGGGGCGGCGCACGAGCTGGCGACGCGACTCGCGGCACTGCCGGGGCCCGAGCTGTTGCCGACGCTCGGGCAAGCGCTCCGCGAGCTCGCATCGCCGATGCCGGTGGCCTCGGCAGCGCACTCGGCCCCGGAGGTGCTCGGTGCGCGGATGCTGCCCGTCGTCGATGCGGAGGTCACCGAGCCCGAGCGGTCGGTGGAGCCGGCGAGGGACATCGTCGAGGTGTCGGCCGAGCTCGGCGGACTTCCGGCGCGGATCGTGCGCGAGGTGCGTCAGGCGATCGCGTGGGCGCGACGACGCCTCGAGGCGCTTCCCGCGATGCGCCGCAGACTGCTCATCGGGGGTGGCGTCGCGACGGCGGTGGCGGCGGTGCTCCTGGCCGTCCCGGGCGCCGGGAGCGGGCCGGCCGACACGACGAGCGTGCTGTCGACCCCGCTCGAGACGACATCCCCGGCCGCGGCATCGGCATCCGCAGCGCCGGCATCCACCCCGGGCACGAACCCCGCGGCGTCGCCGAGCGCTGACGCGCGCCGGGATGACCCGCTGGCGGCGCTCTCGGCGCTGCTCGCACGTCGCGACGAATGCATCCGTCTGCAGTCGTTGCTGTGCCTCGAGGACGTGGATCAAGCGGGTTCCGCTGCGCTCGACGTCGACCGGGCGGGGATCGCGGCGCTGCGGGCGGGGGAGGAGGCACGACTGCCGTCGGCCGCAGCGAGCGGCGCGAGAGTCGTCGAGACGCTCGGCGACGGCGTGCTCATCGAGCTGGGGCCGGAGACGGCTCCGGCCTCGCTCCTGCTGATGAGGGGCGAGGCCGGATGGCGCATCCGCGACTGGATCGCGGCGGGCGATTAGATGCCGAGCGAACCCCGGAAGTCGCCGGCCTCGAGACGCGTCTTGATGGCGGTCAGGAAGCGGGCAGCATCCGCGCCGTCGACGATGCGGTGGTCGTACGAGAGGGCGAGGTACACGGTCGAGCGGATGGCGATCGCCTCGCCGCCGTCGGTCTTCACGACCGCCGGCTTCTTCGACACGACGCCCGTGCCGAGGATCGCGACCTGCGGCAGGAAGACGACGGGCGTGTCGAAGAGCGCCCCACGCGAACCCGTGTTGGTCAGCGTGAAGGTGCCGCCCGCGAGCTCGTCGGGCTTGAGCTTGTTGTCGCGCGTGCGCTCGGCGAGGTCGGCGATCTGGCCCGCGAGGCCCGCGATGTCGAGCTCGCCCGCGTCACGGATGACGGGGGTGAGCAGGCCGCGCTCGGTGTCGACCGCGATCGAGAGGTTCTCGGTCTCGGGGTAGACGATGTTGTCACCGTCGACCGTCGCGTTGATGATCGGGAAGCTGCGCAGCGCCTCGGCCGCGGCGAGGGCGAAGAACGGCATGAACGAGAGCTTCGTGCCGGTCTTGGCGAGGAACTCGGCCTTCACCTCGTCGCGGAGCGCCGCGATCTTGGTGACATCCGCCTCGACCACCGTGGTGAGCTGAGCGGTCGAGTTCATCGAGACCACGGCGCGCTCGGCGACCACCTTGCGCAGGCGCGTCATCGGCACGGTCGTGCCACGCAGCGGCGAGATCTCGACCGGGGCGGGAGCAGCAGCGGCAGCCGGGGCTGCGGCCGGAGCGCCGCTCACGGCGGCGAGCACGTCCTGCTTGCGGATGCGGCCGCCGACACCGGTGCCGGTGACGCCGTCGAGGGCGACGCCCTTCTCGCTCGCGAGCTTGCGCACGATCGGCGTCACGTACCCCGCGTGCGAACCGGCGGCAGGCGCCGCCGGAGCGGATGCCGGGGCGGCAGCAGCGGGAGCGGCCGGTGCCTCGACGGGCGCCGGGGCCGGAGCAGCGGGAGCCTCGACGACCGGCGCGGGCGCGACCGGCGCGGGAGCTGCCGGCGCGGCGGCGGCCTCGGCGACCGGAGCCGGAGCCGGTGCCTCCGCGACCGGAGCCGGAGCGGCGGGAGCCTCCGCGACGGGGGCGGCGGGTGCCGGGGCGGCAGGTGCCTCGGCTGCCGGGGCCTCGGCAGCGGGAGCGGCCGGGGCCGCTCCGCCGCCGGATCCGTCACCGATCCGCACGAGCGGGGCGCCGACCTCGACGGTCTCGTCCTCCGCCACGAGGATCTCCTCGACGACGCCGGCGATGGGGGACGGGATCTCGGTGTCGACCTTGTCGGTCGAGACCTCCAGCAGAGGCTCGTCGACCTCCACACGTTCGCCGACCTTCTTCAGCCAGCGGGTCACCGTGCCCTCCGTCACACTCTCGCCGAGTGCCGGAAGGTTGACGGATTCGCTCATCGGTGATGCTCCTTGTTCAGCGTGTCTACTAGCTTAGCCGCGGCGTTCAGCCGTGGAGGGGCTTTCCGGCAAGTGCCAGGAAGGCCTCGCCGAGCGCCTCGTTCTGCGTGGGGTGCGCGTGGATGTACGGCGCGATGTCCTCGGGGTAGGCGTCCCAGTCGACGACCAGCTGGGCCTCGCCGATCAGCTCGCCCACGCGGGCGCCGATCATGTGCACACCGACCACAGGGCCGTCGTTCACGCGGATCGCCTTGATGACGCCCGAGGTGCCGATGATGTGGCTCTTGCCGTTGCCGGCCAGGTTGTACTCGACCGCGGTGATGTTCTCGGCGCCGTACTTCTCGGCGGCCTTCGCCTCGGTGAGACCGACGGAGGCGACCTCGGGGTCGGAGTAGGTGACCTTCGGGATGTTGACGTCCTCGACCGCGATCGGGTCGAGTCCCGCGAGCACCTCCGCGACGAAGATGCCCTGCTGGAATCCGCGGTGGGCGAGTTGGAGGCCCGGCACGATGTCGCCGACCGCGTAGACGCCGGGAACCGAGGTCTGCAGCTTCTCGTCCACGAGCACGAAGCCGCGGTCCATCTGCACGCCGACCTCCTCGAAGCCGAGGTTCGCGGTCGACGGGCCGCGGCCGACGGCCACGAGCAGGATGTCGGCCTCGACGGTCTCGCCGTTCTCGAGCGACACGACGACGCCCGACTCGTTCTGGGTGACGCCCGAGAAGCGCACGCCGAGCTTGAACTCGATGCCGCGGCGGCGGAAGGCGCGCTCGAAGTGCTTCGAGATCGACTCGTCCTCGTTCGGCACGAGGTGGGGGAGCGCCTCGATGATCGTGACATCCGCGCCCCAGCTCTTCCAGACGCTCGAGAACTCGACGCCGATGACACCGCCGCCGAGCACGGCGACCTTCTTCGGCACGAAGTCGAGCGACAGCGCCTGCTCGGAGGTGATGACCCGGCCGCCGATCTCGAGACCGGGAAGGCTGCGCGAGTAGGAACCGGTCGCGAGCACGACGTTGGTGCCGCGGATGACCTGGTCGCCGACCTGCACGGTGTTCGGCGAGGTCAGGCGCCCGGCGCCCTCCACCATCGTGATGCCGCGGCCCTTGATGAGCCCCTGCAGGCCCTTCCACTTGCCGGAGACGATGCCCTCGCGGTACGCGGTGACGGCGGCGATGTCGATGCCGCCGAACTGGCTGGTCACGCCGTACTTGGCGGACTCGCGGGTGACATCCGCGACCTCGGCGGAGTGCAGGAGCGCCTTCGTCGGGATGCAGCCGACGTGCAGGCAGGTGCCGCCGACCTTGTCCTTCTCGATGAGGGCCACGGACTTGCCCAGCTGGGCGTAGCGCAGGGCGGCGGCGTAGCCACCGCTTCCCGCTCCCAGAACGACGAGGTCGAAGGTCTGCTCGGACACCGGAGAAACTCCCTTGCGCTTCACGTGTCGGAGCTCCGCGTCATCGGTGGTGTCGCGGAGCGGGAAGAGGCAAGGCGTTCCTTGCCGAAACGACCCTACTACGCGTCGGCGAGCTCCGCCGTCAGGGCGAGGAGGGTGCGCACGGCGATCCCCGTCGGGCCCTTGCCCGTGCCGCCGTAGGGGGAACCGGAGTTGTAGGCGGGGCCTGCGATGTCGAGGTGCGCCCACCCGATGCGCGCCCCCGGCCCCTCGCCGCCCGCCTCGCCCACGAAGGTGCGGAGGAAGTGCCCCGCGACGAGCATGCCGCCCGCGGTATGACCGAGCTTCGCGTTGGCGATGTCGGCGACGTCGGAGTCGAGCACGGCACGCAGCTCGGCCGGGAGCGGCATGTGCCACATCGCCTCGCCCGTGCGCCCCGCGGCCGCGAGCACCCGGTCGACCGCCGCCTGATCGCCCATGAGCCCGACGGTGCGCTCGCCGAGCGCGACCCGCGCGGCACCCGTGAGGGTCGCGACGTCGACGAGCAGATCGGGCCGCTCGACCGCGGCGGAGGCGAGCCCGTCGGCGAGCACGAGGCGACCCTCGGCATCCGTGTTCGTGACCTCGACCGTCGAGCCGTTCCACATGCGCAGCACGTCGCCGGGGCGCATCGCCGAGCCGGACGGCATGTTCTCGGCGAGGCACAGCCAGGCGGAGACGCGCACGGCCAGGCCGCGGCGGGCGGCGTCGAGGACGACGGCGAGGGCGGTCGCGGCACCCGTCATGTCGTACTTCATGGTCGGCATGCCCGACGGCGGCTTGAGCGAGAGGCCGCCGGAGTCGAAGGTGATACCCTTGCCGACGACCGCGAGGTGGCGCTCGGCCTCGGGTGCGTAGCGCACGACCACGAGGCGGGGGCCGCGCACCGAGCCGCTCCCGACGCCGAGGATCCCGCCGTACCCCTCCGCGGCGAGGCGCTCGGGCTCGAGCACGTCGATCTCGACCGGGAGGCCCTCGGCGAGCGCGCGGACGCGGTCGACGAAGCTCGCGGGGTAGAGGTCCGACGACGGCTCGTTCACGAGGTCGCGCACGAGGTGGGTGGCGAGCGCGGTGGCGCCGGCGGAGGCGAGCACGGCATCCGTCGGGTACCCCTCGGCGCGCAGCGTGATGCGCCCGACGGGGCGCTTGCTCGACGACTCGGCAGCCGTGCGGTAGGCGAGGTAGGCGTACGCCCCGCTCGCTGCGGACTCCAGCACGAACTCGGCGGTGTCGGCGTCGGCGGCAGGGAGGGCGAGCACGAGCTCCTCGAGGCCCGACGAGAGCCGACCGGCCGCTCCGGCGGCGCCGCGCAGGGATGCGGGGGTCACCTCCGAGCCGAGGCCGACGAACGCGACGGGGGTGCGCCATCCGCTCGGGACGGGGCCGCGACGGAACTCGTCGGTCGCGCCCGTGACGCCGAGGGGGCTCAGCAGCTCGGCGAGCTCGCCGGGCGTGTCGTCGAGGGCGACCCGGGGGCCGTCGGGCGTGCGGATGACGCCGACGACGACGAGCGAGGCGGCGATCTCGGCGAGGGGGGAGGAGGTGACGGAGAGCTCGGCGACGGACATGTCGCCAGGCTAGTCGCGCCGCGGCCGCCTGTTCGCTGTGAGCACCATGCGGCACCGCGCACGCGACGGCGGGCCCGGGGGCTGCGCTTCTAGACTCGTGGCATGGATCCGCATCCGCTCTACGAGGTCGTCGGCGACATCTCCGACGTGCCGACCGGGCTTCACCTCGTGGCCGGGCTGACCGGCTTCACGGATTCGGGGTCCGCCGTCGCCCAGGTCACGACGCTGCTGCGCGGCATGCCGGTCGTGCGCGACCTGGTGGAGTTCGACAACGACGCGCTGCTGGACTACCGGGCCCGTCGCCCCATCATGTTCTTCGACGAGGACCACCTCTCGGCCTACGAGCCGGCCCGCCTCGTGCTCTCGCTCGTCGAGGACGAGCTGCATCGCCCGTTCCTGCTGCTGACCGGATACGAGCCCGACTTCCGCTGGGAGGGCTTCACCCGCGCCGTGCTCGAGCTCGTGGAGGACCTCGGCGTCGTCGACACGACGTGGATCAACTCGATCCCCATGCCGACACCGCACACCCGCCCGATCGGCGTGACGGTGAGCGGCAACCGCGCCGACCTGACGGATGCGTACTCCATCTGGCGCCCCCGCACCCAGGTGCCCGGCAACGCGCTGCACCTGCTCGAGTACCGCCTGCAGGCCGAGGGCCACCCGACCGCGGGCTTCGTGCTGCTCGTGCCGCACTACCTCGCGGACACCGAGTACCCGCTCGCGGCGGTGGCGGGGCTCGAGTCGATCAGCGCGGCCACGGGTCTCATCTTCCCGACCGACGAGCTGCGTGAGCAGGGGCGCGAGTTCGTGCTCAAGGTCGAGGAGCAGGTGTCGGGCAACGCCGAGCTCGAGCGTCTCGTGCGCACCCTCGAGGAACGTCACGACAGCTACATGCAGGAGAACCCCCTGCCGTCTCCGCTCGTCGACGAGGACGGCGAGCTGCCGAGCGCCGACACGATCGCCGCGGAGCTCGAGCGCTTCCTGGCGACGCGGCGCGACGACCCCCGCAGCTGAGTCGACGGCGCGTGCGCGGAATAGCGCGGGGTCGTCATCCGTTGCATCCCTCGGCGCACGCGGACGGAGCTGTCCTCCACGTGTGTGAGAATAGACAACCGAGACCCGGTCGAGTCGTCGTCTCGTACTCCTGCGACAGGCATGATGCCCGTCACGGGATGCGGGGGACTTGACACGGGTCTACGTACTGCCCAGACGCACCTCCCACCCGCGAAAGGGGTCAGCATGGCCACCCCCCGAAACAGCTCGACGAAGGATGCGGTCAAGGACGACCCGTCCGCCGCGGCTGCCCCGAAGTCGGCCGCCGCGAAGAAGACCGCCGCGACCACTGCGAAGTCCACCGCGGCGAAGGCTCCTGCGGCGAAGGCGCCCGCCGCGAAGGCGACGACGGCGAAGACCGCCGCCGCGAAGGCGCCCGCCGCGAAGAAGTCGTCGACGGCCGCCGCGCCGAAGGCGGCAGCGGCCACGAAGGCTGCCGCGAAGCCCGCCGCCAAGAAGTCGGCACCCTCCAAGGCATCCGCCGCGAAGGGCAAGGCCGCCGAGGAGGAGCTGGACGAGGAGCTCGACGAGGCCCCCGAGGGCGAGCTCGAGGACGGCGAGCAGGACGCCGGCGACAGCGACGACGCGGAGGAGACCGACGGCAAGGGCGACGCCGACGCGGAGGCCGACTCCGAGGACGACGACGAGGAGACCTCCACCGGCACCGACGAGCCGCTCCCGACGGGTGCGCTGCGCCTCTCGATGTCGGATGACGACGACGAGGTCCCGGTTTACTCCGCGGCGATCACCGGCGCCACCGCCGACCCCGTGAAGGACTACCTCAAGCAGATCGGCAAGGTCGCGCTCCTCAATGCCGAGCAGGAGGTCGAGCTCGCGATGCGGATCGAGGCTGGCCTCTTCGCGGAGGAGAAGCTCTCGGCCATGTCCGACCAGGAGAAGCGCAGCCAGCTCGGCCGCGAGCTGTCCTGGGTGGCCCGTGACGGCCAGCGCGCCAAGAACCACCTGCTCGGTGCGAACCTCCGCCTCGTGGTCTCGCTCGCCAAGCGCTACACGGGTCGCGGCATGCAGTTCCTGGACCTCATCCAGGAGGGCAACCTCGGCCTCATCCGTGCGGTCGAGAAGTTCGACTACACCAAGGGCTTCAAGTTCTCGACCTACGCCACCTGGTGGATCCGCCAGGCGATCACCCGCGCGATGGCCGACCAGGCGCGCACCATCCGCATCCCCGTGCACATGGTCGAGGTCATCAACAAGCTCGCCCGCGTGCAGCGCCAGATGCTGCAGGACCTGGGCCGCGAGCCCACGCCCGAGGAGCTCAGCCGCGAGCTCGACATGACCCCCGAGAAGGTCATCGAGGTGCAGAAGTACGGCCGCGAGCCGATCTCGCTGCACACCCCGCTCGGCGAGGACGGCGATTCCGAGTTCGGCGACCTCATCGAGGACACCGAGGCGGTCGTGCCGGCCGACGCCGTGGGCTTCACGATGCTGCAGAAGCAGCTCGAGTCGCTGCTCGACTCGCTCTCGGAGCGCGAGGCGGGCGTCATCCGGATGCGGTTCGGTCTCGGCGACGGGATGCCGAAGACGCTCGATCAGATCGGCGACACCTTCGGCGTGACGCGTGAGCGCATCCGCCAGATCGAGTCGAAGACGATGGCCAAGCTGCGCCACCCCTCGCGGTCGCAGTCGCTGCGGGACTACCTGGAGTAGGCCCCAGGTGGCGACGGGTCTCGGCCTCCGCGCGGTCCTCGCGATCGCGGCCGGCCGGATCACACGGCGTGCCGTGCTGCTGCTGCGGCCCGGCGGGGCGACCGCGATCCCCGGGCGTGTGGTCGAGCGCATCGACCCGAGCCTGCTCGGGCGCATCCTCGCCCAGCCGCGCGTCGTCGCGGTGAGCGGCTCGAGCGGCAAGGGCACGACCACGAAGATGGTCGTGGCGATCCTCGAGGCGCACGGCGTCGACCTGTTCACCAACAAGTACGCGGGCAACATCACGCGCGGCATGCTCTCGGAGCTGCTGCGGGTCGTGGACTGGCGCGGCCGCTTTCCGCACGAGTACGCCGTGATGGAGATGGACGAGGCCTACGGCGCCCTGGCCACGGAGGCGGCGGGGGCCGAGGTCACGGTGCTGCTCAACGTCATGGTCGACCAGCTGCACCGCTGGCAGGAGCCCGACCGGGTCGCCGGGTACCTCGAGCGCATGGCCCGTGCGACGACCGGCACGGTCGTGGTGAACCGCGACGACCCGCAGCTGCGCCGTGTCGCGGCGCGGCTGAGCGGGGCGGATGCGGCCGAGCTGCGCTTCTTCTCGGTCGCCCCCGAGATCGCGGCGGGCTTCCCGCACGGGCTCGGCTCAGCGCCCGCCTACGGGCCGGAGGGCGAGCTGCCCGCGGGGCGAGGCGAGTCGCGGGTCGTCGCGTTCGAGCAGGATGCCGCCTCGATCGAGCTCTCGGACGGCGCGACGGTCGCGGTGCGGCTGCCGAGCAGCGGCATCCACCTGGCCGTCGACTCCGCGGCGGCGCTCGAAGCCGCGCGCGCCGTGCTCGGCGACCGATTCGACGCCGAGCTCGCGGCCCGGGCGCTGAGCGAGGCGCCCGCGGTCTTCGCGCGCGGCGAGACGGCCCGCGTGCGGGGCGAGGTGGCGCGCTTCGCGCTCATGAAGAGCCCCATGACGATGCAGCTCAACATCGACGCCCTCGACCCCGAGGTCGAGCAGCTCGCGATCATCGCCGGCAAGGACGTGCCGGACCCCTCGATGCTGTGGGCCGTCGACTGGAGCGCCCTGCGCCGGGTGGATGTCGTGGGCGGCCGCCAGGCGGCCGAGCTCGCCTCCCGGCTCGCCTACGACGGGGTCGAGGTCGGCCGCGTCGAGGAGGACGTGGAGACGGCCGTCGACGCCTTCTTCGCCCTGCCCGCCCCCGCGCACGGCGTCAAGAACGTGCTCTTCACGGCGGAGGGCATGCGCCGCACCCGTCGCCACCTGAAGCTCTACGAGGCGGATACGGAGAAGCTCGCATGACCGGTGCCGCGACGCGCCCCGTGCGCATCCTCAACGTCTTCCCGCGCCACTTCGACGTGAACGGCGACTCCGGCAACGCGCTCGCCCTCGCGCGTCGACTCGAGTGGGCGGGTTTTGAGCTCGAACGTCTCGAGGTCGACCCCGGCGACGTCTGGCCCGGCGAGGCACCGGATGCCGTGCTGATCGGCGGCGGAACGGTCGCCGCCCAGCGCGAGGCGCTGCCCGCGCTGCTCGCCGAGCGCGATCGCGTGCGCGACTGGCTCGCGGCGGGTGTGCCGGTCGTCGCGGTCGGGGGCGGCTTCGCGCTCGTCGCCGAGACAGTGACGCTCCCCGAGGAGGAGACGCCGCGCGCGGGGCTCGGCCTGTTCCGCGGCACGGCGCGCGCCTCGACGCATCGGGCAGGCCCCGTGCTCATGGCCTCGGAACGCTACGGCGTGCTCGCGGGCTTCGTGAATCTGCGTCAGACGGTCGAACCGGCCGCGGGGGTGCGGCCCCTCGCGACGCTGCTGAGCCCGGCTCCCGACGCGCCGTGGCCGGGATCCGAGGGCGTCGACGAGGGCGCGCTTCTCGGCAGCCACAGCCACGGGCCGCTTCTCGCACGGAACCCCGCGCTGGCGGACGACGTCATCCGTCGCGCGCTCGCGCGCACGGGTCGGGGCGAGGAGTACGCGACGGGGGAGCGGCACGCCCGGGTCGACGCGCTGGCGGCCGACTCGCTCGCGCGGCTGCGCGAGCAGCTGGGGCGCTGAGCCGGTTCAGAAGCCGATCGCGGCGCGGTAGCGGGGGAGCAGACCCTCGCGGATGCCCGAGACCGAGGGCTTGGCCTGATAGACCCCGGTGTTGGGGTTGCCCTCGATGATGACGGGACCGTCGGGTGTGATGGCGACGTCCCAGCCGACGTAGGGCACCGCGGGGACCTCGCGGGCGGCCTCCTCGAGCATCGTCACGACGCGATCGAACATCGGCACCTGGAAGCCCACGATCGAGGTGCCCGAGAGCGGGTGCACCTCGTAGCTCGTGCCCGACTCGTCGAACGCCGCGAAGCGCGCCGTGCCGGTCTCGTCCAGCATCGTGTACATGCCGCCGCCGGAGAAGTTGTCGATGTCGCCGCCGTTGCCGATCTTGAGCACGGTCGCAAGCACGTGCAGACGCTCGCCGTCGAAGAAGGTGATGACGCGCAGCGAGTTGACGCTCGTCGCGCACAGCGACGCCATCGCCGGGTGCTGCGCGATGTAGCCCTCGAGCAGGAACTGACGGTGCTCGAGCGCCTCGGCGCGGAACGCCTCGGCATCCGGCACCTCGGCCGCCTCGACCTTGCGGATGCCGTGGCCGGAGAGGCTGTCGGGCACCTTGAGCATCGCCCGGCCGTCGCGGTCGAGGAACGCGCGCACGGCGTCCGCATCCGCCTCCCGCAGGTCGACGAAGTCGCGGCCCACGTAGCGGCGGAAGCGCGCGTTGAAGAGCAGCTTGTCGGAGAAGACCCGCCGCTCGACGGGGTCGTTGAGGGTCAGCGCGAGGTGGTTCGACTTCGGATGCGTCATGTAGCTGCGCCGCTCGGCGGCGGTGAGCATGACGACGTCCCAATCGAGGTAGTCCTGGAAGCCGAACTCGTAGCGCACGGAGCACCAGAGCATGTCGGCGACGATGACCACCCGCGGTTTGCGGGTGAGCGGCTTCGCGGCCCCCGCGATCCGCCAGACGTTCGCCGGGTTCAGCCGGGCGGCACGGTTGGCGAGGTAGCGCAGGCGGCGGCCGAGGCCGCCGGGAGCGTCAGCCACTCAGCGGGCCTCGACGAGACGATCGGTCTCGTCGTGCCACTCCAGGGCGGTCTCGATGAGCTTCGGCTTGTACTCGGTCGCGTGGTGCCCGCAGAACAGCAGCTCGCCCGTCGCGACGGTCACCCGCACATAGGCCTGGGCGCCGCACAGGTCGCAGCGGTCGAGGGCGGTCAGTGCGGGGCGCTCCAGCTCGACGGTACCTTCACTCGTGATCTGAGACATGTCCTGCTCCCCCCTCGGGTCGTGGTGCGGTGCGTTGATCCATGTAAGCACGCGGCGGGCGAAGATTCCGGATGCGGTCGGGGTATTTCGCTGTGCGCGTACGGGGCCGTAGGGTTCCCGTATGGGGGATGCTGCACCGCGCGATCCTGCGGGCTGGCCGCGGGGACGCACGGGCGTGCTGGCCGCGGTGTTCGTGCTGATCGCGGCGAGTATCGGCGCGGTCGGCGGCGGGGTCGAGCTCGCCACGGCCGAGCGGCTCGCACACGGCGCTCCGATCTCCGATCCGCTCGATCCGCGGCCCACCCCGGCTCCCGAGGTCGACCCGCACGAGCCGAAGGCGGAGCGTGCGGCGCGCACCCTGGCCGCGGCTCCCGTTCTGCCGCGAAGCCCGAGCGGTTCCTCGGGGCGCGGCGGCTCATCCGGCGGCGGGTCCTCGGGTGGCGGCGGGTCCACCGGCGGCGGTGGGTCCTCCGGCGGGGGCGGTTCATCCGGGCCCGCGGCATCCGTCTCGCGCGCCGTGCTGACCGCGACCAACGCCGAACGCGCCGCGCACGGCACGGGTGCGGGGAAGAAGGCGCTCGCCTGGAACAACACCCTCGCCTCGCGCGCCTGCTCGTGGGCCTCGCACCTCGCGGCGGCCAACGGCGGCCTCGCGCACAGCAGCAACTCGAGCGGCTTCAGCTGGTGGGGCGAGAACGTCGCGTACGGTTACTCGTCCGCCTCGGCCGTGGTCGCCGGATGGATGGGGTCGTCCGGGCACCGCGCCAACATCCTGAAGGCCCAGTACACGAAGATGGGCGCCTGCTCCTCCACCTCGAGCACGGGCCGCATCTACTGGGTGCAGCAGTTCGGAGCCTGAGCGCGCGAGCCCGGGTGCGCCTGCCGGATGGTGACGGGGGGCGCGGTTAGGCTCGCTGCGTGACCGACTACTCCGCACGCCATCTCTCCGTCCTCGAGGGTCTCGAGGCGGTCCGCAAGCGTCCCGGCATGTACATCGGCTCGACCGACTCGCGCGGCCTCATGCACTGCCTGTGGGAGATCATCGACAACTCGGTCGACGAGGCCCTGGCCGGGCACGGCAGCGACATCGACGTCATCCTGCACCCCGACTCCTCGGTCGAGGTGCGCGACCGCGCGCGCGGCATCCCAGTCGACATCGAGCCGAAGACGGGCCTCTCGGGTGTCGAGGTCGTGTTCACGAAGCTGCACGCGGGCGGCAAGTTCGGCGGCGGCTCGTACGCGGCATCCGGCGGTCTGCACGGTGTGGGCGCCTCGGTCGTCAACGCGCTCTCGGAGCGGCTCGACGTCGAGGTCGACCGCGACGGCAAGACCTGGGCGATGTCGTTCCACCGGGGCGAGCCGGGCACCTTCGCGGATGCCGGCGCGCCGAGCCCCGACGCGCCCTTCACGCCGTTCACCTCGGGCAGCGAGCTGCGGGTCGTCGGCAAGGTCGCCAAGGGCGTGACGGGCACCCGGGTGCGCTACTGGGCCGACCGGCAGATCTTCACGAAGGGCGCCGGGTTCCAGGCGGAGGAGCTCGTCGCGCGGGCCCGCCAGACGGCGTTCCTCGTGCCGGGGCTCGGCATCGAGATCCGCGACGACCGCGGCGAGGAGCCTGTGACCACCTCGTTCCGCTTCGCGGGCGGCATCAGCGAGTTCGTCGAGCACCTGGCCCCGGATGCGGGGGTCACCGACATCTGGCGCATCCAGGGCACGGGCAACTACTCCGAGACGGTGCCGGTGCTCAACGAGGACACGGGTCACATGGTCGCGACCGAGCTGCAGCGCGAGTGCGAGGTCGACCTGGCGCTGCGCTGGGGCACGGGCTACGACACCGTCTTCAAGAGCTTCGTCAACATCATCGCCACGCCGAAGGGCGGCACCCACCAGGCGGGCTTCGAGCAGGGGCTGCTCAAGTTCCTGCGTGCCGAGGTGGAGAAGAACGCCCGGCGGCTCAAGGCCGGCAACGACAAGCTCGAGAAGGACGATGTGCTCGCGGGCCTCACCGCGGTGCTCACGGTGCGCCTGCCCGAGCCGCAGTTCGAGGGGCAGACCAAGGAGGTGCTCGGCACGCCCGCCGTGCGGGCGATCGTCTCGAACGCGGTCGTGAAGGGCCTGCAGGCGCGCTTCGCGAGCACCAAGCGCGACGACAAGAGCCAGTCCGCGCTCGTGCTCGACAAGGTCGTGGCCGAGATGAAGTCGCGCATCTCGGCGCGTGCGCACAAGGAGACCCAGCGGCGCAAGAACGCGCTCGAGAGCTCCTCTCTGCCGGCGAAGCTCGTCGACTGCCGATCGAACGACGTCGCCGACTCGGAGCTGTTCATCGTGGAGGGCGACTCGGCACTCGGCACCGCGAAACTCGCGCGCGACTCCGAGCACCAGGCGCTGCTGCCCATCCGCGGCAAGATCCTCAACGTGCAGAAGGCCTCGGTGGCCGACATGCTCGGCAACGCGGAGTGCGCCTCCATCATCCAGGTGATCGGGGCCGGCTCCGGTCGCAGCTTCGACCTGGATGCGGCGCGCTACGGCAAGGTCATCATCATGAGCGACGCGGATGTCGACGGCGCCCACATCCGCACCCTCCTGCTGACGCTCTTCTTCCGCTACATGCGGCCCATGATCGAGGACGGCCGGGTGTTCGCGGCCGTGCCGCCGCTGCATCGCGTCGTCGTGATGAACCCCGGCTCCAAGCCCAACGACATCCTGTACACCTACTCGGAGGCGGAGCTGCAGGGCGTGCTCGCGAGCCTCAAGAAGCAGGGAAAGCGCTATCAGGACCCGATCCAGCGCTACAAGGGCCTGGGGGAGATGGACGCCGACCAGCTCGCCGAGACCACGATGAGCCGGGCCCACCGCACCCTGCGCCGCGTGCGCGTGGAGGACGCGGATGCCGCCAACCGCGTCTTCGAGCTGCTCATGGGCAACGAGGTGGCGCCGCGCAAGGAGTTCATCATCGCGGGGCAGGGTCTCGACCGCTCCCGCGTCGACGTGTAGGCGGGGGCTGATTTCGACACGCGGCTGCGCCGCTACTCAATCAGCGGGTAGTGCGGAGGCTGCGCCGCTACTCGATCAGCGGGTAGTGCGGAGGCTGCGCCGCTACTCGATCAGCGATCGTGCACGCGGCTGCACGCAGCGGGCCACGTAGCTCGCCGATTGAGCAGCCCGCGCAGCGGGCGTGTCGAAATCAGCCCTCCGCTACAGCCCGCGGCCGACCGAGGCGACCACCGCATCCAGCGGGGTGCCGGAGGCGTCGCGCTTCGCACCCGCCTCGGGCAGCGCGCGCGCCGCTCCGTCGGCCGACACCGCGAGGGCGGGAGCCGGCCCGACCCAGGCGAGCGACAGGGCCGCCTCACCCTTGAGGAAGGCGTGCGAGCGCACGCCGCCGGTGGCACGGCCCTTGCCCGGGAACTCGGTGAAGTGCGAGACCTTGCCGCGGCCCGCATCCGCCCCCGCGAGCGTCTCGGCCGGGGTCGAGATCGTGACGACCACGGCATCCGCGGCATCGACCGCACCGAAGAAGATCGCCTCGGCGGTCGCCGAGAGCTTGATGCCGGCCATGCCGCCCGCTGCGGCACCCTGCGGTCGCACCTGGGACGCCGCGAAGTGCAGCAGCTGCGAGTCGGAGGCGACGAACACGAGCTCGTCGGTGTCCGGCCCCTGCCCGACGCCCACGACCTCGTCGCCGGGCTTCAGCGCGATGACCTCGAAGTCGGGACGGTTGGGGTAGCCGCCCGCCGTCACGCGCTTGACGACGCCCTGGCGCGTGCCGAGGGCGATCGGCTCGTCCGAGCTGAGCGAGACGAGCCCGAGCACGCGCTCCTTCTTGTCGGCGATGCCGAGGTAGTCGCCGATCCGGGCGCCGGCCGCGAGCTGCACCGAGTTCGCGGGAACGCTCGGCAGGTCGACCGGGGTGAAACGGATGAGGCGCCCGCGCGAGGTGATCGCCCCGAGCTCGCCGCGGGTCGTGCCCCGCACGGTTGAGAGGATCGCGTCGTGCTTCGCGCGTCTGCCGGCCGGCAGCGGGGCCTCGGCGCCCTCCGGCAGATCGACCCGGACGGCGCGCCCCGTCGTCGAGAGCACGACGAGCGTCGGCACGTCGGCGATCTCGAGCGAGACCCCCGCCGCGGCCTTGCGCGCGGCGGCGGGCGACACCTGGGCGCCGGCCTCCGTCAGCAGGGTGCGGCGCGGCGTGCCGAAGCGCTCGGCCGTCTCGTCGAGCTCGGTGCCGACCTGGCCACGGATGCGCGCGGGGTCGGCGAGCAGCGCCTCGAGCTCCGCGATCTCGGCGCGCAGCTTGTCGCGCTCGGTCTCGAGCTCGATGCGGCTGAACTTGGTGAGGCGGCGCAGCTGCAGCTCGAGGATGTACTCGGCCTGCACCTGGGAGAGGTCGAACACGTCCATGAGGCGCTCACGCGCCTGGGCCGTGTCGTCGCTCGTGCGGATGACCTGGATGACCTCGTCGATGTCGAGGATCGCGATGAGCAGACCCTCGACGAGGTGCAGACGCTCCTGGCGCCGGGCGAGCCGGTACTGCGAACGGCGCGTGACGACCTGGATGCGGTGGTCGAGGTAGACCCGCAGCAGCTCGCGCAGCCCGAGGGTCTGCGGGCGTCCGTCCACGAGCGCCACGTTGTTGATCGAGAAGCCGTCCTCGAGGGGGGTCAGCCGGTAGAGCTGCTCGAGCACCGCCTCGGGCGAGAACCCGGTCTTCACCCCGATGACGAGACGCAGACCGTTCTTGCGGTCGGTGAGATCCGTGACATCCGAGATGCCCGTGATCTTCTTCGCGTTCACCCCGTCCTTGATCTTCTCGATGACCTTCTCGGGTCCGACGAGGTACGGCAGCTCGGTCACGACGAGCCCGGTGCGGCGTGCCGAGATCTGCTCGACGGTCACCTTGGCGCGCGTCTTGAACGAGCCGCGCCCCGTGGCGTAGGCGTCGCGGATGCCGTCGAGGCCCACGATCGTGCCGCCCGTGGGCAGGTCGGGCCCCGGCACGTACGCCATGAGGTCCTCGAGCGTGGCGTCGGGGTTGTCGAGAAGGTGACGGGCGGCGCCCGCGACCTCGATGAGGTTGTGCGGCGCCATGTTGGTGGCCATGCCGACCGCGATACCAGAGGCGCCGTTCACGAGCAGGTTCGGGAACGCCGCGGGCAGCACCGAGGGCTGGGTCAGCTGGTTGTCGTAGTTGGGGACGAAGTCGACGACGTCCTCGTCGAGCGACTCGACGAGCGCGAGGGCGGCCGCCTGCATCCGCGCCTCGGTGTAGCGCTGCGCGGCGGGGCCGTCGTCGAGGGTGCCGAAGTTGCCGTGACCGTCGACGAGCGGCACGCGCATCGTGAAGTCCTGGGCGAGGCGCACGAGGGCGTCGTAGATCGCCGTGTCGCCGTGCGGGTGCAGCCGGCCCATCACGTCACCCACGACGCGTGCCGACTTGACATGGCCGCGGTCCGGGCGCAGTCCCATCTCGTTCATCTGGTAGAGGATGCGGCGCTGCACGGGCTTGAGCCCGTCGCGCGCGTCGGGCAGCGCACGCGAGTAGATGACCGAGTAGGCGTACTCGAGGAACGATCCCTGCATCTCGGTCGAGACGTCGATGTCCTCGATTCGCTCGCCGGATGCGGGGGTGGCGGGGGAGTCGGATGCGGGGGTACGGGTGGGCGGAGTCATAAGATCGACGCCATGCTACCGGCGGCGAAAACGCACAGGCTGAGCCTCGCGGACATCCTGCCGAATTGCCTCGACGCGCTCTCCGGTCGGCGCGGACGGATGGGGCTCACGCCCGTGGAGAGGCTCGTGCTGGTGGTGGTCGACGGGCTCGGCCACGAGGCGCTCGGCGCGCACCTGGGCCACGCGCGCACGCTCGCCTCGGCGTGGTCCCCGGGGGCGGCGATCGGCTCGGGCTTCCCCTCGACGACCGCGGCGGCGCTCACGACGCTCACGACGGGGGAGCCTGCCGGCCGGCACGGACTCGTCGGCTACCGCGCCTACGACCCCGCGGGCGACCGCGTCGTGGGGCAGCTGAGCGGGTGGGAGGGCATCGACCCCGGCACGTGGCAACGGATGCCGACGCTCTTCTCGCGCGCGACGGCCGACGGCATCCGCTCGGTCGCGATCGCGCACGCCCGCTACCAGGACTCGCCGTTCACGCGTGCCGTGCTGAACGGTGCGGAGTTCCGCGGGGCGACGGATGCGGGTTCCCGGCGGCGCGAGCTCGCGGCGGTGCTGCGCGAGCCGGGCCCGGCGCTCGTCTACTACTACGTTCCCGACCTCGACGTCGCCGCCCACGCACACGGGGTCGCGTCGGCCAAGTGGCTCGCGGCGCTCGAGGATCTCGACGCCGAGCTGGCGGCCGTGCTCGGCACCCTGGGCCCCCGCGACGGCGTGTTGCTCACGGCCGACCACGGCATCGTCGACGTGCCGCAGGAGGCGCACCGGATCGCGACGGCGGAGCTGCTCGACGGCGTGCGATTGGTCGCGGGGGAGCCGAGGTGCCTGCAGCTGCAGCTGCACGCGGGTGTCGACGCGGATGCGGTGGCCGAGCGGTGGCGTGCCTCGGAGGGCAAGCGCGCGTGGGTCGCAACCCGTGCGGAGGCGGTCGACGCGGGGTGGTTCGGCACGGTGGATGCCGAGGTGCTGCCGCGGATCGGCGAGTTGCTGGTGGCCGCGCGCGGGGCGTACGCCTACTACGCGAGCGCCGACGACTCCTCGCGTCGGATGGTCGGCCAGCACGGCTCACTCACCCCCGCGGAGACCGCGGTGCCGCTGCTGCGCTTCGGCGCCCTCGCGCCCGCGGCCTGATCAGCCCGCGCGGCGGCCGCGTCGTCGCGCGTCAGAGGTCGTCGTCGGTCCTCGCCCCGAAGACGATCTCGTCCCAGCTCGGCATGGAGGCGCGCCCGCGGCGCTTGCCGAGCGGTCCGGTGGCCCCGGACGAGCCGGAGGCCTTCGCGGTCTGCGTCGCCTGCGGCGGCGCGTAGGAGGCCGCGACGGGGTCGGCCGGCGCGTCGTCGAGCGGCACGTCGACGAGCCGCACGTGCCCGGTCGACGGATGCGAGGCGAGCCCGGGGTCTGCCTCGTCGAGGTCGAGGGGCTCCCGCTCGCCGCGACGGCGCCGCAGCGCCTCGAGCAGGTCCGCCGTGTGCTGGGTACCTGCGGGCTCCTCGGCGGCGGTCGCCCGCGCGCCGAACTCGATCTGGGTGAACTCGACGGCGGTCACCACCGTGCCGTCGCCCTCGGCATCCACCTCGAAGGCGCCGGAGTCGAAGCGGGCGTCGTCGCGCTCATCGAGCGGCACGGCGCGCAGGCGGGGGATGAGGCTCGGCGGCAGATCGCCCTGCTGCGAGAGCTGGACGGCCTCGTGGTTGAGCGGCTGCAGCGATTGCTTCTTGGGCTCGAAGCTCCAGCGCGCGTCGCGCTCGACGTCGCCTGCGGCGAAGCTGAGCTTGACGATCCAGCCGCCGCCCTGCTCCTTCCAGCTCGCCCAGCGTTCGCCCGAGGCGCCCGCCTCGGCGAGGCGTTCGCGGATGACCGAGCCGAAGGTGGCGCCGGACGCCAGCGGGTCGGTCTCGACGGCCATCTGGACGGGGACGTTGAGCGCCGACTCGACGACGTACTCGCGCTCGGCCAGCACGGGGCCCTCGAAGCGACGGATGTACTCGAGCGAGGCCCCCGTGACGCGCGCGACGTCCTCGGCGGTCATGCCTGCACGGATCTGCGCCTGGATCTCGCGCGGCGCGATGCGTCGCTGCGGTCCCGTCTCGGGCGTCGAGGCGCGCAGACGCGCCTGCACGTTCTCGTCGACCGCGACGCGGTACTGCACGCCGTCGTCGGAGGCGAGCAGGAGCGCTCCGGCCTCGACTCCGGTGACTTTGAGTTCTTGCATGCTGAACGACCTCCAGCCGTCACGGTTCCCCGTCAGGATGTCACGGAGAGCCGCCGGAACCGGGGAATATCCCGGGCGTGCCGCGAGTTGCATCGGCGTCGGCTCGTGGGGTTTCTGGGAGCCGGCTGGGATGGTTTGCTATCGCGTCGTCGATGATGCAGACTGACGCCGCTTCACCCGCACGCAGCGATGGAAATGGATGGGAATGGCTACCGATTACGACGCCCCTCGGAAGACCGACGACGACACCGAGTCGATCCAGGCCCTCCAGGAGCGTGTGCCCGACAAGCTGTCGGGCGTGGTGGACGTCGACGACGCCGACAACCCCGGTTTCGAGCTGGCCGGCCAGGACCTCTCCGACCTCGACCTCGACGTCGTCGTGCTGCCCCCGCAGGAGGACGAGTTCACGTGCATGAACTGCTTCCTCGTGAAGCACCAGTCCCAGTTCGACCACACGGGCGACCTCGGACCGATCTGCATCGAGTGCGCATCCTGAGCCTGCGCTGATCGACCCCGTCGAGATCCGCCGGATCGATCTCAGCCGAGCTCAGCCCCGCGCCGCCTCGATCGCCGCAGCGAGCGCATCGGGGTGCCTGCTCGACACGATCCAGTAGGGGGTCGGGTCGTCGGCATCCTCGAGCTCGATGCGCACGACGTCGGGGATCCATCCGCGGATGAGCAGCCACGCGTCCGCGTGCAGCCGAACGCCGCGCTCGGCCACCGCATCCGCTCCGTGCGCGGCGGTCACGTCGCCGACAACGGCGAGCGGCAGTCGCGCGCGCCCGGCGTGCAGCATCCCGTCGACCACCTCGATCGTCGGGGTGGTCAGCAGCAGCACGGCGACGATCGCCGCGTAGAGGACGATCGCGACGACGACGCCCGCGATCTCCGAGATCGGCAGGAAGACGAGCAGCGACGCGGGGATCACGAGCGCGGTCGCGAGGAAGATCCAGGGGGCGGGCCAGAGCCGTTCACGGTACGTCATCCCCACCATTCGACCATGGACTACCCTCGTGGGGTGACCGAGTCCGTCGAGGTGCTGTTCCGTGGGGATGCGGTTCCCTCCTATGCGCACCCGGGCGACGCGGGGGCCGATCTGGTCTCCACCGAGGATGTCGTCCTGGCCCCCGGCGAGCGCGCCCTCGTGGGGACGGGCGTCGCGATCGCCCTTCCCGACGGCTTCGTCGCCTTCGTCGTGCCGCGCAGCGGCCTCGCAGCGAAGCACGGCATCACGATCGTGAACAGCCCCGGAACGATCGACGCGGGCTACCGCGGCGAGATCCGGGTGACGCTGCTCAACACCGACGCCCGCGAGAGCTACGCCATCTCGGCCGGTGATCGGATCGCGCAGCTCATCGTGATGCCGGTGAGCCGTGCCCGCTTCATCCCCGTCGAGCGTCTGCCCGGTTCCGACCGCGGTGAGGGCGGCTTCGGCTCGACCGGCTATTCGACCCCTGGAGGTACCCCATGACCGACGCGCCCCTCGACGACGCGCCCGTCGACCACCCCAAGTCGGCGCCCGCCGACCGCGAGACGGCCGGTCCGCTCGACGTGGCCGAGGCGAACGCCGTGCGCCCCTACGTCGATCTCGGCGGGGTGAAGATCCTGCCGCGGCCGGAGCTCGCGCTCCGCCTCGAGATCGAGGAGGGCAGCAAGCGCGTCGTCGCGGTGGCCCTCGACTACGCCGAGTCGACACTGCAGGTGCAGCCGTTCGCCGCCCCGCGCAACAGCGGCCTGTGGCACGAGATCCGCGCGCAGATCGTCGAGCAGATCGCTCGACAGGGCGGGGCGACCCGCGAGGTCGAGGGTCCGTTCGGGCCCGAGCTGCGCGCCGAGATCCCCGCGCCCGCAGGCAACGCGCCCGGGGTGCGGATCGCGCGCTTCATCGGAGTGGACGGTCCGCGGTGGTTCCTGCGCGGCGTGATCAGCGGCAAGGCGGCGGTGGATGCCTCGGCGGCAGCGCAGGTCGAGGACCTGTTCCGCAGCATCGTGGTGGTGCGCGGCACGACGCCGATGCCCCCGCGCGACCTGATCCCGCTGACGGTCCCGGCGAACGTGCAGCCCGGCGCGCAGTCCTGATGACGCGCGAGACCGACCCCGCGCAGGAGCCGATCGAGCCGGAGGTGCCCTCGCTGTCGGATGCGGTGGCCGCCGCCGTCCGGAACTCCGGTCTCGGTCATGTGGCGCCGGGGGAGGCACCGACGGCGCATGCGCTCCTCGGTGCGATCGGCGGCATCCGCGGGCTCGTCGAGTCGATCCTGCCGCCGCTGCTCTTCCTCGTGGTCTTCACGATCACGAACGAGGTCGTGCCCTCGGTGCTCGTGCCGCTCGCGGTCGCGCTGGTGTTCGTGATCACCCGTCTGGTGATGCGCCAGCCCGTGATGTCGGCGATCGTGGGGGCGCTCGGCGTCGGCGTCTCGGCCGTGCTCGCCCTCGTGACGGGTCGTGCCTCCGAGAGCTTCGTGCCCGGCCTGATCATCAACGTCGTGCTGCTGGTGGCGGTGCTGCTCAGTCTCGCGGTGCGGCGACCGATCATCGGCGTGCTCGTCGGTCTGCTCACGGGCGATGCCGGTTGGCGCGGCGACGCGGCGAAGCTGCGCGTGTCGTACATCGCGACCGTGCTCTGGGCGGTGCTTCCGACGCTGCGGCTCGCGATCGAGGTTCCGCTGTATCTCGCCGACCAGACGCAGGCGCTCGGCGCCGCCCGACTCGTGCTCGGGGTGCCGCCGTACGCGATCGTGCTGTGGGTGACCTGGCTGCTCATGCGCAGCGCATGGTCCGGCGTGGCGTCGGCGCCGGAGCAGCGCGACGCGTAAGATATCTTGATGTCAAGATAATTCGACGCGGGTGCGCCGCGCGGGCGAGGCTTAGGCTTGCCTTGCTGGTATGCGCCCGGGTCGGCCGTCAGGATGGCTCGAGAGCGCATCCGGACAAACGCCTGAGGAGACGATCGTGTCGATCAACAGCTTTTCCGCCCGAGACACCCTGAACGTCGGGGGCACCGACTACGAGATCTTCCGGGTCGACAAGGTCGCCGGCTACGAGAAGCTCCCGTTCAGCCTCAAGGTGCTGCTCGAGAACCTGCTGCGCACCGAGGACGGCGCCAACGTCACCCAGTCGCAGATCGAGGCGCTCGGATCCTGGGACCCGGCCGCCGAGCCCGACACCGAGATCCAGTTCACCCCCGCGCGCGTCGTCATGCAGGACTTCACGGGCGTGCCCTGCATCGTCGACCTCGCCACCATGCGCGAGGCCGTGACCGCGCTCGGCGGCGACCCCGCCAAGATCAACCCGCTCTCGCCCGCCGAGATGGTGATCGACCACTCGGTCATCGCCGACCTCTTCGGCACCGAGAACGCGCTCGAGCGCAACGTCGAGATCGAGTACGAGCGCAACGGCGAGCGCTACCAGTTCCTCCGCTGGGGCCAGACGGCCTTCGACGACTTCAAGGTCGTGCCTCCGGGGACCGGCATCGTGCACCAGGTCAACATCGAGCACCTCGCCAAGGTCATCTACGACCGCACCAACGACGGTGTGCTGCAGGCCTACCCCGACACCTGCGTCGGCACCGACTCGCACACCACGATGGTCAACGGCCTCGGCGTGCTCGGCTGGGGCGTCGGCGGCATCGAGGCGGAGGCCGCCATGCTCGGCCAGCCGGTCTCGATGCTCATCCCGCGCGTCGTCGGCTTCAAGCTCACCGGTCAGATCCCGGCGGGCGTCACCGCGACGGATGTCGTGCTCACGATCACCGACATGCTGCGCAAGCACGGTGTCGTCGGCAAGTTCGTCGAGTTCTACGGCGCGGGCGTCGCATCCGTGCCGCTCGCCAACCGCGCGACCATCGGCAACATGAGCCCCGAGTTCGGCTCGACCGCCGCGATCTTCCCGATCGACGACGTCACGCTCGACTACCTGCGCCTCACGGGCCGCGACGAGCAGACCGTCGCCCTCGTGGAGGCCTACGCCAAGCAGCAGCACCTCTGGCACGACGCGGCGAACGAGCCGTCGTACAGCGAGTACATGGAGCTCGACCTCGGCACGGTCGTCCCCTCGATCGCCGGCCCCAAGCGCCCGCAGGACCGCATCCTGCTGTCGGAGGCGAAGAGCCAGTTCAACAAGGACATCCTGAACTACGCGACGCCGTCGACCTCGCACGACATGGTCGACCTCGAGTCGAAGCACTCCTTCCCGGCGTCCGACCCGGGCGCCGTGCCCGGCGAGGAGGAGTCGGAGACGCGCGAGGTGCACATCAACTCGGGTGCCCCGCTGGATGCCGCGGCCTCGAAGCCGGTCAGGGTCACGACCCCCGAGGGCGCCAGCTACATCCTCGACAACGGTGCGGTCACCCTCGCGGCGATCACCTCGTGCACCAACACCTCGAACCCGTCCGTGATGATCGCGGCCGGACTGCTCGCCAAGAAGGCGCTCGAGAAGGGGCTGACCCGCAAGCCGTGGGTCAAGACCACGCTCGGCCCCGGCTCCAAGGTCGTCACCGACTACTACGAGAAGTCCGGTCTCGACAAGGCTCTCGAGGGCCTCGACTTCTACACGGTCGGATACGGCTGCACGATCTGCATCGGCAACTCGGGCCCCCTCATCGAGGAGGTCTCCGCGGCGATCAACGAGAACGACCTCGCGGTCACGGCGGTGCTCTCCGGCAACCGCAACTTCGAGGGCCGCATCAGCCCCGACGTCAAGATGAACTACCTCGCCTCGCCGCCGCTCGTGGTGGCCTACGCGCTGGCCGGTTCGATGAACTTCGACTTCGAGACCGACCCGCTCGGCACGGACCAGGACGGGAACGACGTCTTCCTCACGGACATCTGGCCGGACCCGGCCGAGGTGCAGGAGATCATCGACTCCTCGATCTCGCGTGAGCAGTTCATCAAGCAGTACGCGACCGTGTTCGACGGTGACGAGCGCTGGCGGAGCCTGCCCACGCCCGAGGGTCCGATCTTCGAGTGGGACCAGGACTCGACCTACGTGCGCAAGGCGCCCTACTTCGACGGCATGACGATGGACCTCACTCCGGTGAGCGACATCCAGGGTGCTCGCGTCATGGCGGCGCTCGGCGACTCGGTCACGACCGACCACATCAGCCCCGCGGGCAACATCAAGGCGGGCACGCCCGCCGCGCAGTACCTCGAGGCCCACGGCGTGGAGCGTCGCGACTTCAACTCCTACGGCTCGCGTCGCGGGAACCACGAGGTGATGATCCGCGGCACCTTCGCCAACATCCGCCTCAAGAACGAGCTCGTGGCGGCCGTCAACGATGGACAGGTCGTGGAGGGCGGCTACACCCGCGACTTCACCCAGCCCGGCGGCCCGCAGTCGTTCATCTACGACGCGTGCATGAACTACCAGGCGCAGGGCACCCCGCTCGTCGTCTTCGGCGGCAAGGAGTACGGCTCGGGCTCGTCGCGTGACTGGGCGGCCAAGGGCACCTCGCTGCTCGGGGTCAAGGCGGTCATCACCGAGAGCTTCGAGCGCATCCACCGCTCGAACCTCATCGGCATGGGCGTCGTCCCGCTGCAGTTCCCGGCGGGGGAGAGCTGGAAGTCGCTCGGCCTCGACGGCACCGAGATCGTCTCGATCACGGGCCTCGAGAAGCTCAACGAGGGCGTGACCCCGAAGACGGTGCACGTGACGGCCGCCCCGAGCGAGTTCTCGCCCGAGGGCAAGCAGACCGTCGAGTTCGACGCCGTCGTGCGGATCGACACGCCCGGTGAGGCCGACTACTACCGCAACGGCGGCATCCTGCAGTACGTGCTGCGAAGCCTCGTCTGACCCGGCGTAGGCTCGGGACATGACGCTGCTCGAGACGATCCACGGTCCTCGGGACCTCGATCGGCTCAGCAGGGATGAGCTCGTCGAGCTCGCGGCCGAGGTGCGCCAGTTCCTGGTGACCTCGGTCGCGAAGACGGGCGGTCACCTCGGACCGAACCTCGGCGTGGTCGAGCTGACGATCGCGATGCACCGCGTCTTCGAGTCGCCGCATGACGCCATCGTCTTCGACACGGGGCATCAGAGCTATGTGCACAAGCTGCTGACGGGGCGGCAGGACTTCGCGGGGCTGCGCGAGCGCGGCGGACTCGCGGGCTACCCGCAGCGCGGCGAGTCGGTGCATGACATCGTCGAGAGCTCGCACGCCTCGAGCTCGCTGAGCTGGGCGGACGGGATCTCGCGAGCCTTCACGATGACCGGACAGGGCGACCGCAACGTCGTCGCGGTGGTCGGGGACGGCGCGCTCACAGGCGGCATGACGTGGGAGGCCCTCAACAACATCTCCGACGACAACGCCCGCCGCCTCGTGATCATCGTGAACGACAACGGGCGCTCCTACGCACCGACGATCGGCGGGATGGCGCGCTTCCTCAACACCGTGCGGACGCGCCGCGCCTACCGTTCGCTGCACGCCACGAGCCGACGCATCTTCTATCGCTTCGGGGCCCCCGGGCGGGCGATCTACCGCGGCACGCGGGGGGCGGTCCACGGCTTCCTCGCCCGCTTCTCGAACAACGAGGCCCTGTACTCGAACCTCGACATCAAGTACCTGGGCCCCGTCGACGGGCACGACGTCGCGGCGCTCGAGGAGACGCTCAGCCAGGCGAAGGACTACGGCGCACCCGTCATCGTGCACGTCATCACCCAGAAGGGGCGCGGCTACGAGCCCGCCCTCGCCGACGTCGCCGACCAGTTCCACGCGGTCGGGCAGATCGACCCCGAGACGGGCGAGCCGCTGGATCACCCCAGCAAGCCCTCGTGGACCTCGGTCTTCGCCGACGAGCTGCTCGAGCTCGGCAGCCGGGACCCGCGGATCGTCGGGATCACGGCGGCGATGCTGCGGCCGACCGGGCTGCACCGTTTCGCCGAACGCTTCCCCGAGCGCGTGTTCGACGTCGGGATCGCCGAGCAGCACGCCGCGACGAGCGCGGCGGGTCTCGCCTTCGGCGGGCTGCATCCGGTGGTCGCGCTCTACGCGACCTTCATCAACCGCGCCTTCGACCAGGTGCTCATGGACGTCGCCCTGCATCGTGCCGGCGTCACCTTCGTGCTCGACCGGGCCGGCGTCACCGGTCCGGACGGTCCCAGCCACCACGGCATGTGGGACCTCGCCATCCTGCAGGTCGTTCCCGGCATCCGGATCGCGGCACCGCGCGACGCGACGCGGCTGCGCGAGGAGCTCGCCGAGGCGGTCGCGGTCGACGACGCCCCGACCGTGCTGCGGTTCTCGAAGGGCACGGTCGGCAACGAGTACGACGCGGTGCGGCGCACGTCCGACGGCGTCGACGTGCTCCGCGAGGCACCGCACCGGGATGTGCTGCTCGTCGCGGTGGGTCCCATGGCCGCCCTCGCGATGCGTGTCGCCGAGCGGCTCGCGGCGCAGGGCATCGGCGCGACCGTGATCGATCCGCGCTGGGTGATCCCGGTGCCCCGGAGCGTGGTCGAGCTCGCGGCCGAGCATCGGCTCGTCGTGTCGATCGAGGACGGCATCCGGGTCGGCGGGGTCGGCACGCGCATCCGTCAGGACCTCCGCGCGGCCGGTGTCGACACCGCGGTCGACGAGCTGGGGCTCCCGGACGAGTTCCTCGAGCACGCGTCGCGCGATCAGATCCTCGAGGATGCGGGGCTCACCGACCAGCGGATCGCGCGCGACATCGTGGCCCAGGTGCTGGGCACGCGCGTTCCGGTGGCGCGGCCGCTTCCCGAGGAGTCCCGGGAATACGACGCCGAGCGCGGGCGTTAGTTCTCCGAGTGCCCGCCTCATCGTCTGAGGCGTCGGCTAATGTGGACGCCGTTCACATTCGTGTAACAGCCCCCTGCATCGGAGAACCCCCGTGACCCACGACGCCCCGACCGCCCCCGCGATCGTCGACGCCCCGGCCGACGACCGGCTCTCGCCCCACGCGCGGCGCGCCCTCGTGCTGCTGCTCGCCGCGACCTTCGTGACCTTCCTCAACGAGACGCTCATGAGTGTCGCGATCCCCGACATCATGCTCGACCTCGGCGTCTCGGCGTCGACCGGCCAGTGGCTCACGACGGCGTTCGCGTTGACGGTCGCGGTCGTGATCCCCACGACCGGATGGTTGCTGCAGCGCTTCTCGACGCGCACGCTCTTCGTCGCCGCGATGGTGCTCTTCACGGTGGGGACGCTGCTCGCCGCCACCGCATCCGGCTTCTCGCTGCTCGTCGCCGGACGCGTCGTGCAGGCCTCCGGCACCGCCATCATGATGCCGCTCATGATGACGACGGTGCTCGAGATCGTGCCGCCGTCGAACCGCGGACGCATCATGGGCCGCATCGCGATCGTCATGTCGATGGCGCCCGCCCTCGGCCCCGCCCTCTCGGGAGTCCTGCTCACCGTACTGTCGTGGCGCGGACTCTTCTGGGTCATGCTGCCGCTCGCGGTCGCGATGCTCGTGATCGGCGCGCTGAGCGTGCCCAACGTCAACGAGACGCGACGCATCGCGCTCGACACCCTGAGCGTCGTGCTCTCGGCGCTCGGCTTCAGCGGCGTCGTGTTCGGGCTCTCGAGCCTCGGCGAGTCGGCGGGCGAGGCGACCATGCTGCCCCCGTGGATCCCGCTCGCGATCGGAGCGCTCGCCCTCGCGCTCTTCGTCTGGCGCCAGCTCGTGCTGCAGCGGGACGACCGCGCCTTCCTCGACCTGCGCACCTTCCGCTCCGCGCAGTTCACCGCGGCCCTCATCATGCTCGCGGTCGCGATGCTCTCGCTGTTCGGCACCGTCATCCTGCTGCCGCAGTACCTGCAGAACGCGCTCGGCTACGAGCCCGTCGTGATCGGGGCGCTCCTGCTGCCCGGGGGACTCGCATCCGGACTGCTCGGACCGCTCGTCGGCCGCCTCTACGACCGCATCGGCCCGCGGCCGCTGCTCGTGCCCGGCGCCGTCGTGCTGAGCGGCTCGCTGTGGGCGATGGCGCTGCTGCTCGGGCCGACGACGTCGATCTGGGTCGTGCTCGCCTGCCACGTGGTGATGAGCCTCGGCCTCGCCTTCCTGTTCACCCCGCTGTTCACGACGGGACTCGGCTCGCTCGAGCGTCGCCTCTACTCGCATGGCAGCGCGCTCGTCTCGACCCTCCAGCAGGTCGCGGGAGCGGCGGGAACCGCCCTCTACATCGCGCTCCTGGCCGTCGGCATCTTCGCCTCGGGCGGCACCGGGGTCGCGGAGGCGACGCCCGCTCAGATCGCCGGCGGTGTGCACCTGGCCTTCATGGCGGGCGCCGTCATCTCGCTCGCGGTCGTCGTGCTCGCCTTCTTCGTGCGCGCCCCGAAGGACGCCCCGACGGATCTGCCCATCGGCCACTGAACTCGGCACCACGACGCAGGGCCCGCACCCGGTGAACGGATGCGGGCCCTGCGGCGGAGTGACGGCTAGCGTACGCCGCGGATCGGCGGGTGGTGGAAGGTGTCGCCGAAGGCCTTCTCGCTCGCCCCCACGCGGTCGAGGTAGGGCGTCACGCCACCCATCTGGAACGGCCAGCCGGCGCCGAGAATCATCCCGAGGTCGATGTCCTCGGGGGCGGCCACGACACCGTCCTCCAGCATCCGGTGGATCTCGTCGGCGAGACCGAGCTGCAGGCGCTCGCGCAGCTGCTCGGGGGTGAGGGCCACGGCATCCGCGGGGCGGTGCTTCGCGACGATCTCGAGCGCCTTCTTGTCGTAGCCCGTGATCTTGCCCTTGCCGTCCTTCGCGAAGATCGCGCCGTACTCGGCGAGCTCGTGCAGGGCGGGGCTGTCGAAGAAGCGCTCGGGGAACGCGGTGTGGTGCGTGTCGAGCACATGCGCGCCGACCTTGAGGCCCACGAGGTCGAGCAGCACGAACGGGTCCATCGGCAGGCCGAACGGACGTGCCGCCTCCACGACATCCTCGAACGACGCGCCCTGCTCGACGGCGTGCATGGCCTCGCCGAGCACCTTCGCGAGCACGCGGTTCACCACGAAGCCGGGCGTGTCGCGCGTGATGATCGCGTTCTTGCGCAGCTTCGCCGCCGTCACCATCGCCGTCGAGAGGGCGGCATCCGAGGTCTTCGGCGCCTTCACGACCTCGATGAGCGGCATGACGGCGACCGGGTTGAAGAAGTGGAAGCCGACGAGGCGCTCCGGGTTCTTCAGCTTCGCGCCGATCTGCTCGACCGAGAGCGACGAGGTGTTGGTGGCGAGGATCGCCTCGGGCGAGATGTGCTGCTCGATCTCGGCGAACACGTCCTGCTTGATGCCGAGCTCCTCGAAGACGGCCTCGATGACCCAGTCGCACGCGGCGAAGTCGGCCTTGTCGGTCGTGCCGGTGACGAGCGCCTTCAGGCGGTTCGCCTCGTCGGAGTCGATGCGCCCCTTCGCGAGCAGCTCGTCGATCTCACCCCGGATGTAGTCCAGACCCTTGTCGACGCGCGCCTGGTCGAGGTCGGTGATGACGACCGGCACCTGCAGCCGCCGCACGAACAGCAGCGCGAACTGGCTCGCCATGAGCCCGGCACCGATCACGCCGACCTTGGTGACCTTCTGCGCGAGCTCCTTGTCGGGCGCGCCCGCGGGGCGCTTGGCGCGCTTCTGCACGAGGTTGAAGGCGTAGATCGACGCGCGGAACTGGTCGCCCGCGACGAGGTCGGCGAGCGCCTGGTCCTCGGCGAGGAAGCCCGTCTTCTTGTCGGTGTTCTTCGCCGCCTTGAGCAGCTCGAGCGCCTTGTAGGGGCTCTGTGCCACCTCGCCGATGCGGCTCTTGAGCGTCTTCTCGGCGATGCCGATCGCGATGTCCCACTTCGCGAGGCGCTCCATCTTGCCCGGCTCGTTCTTGCGCTTGACCTTGATGGCGCCGGTGAGAACGCCGTCGGCCCACTTCAGGGAGTCCTCGAGGAAGTTGGCGGGGCTGAACATGGCATCCGCGATGCCGAGCTCGAAGGCCTGCGGGCCCCGCAGCATCCGGTTGTTCTTCAGCGGGTTCGAGACGATCACCTCGAGGGCGTTCTCGATGCCGATGAGGTTCGGCAGCAGCCAGGCGCCACCCCAGCCGGGGATGATGCCGAGGAACACCTCGGGCAGCGCGAGGGCGGGAACCGAGGCGTCGATCGTGCGGTAGTCGGCGTTGAGCGCGATCTCGACACCGCCGCCGAGGGCGAGGCCGTTGATGAACACGAAGCTCGGCACGCCGAGCTCGCCGAGCTTGCCGAGCGTCTTGTGCCCGAGCTGCGCCATCAGCACGCCCGTCTCGTGGTCGGGGATCTCGCTGACCTTGGAGAGGTCGGCACCGGCCGCGAGGATGAACTGCTTGCCCGTCACGGCGACCGCGTCGATCTCCCCGGCGGCGCCGCGCGCGGCGAGAGCGTCGAGCGTCTCGCCCAGCTCGGTGAGCGTGGCGGGACCCAGCGTGTTCGGGCGCGTGTGGTCGCGACCGTTGTCGAGGGTGACGAGGGCGAGCGTCTTGCCGCTGGCCAGACGGATGTCGCGCACATAGGAGTGCGTCACCACCTCATCCGGGTCGAGGGCGACGAGCTTGCCGAAGTCGGACGCGCTGTAGTCGGGCAGCAGGCTGGAGTTCTTCGCCATCGTTTACTTCGCTCCCTTGTAGTGCGGGTTCTCCCAGATGACCGATCCGCCCTGGCCGAGGCCCACGCACATCGCGGTGAGGCCGTAGCGCACCTCGGGGTGCTCCTCGAACTGGCGCGCGAGCTGGATCATGAGGCGCACGCCAGAGGAGGCGAGCGGATGCCCGATCGCGATCGCACCGCCCCACGGGTTCACGCGCGGGTCGGCGTCGTCGATGCCGAAGTGGTCGAGGAAGCTCAGCACCTGCACGGCGAAGGCCTCGTTGAGCTCGAAGAGGCCGATGTCGTCGATCGTGAGGCCCGCCTTGCGCAGCGCCTTCTCGGTCGAGGGGATCGGGCCGATGCCCATGACCTCCGGCTCGACGCCCGCGAAGGCGAACGACACCATGCGCATCTTGACGGGCAGGCCCAGCTCGGATGCCGCATCCGCGCTCGCCAGGAGCGAGACGGTCGCGCCGTCGGTGAGCGGGGAGGCGTTGCCCGCCGAGACGCGTCCGTGCGGGCGGAACGGGGTCTTGAGGCCCGCGAGGCCCTCCATGGTGGTCTCGGGACGCATGCCCTCGTCCTCGGTGGCGAGGCCCCAGCCGGCCTCCGACTTGATCGCGACCGGCACGAGGTCGGGCTGGATCTTGCCGGCCGCGTAGGCCGCGGCGACCTTCTGCTGGCTGCCGAGCGCGAAACGGTCGCTGCGCTCCTTCGTGAGCTGCGGGAAGCGGTCGTGCAGGCGCTCGGCCGTGTTGCCCATGTTGAGGGCGTCGGGCGAGACGAGCTTCTCGGCGAGGAACCGCGGGTTGGGGTCGGCGTTGAAGCCCATCGGATGCCGGCCCATGTGCTCCACGCCGCCCGCGATGCCGATGTCGTAGGCGCCGAACGCGATCGCGCCCGCGATCGTCGTGACGGTCGTCATCGCGCCCGCGCACATCCGGTCGAGCGCGTAGCCGGGCACCGACAGCGGGAGGCCCGCGAGGATCGCCGCCGTGCGGCCGAGGGTCAGGCCCTGGTCGCCCTGCTGCGTCGTCGCGGCGATGGCGACGTCGTCGATGCGGTCCTTCGGCAGATTCGGGTTGCGCTCGAGCAGACCGATCATCGCCTTGACGATGAGGTCGTCGGCGCGGGTGTTCCAGTACTGGCCCTTCTCGCCGGCGCGCCCGAACGGGGTGCGGACCCCGTCAACGAACACGACGTCGGAACGATGAGCCGAGGGCGCTTGGGCCACGATGCCTCCACAGATCCGGGGACGGATGCGGGCGCGGCGGCACGCATCCGGGTGTCGACTCGATCCTAGGCAGCCGCACCGTGGCGCGCCCGCATCGTTCGACGGAAGCTACTACGCGTCAGCGGGAGGTGCGGCGGGGGCTTGGAGCGCCTCGACAAATGCGTCCGCGATGAGGCCCGCGAGCTGCTCGATCTGCCACGGGCGCGCCCCCAGCTCGGCGAGGGCGGCGGCGATCGACGCGGCGTCCGCATCCGCCGGGGGAGCCCAGGCCACGCGCCGCAGAGTGTCGGGGGTGAGCAGGTTCTCGACCGGCAGCTCGAGCTCCTCGGCGCGGGCCGTGAGCGCGGCGCGGGCGCCCTTCAGCCGGCGGTCGGCATCCGGGTTCTTCTCGGCCCAGAGGCGCGGCGCGGGCACCCCGTCGCCGGTTCCGCGCATGGCGGGCGGCGCGTCGTCGGCCATGCCCGCCTCGACGGCAGCCCACCAGCGCTCGATCTCGCGTCGACTGGCGCGGCCGGTGAAGTCCTTGAGCGCCGCGAGCTCGCGCTTGCTCGCGGGCTGCGCCTTGGCGACGGCGACGAGCGAGAGGTCGGGCACGAGCCTGCCGGGCGCCGTGTCGAGCTCCTGGGCGAGGGTGTCGCGGGCCGTCCAGAGGGCGCGGGCGATCGCGAGCTGACGCGGGGTCCGCAGCGAGTGCATGCCCGAGAGGCGGCGCCACGGCTCCTGACGCACGGGGGTGGTCTTCTCGAGCACCGCGGCGAACTCCTGCCGCGCGATCTCGTCCTTGCCCGCCGCGTGCAGCAGCTCGGCGATGCGGTCCCGCAGATCGGGCAGCAGCTCGACGTCGAGCGCGGCGTAGACGAGCCACCCCTGCGGAAGCGGGCGCGTCGACCAGTCAGCGGCCGAGTGCGCCTTCGCCAGGTGGATGCCGAGAAGCTCCTCGACGACGGTGGCGAGACCGACGCGGGGGAGCCCGGCGAGACGCGCCCCCAGCTCGGTGTCGAAGATCCGCTCCGGGTCCAACCCCACCTCGCGCAGGCACGCGAGGTCCTGGCTCGCGGCGTGCAGGATCCACTCCTCGTGCCGCATGACGTCGGCGAGCTCCGCGAAGGAGTCGATCGCCGGCGGGTCGAAGAGGAACGCCCCGGCTCCCCGACGGAAGACCTGGATGAGGTAGGCGCGCTGCGAGTAGCGGAAACCGGATGCGCGCTCCGCGTCGACCGCGAACGGCCCCTCGCCTGCGGCGAGGGCGTCGACCGCCGCGAGGTAGTCGTCACGGCTGTCGATCACGTGCACCTCGGGGTGCTGCGCGTCGGCCGTCTGCGTCGTGGTGTCAGTCATGAGCGGCCCGTCGGTGGGTGAGCGAGACGGCCTCGGATGACGGCGGCAGCCCGGCGAGCATGCACAGCAGCTCGCACCACGCCTCCACCTGGGGGGCGACGTCGGGGCCGAGCGGTGACCATGATGCACGCAGCTCGAGCTGGGCCGCGTCACCCTGCCCGGCGAGCTCGCCGAAGCCGGTCGAGAGGATCTTGGTGGCGGTTCCGGACGCCGCCGTGTAGCGCGCCCGCCGCGTGTCGAGCGCGTCGATGAGCCACGACCAGGCGACCTCGGCGATGAACGGCTCGATGCCGATCTCGGTCTCGAGCGGCGCCTGCGCGTAGGCGACCACCCGGAACGGGCCGTCCCAGGCATCCGGCTCGTCCGGGTCGTAGAGCATGACGAACCGCCCCGTCCCGAGCACCGAGTCGATGCCGTGCATCGTCGGGCGCACGTCGGCCGCGAGCGCGAGCGAGTAGGGGGCGAGCCCTCCGGGTGCGGGGATGTCGGAGACCTCGACCTCGGCGCGCGGCTGCGCGGATCGCACCGAGGCGACGGCGCTCGCGAACGGCTCGGGCAGATCGACATCGGACTCGGGCGTGGCCACGGGGGAAGCCTAGGATTCTCGGCGAGGACTGCGGCGATGCCACGCCGTCGCCGGGGGAGGGAGACGCGCATGACGCATCGGGGAGGACGTCGCCCGCGCACGGGCGTCCGTGCGCTGGCCGGACTGCTGGGGGTCGCGGCCGTCGTCGGTCTCGGCATCGCCACGCTGAGCGCGATCGTCGCCCGCACGGTGCTGATCCCGCCCTCGCGACGTGAGGACGACATCCGGATCCTGGGACTCGAGCTGCCCGCCCGACGCATCGTGCTCTCGGCGACCGAGGACTCCCTGCTGCCGGGCGACTACAGCTTCTGGTTCGCGGGCGACACGGGGCATGCCCGCGTCGGCGACATCGTCTCGGTGAGCCGCGAGGGCGTCACCCGCGAGCTGCTCGGGGTCGACTTCGGCGACCTCGCCTCGGCCCGGCGGGGCCGGTTCAGCGGATGGTTCTGGCTGAGCCCGCGGGCCCTCGGCGTGCCGTATGAGAACGTCAGCATCCGCACGCCGCTGGGGCCGGCCCCCGCGTGGTTCGTGCCGGCGGCCGAGGACTCCGACCGCTGGGTCATCCAGGTGCACGGGCGTGCCGTCCGGCGTGCCGAGACGCTGCGCGCGACCGGCCCATTCCGCGAGGCGGGCTACCACTCGCTGCTCGTGTCGTACCGCAACGACGGCGAGGCGCCCCGCAGCGCCGACTACCGCTACGCGCTCGGCGACCGCGAGTGGGTCGACGTGGATGCCGCCATGGCCTACGCGATCGCGCGCGGCGCCCGCGAGATCGTGCTGATGGGCTGGTCGATGGGCGGTGCCACCGTGCTGCAGGCGCTGACGCGGTCGCCCCGCGCCGCGCTCGTGACCGGGGTCGTGCTGGATTCGCCCGTCGTGGACTGGATCGCGACCCTCGACTTCCAGGCCCGGTTGCGGCGGCTGCCGGGTGTCGTGCGCTGGGGGGTGTACACCCTCATCCGCTCGCGGTGGGGGCGCCTCGTGACGGGCCTCGCCGAGCCGCTCGACCTGGAACGTCTCGACTTCGTCTCGCGCGCGGCGGAGCTCGACCGGCCGATCCTGCTGCTGCACAGCGTCGATGACGGCTTCGTCCCTGCGACGGCGTCGGTGGCGTTGGCCGCGGCGCGCCCCGACATCGTCACCTTCGAGGAGTTCACGGTCGCGCGCCACACGAAGCTGTGGAACTACGACCGCACGCGGTGGGAGGACGCGATCCGCAACTGGCTCGCGGCCCTCGGCGGCGCCCCCGCCGCTCAGGATGTCGGCAGCGACCAGCGCGCGTAGAGCCCGCCGGCGTCGTCGATCAGCAGCGACGCGAGTCGCGCGTCGATCGACGGATGCGATGCGCCCCCGAGCACCGGGAGGGCACCGCCCGTGAGGCGCGGGCTCGTCGAGAGGCACAGCTCGCCGACGAGGCCCGCGGTGATGAGCGCCGACGCGAGGGACGGGCCGCCCTCGCAGACGATGCGGGGCGCGCCGGCCGCGGCGAGCGCCGCGAGGGCGTCCGGCAGCGACACGCCGCCCGCGCCGGTGGCCGGGAGCTCGACGAACCGGTGCGGTGCGGCGAGGGTGGCGGATGCGGCGGCGCGTGCCGCGGCGGGCCCCAGCACGAGCAGCCGCTCGGGGTCGGCGACCTCACCGACCCGGGCGGCGCCCAGCTCGCCGCTCGCGGTGAGCACGGCCAGGCGCGCCGTGCGGGGGAGCAGGTACCCCTCGGCGCGCAGCGTCGCGGCCCCGACGAGCACGACGTCGCTCTCGGCACGGATCGCACCCAGCACCGCGCGGTCGGCCCGGCTCGTGAGCGACTCGGAGGTACCGTCGTCTCCACCCGCGCTCCCGTCGATGCTCGAGATGAGGTTGACCCGGATGCCGGGCGCCGCGTCCGCGCGCCGGTACAGCGCCCGCAGCCGCTCGCGCGCATCCGAGCCGCCGACCTCGATCGGGTCGCCGGGGACGGGATACACCTGGCGCAGGATCACGCCGCGGACTTCTCCCGCACCTGGCGTTGCGTGCGCCCGAGGAGCCCCGACATGCCGCGGATGCGCAGCGGGCTCACGGCCTCGGTGAGCCCGATCGTGAGGGGGTAGTCGGCGGGGACGTCGAGCACCTGCTCGACCGTGAGCCCCGCGAGGCCCTGCACGAGGATGGAGGCGAAGCCGCGCGTGGTCGGCGACTCCTGCGGGGCTGTGGCGTGCAGGTGCACGATCCGGTCGTCGTCGACCTCGACGAAGATGAACACGGGCGACTGGCACTCGACGACCCGCTCGAGCAGCTCGGGGTGGTCGGCGTAACGCGCGGGCAGCTCGGGCAGCTCGCGCGAGAACTCGAGCAGCAGCTGCAGCCGGTCGGGCTGCGGCAGCGCGAGGAAGTCGTCGCGGATCGTGGCGAGGGCCTCGGGGAGCACGCTCATCGCGTCGGGGCGTCTCCGGGCTCGCTGCCCGTGGCGATCGGCACCCGCACGGCGCTGCCCCACTCGGTCCACGAGCCGTCGTAGTTGCGCACGTTGTCGAAGCCGAGCAGGTGCGAGAGCACGAACCAGGTGTGGCTCGAGCGCTCGCCGATCCGGCAGTAGGCGATCACGCTGTCGCCGTCCCGCAGGCCCGCCCCGTCGCGGTAGATGGCGTCGAGCTCGGCCTTCGACTTGAAGGTGCCGTCCTCGGCGACCGCGCGCGCCCACGGCACGCTCTGCGCGGTGGGGATGTGCCCGCCGCGCAGGGCGCCCTCCTCGGGGTAGGAGGGCATGTGGGTGCGCTCGCCGCTGTACTCCTCGGGGGAGCGGACGTCGATGAGGGGCCGTCCGAAGTGCGCGAGGACGTCCTCCTTGAACGCGCGCACCGTGGCGTCGTCGCGCTCGACGACGGGGTACTCGACGCTCTCACGTGGGGCGACATCCGTCGTGTACGCGCGACCCTCGGCTTCCCACTTGGCGCGACCACCGTCCAGCAGACGCACGTCCTCGTGCCCGAAGAGGGTGAACACCCACAGCGCGTAGGCCGCCCACCAGTTGTTCTTGTCGCCGTAGATCACGATCGTGTCGTCGCGTCGGATGCCGCGGCCGCCGAGCAGCGCGGCGAAGCGGGCGCCGTCGAGGTAGTCGCGCTCGACGGGGTCGTTGAGGTCGGTGTGCCAGTCGATCTTGACGGCGCCCGGGATGTGGCCCGTCTCGTAGAGCAGCACGTCCTCATCCGACTCGACCACCACGAGGCCGGGTTCGCCCAGATGCTCCGCGAGCCACTCGGTGCTCACCAGCCGCTCGGGGTGGGCGAAGGCGGCGAACGCGGGGTTCGGGTCGGGGGCGACAGCCATGGGGGTGCTCTCCTTGCGCGATAAGCTTGCAGCATCCAGGGTAGGCACTCGCCGCCCGGGCCGCAGGGCCTTCGTAAGAGTACGACACGGCCCCGCGGCCGCATCCGCCCCCGTTGCCGCGAGGCAGCCCCGGAAGGCCCGTATGCCGCAGCCCCCCAGCTCCCTGCTCGATCGCGCGCCCGAGATGTCGGGGGCCGAGATGGCCGCCTCGCTCGTGCCGCCGCGCCAGTTCGCCGGGGCGAGCCTCGAGAGCTACCGGCCCGACCCCGACTTCCCGTCGCAGGCGGAGGCGGTCGAGAAGGTGCGCGCCTTCGCGGACGCGCTGCGGGGCGCGGGCGGCGGCGGGCGTGGCCTCTTCGGGCGCAAGCGCGCCCCGGAGGCCAAGCCCGGCATCTACCTCGACGGCGGCTTCGGCGTCGGCAAGACCCACCTGCTCGCGGCGCTCTGGCACGGGGCGCCCGGACGGAAGTACTTCGGCACCTTCATCGAGTACACGGCGCTCGTGGGAGCCCTCGGCTACGTCAAGGCGACGGAGCTGCTGCGGGGCGCCTCGCTCGTCGCGATCGACGAGTTCGAGCTGGACGACCCGGGCGACACGATGATGATGACGCGGCTGCTCGGCGAGCTCGCGGCCGGCGGCACCCGCATCGCCGCGACCTCCAATACGCCGCCCAACGCGCTCGGGGAGGGCCGGTTCGCGGCGATCGACTTCCTGCGCGAGATCCAGGCTCTCGCGGACCGCTTCGACATCGTGCGCATCGACGGCCTCGACTACCGACGACGCGAGGTCGAGGGGCACGCGGCGGTCACCGCGGAGGCGGAGCTCGCATCCGGGCTCGCCGCGCTCGACGGGCCGACCGCGCTCGACGACTTCGACGCCCTGCTCGTGCACCTCTCGCACGTGCACCCGTCGCGCTACGTGCGGATGGTGGACTCCCTCGCGGGCGTCGGCCTGCGCGGGGTGCACACGCTCGTCGATCAGACGGATGCGCTGCGTTTCGTCGCCTTCGTCGACCGCCTGTACGACGAGCAGGTGCGCGTGCTCGCGTCGGGGACGCCGCTGGACGAGGTGTTCGGTGCCGAGATGATGGCGGGCGGCTATCGCAAGAAGTACCTGCGCGCCGTCTCGCGGCTCATCGCGCTGACGAGCTGAGCCGCGCGCGCCGCGCGACGAGAGCCGTGGTGCTGCCGCCGAGCACGAGAGCGACGAGCGAGCCCAACAGCACACCGAGGGTCGCGGAGGCGACGAGCTCCGCGTCGCCGCGGAAGGCGAGCTCGCCCATGAGCAGCGAGATCGTGAACCCGACCCCGCCGAGGGCCGCGACCACGAGCACCTCGGCGGCCGGAAGCGCCGCGGCCCGCTCCGCACGGGGCATGAGCGTCCGGGCGATCAGCGCGCCCGCCGTGATGCCGACGAGCTTGCCGAGCGGCAGGGCGACCGCCACACCCCAGAAGACCGGCGACGGTCCGCCCGCGCCCAGCTGCGGCACGATCACGAGCGAGGCGCTGAGCGCGAACAGCGGCAGCACGGCCCCGTTGATCCAGGGTTCGAGTGCGCGACGTGCGCGGCCCGCGGGGCCGGGGGCGAAGACGAGCCCGAGCGCGACGCCCGCGATCGTGGCGTGGACCCCCGACAGCAGCACGAGCACCCAGGCGGCGAGGCCGAGCGCGACGAGCAGCACGACGCGGATGCCGGGTATCGGCGAGCGGCGCGCGCTCAGCCAGCCGAAGGCCGCGATCACCGGCACGGCCAGCAGGAGCGGCACCGGCAGCAGCTCGCGGGTGAAGAAGGCGGCGATGATGCCGATCGCGATGAGGTCGTCGAGCACGGCGAGGGCGAGCAGGAAGGCGCGGACCCGGCGGGGGAGCCCGCGCCCGAGGAGCGCGAGCACCCCGAGCGCGAAGGCGATGTCGGTGGCCGTGGGGATCGGCCAGCCGGCGGTGAGCGCTCCGTCGCGCACGAGCAGCAGGTAGACGAGCGCGGGCACGACGACCCCCGCCGTCGCCGCGATGGCGGGGGCGAGCGCCTTCCGGGGCGACGCGAGCTCACCGCTCGTGAACTCATGGCGCAGCTCGATCGCCGCGACAAGGAAGAACAGGGCGAGAAGGCCGTCGGCGATCCAGTGCCCCACCGAGAGGTCGAGGACGGCGAACCCGGTCGACGGATGCGCGTCCCGCGCCGCGATCACCGCGGGACCGAGCGGCGAGTTGGCGAGCACGAGGCCGACGACGGCCGCGGCGACGAGGAGCACCGCTGCCGTCCGCTCGGAGCGGAGGAATCGCATCCGTCCACTCTTCCACGCGGCAAAGCGGCCCGCGCACGGCGGGCTCGCGGTGCGCCGAAACGCGATGTTCACATCCGGCCGCCACGCGCAACATCGTCGAAACGTGGAGCGCGCGCAGCCGAAACACGCCGCTTCCAGACTGTCCGCCATCCCCGCACAGCGGCTGCCGACGAGCCGTCGGCGCACGAGAGAGGAAACACCCATGGATAGCGGCAACTTCGCGTGGGCGATCATGGCGACGGCACTCGTGCTGTTCATGACGCCCGGCGTCGCGTTCTTCTACGGCGGTCTGGTGAAGGCCAAGAGCGTCGTGAGCATGATGATGATGAGCTTCGGCGCGCTCGGCCTGGTGAGCGTGCTGTGGATCCTCTACGGCTTCAACATGTCCTCGATCGGCGACGGCAACCCGTTCCTCGCGGGCAACCCGTTCGCCGACCTGGGCCTGCAGTCCCTCGCGAGCGGCGAGGGCGGCAGCTCGAGCCTCGTCGGCGCGACCTTCGGGGCGACGTTTGCGATCATCACGGTCGCCCTCATCTCGGGCGCGATCGCCGACCGGGCCAAGTTCGGGTCGTGGATGATCTTCGCCGGGCTCTTCGCGACCCTCGTCTACTTCCCGGTCGCGGCGTGGGTCTGGGGCGGCGGATGGATCATGCGGCTCGGCGAGTGGCTCGGCACCCCCGCCGTGATCGACTACGCGGGCGGAACGGCCGTGCACATCAACGCGGGTGCCGCGGCCCTCGCGCTCGCCCTCGTGCTCGGCAAGCGCGTCGGCTTCGCCAAGGGCATCCAGAAGCCGCACAACGTGCCTCTCACGCTCCTCGGTGCGGCGATCCTCTGGTTCGGATGGTTCGGCTTCAACGCGGGCGCAGAGGGCACGGCGGGGCTGCTCGGCCCCGACAACACCTCGGCCGGCCTCATCGTCGTCAACACGCTCGGGGCGACGGCCGCCGCGATCATCGGCTGGCTCATGATCGAGAAGATCAAGGACGGCAAGCCCACCTCGGTGGGGGCGGCATCCGGTGCCGTCGCGGGTCTCGTGGCGATCACCCCGTCGTGCGCGAACCTCAGCCCGCTGTGGGCGCTCGTGCTCGGCCTCCTCGCGGGCGCGGTCTGCGCCCTCGCCGTCGAGCTCAAGTTCAAGCTGGGCTTCGACGACGCGCTCGACGTGGTCGGCATCCACCTCGTGGGCGGGCTGCTCGGCACCGTCTACCTGGGCTTCTTCGCCACCGGCACGGGGCTCCTCACCGGCGGGGATGCGGGCCAGCTGCTCGTGCAGGTGGTCGCGGCGCTCGGGGTGCTCGTCTTCTCGTTCGTCGTCGCCTACGCGATCGGCTTCGCGATCGAGAAGACGATCGGATTCCGGATCCGGAACGAGGACGAGCTCGCCGGGGTCGACACGGTCGTGCACGGCGAGGAGGGCTACGTGCTCGTCGAGTGAGTGCGGCTCGCCCGCGAGGGGGCGGCATCGCGTCGGCGGTGCCGCCCCCTCCGCAGTGCCCATAGGGTGGTGCTGCCCGACCGACCACGCCACCGGAGACGTGATGCCCGCACTGCTGCTCGTCTCGGCCCTCTGCGCGCTCGTGATGGTCGGCGGGCTGCTCCGGATGCTGCGCCCGCCGCGTGCGGGCGTCCACGCGATCCGCGCGGTCGCGGCCGCCGTCGGTGCCGCCGTGCTCACGGCGGGGGTCGGCGGATGGCTGCGGGCCGACACCCCCGAGTTCCTGGTGGCGTCGAGCGCCGCGGTCGCGCCCCTCGCGGTGCTGCTCGGGGTGGCTGCCGAGGAGGCGGCCCCCGTGCAGCCGGCAGCGGGATGGTGGCTCGTCGGGCTCTGGAGCCTCCTGGTCTACCCGGTGTGCGCGATCGTGCCGCCCCTGCTGTTGGCGGGGTGCGCCGCGAGCGAGTGCCGCGTGGCGGACTTCGCCGGGGGCTTGCCGCTGCTGGCGTCATCGGCGGCGATGCTGCTGGTCGCGGGAGGGCGACCGTCGGGTCCGCATCCGCTCGGCATGCATCACGTGGGGGAGCGCCCCGGCGGGTGGCGTCGCCTGGTGGGACCCGTCCTCCTCATCTGGGCTGCGGCCGCACTGTGGATTGCGAGCCTCGAGGGGGTCGTCGACGCGTACACGCCGCGCATCCTGCTCGCGACGGTCGTGTCGCCGCTCGGCGGCGCCGTCGGATGGCTGCTCGCGGACCTCGTGCGCGGGGCGCGACGGCACCCCGTGCACTCCGCGACGGGCGGTGTGCTCGCGGGACTCGCCGCGATCCTTCCCGGAGCGGCGGGCATCTCAGCTCCCTGGTCGATGCTCGTCGGCGGGCTCGCCGGTGCCGTCTGCGCCCTCATCCTCGGCTCGCGCCGCCTCGCCGCGCGGGGGCGTGCCGGGCGCGTCGCGCTGGGGGTGCTCGCGGCGACGGGGATCGGCTACCTCGCCCCCGCGGTGGCGGGCGACACCCTCGGTTTCATCTTCTCGGGGCGGATGGGTGCACTCGTCCCGCCGGCGATCGTGTACACCGCCGTCGTGGCGTTCGGGGCGCTCGTCGCGCTGCCCCTGTGGCTCGGCATCCGAGCCGCGGCACGCCGATCCACGAGCTGAGACGACGAAAGCCCCGGGGATCCGGGGCTTTCTGCGGTGGGCGATACCAGACTCGAACTGATGACCTCTTCGGTGTGAACGAAGCGCGCTACCAACTGCGCCAATCGCCCGCGGGCTCCATCCTGCCACATCCGCGGGCATGCTCCGTACGCGGATGCGGGGTCGAATGACAGCGGTGTGTCTCGGTTTTGACCTGACGCGATCATCGGCTACAGTCAATGACGCGCCACCGAACGGTGGGGCAACGCGGATGTAGCGCAGTTGGTAGCGCATCACCTTGCCAAGGTGAGGGTCGCGAGTTCGAGTCTCGTCATCCGCTCGAGTTAGGAGTCTCACGGTTCGCTGCGCTAGCCAAGTGCAGAGGCCGACCACCTGGTGGCGTGGCCGAGAGGCGAGGCAGCGGCCTGCAAAGCCGTCCACACGGGTTCGAATCCCGTCGCCACCTCACTCACGAACTGAATAGCCTCAAGTAGGCGCGATTGGCGCAGCGGTAGCGCGCTTCCCTGACACGGAAGAGGTCACTGGTTCGATCCCAGTATCGCGCACCACACTCGATGACCGAGTTCCTCGATCTCACGTCGGATCGCACAGTGACCTCGCGGTCGAATGCGTCTCGACCGCGCTGGTTCGATCCCAGTATCGCGCACCACACCATCCACGATTCGGCCCGGTTTCCCGGGCCGTCGTCGTCTGCCCTAATGTCGACGTCATGAGCGACCTCGCACCCGCCGGCTGGTATCCCGACACCGAGGTTCCCGGAGGGGAGCGCTGGTGGGACGGGATGAGCTGGACCGAGTACCGACGCGCCGCGGCCCCCGCGTTCCCGGTGCCGGCCGGTAGCGGGCAGCCGTACGCGGCGCCGGCGTACGCGCCCATGGCCTATCAGGCGCCCGCGGCATCCTTCGCGGGGCACGTTCCCGGGCAGCCCGTGCCGCTGTGGGCGCCGCTCTACGGGGCGACCATGACGCAGGCGTGGCAGCGCTTCTGGAAGAAGTACGTGGTCTTCAACGGACGCGCCTCGCGCTCGGAGTTCTGGTTCGCCTACTTGTGGGTCGTGATCCTCGGATTCGGCGCCTACCTGCTGCTCGGGATCCTCTCGGCCGTGGCGGGATCGACGGCGAACAACGGCGGAGCGGGCAACGCGCTCGTGGTGCTCACCGGATTGCTCGGTCTGATCATGGTGGCGGGCTACCTCGCCCTGCTGCTGCCCATGCTGTCGGTATCGATCCGCCGCCTGCACGACGCCGGCTACCCCGGCGTCTACTACCTGTTCTCGTTCATCCCCTTCGTCGGGGGCGTGCTGCTGCTGGTGTTCCTCGCCGGCGAGTCCAAGCCGCACGGTGCCATGTACGACGTCCCCACGGCGTAGGCGACCCCGGCACGCCACTAAACTCGGGGGAATGAGCGCGCAGACCGGTTTCGACCTGTTCCCCGACCGCGCCGTGATCGCGATCCGCGTGAACGGCGAACTCAAGGACAAGGCGACCACGGTCACGCAGACGGATGCCGTGGAGCCGGTCGAGGCGGGCTCGCCCGACGGACTCGACATCATCCGTCACTCCACCGCGCACGTCATGGCGCAGGCCGTGCAGCGCATCAACCCCGAGGCGAAGCTCGGCATCGGCCCGCCCGTGCAGGACGGCTTCTACTACGACTTCGACGTCGCCGAGCACTTCTCGCCCGAGGACCTCACCGCGATCTCGAAGGAGATGGACCGCATCATCCGCTCCGGCCAGCGCTTCGTGCGCCGTGTCGTGACCGAGGACGAGGCGCGCGCGGAGCTCGCATCCGAGCCGTACAAGCTCGAACTCATCGGGCTGAAGGGCGGTGCCGAGAACGGCAAGGACGGCGAGAGCGTCGAGGTGGGCGCCGGCGAGCTCACGATCTACGACAACGTCGACCGCGAGGGCGTCACGGCATGGAAGGACCTCTGCCGCGGCCCGCACGTGCCCAACACGGGCGCGCTCGGCGCCTACAAGCTCATGCGCGTGGCCGCCGCCTACTGGCGCGGTTCCGAGAAGAACCCGCAGCTGCAGCGCATCTACGGCACCGCCTGGCCCGACAAGGGCGAGCTGAAGGCCTACCTCGAGCGCCTCGAGGAGGCCGCCAAGCGCGACCACCGCAAGCTCGGCCGTGAGCTCGACCTGTTCAGCTTCCCCGACGAGATCGGCTCCGGCCTCTCGGTCTGGCACCCGCGCGGCGGCATCATCCGCCAGGAGATGGAGCAGCACCACCGGATGCGGCACGCGCAGGCGGGCTACTCGTGGGTGTACACGCCGCACATCGCCAAGCAGGACCTCTTCCTCACCTCGAACCACCTCGTCACCTACAAGGAGGGCATGTTCCCGCCCATCGTGATGGACGAGGAGCGCGACGAGAACGGCGAGATCACCAAGCAGGGCCAGGACTACTACCTGAAGCCCATGAACTGCCCGATGCACATCCTCATCTACAAGGAGCGTGCGCGCAGCTACCGCGAGCTGCCGATGCGGCTCGCCGAGAACGGCACGGTGTACCGCAACGAGCTCTCGGGCGCCCTGCACGGCCTCACCCGCGTGCGCGGCTTCACCCAGGACGACTCGCACCTGTTCGTGACCCCCGAGCAGCTGGAGGAGGAGGCCTCCAAGGTTCTCGAGCTCATCCTCTCGATGCTGCGCGACTTCGGCCTGACCGACTTCGAGCTCGAGCTCTCGATGCGCGACGACGAGAAGTCGAAGTGGATCGGCTCCGACGAGTTCTGGGAGCACTCGACGAACGCGCTGCGGAACGTCGCCATGGCATCCGGGCTCAAGCTCACCGAGATGCCGGGCGAGGCGGCCTTCTACGGCCCCAAGATCGACCTCAAGACGCGCGACGCGATCGGCCGCACCTGGCAGCTCTCGACCGTGCAGGTCGACCCCAACCTGCCCGAGCGCTTCGAGCTCGAGTACACCGACCGCGACGGCCAGAAGAAGCGCCCGATCATGATCCACCGGGCGCTGTTCGGCTCGATCGAGAGATTCTTCGCGATCCTGCTCGAGCACTACGCGGGGGCGTTCCCGGTGTGGCTCTCGCCGGTGCAGGTCGTCGGGGTGCCGGTGGCGGAGGAGTTCGCCGACTACCTGGGCGAGATCATCGACCGGCTGCGGGCGGATGGCGTGCGCGCCGAGCTCGATGTGAGCGACGAGCGGATGCAGAAGAAGATCCGCACGCACACCCTCATGAAGGTGCCGTTCCAGCTCATCGCGGGTGCTCAGGACCGCGAGGCGGGCACCGTGAGCTTCCGCTTCCGCGACGGGCGGCAGGACAACGGCATCCCCGTCGACGAGGCGGTGCGCCGCATCCGCGAGGCGATCGACACGCACGCGCAGGTCTGATCGTGGTGCGCGACTACGACGGCACGGACTACCCCGACGCGGAACCGTCGAGCGCGTTCGCCGGAACCCCCGACGGCTTCGGCCGGCTGTGGACGCCGCACCGCATCGCCTACATCGAGCGCGGCGGAGGGGGACCGGGCGACGGCTGCGTCTTCTGCACGGCCCCGAGTCTTCCCGACGAGGAGGCGCTCATCGTGCACCGGGGTGAGCGCGTCTACGCGCTGCTCAACCTGTTCCCGTACAACAGCGGGCACCTGCTCGTCGTGCCCTACCGCCACATCGCCACCTACGACGAGGCGGATGCCGCGGAGGTCGCCGAGATCGGCGCGATCACGCAGACCGCGATGCGCGTCATCCGAGCGACCTCGCACGCCGACGGCTTCAACCTCGGGATGAACCAGGGTGCGATCGCGGGGGCGGGGATCGCCGCGCACCTGCATCAGCACGTCGTGCCGCGCTGGGGCTCGGATGCGAACTTCTTCCCGATCATCGCGCGCACGAAGGCGCTGCCGCGGCTTCTCGGCGAGGTGCGTCAGGAGATCGCGGAGGCCTGGCCGCGGTGATCCGCGGGCTGGTTTCGACACGCCCGCTTCGCGGGCTGCTCAACCAATGAGTGATCCGTTCTCCGCTGGGTGAGGAGCCGCGCAGCGGGCGCGTCGAAACCAGCCCCCGCTACCTGAGCCGGCGCACGACGAACTGCATCCGCGGCTCCGCGTAGTACTCCTGGGCCTCGACGAGCTGCAGCTCGCGCTCGCCCGACTCGTGCGTCGTGCGCAGCAGGTCCCAGACGCTCGACGCCGTGCGGGCGAGGGCCTCGCCCGCACTGCCGGTGGCGAGGTAGTGCGCCGTGAAGAGCGCCGCCGTGACGTCGCCCGACCCGTTCGCCTTGAGCGGCAGCAGGGGAGTCTGCACGATCCACGCCCCCGCGTCGTCGACCACCATCATCTCGATCGTGTCGGGCGCGCGGTCCGGCCGCTCGACGCTCGTCACGAGCACCGTGCGGGGGCCCATCGCGCGGGCGAGGTCCGCGGCGGCGAGGGTCGACTCGATCGTGTCGGGCTCGGTGCCGGTGAGGAAGCCGAGCTCGAACTGGTTCGGGGTGATGAGGTCCGCGACGGGGACGACGCGCTCGCGCAGCAGCACCGGGATCGCGGGGGCGACGAAGCATCCGGACTTCGCATTGCCCATGACGGGGTCGCACGCGTAGATCGCACGGGGGTTGGCGGCCTTGACGCGCGCCACCGCATCGATGATGACGTCGCCGATGCCGTCCGAGCCCTGATAGCCGGAGAGCACCGCGTCGACCTTCGGGAAGGCGCCGCGCTCCTCGATGCCCGTGATCACCTCGCGCACGTCGTCGGGCGCGATGAGCGGACCGCGCCATGCGCCGTAGCCCGTGTGGTTGGAGAAGTTCACGGTGTAGACCGGCAGCACCTCCACCCCGATGCGCTGGAGGGGGAACACGGCCGCGGAGTTGCCGACGTGCCCGTAGGCGACAGCCGACTGGATCGAGAGGATCTTCATCACCTCGATCATGCCACCGTGCGGCGCGTGGCTCCGTGTGACGGGCGGCGGCATCACGGGATGCGGACCGGAATACAATGCGGAGCATGACCACCCCCGCACCCGAATCCACCGCAGCGACCGCCCTCGGCACCGACCGCGTCAAGCGCGGTCTCGCCGAGATGCTCAAGGGCGGGGTGATCATGGACGTCGTCACCGCCGAGCAGGCGCGCATCGCCGAGGACGCGGGCGCCGTGGCCGTCATGGCGCTCGAGCGCGTGCCCGCCGACATCCGTGCCCAGGGCGGCGTGGCGCGCATGAGCGACCCCGACCTGATCGATGAGATCATCGCATCCGTCTCGATCCCCGTCATGGCGAAGGCCCGCATCGGCCACTTCGTCGAGGCGCAGGTGCTGCAGGCCCTCGGGGTCGACTACATCGACGAGTCGGAGGTGCTCTCGCCGGCCGACTACGTGAACCACATCGACAAGTGGCGCTTCACGACGCCGTTCGTGTGCGGCGCCACCAACCTCGGCGAGGCGCTGCGCCGCATCACCGAGGGCGCGGCGATGATCCGCTCGAAGGGCGAGGCGGGAACAGGCGACGTGTCGGAGGCGACCAAGCACATCCGCACCATCACCTCCGAGATCAACGTGCTGCGCTCGAAGACGAAGGACGAGCTCTACGTCGCCGCGAAGGAGCTGCAGGCGCCCTACGAGCTCGTGGCCGAGATCGCCGAGACCGGCAAGCTGCCTGTCGTGCTGTTCACGGCGGGCGGCGTGGCCACCCCGGCGGATGCGGCGCTCATGATGCAGCTGGGTGCCGACGGCGTGTTCGTCGGCTCCGGCATCTTCAAGTCGGGCGAGCCCGCCAAGCGCGCCGCCGCGATCGTCAAGGCGACGACGTTCTTCGACGACCCCGCCGTGATCGCGGACGCCTCGCGCGGCCTCGGTGAGGCGATGGTCGGCATCAACGTGGCCGACCTGCCCGCACCGCACCGCCTCGCCGAGCGTGGCTGGTAGCCCGGGCGACGGCGCGCGCGTCGGCGTCCTCGCCCTGCAGGGCGATGTGCGCGAGCACCTCGCGGTGCTGCGCGGTCTCGGGGCGGATGCGGTGCCCGTGCGCCGTCCGGAGGAGCTGTCGCAGGTCGCGGGCCTCGTGATCCCCGGCGGCGAGTCGAGCGTGATCGACAAGCTGTCGCGTCAGTTCGGGGTGGCGGAGCCGCTGCGGGCGCGGATCGCGGCGGGCATGCCGGTGTACGGCACCTGCGCGGGCCTCATCCTCCTCGCCGACACAGTTCTCGACGCGATCGAGGGCCAGCAGAGCCTCGGCGGTCTCGACGTGGCGGTGCGGCGCAACGCCTTCGGCAACCAGAACGACTCCTTCGAGACCGACATCGACATCCCCGAGCTCGGCGAACCGGCCGTGCACGCGGTCTTCATCCGTGCGCCCGTGGTCGAGACGGTGGGGGAGCGCGCGAGCGTGCTCGCGGCGCTTCCGGATGGTCGGGTCGTCGCGGTCGAGCAGGGCGGACTCCTCGGCACCTCGTTCCACCCGGAGATGAACGGCGAGCATCGTTTCCACGCGCGGTTCCTGGAGCGGGTGCGCGCCGCCTCCTGAGCCGCCATGCTGGGGGCATGAGCCTGTACTCGGACTTCGCCCGCCGCCGGACCCTGCAGATCGTCGCGGATGCCGCGGCAGCCCTCGTCGTCGTCCTCGCGATCCTCGCGGGTGTCGCGGTGCACGGTGCCATCGCGGCACTCGGCGCGGTCATGCGACGCGTCGAGGATGCCGGAGTCGGCTTCAGCGACACGCTCACCGAGATCGGCGACACGCTGGGCGGCGTCCCGTTGATCGGGGACGGCATCCGCGGCCACTTCGACGCGGCGAGCGGTGCGGGCGACACGCTTGCGGACGCGGGGCGGGCCGGTCAGGCGCTCATCGAGTCGATCGCGACGATCGCGGGCATCGGCGTCGCGGCGGTGCCCATCGTGATCCTGCTGCTCGTGTGGCTCTGGCCGCGTCTGCGCTTCGCACGACGCTCGGCCGAGACGCGCGCGCTGCTGCGCCTGGAGGACGGCGAGCAGCTGCTCGCCCTGCGTGCGCTCGACAGGGCGAAGGCGTCGGTGCTGGCACGCATCTCACCGCGTGCGGTGACAGAGTGGCAGGAGGGCGAGCCGCGCGTCGTGCGGGCTCTCGCCTCGCTCGAGGCGCGCGCGGCGGGGGTCCGCATCCGCGACTGACCCCGCGGTGCGCGGCCGCACCGCAGAGGGCACCGCTAGACTTTCCCGCGGATTTCTTCGAGAGGGGCACCGTGAGCGGGCATTCCAAGTGGGCAACGACCAAGCACAAGAAGGCCGTCATCGACGCGCGCCGTGCCAAGTCGTTCGCGAAGCTCATCAAGAACATCGAGGTCGCGGCCAAGATGGGCGGCGCCGACCTCGCCGGCAACCCGACGCTGTACGACGCCGTGCAGAAGGCCAAGAAGACCTCGGTGCCGAACGACAACATCGACCGCGCCATCAAGCGCGGCGCCGGCATCTCGGGTGAGGCCGTCGAGTACCAGAACATCATGTACGAGGCCTACGGCCCGAACGGCGTCGCCCTCATGGTGGAGTGCCTCACCGACAACAAGAACCGGGCGGCCGCCGAGGTGCGTACGGCGCTCAGCCGCAACGGCGCGACCCTCGCCGACCCGGGTTCGGTCGCCTACAACTTCAGCCGCAAGGGCGTGATCTCGATCACGAAGGCCGACGGCGTCACCGAGGACGCGATCCTCGAGGCCGTCATGGAGGCCGGCGTCGAGGACGTCGTCGACCACGGCGCGGGCTTCGAGGTGATCACCGAGCCGTCCGAGCTCGTGGCGGCGCGCACCGCGCTGCAGGATGCGGGGCTCGACTACGACTCCGCCGAGGCCGAGTTCGTGCCGAACCTCAAGGTGGAGGTCGACGCCGAGACCGCGCGCAAGGTGTTCCGCATCATCGACGCGCTCGAGGACAGCGACGACGTGCAGAACGTCTTCAGCAACTTCGACATCCCGGCCGAGGTGCAGGCCGAGCTCGACGCCGAGGACTGAGGCATCTCCGGCCAGGCGCTGCGGGTGCTCGGGATCGACCCCGGGCTCACGCGGTGCGGTGTCGGCGTCGTCGACGTGCGGTCGGATCGGCGCGTGTCGCTCGTGCACGTGGGCGTGATCCGCACGCTTCCGGATGCCGAGCTGCCGGCGCGTCTGCTCGCGGTCTCCGAGGGTATCGCCGAGGTGATCGCGCAGTTCCGACCGGATGCGGTGGCCGTCGAGCGCGTCTTCGCGCAGCACAACCTGCGCACCGTGATGGGCACGGCGCAGGCGAGCGGCATCGCGGTCGTGCGGGCCGCGGAGGCGGGGCTGCCCGTGGCGCTGCACACGCCGAGCGAGGTGAAGGCCGCGATCACGGGCTACGGCTCGGCCGACAAGGCGCAGGTCGGCGCCATGGTGGCGCGCGTGCTCGGCCTCGACGAGGTGCCACGCCCCGCAGATGCCGCCGACGCGCTCGCCCTCGCGATCTGCCACGGCTGGCGCGGGGGAGCGACGGCTCCGGATGCGGGGGCGGCGGGCGGACTCACTCCCGCGCAACGGGCGTGGCGCGACGCGGAGAAGTCCGCGGCGAAACGTAGACTCTAGAACATGATTTCGAGTGTCCGCGGCACCGTGCTGCACGTCGCGGGCGGCGCGGCCGTCATCGAGGTGGGCGGCGTCGGCATGTCGGTCGCCCTCACGCCCGAGCACGCGCTGTCGCTGCGGGTCGGGGCCGAGGCGTTCGTGCACACCGCCCTCATCGTGCGCGACGACGAGCTGAGCCTCTACGGCTTCGCGAGCCGCGAGCAGCTCGAGCTCTTCGAGCTGCTGCGCGGGGTCTCGGGGGTCGGCCCGAAGTCCGCGCTCGGCGTGCTCGCCCAGCTCACCCCCGACGAGGTCGCACGCGCCGTGGCCGACGAGGACGACGCGGCGTTCCGTCGGGTGAGCGGCATCGGCCCCAAGACGGCGAAGCTCATCACCCTGTCGCTCGCGGGTCGCGTGGCGCCGCCGTCGGCGGGGCAGCAGGCGCGCGGCGCCCAGGCGCCCGTCGCGGATGTCGTCGCCGCGCTCGTCGGCCTCGGCTGGCCCGAGCGCGCCGCCGCCACCTCTGTCGAGGAGCTGCTCGTCGAACTCGGTGACGCGGCGCCCGCCGAGGTGCCCGCACTGCTGCGCCTCGCGCTCACGCGACTCGGGCCGCAGCGGCCGGGGGTGCGGCCATGAGCGAGCCGATCACGGCGGCGAATCCGGAGTCGGAGGCGGAGCTCGCCTTCGAGGGGGCGCTGCGCCCCCGCAGCCTGGCGGAGTTCGTCGGCCAGGCGAAGGCCCGCGGCCAGCTGCAGCTGCTGCTGCGCGCCGCGGAGCTGCAGCAGCGCACGCCCGACCACATCCTGCTCGCGGGCCCCCCGGGGCTCGGCAAGACGACGCTCGCCATGATCGTGGCGCACGAGGGGGCGCGCCCCCTGCGGATGTCGAGCGGGCCGGCGATCCAGCACGCGGGCGACCTCGCGGCGCTGCTGTCGAGCCTCACCCCCGGCGAGGTGCTCTTCATCGACGAGATCCACCGGATGGCCCGCAGCGCGGAGGAGATGCTCTATCTCGCGATGGAGGACTTCCGGATCGACATCATGGTGGGCAAGGGCGCCGGTGCCACGAGCATCCCGCTCGATCTCGCGCCGTTCACCCTCGTCGGCGCCACCACCCGCTCGGGGCTGCTGCCCAACCCCCTGCGCGACAGGTTCGGCTTCACGGCGCACCTCGAGTTCTACGACGACGCCGAGCTCGACGAGGTGCTCGCACGCGCCGCACGGATGCTGGGGCTCGAACTCGCATCCGACGCGCGTGCCGAGATCGCGTCGCGCAGCCGCGGCACCCCCCGCATCGCGAACCGGCTGCTGCGACGCGTGCGCGACTACGCCCTCGTGCACGGCCGCACCGCCGATCACGATGCCGTGCAGGCCGCGCTCGAGCTGTACGACGTCGACCCGCTGGGACTGGACCGGCTCGACCGCGCCGTGCTCGGTGCGATCCTCGACCGCTTCGACGGCGGCCCCGTGGGCCTGTCGACCCTCGCCGTCTCGGTGGGGGAGGAACCCGAGACGATCGAGTCGGTGGTGGAGCCCTTCCTCGTGCGGATCGGGATGATCAGCCGCACCCCGCGGGGGCGTGTGGCGACCCCGCGCGCGTGGGAGCACCTGGGGCGCCCCCGTCCGGGTGCGGGCGGTGCTGTGGCCGGGACGCTCTTCGACGATGACGTATGATTCTCGGGAACCGCGCCGCCGCCTTCGTTCGGCTGTGCGCAGCTCTCCCTTGAATCCCGGAAGGCTCTCCTCTCCACATGCCGTTTGATCCCACACTCCTTCTGCTCGGCGGCCTTCTCGTCGTCATGATCTTCTTCACGTGGCGCAGCTCGCGGAAGCGCAGGGCCGACGCGGAGGAGATGCAGAGCAAGCTGCAGCCCGGTGCCGAGGTCATGACCCAGCACGGCATCTTCGGCACGCTCATCTCGATCGACGACGACTCGAACGAGGCGGTCATCGAGTCGACCCCCGGCACGCAGCTGCGCGTGCACCGCCAGACGATCTCGCGTGTCGTCGAGCCCGAGGTCGAGGATGTCGACGACGACGCCGACGACGAGCTCGACGCTGCTGACGCGGATGCGGCGGATGCCGCCGTCGAGGCGGCGGACGACGCCGCCGAGCCGGAGTTCGGTGAGCGCGTCGAGAAGCCCAAGCGCGGTTCGCGCCAGAAGCCCTCCGAGACCGAGTAAGCCGTGGCAGCACGTAGCACGCCGGTCCGGAAGGCATGGCGTTCCCTGGGATGGCTCGCGGGCATCATCGTGCTGCTGGTGGGCCTCAACACGGCCGGCGCCCTGTGGTGGGGCTGGGGCTGGGCCCCCAAGCTCGCGCTCGACCTCGAGGGCGGCACGCAGATCATCCTGACGCCGAACCTCGAAGACGGCGAGACGATCACCAACGACCAGCTGCAGCAGTCGGTGCAGATCATCCGCAACCGCATCGACGCGGCGGGTGTCTCCGAGTCGGAGATCACGACCGAGGGCGGCGACAAGATCGTCATCTCGATCCCGGGCAAGAACCCCGATCAGGCCACCCTCGAGCGCATCAAGGCCTCCGCCAAGATGGAGTTCCGTGCGGTGCTGCTCGCCGGCCAGCCCGCGAGCTCGTCGGCCTCGCCGAGCGATGCGCCCAGCGATGCGCCCAGCGACGGCGCGACCCCGGCTCCCGACGACGCCGAGTCGACGGACGCGCCGAGCGCCGCGCCGGAGGCGACCCCGTCGCCGACGGCCAGCCCGACCGACGGTTCCGACCTCGCATGGGTCACGCCCGAGCTGCGCGAGGCCTATGACGCGTTCAGCTGCGACCTCGTGAAGGACTCCGGCGCGAACGCGGCGCCCTCGGGCGAGCCGCTCATCACGTGCGACCAGAACGGCACGGAGAAGTACCTGCTCGGTCCGGTCGAGGTCGAGGGCGCCGACATCTCGGATGCTCAGGCCGGGATGCAGACCACCTCGGTGGGCACCACGACGGGCCAGTGGGTTGTGAACCTGAGCTTCAACGGCGAGGGCACGAGCGCCTTCGCCGAGGTCACCTCGCGCATCACCTCGCTCGACCCGCCGCGTAACCGCTTCGCCGTCGTGCTCGACGGCGAGGTCGTGATCGCGCCGAGCTCGCGGGCCGTCATCAGCGACGGCCGCGCCGAGATCTCCGGCGGCTTCACGCAGGACTCGGCCAAGGTCCTGGCGGATCAGCTCAAGTTCGGTGCGCTGCCGGTCGGCTTCACCGTCGAGAGCACGGATTCGATCTCGGCCACCCTGGGAACCAGCCAGCTGCAGAGCGGTCTCATCGCGGGGCTGATCGGTCTGATCCTCGTGTTCGTGTACTCGCTGTTCCAGTACCGTCTGCTCGGCACGGTGACGATCGCCTCGCTCGTGGTGGCGGGGGTGATCACCTACTTCGTGATCAACATCCTGTCGTGGCGCGAGGGCTACCGGCTCTCGCTCGCGGGTGTCGCGGGTCTCATCGTCGCGATCGGCTTCACGGCGGACTCGTTCATCGTCTACTTCGAGCGCATCCGCGACGAGCTGCGCGACGGACGCGCTCTGGTCGGCGCGGTCGAGGCGGGCTGGAAGCGCGCCCTCCGCACCGTGCTCGCCGCCAAGAGCGTCAACCTGCTGTCCGCCGTGATCCTCTACATCCTGGCGGTCGGGTCGGTGCGCGGTTTCGCCCTCACGCTCGGTGTCACGACGATCATCGACGTGCTCATCGTCGTGCTCTTCACCCACCCGATGCTGCAGCTCATGGCGTCCACCCGCTTCTTCTCGAGCGGCCACCCGGCGACGGGACTCGACCCGAACGCGCTCGGTGCGGTGTACCGCGGGCGTGCGGAGTTCCGGTTCTCGACGGAGGCGCGTCGTTCGGGTGCGAGCCGGGAGGCGGAGCGTCGTCAGACGATCGCCGAGCGCAAGGCAGCCGAACTCGAGGCGGCATCCGCGTCCTCGAACTCCACCGGAAAGAAGGAGGCACGCTGATGGCCGGCCCGTTCCAGCGACTCGGCAACGACCTCTACACCGGCGCCCGAGGCATCGACTTCGTCGGCAAGCGCCGCTTCTGGTTCGCGATCGCCGCCGTGCTCATCATCGGCTCGATCGCGGTGCCCTTCGTGCGCGGCGCCGGCAACTTCCTCAACGGCTTCAACTTCGGCATCGAGTTCCGCGGCGGTTCCCAGTTCCTCGTGTCCGAGGTCCCCGAGTCGCTGCTGCCCATCGACACGGAGGCAGCCGAGGAGGCCGTGCACGCGGTCGTCCCGACGGCTGTCGTGCGCATCAGCACCGTCGGCGACAACGGTGTGCGCGTGCAGACGGACCAGCTCACCGACGTCGCGACCCAGGCGGTCACGACCAACCTCCACGAGGCGTACGACACCGACTCCGTCTCGGCGTCGTTCATCGGCGCGACGTGGGGTGCGGACATCACCGACAGCGCGATCCGCGCGCTCCTGGTCTTCGTCGTGCTCGCCCTCGTCTTCATGGCGCTCTACTTCCGCACCTGGAAGATGTCGATCGCGGCCATCTTGAAGCTCCTGCACGACCTCGTGATCACGGTGGGCGTGTACGCGGCGACCGGATGGGAGATCACCCCGGCGGCCGTGATCGGCTTCCTCACGATCCTCGGCTACTCGCTCTACGACACCGTGGTGGTGTTCGACAAGATCCGCGAGAACACGGGCGAGCTCACCGACGATTCACCGCGCACCTTCGGCGAGGCGGTCAACCTCGCGGTCAACCAGACACTGGTCCGGTCGATCAACACGGGTGTCGTGGCGGCTCTCCCGGTGGCGGCGATCCTCGTCATCGGTGCGTTCGTGCTCGGTGCCGACACGCTGCGCGACATCTCGCTCGCGCTGCTCGTGGGCACGGTCGTGGGCACCTACTCCACGCCGGCCTTCGGTGCACCGTTGTACTCGGTGTTCCGTGAGGGTGAGGACGAGATCGGGCGTCGGGACGCGCGGGTTCGTCAGCGTCGCGGGGAAGTCGTCGTCGGCTGAGCGTGGGATCCGGTGATGCGCGCGCGTCCCTTCTAGGATCGAGGTCCGGGGGAGGACGAGCACGATGAGCACGGATGCGCAGAGCGGGACGGCCTCCCGGCGCGCGCTCCTGCCGCGGCTGTTCTCGCGGTCCCAGCAACCCTCGAACGCCGTCGACCGCCTGCTGCGCACCGTCCGCTCGCATCATCCGAAGTCCGAGCTCGCGCTCATCGAGCGCGCCTACGCCTCCGCGGAGCGTGCCCACGACGGGCAGACGCGTCGCAGCGGCGAGCCCTACATCACGCATCCGGTCGCGGTCGCGCAGATCCTCGCGGACCTCGGCATCGGTCCGGTCACGATCGCGGCCGCGCTGCTGCACGACACGGTCGAGGACACCGAGTACACCCTCGACCTGCTGCGCGCGGACTTCGGCGACGAGATCGCGATGCTCGTCGACGGGGTCACCAAGCTCGACAAGCTCAAGTACGGCGACTCGGCCCAGGCCGAGACGGTGCGCAAGATGGTCGTGGCGATGTCGAAGGACATCCGGGTGCTCATCATCAAGCTCGCCGACCGTCTGCACAACGCCCGCACCTGGGGCTTCGTGCCGCAGGAGTCGGCCGCGCGCAAGGCGCAGGAGACCCTCGAGATCTACGCGCCGCTCGCGCACCGTCTCGGCATCCAGACCATCAAGTGGGAGCTCGAGGACCTCAGCTTCGCCGTGCTCTACCCGAAGCTGTACGTCGAGATCGAGAGCCTCGTGCGCGACCGCACGCCGCAGCGCGAGGAGTTCGTGCAGCAGGTCATCGACGCGGTCTCCGAGGACCTGCGTGCCGCACGCATCAAGGGGCAGGTCGTGGGGCGGCCGAAGCAGTACTACTCGATCTACCAGAAGATGGTGCTGCGTGGGCGGGAGTTCGACGAGATCTACGACCTCGTCGGCATCCGTGTGCTCGTGGGCTCGATCCGCGACTGCTACGCGGTGCTCGGGTCGATCCATGCGCGCTGGAACCCGGTTCCCGGGCGGTTCAAGGACTACATCGCGACCCCCAAGTTCAACCTGTATCAGTCGCTGCACACCACGGTGATCGGACCGAAGGGTCGCGCCGTCGAGATCCAGATCCGCACCCACGAGATGCACGAGCGCGCCGAGTTCGGTGTCGCCGCCCACTGGGCGTACAAGGAGCGGATGGCGACGGGGCGCTCGGATGCACCCGACACGCAGGCGGGCACGGAGATGGCCTGGCTCGCGCACATCAGCGACTGGCAGGCGGAGACCTCCGACCCGGGGGAGTTCCTCGACAATCTGAGGTTCGAGATCGGCGCGAAGGAGGTGTACGTCTTCACGCCGCAGGGCAAGGTGATCGGGCTGTCCTCGGGGGCGACGCCGGTCGACTTCGCCTACGCCGTGCACACCGAGATCGGTCACCGCACGATGGGCGCGAAGGTCAACGGGCGGCTCGTGCCCTTGGAGTCGCGACTCAACTCGGGCGACGTCGTCGAGATCTTCACCTCGAAGAACCCCGAGGCCGGCCCCAGCCAGGACTGGCTCAACTTCGTGACCTCGGCGCGCGCGCGCAACAAGATCCGCGGCTGGTTCACCAAGGAGCGCCGCGAGGAGGCCGTCGAGCAGGGCAAGGACTCGATCGCCCGCGCCATGCGCAAGCAGAACCTGCCGCTGCAGAAGCTCATGAGCCAGGACGTCGTCAACGCGGTCGCGGCGCAGATGCGCTACGAGGGCGTCGAGGCACTGTACGCCGCGGTGGGCGAGGGGCACGTCTCCACGCAGTCGGTCATCGAGAAGGTCATCTCCTCGCTGCAGACCGAGGGCGAGGCCGAGGACGAGACGCTCGCGTTCATGCCGAAGTCGCGCACGCGCACCCTGCGTGCGAGCGACTCGGGCGTGCTCGTGCGCGGCGCGCCCGACATCCTGGTGAAGCTCGCGAAATGCTGCACCCCCGTTCCGGGCGACGAGATCCTCGGGTTCGTGACGCGCGGGTCCGGCGTGTCGGTGCACCGCTCCGACTGCGTCAACGTGAAGAGCCTGCTCGCCGAACCCGATCGGGTGATCGAGGTGGAGTGGGCGCCGACCTCCTCGAGTGTGTTCCTCGTGCAGATCCAGGTCGAGGCCCTCGACCGGGGCGGCCTGCTCTCGGACATCACGCGGGTGCTCTCGGAGCACCACGTCAACATCCTCTCGGCGAACGTCTCCACCTCGAGCGACCGCCTCGCCATCAGCCGTTACGTCTTCGAGATGGGCGACACGGTGCACCTCGACCGCCTGCTCAACGCGGTCCGACGGATCGACGCGGTGTACGACGTGTACCGGGTCAACTCGGGCTGAGCGCGGCCCGCAGCCGTGCGTCGGCCTGATGGGTGTTCACGGCGCCCCCATGCTGTGCGGCCGCGGTCACGGCCTCGTCGAGGGTGAAGCCGCCGATGCGCGCCAGCTCGCGGATGCTGCGCCCGGTCGCGTCGTCGAAGCGCGCCTCCGTGCCCGTTCCGAAGCGGGCGAGATCCACGGCCGTGCGCAACGGTGCGGTCACGTTCCGGCCGGCCACCCGCGTCACGTCGCCGGGGTGACATGTGGTCTCGAGGACCCGCAGACGTATCGACGGCGTCGGCTTCCACCTCGCGTCCATCGCCACGACGAACTCGAGGGTCGCGGGCGGCTCCGGAGCGGCGCCCCAGATCCACGCGGCCGTGCCCAAGCCGGCGATGAGGCGATCATGCCGTCCGGCGAGCGCCGCGATGGTGCGCAGCGCGGGGGTCGGAGCGAAGCCGATGGGAACGCGATGCTCCGCCATCCGGTAGCACTCGCCGTCGAGTTCGAGCGCCTGGAGTTCGGCCGGGGGAAGCCCGTCGAGAAGGGGGAACGCGATCACCCGACAAGCGTGTCGCGATCACGCGGCCCGAACCGGTGATCGTGGCGGATCGGTGGAGAACCCGCCCTGTGGAGAAGTCGGCCCTGTGGGCACGCCAGCGCTGTGGGGCACCGGCGCTGTGGGGGACCGCGGGACGCGTTGCCCCGCGCCGGCGATCAGCCGATGGCCGACTTCCAGGCGCGCTTGGCGGCGAGCTCCTCCTCCGCCTTCGCAATCCGCGACGCGTCGCCCGCCTTCTGGGCGGCCGCGAGCTCGCTCTCGGCCTTCGCGATCGCCTGATCGAGCTGGGCGGTGAATCCGTCCGAGCGTGCCTGCTTCTCGGGGTCGGTGCGGTTCCAGTGCTCGTCCTCGAGCTTGCGCACGGCGGTCTCGATCTTGCGCATGCGGTCCTCGACGACGCGGATCTGGTCGCGCGGCACCTTGCCGATCTCGTCCCAGCGCCGCTGGAACTCGCTGAGCTTGGTGCGGGCGGCGACCCGGTCGGTCGCGGTCAGCAGCGGCTCCGCCTCCTCCAGAAGCGCGAGCTTCTTCGTGAGGTTCTCGCCGAACTCGGCGTTCTCCACCGCATCCGCCTCGGCCTTCGCGCCGTACAGCACGTCGCCCGCGGCCTTGAACCGCGCCCAGAGCGCGTCGTCGACCTTCTTGCCCGCGCGCCCCGCGGCCTTCCAGTCGTCGAGCAGACGACGGTAGTCGGGGATGCCGGCGGCGCCCTTGTCGGCGAGAGCCTCTGCCTTATCGACGAGCCCCTGCTTGCGCGTGCGGGCGTCGCGGTGCACCGCGTCGAGTTCGGCGAAGAACGATTTGCGGGCGGTCTCGATCGTGGTGCGCGCGGTGCGGAACCGCTTCCACAGCTCGTCGGCGTCCTTCTTGGGGATGCGCGGGCCGCTGTGCTGCGCCGCCTGCCATCGGGCGAACAGCGCGTCGAGCTGCGCGGTGACCTGCTTCCACTGCGCCTTGGCGAGGTCCTGCGCGGCGAGGGCCTCCGCCTCGACGATGATGGTCTCGCGCTCGGCGACGGCCTCGGCCACCGCCTGCTGCGCCTCGGCGCTCTGCTTCTCGGCGGCCTCGCCGAGGGTCTCCTGCAGGCGCCCGAGCCGCTCGGTCAGGCTCGTCAGATCACCGACGGCGTTGGCACCGGGGATCGTGGGCGCGAGGGCCGCGACGGCCTTCGCGACGTCCTGGGCCGGAGCACCACCACGCAGTCGCTGCTCGAGCAGGCCGACCTGGCCCTCGAGTTCGGCGAACTTGCGCTCGTAGTAGGCGAGTGCCTCCTCGGGGCTCGCGTCCGGGTACTGGCCGACGGCGCGCTCGCCCTCCGCCTCGCGGACGTAGACGGTGCCGTCGTCGCCGACGCGCCCCCAGGGCTGCTGCTGACCGGATGTCGGCTGCTCGTCGCTCACTGCTCTCCTGCTTTCGCATCGATGGTCGGCTGCCTCCGGCCGACCCGTGTCAGCCTATTGCAGGGTGACGCTCGTGATGGTGGTCGGGACGAGGGGCATCCCGGTGCCGTCGCCTCCGATGCTCGTCGGGTCGACCCCCTTCGAGGTGATCTGCGAGATCAGCTGGTCGAGGCCGCTCGTCACCTGCCCGACGACGGTGTAGCCGCCGCCCTGTGTGGGCAGCTGGGTCTCACCCGTGATGATGAAGAACTGGTGCCCGTTGCTGTACGTGCTCGTCGACCGGGCCATGGCGATCGTGCCCGCCGGGTAGATGCCGTCAGCGGGCGCGTTCTCGACGGGACCGTACGAGAACGCCGGGTCGGGTGCGCCCGCACCGTCGATCGATCCGCACTGGATGAGCTGGAAGCCCTCGGAGTCGCCGAGACGGTGGCAGTTCTTGTCGACGTAGTAGCCGTCCTGCACGTCCTGCACCCATCCGGAGACCGCCTGCGGTGCCGCGGCGCCGTCGAGCGAGATTCCGAGCGTGACGTCGCCGTTGAACACGAGCTCACCCGTCCACGTGCGCCCCTCGGCGAGCGTGGGGTCGGGTGCGCCGACGTTCTGCTCCGCATCCGGGGTCGGCTCGCTCGACGGCGACGCGGATGCCGACGGGGCCGGCTCCGGCGCGCCGGGTCCGGCGGTGAAGTAGATGACCTGCGTCGTGACCGCGAGCGCGGCGATCGCGAGTCCGCCGATGATCCCCACGACGTTGTCGCGGCGCCGACGTCGGCCGCCCGCCGCGTGGACCTCCTGCCGGGCCTGGTAGGCGCGCAGGCGCTCCCGCGCCTCGCGCTGCTCGCGCTGCTGCCGAGTCGATGCCACTCGAGGTCCTCTCCGACGACGTGTCCCACCGCGCACACGGCGGCCCTGCTCGACTTTAGCCAGGCCGTCGGACCCCGCCAAACCGGGCGAGGGCGCGCGACGCGTGCCGCGGTTAGCATGAAACCCATGACCGGCCAGCAGGGCCTCCGCACGGGGGCGACACCGCTCGCCGTGCGGATGCGGCCGACCTCGCTCGACGAGGTGGCCGGGCAGCGGCACCTGCTGGGTGCGGGCTCACCGCTCGTGCACCTCGCGCAGGATGCGACTGGCGAGTCGGGCTCGGTCTCCGTCATCCTGTGGGGGCCTCCCGGGACGGGCAAGACGACGCTCGCGCAGGCGATCGCACGCAGCTCGGGTCGGCGCTTCGTCGAGCTCTCGGCGGTCACGGCGGGCGTCAAGGACGTGCGTCAGGTGATGGACGAGGCGCGATGCACCGTGGCGATCCAGCGGGACCTCTACGGCATCTCCACGGTGCTCTTCCTCGACGAGATCCACCGCTTCACGAAGGCGCAGCAGGATGCGCTGCTGCCGGGCGTCGAGAACGGCTGGGTGATCCTCGTGGCGGCGACCACCGAGAACCCCTCGTTCTCGGTCGTGGCACCGCTGCTGTCGCGTTCGCTGCTGCTGACGCTCGAGACGCTCTCCGAGGACGACCTCGGGGTGCTGCTCGACCGCGCCGTCGCGGATCCGCGCGGGCTCGCGGGAGCCGTGTCGCTCGCGGACGACGCGCGTGCCGCCATCATCCGTCTCGCCTCGGGCGACGCGCGGCGCGCCCTCACGGCGCTCGAGGCCGCGGCGATCGTCGCGGCCGCGCCGGGGTCGAGCACCGAGGGGGAGACCCCCGTGGTCACGGCGGAGATCGTCGCCGCGACGGTCGACCGCGCGCTCCTGCGCTACGACCGCCAGGGGGACGAGCACTACGACGTCATCAGCGCGTTCATCAAGTCGGTGCGCGGCTCGGACGTCGACGCGGCGCTGCACTACCTCGCACGCATGATCGAGGCGGGGGAGGACCCGCGCTTCATCGCCCGGCGCATCATGATCTCCGCGGCCGAGGACATCGGCATGGCCGACCCGAACGCGCTGTCGGTCGCGGTGTCCGCGGCGGAGGGTGTCGCGCTCATCGGCATGCCCGAGGGGCGGATCCTGCTGGCGGAGGCCGTCGTGTACCTCGCGACCGCGCCCAAGTCGAACGCCTCCTACCTGGCGATCGACAAGGCGATCGCGGATGTGCGGGCCGGCCGCATCGGCCGCATCCCGAAACCGTTGCGCGACGCGCACTATCCGGGCGCCAAGCGGCTCGGGCACGGAAAGGGCTACAAGTACGCGCACGACGCCGAGTTCGGGGTCGCCGAGCAGCAGTACCTGCCCGACGAGCTGCGCGGCACGCGCTACTACGAGCCGACCGGCAACGGCTACGAGCGCGAGGTGCGTCCGCGGCTGGAGCGGCTGCGGGCGCTGCTGAGCGGCAAGCCCATGCCCAAGCGCGAGGCGCCGGCCGCGTCGGATGCCGCATCCTCGACCGCCGACGAGTGATCTGGTAGGCTTTTCAGGTTCGACTCCGAACACATCCCACCCTCAGCTCCGCCGGTCGCGTCGACGTGCGCCCGGATCGCCGGACAGCGGGATGCACGTCTGTGAGCCGCGAGAGCCGCGGCCATGTGTTGGAAGGAAACCCCTGTGGTCACCAAGTCCCAGGACCGTCGCAAGGTCCGCCTCTCGCGCGCGCTCGGCATCCCGCTGACGCCGAAGGCCGCCCGCTACCTCGAGAAGCGCCCGTACGCGCCCGGCGAGCACGGCCGCACCAAGCGCAAGGCCGACAGCGACTACGCGGTGCGTCTGCGCGAGAAGCAGCGCCTGCGCGAGCAGTACGGCATCCGCGAGAAGCAGCTGCGCATCGTCTTCAACGAGGCCCGTCGCACCCAGGGCCTGACCGGTGAGAACCTCGTCGAGCTGCTCGAGATGCGTCTCGACGCCCTCGTGCTGCGTGCCGGCTTCGCCCGCACCACGGCGCAGGCCCGCCAGTTCGTCGTGCACCGCCACATCCTCGTCGACGGACAGATCGTCGACCGCCCGTCGTTCCGCGTGAAGCCGGGCCAGCTCATCCACGTCAAGGAGCGCTCGGAAGGCACCGAGCCCTTCCAGGTCGCCGCGGCCGGCGGCCACGTCGACGTGCTGCCCAAGACCCCGGGCTACCTCGAGGTCGAGCTCGACAAGCTGCAGGCGCGTCTCGTGCGTCGCCCGAAGCGCGCCGAGGTCCCCGTGACCTGCGAGGTGCAGCTGGTCGTCGAGTACTACGCAGCTCGCTAAGCGACTCACCGCAGAAGGCCCTCGGGAGACCCCGGGGGCCTTCGCGCGTCCCCGGAACCGCATAGGCTAGACGGGTTGCACGGCGCCCGCCGTTCGACGCCGCGCTCGAAGGAGGAACACGATGAAGGGTGCACTGCTTCTGATCGCCGGAGTCGCCATCGGCTTCGTCGTCGCCCACGAGGTCGCCAAGACCGACGGAGGCCGCAGGTTCTTCGACGAGGTCGACGCGAAGGCCAAGGACTTCGGCGACGCCGTCGTCCAGGGCTACAAGGCCCGTGAGGCCGAGCTCCGCGACGCCGTCGCCAACGCGCAGGATGCGATCGACGACCTCGCCAAGCGCGCCAAGGCCTAGACCCCGCGCCGTCATCCGGCGGCTCCACAGTTATCGCCCCCTCGGGGCACATTCGAGGAACACCCGTGCAGACCGCTGAGATCCAACGCCGCTGGTTGAGCTTCTTCGGGGATCGGGGCCACACCGTGGTCCCGTCCGCGTCGCTCGTGACCGACGACCCCACCCTGCTGTTCACGGTCGCCGGCATGGTGCCGTTCATCCCCTACTTCACGGGGGTCGTGCCCGCGCCCTTCTCGCGCGCCACGAGCGTGCAGAAGTGCATCCGCACCCTCGACATCGAGGAGGTGGGCAAGACCACGCGTCACGGCACCTTCTTCCAGATGAACGGCAACTTCTCCTTCGGCGACTACTTCAAGGAGGGGGCGATCGCCTACGCCTGGGAGCTGCTGACGACGTCGGAGTCGGATGGCGGGCTCGGCTTCGCGGATCGCGACCTGTGGGTGACCGTCTACGAGGACGACGACGAGGCGATCGACCTCTGGAAGCGCGTCGCGGGCCTCCCGGAGGAGCGCATCCAGCGTCTCGGCAAGGCCGACAACTACTGGCACACGGGTCAGCCGGGGCCGGGCGGCCCGTGCTCGGAGATCTACTTCGACCGCGGACCCGAGTTCGGTCCCGACGGCGGCCCGGCCGCGGACGACACCCGCTACCTCGAGATCTGGAACCTCGTCTTCATGCAGTACCTCCTCACGGAGGTGCGCTCGAAGACGGACTTCGACGTCGCGGGCGAGCTGCCGCGCAAGAACATCGACACCGGCATGGGCATGGAGCGCGTCGCGTTCCTCAAGCAGGGCGTCGACAACATGTACGAGATCGACCAGGTGCGCCCCGTGCTCGACATGGCGGCGTCGATGTCGGGTCGCCGCTACGGCGCCGACCACGCCGACGACGTGCGGATGCGCGTGATCGCCGACCACGTGCGCTCGAGCCTCATGCTCATGACCGACGGTGTCGCGCCCTCGAACGAGGGTCGCGGCTACGTGCTGCGCCGCCTGCTACGTCGCGTCGTGCGGGCCATGCGGCTGCTCGGCGTCGACGCGCCGAGCTTCGCGGAGCTCTTCGACGCCTCGCGTCTCGCGATGCGCGACGCCTACCCGGAGGTCGACGCTGAGTACGAGCGCACCTCGCGGCTGGCGCTGGGCGAGGAGGAGACCTTCCTGCGCACCCTCGCATCCGGCACCACGATCCTGGACGTCGCGGTCGCCGACACGAAGAAGGCGGGCGAGTCGGCGCTCTCGGGCGACACCGCGTTCCTGCTGCACGACACCTTCGGGTTCCCGATCGATCTGACCCTCGAGATCGCCGAGGAGGCGGGGCTCTCGGTCGACCGTGCGGGCTTCGACGGGCTCATGGCCGAGCAGCGGGCGCGCGCGAAGGCCGACGCGAAGGCCAAGAAGGGCAAGCTCGCCGACCTGTCCGTGTACTCCGAGCTGCGGGCGCAGGGCGAGACCGTCTTCACCGGCTACGACTACCTCGAGACGGAGTCGCGGATCCTCGGGCTGCTGGTCGAGGGCACGCCCGTGAGCTCCGCGGAGGCGGGGCAGATCGTCGAGGTCGTGCTCGCGGAGACGTCGCTGTACGCGGAGTCCGGTGGCCAGGCATCCGACAAGGGCTCGATCGTCGGCAACGGCTTCGATCTCGAGGTGCTCGACGTGCAGCGCCCCGTCAAGGGGCTCGTGAGCCACACGGTGCAGGTGCGTTCGGGGCAGGTCGCCGTGGGCGATGCGGCGACCTCGGTCGTCGATCGCGAGTACCGCCACGCCGCCGCACAGGCGCACTCGGCGACCCACCTCGTCCACGCCGCGCTGCGGCAGACGCTCGGCCAGGAGGCGCACCAGTCGGGTTCGTTCAACAAGGCGGGCTACATGCGCCTCGATTTCTCGTGGAACCAGGCGCTCAGCCCGGCCACGCGCAGCGAGATCGAGGAGATCGCCAACAACGCGGTGCGCGATAACCTCGAGGTCGTCACGCGCATCATGCCGCTCGACGAGGCACGCAAGGCCGGCGCGATGGCGCTCTTCGGCGAGAAGTACGGCGACACGGTGCGGATGGTCGACATCGGCGGTCCGTGGTCGCGTGAGCTGTGCGCGGGAACCCACGTGCGCACCTCGGCCGAGGTGGGCATCGTGAACCTCGTGTCGGAGTCGAGCGTCGGCTCGACCAATCGTCGTGTCGAGGCGCTCGTCGGGCTCGACGCGTTCCGCGATCTGGCGGCGGAGCGTGCGATCGTGCACCAGCTCAGCTCGAGCCTCAAGACGCCGCGCGAGCAGCTGCCGGAGCGGATCACCGACCTCGTGGCGCAGCTCAAGGCTGCCGAGAAGAAGATCGCCGCGTTCGAGGCGAGCCGCCTCGCGGGCCGCGTGCCCGAGCTCGCGGCCGCTGCCGTGCGTGTCGGCGAGGTGCTCGCTGTCGTGGAGGACCTCGGCGAGCTCGCCTCGGTCGATGAGCTGCGCAGCCTCGTGACCTCGGTGCGTGAGCGTCTGCAGGCGGAGGCGGCCGTCGTCGCCCTCGCGGCGCGGGTCGCGGGCAAGCCGTCGGTCATCGTCGCGACGACCGGCGGCGCGCGCGACGTCGGGGTCAAGGCGGGCACGCTCGCGAAGCAGGCGGCGGCGACGCTCGGCGGCGGCGGCGGCGGCAAGGACGACATGGCCCAGGGCGGCGGCTCCGACGTGTCCGCGGTTCCCGCGGCGCTGCAGGGCGTGCGCAAGTCGCTCGGCGGCTGACGCGGGTGGGGTCCTGATGCGGCGCGGGGTGCGGATCGGCGTGGACGTCGGGCGGGCCCGCGTCGGTGTCGCGCGTTGCGACCCGGACGGCCTGCTCGCCACCCCGATCGAGACGCTGCAGCGCGGCGACGCGACCGTCGCGGCGGTGCTCGCGCACGCGGAGGAGCTGGACGCGATCGAGTTCGTCGTCGGCCTGCCGCTGTCGTTGAGCGGCGGCGACACGCCGTCGACCGCGGACGCCCGGGGCTTCGCGGCGGAGCTGGCCGCAGCATCCGAACGGCCCGTGCGACTCGTCGACGAACGCCTCAGCACCGTCACGGCGCAGCGTCAGCTGCACGCCGGCGGGCGCACCACGAAGTCCTCCCGCGCGGTGGTCGACCAGGTCGCCGCTGTTATCATCCTCCAGAACGCCCTCGACACCGAGCGGATGGCGGATCGTCCCCCCGGTTCCGTCGTCCCCCGCACGAAAGACCCTGACCGTGGCCTCTGAACCGAGCTGGGACGACATCTTCGGTCCCGACCGCACCTCGAACGCGAACACCGACCCCGGGTCGGCCGACACCGTGGTGGTGCCGTCCCGGCGCGCTCTGCGCGACGCAGGCTCCTCGCGCCGCCCCCGCCGGGGTGGCGGCGGACGCGCGATCGCCTGGACGATCGTCGCGGTCGTCGTCGTGGGCGCACTCGTGGCGGGCGGCGTCTACGTCTGGAACAACTACGGCGACAAGATCCAGGACGCGCTGGGCATCGCCCCGCCGAACGACTACTCGGGCGAGGGCAACGGCGAGCCCGCGACGATCGTCATCGAGCCGAACGACATCGGTGCGGATGTGGCGCGCAAGCTCGAGGACGCGGGCGTGACGCGCACCTTCGACGCCTTCTACGCCCTGCTGCTGGAGAAGCCCGAGGTGCAGTTCCAGCCGGGCACCTTCCAGCTGCAGAAGGAGATGAGCGCCGCCGCGGCCCTCGCGGCGCTGCAGGACCCCGCGAACAAGCTCGTCAACACGGCCACGATCCCCGAGGGTGTGTCGGCGCAGGCCGCGCTCGCCCTCATCAGCTCGGCGACGAGCATCCCGCTCGAGGAGCTTCAGGCGGCGGCCGAGGACTACACCCAGTTCGGCGTGCCGAAGAAGGCCCCCAGCATCGAGGGCTTCCTCTTCCCCGCGACCTACACCTTCGACCCCGGCGTCACCGCGACGGATGCGATCCAGCGCCTCGTCGACGAGATGTTCTCGCGCCTCGACGCCGCGGGTGTCGAGCCCGGCGATCGCCTGACGGTGCTCACGAAGGCCGCGCTCGTGCAGCGCGAGTCCGGCCCGAACGTCGAGGACATGGCCAAGATCGCGCGCGTCTTCGAGAACCGGCTCGCTCGTGGCATGAACCTGCAGTCGGACGCCACGGTGGCCTACGGCACGGGCAACACGCACACGGTGTGGACGACGGGCGAGGAGCGCGCCGACGCATCCAACCCGTACAACACCTACGCGAACCCGGGGCTGCCGATCGGCCCGATCGGCCTGCCGGGTGACGACGCGATCAACGCGGCGCTGCATCCGGCCGACGGGGCGTGGCTGTACTTCGTGCCGATCAACCTCAAGACGGGCGAGACGGTGTTCTCGAACACCCTTGCGGAGCACGATCGTGCCGTCGCGGAGCTGCAGGCGTGGTGCCGGGAGAGTGACGAGAACGCCTCGTACTGTGCCTGAGCCGCGCACCCGGCTCGCGGTGCTCGGATCCCCGATCGCGCATTCGCGGTCGCCGCAGCTCCACCTCGCGGCGTACCGCGCGCTGGGGCTCGACTGGGACTACGAGCGGTGCGAGGTGGACCACGCGGCCCTCGCCGGCTTCCTCGACGGCCTCGGGCGCGAGTGGCGCGGCCTCTCGCTCACGATGCCGCTCAAGCGGCGGGTGGCCGAGCTCGTGCCGGAGGTGGACGACGTCGCCCGACGCACCCGCCAGGGCAACACGATCCTGCTCGAGGGCGGTCGCCCCGTGCGCGCCTACAACACCGATGTGCACGGCATCGTGGCGGCCTTCGCGGATGCGGGGGTGACGTCGGCGCGTCGGGCCGTCGTGCTCGGCGGGGGAGCGACCGCCGAGAGCGCCGCCGTCGCGCTTGCCTCGCTCGGCGCCCGGGTGACGGTCGCGGTGCGGGACGTGCCGAAGGTGGCGGCATCCGGGGTCTTCGCCGAGGCGCGGATCGTGGCGCTCGGTCCCGACACGGATGCCGCGGTCGCTGACGCCGACGCGGTGGTCAGCACGATCCCTCCCGGTGCCGACTTCCTCGTGACGGTGGACGCGCTGCGGGCCGAGCAGACGCTTCTCGACGTCGCCTACGCGCCGTGGCCGACGCCGCTCGCGGCAGCCTGGAGCGCCGCGGGTGGCGGTGTCGTGCACGGCCTCGAGATGCTGCTGCACCAGGCCGTGCACCAGGTGCGGATCTTCGTCGCGGGCGACCCGAGCGTGCCGCTTCCCGAGGAGGACGCGGTGATCCGGGCCATGCGCGCCGCGGTGTCCTCGACCGCTGTGGAATGATCGGAAGCATGCTGCGTTGGTTGACGGCCGGTGAGTCGCATGGTCCCGAGCTGGTCGCGATCCTCGAGGGGATGCCGGCCGACGTGCCGGTCTCGCCCGAGCAGATCCAGGCGGATCTGCAGCGTCGCAAGCTCGGCTACGGTCGCGGCGCGCGGATGAAGTTCGAGCAGGACGAGCTGACGATCTCGGGCGGCATCCGCTTCGGGCGCACCATGGGCAGCCCCGTGGCGCTGCGGATCGGCAACACCGAGTGGCCGCGTTGGGTCGACGTCATGTCGGCGACCCCGGTCGACCCCGAGACGCTGCCGAAGGGGCGTGGTGCCGCGCTCACGCGCCCGCGCCCCGGCCACGCGGACCTCGTCGGCATGCAGAAGTACGACTTCCCCGAGGCGCGCAACGTGCTCGAGCGGGCGAGCGCCCGCGAGACGGCGGCGCGCGTGGCGCTGGGGGCCGTGGCGCGCGCCTTCCTCGGCGAGCTCGGCATCCGGCTCGTCGCCCACACGCTCTCGATCGAGACCGTGCGGGTGCCCGACGGTGCCCCCGTGCCGACGCCCGACGACGTCGACGCGCTCGACGCCGACCCGCTGCGCTGCTTCGACGCGGCGACCTCGGCGGCGATGGTCGAGCGCATCGACCGTGCCCACGACGAGGGCGACACGCTCGGCGGCGTCGTGGAGGTGCTCGCCTACGGGGTGCCTCCGGGTCTCGGCAGCTACGTGCACTGGGACCGCCGCCTCGACGCGCAGCTCGCCGCCGCGCTCATGGGCATCCAGGCGATCAAGGGCGTCGAGGTCGGCGACGGCTTCGAGACGACCCGCCGCCCCGGTTCGCAGGCGCACGACGAGATGGTGATGGCGGATGGCGTGATCCGCCGGGAGTCCGACAAGGCGGGCGGCACCGAGGGTGGCATGTCCACGGGAACCGTGCTGCGGGTGCGCGCCGGCATGAAGCCCATCGCGACCGTGCCGCACGCGCTGCGCACGGTGGATGTCGCGACCGGCGAGGCGGCGCAGGCGCACCACCAGCGTTCCGACGTGTGCGCCGTGCCCGCAGCGGGTGTCGTCGCCGAGGCGATGGTCGCGCTCGTGCTCGCGAACGCGATGCTCGAGAAGTTCGGCGGCGACTCGGTTGGCGAGACCCGGCGCAACCTCGAGGCGTACCTCGCCGCGATCCCGGACGCGCTCCGCACGAGCACGACGCGGGCATGACGGGCCCGCTCGCCGTCTTCATCGGCCCCATGGGCGCGGGCAAGACCCGCATCGGCAAGCGCGTCGCGAAGGCGCTCGGCGTTCCCTTCACCGATACCGACAAGGTGATCGTGGCGCAGCACGGTCCCATCGCCGACATCTTCGACGCGCACGGCGAGCCGCACTTCCGCGCCCTCGAACGCGAGGCGGTCGCCGCGGCGCTGTGCGGCGAGGGCGTCGTCTCGCTGGGCGGCGGCGCGGTGCTCGCCCCCGAGACGCAGGAGCTGCTCGCGGGGCTCCCCGTCGTGCTGCTGCACGTCGAGGCGGATGCGGTGGCCGCGCGGCTCGCGGACGGCAGGCGTCCCCTCGTGCGCGGCGGCGTGGAGGACTGGCAGCGGATCTACGCGGCGCGACGTGCGCTGTACGAGCGGCTCGCATCCGTGACCTTCGACACCTCGTACCTGCCGAAGGATCGGATCGCCGAGGACATCGTGCGCTGGATCGCGGCGCGAGAAGAGGAGCAGGCGTGAGCGACACGACCGTCATCGAGGTGCACGGAACCGACGGCATGAAGGACTACCGGGTGCACGTGGGCCGCGGCATCCTGGGGGCGACCGTCGCGGAGGCGCTGCCGTCGCGCGCCGAGAAGATCCTCATCATCCACGCGCCCGCATTGTCGGTGCAGGCGGAGGCGCTGCGTGAGCAGCTCTCGGACCGCGCCCAGGTGCTGCTCGCCGAGGTCCCGGATGCCGAGGGCGCCAAGCGCGTCGAGGTCGCCGCGTTCTGCTGGCAGATCCTCGGTCAGACCGACTTCACCCGCAGCGACGCGATCATCGGCCTCGGCGGGGGAGCGACGACCGACCTCGCGGGCTTCGTCGCCGCCACGTGGCTGCGCGGCATCCAGATCGTGCAGGTGCCGACCACGGTGCTCGCCATGGTGGATGCGGCGGTCGGGGGCAAGACCGGCATCAACACCGCCGAGGGCAAGAACCTGGTCGGCGCGTTCTGGGCGCCGCACGCGGTGATCTGCGACCTCGAGCTTCTCGAGGCCTTGCCGCGCAACGAGATCCTGGCGGGCTACGCGGAGGTCGTGAAGGCGGGCTTCATCGCCGAGCCCGAGATCCTCGAGCTCGTCGAGGCCGACCCGGCGCGCGCTACCGACCCCACGACGCCCGAGTTCCGGCGCGCCGTCGAGCTCGCGATCGCCATGAAGGCGCGCGTGGTGGGGGAGGACTTCACCGAGCAGGGCCTGCGCGAGATCCTCAACTACGGCCACACCCTCGGCCACGCGATCGAGCACGCCGAGCGCTACCGTTGGCGCCACGGCGCCGCGATCTCGATCGGAATGATGTACGCCGCGGAGCTCTCGCGGCTCACGCGTCACCTCTCGGACGAGGCCGTCGACCGGCACCGCCGCATCCTGGACTCGCTCGACCTGCCGACGAGCTACCCCGCCGGGCGCTGGCCGACGCTGCTCGCGACCATGCGGCGCGACAAGAAGGCCCGCGGGGCGCTCATGCGCTTCATCGTGCTCGACGACATCGCGCGGCCCACGACCCTGCAGGGCCCCGACGAGGGGCTGCTCTTCGCGGCCTACCAGGAGATCGCGAGCTGATCGGGGGTCGGTGGTTTCGAGACGCCGCTGCGCGGCTCCTCAACCACCTCACGTCGTCGCCACCCCACCCGGCCGCTGGTTGAGGAGCGCCGCAGGCTGCCCAGCCGCCGGTTGAGGAGCGCCGCAGGCTGCCCAGCCGCTGGTTGAGGAGCGCCGCAGGCGCGTCTCGAAACCAGCCCCCGATAGGCTCTGACCATGTCCCGCGTGATGGTGCTCAACGGTCCGAATCTCGGCAGGCTCGGCAGCCGTGAGCCCGACGTCTACGGCGACCAGGATCTCTCGGCCCTCCGCGTGCACCTCGTCGAGGCCGCGGGCGACGCGCTCGAGATCGACCTGCGTCAGACCGACGACGAGGCCGAGCTCGTGCACTGGCTGCACGAGGCCGTCGATGCGGGGAGCCCCGTGATCCTGAACCCCGCGGCCTTCACCCACTACAGCTACGCACTGCGGGATGCCGCGGCCCTGGTCACGAATGCCGGGCTGCCGCTCGTGGAGGTGCACATCTCCAACCCGCACGCGCGCGAGCAGTTCCGGCACACGAGCGTCATCTCGGGGATCGCGACCGGGGTGATCGCCGGCTTCGGCTTCGGCTCGTACCTGCTGGCGCTCGAGGCGGTGCGCGGGGCGGCGACCGCATCCGCGTAGCCCACGTGCGCGCCCGTTACACTCGTACGGGCGCACCCGCCCGCTCTCCCCATCGAAACGGAACCGCACACAGCATGGCCACGACGAACGACATCAAGAACGGCAGCGTCCTCAGCATCGACGGACAGCTCTGGAACGTGATCGAGTTCCAGCACGTCAAGCCCGGCAAGGGCGGCGCGTTCGTGCGCACGAAGCTGAAGAACGTGCGCTCGGGCAAGGGCGTCGACCGCACCTTCAACGCCGGCACCAAGATCGACTTCGCCACGGTCGACCGTCGTGACTTCCAGTACCTCTACCGCGACGGCGACGGCTTCGTCTTCATGGACACCGACGACTACGACCAGATCACGGTCGCCGCCGACATCGTGGGCGACGCCGCCAACTTCATGCTCGAGAACCAGGCGGTGCAGATCGCGCTGCACGAGGGCGAGGCGCTCTACGTCGAGCTTCCGGCATCCGTCGTGCTCGAGATCACCTACACCGAGCCGGGCCTGCAGGGCGACCGCTCGAGCGCCGGCACGAAGGCCGCGACGGTCGAGACGGGCTACGAGATCCAGGTGCCGCTCTTCCTCGAGACCGGCACCAAGGTCAAGGTCGACACCCGCACGGGTGACTACCTCGGCCGCGTCTGACCCCCGGTGAGCGCACGCACGAAGGCTCGTAAGCGGGCCGTCGACGTCCTGTACGGCGCCGACCTGCGCGAGCGTCCGGTGGCGGATGCCGTGGTCGAGGAGCAGCGCCGTGCGGCCGAGCAGCCCGCGCGCGAGGCGTCGTGGCGGTACGCCCGCGAGATCATCGAGGGCGTCGACGCGCACCGCGAGCAGCTCGACGCGGCGATCGCGGCGCACGCGCACGACTGGCCGCTCGATCGGATGCCGGTCGTCGACCGCGCGATCCTGCGGGTCGGTGCGTGGGAGATCCTGCACAACGACGAGGTGCCGGATGCCGTGGCGATCTCGGAGGCCGTGCAGCTGGCCGGAGAGCTCAGCACCGACGACTCCGGGAGCTTCGTGAACGGCGTGCTCTCGGCCATCGCGCGCGACCGCTGAGCGGCGCCCTCGACGTCGTGTGACGTCATGTGACGCTTCGTGGCGTCTCGTGACGGGTCGTTTTGCGGGGCGCATCGGGCGTTCCCTACCGTCGCCATGTGACTCTCCTCGACACCTCCGCCCCGGCCGCGCTCCCCGTGCGGATCTCCGGTGCCGCCCGGCGTTTCCCGGCGCCCGACGGGGGCACGCGTGTCGTCCTGCGCGACATCGACCTCGACATCCGCGCGGGTGAGATCGTCGCGCTGCTCGGCCCCTCGGGCTGCGGCAAGTCGACCCTGCTGCGTCTCGTCTCGGGGCTCGACTCGGCGGATGCGGGGGAGCTGTCGATCGGTGACGCCCCCGTCGCCTCCGTCGACCAGCGGTGCGCAGTGGCGTTCCAGGAGCCGCGTCTCCTGCCCTGGCGTTCGGTGGAGCGCAATGTCGAGCTCGGTCTGCCCCGGGGCACCGCGAAGACGGCCGGCCGGGAACGCGTCGCGGAGCTGTTGCGGCTCGTGCAGCTCGACCACGCGGCCGCTCTGCGCCCGCGCCAGATCTCGGGCGGCATGGCGCAGCGCGCCTCGCTGGCGCGTGCGCTCGCCCGCAACCCCCGCGTGCTGCTGCTCGACGAGCCCTTCGGCGCCCTCGACGCGCTCACCCGCCTCACGATGCAGGACCTGCTGCTGGAGGTGCATGAGGCGGAGCCCACCACGATCCTGCTCGTCACGCACGACGTCGACGAGGCGCTCCAGCTGGCCGACCGCATCGTGCTGCTCGGCAGCGAGGGCGACGCTCCCGGCGCCACCATCCGCCGGGTGCTCGAGGTCGGCAAGCGCCGCCCGCGCGATCGCGGTGACGCGCAGCTCGCCGTGCTGCGCGCCGAACTGCTCGCGCTGCTCGGCGTCGAGAACCACCACCCCGAGAACTACCTGACCCAGGCGATCAAGGCGCAGCGCGCGAAGCGCGTCGGCGCCTGAGCGCCCAGCCCACCCCACCCACACACAGCGAGGAACCCCCCATGAAGAGAAGCATCCTGGCCGCCGCTGCGGCGGCCACCGTCGCGGCGCTCGCCCTCACCGGCTGCGCCGGCGAGAACGCCGCGCCCGAGTCCGACGGCGACGGCGGCAGCTGGAGCGCCTCGACGCTCAACATCGACTTCGCGACCTACAACCCCCTGAGCCTCATCATCAAGGACCAGGGCTGGCTCGAGAAGACCCTGGGCGACGACGTGACCGTCAACTGGACGCAGTCGCTCGGCTCGAACAAGGCGAACGAGGGCCTCCGCGCGGGTGCGCTCGACGTCGGCACCCCGGCCGGCTCCGCCTCGCTCCTGGCGCGTGCCAACGCCTCGCCCATCAAGGCGATCGACATCTACACGCAGCCCGAATGGTCGGCCCTCGCGACCCTCCCGGGCAGCGGCATCGACTCCGTCGCGGATCTGCGCGGCAAGACGGTCGCCGTGACCGTGGGAACCGACCCGTACTTCTTCCTGCTGCAGGCCCTCGACGAGGCCGGGGTGGACCCGAGCGAGGTCGACATCCAGAACCTCCAGCACGCCGACGGCGGTGCGGCGCTCGTCAACGGCACCGTCGACGCATGGTCGGGCCTCGACCCGATGATGGCCGCGCACGAGATCAACGACGGGATCGTGCTCTTTTACCGCAACGTCGACTTCAACACCTACGGCTTCGTGAACGCGACCGAGGACTTCATCACGAACCACGCCGATCTCGCCCAGCTCGTCGTGGACGCCTACGAGAAGGCCCGCGCCTGGGCGCTCGAGCACCCGGAGGAGACCTCCGCCCTGCTCGCCGAGGTCGCCGCGATCGACCCCGCCGTCGCCGACAAGGTTCTGCTCGAGCGCACGACGATCGACCTCGACCCCGTGCCCGGCGACGCGCAGTCGAAGGTGCTCACGGTCGTCGCCCCCATCCAGGTCGCCAACGGCGACATCCAGAGCCAGGATGCTGCCGACCAGGCGCTCTCCACGCTGTTCTTCCCGGACTTCGTGAAGAAGGCCGACCCGAGCCGGGTGGGCTGAGACGATGGTGGCCTCCCCTGATTTCCTCACGGGCGACTCCGTCGTCCGGGGCGGTGTCGTCGGACCTTCCGCCGACCCGCGGGTGACGGGGGAGGCCGCCGCCCTCGCGGCGGGCGATCTGGGCCCGAGCGCCGCCCTGCGCCGCCGCACCGCACTGTGGCGTGGGCTGCTCGGCGCGATCCTGCCGGTCGCGCTGTTCGTCCTCTGGTGGCTCGCGACGCACCTCGGCTGGGTGCCGGTCTTCAAGCTGCCGACGCCCGAGGCGGTCGTGCAGGCGGCCTTCGACCTCGCCGATCGCGATCTTCTCTGGCAGTACATCGGCATCTCGACGCAGCGCGTCTTCCTGGGGTTCATCATCGGGTCGGTGATCGGGCTCGTGCTCGGCTCGCTCGTCGGCCTCTCGCGGTTCGCGGACTCGTTCCTCGGCGTGACGATCGGCGCGGCCCGTGCCGTGCCGTCGCTCGCCTGGGTGCCGCTGCTCATCCTGTACCTCGGTTTCGGCGAGGACTCGAAGGTCGCGCTCGTCATCATCGGTGCGCTCTTCCCCGTCTACACGACCGTGGCGGGGGCGCTGCGTCACGTCGACCCGCAGCTCGTCGAGTTCGGACGCGCCTACGGCTACCACGGCGCCCGCCTGCTCACGACGGTGCAGCTGCCCGCCGTGGTCCCCGCGATCATCTCGGGGCTCCGCCTCGCGCTCGCGCAGGCGTGGCTGTTCCTCGTGGCGGCCGAGCTCGTGGGCTCCACGATGGGACTCGGCTTCCTGCTGATCGAGTCGCAGAACAACGGTCGCATCGACCGGCTCTTCCTCGCGATCATCATCCTCGCGATCCTCGGCAAGCTCTCCGACACCCTGGTCGGACTCCTCGAGCGCTTCCTGCTGAAGCACTGGGGGTGAGTCGGCGCCCGGCGGGAATGCGCCGGGCGCTATGCTGGCTTCGTACACAGACGTCCTTTAAGTCCGTCCCGAGAGGCGGGGAAGGAGGTCAGGATGCCGGCACGTGTCGTGCTGCAGCAGGCTGACGTTCAGCGCGCTCTGACGCGCATCGCGCACGAGATCCTCGAGTCCAATCACGGCGGCTCGGATCTGGTCCTCCTCGGCATCCCGACCCGCGGGGTGATCCTCGCCGAGCGGCTCGCCGCGCAGCTCGAGCGACTCGAGCCAGGCGCAGGCGTCGTCGGTGCGCTCGACGTGACCATGTACCGCGACGACCTCGACCGGCATCCGACCCGCACCCCGAGCCCCACGCGCGTGCCCGCGGGCGGGATCGACGGCAAGACGGTCGTGCTCGTCGACGACGTGCTCTACTCGGGTCGCACCATCCGTGCCGCCCTCGACGCGATCGGCGACCTCGGCCGCCCGCGCGCCGTGCGCCTCGCGGTGCTCGTCGACCGCGGTCACCGCGAGCTGCCCATCCGGGCCGACTTCGTCGGCAAGAATCTGCCGACCGCCGTCGCCGAGCGCATCTTCGTGCGGCTCGCCGAGACCGACGGTGAGGACGCGGTCGCGATCGACGGCGGGGAGGGGCGCTGATGCGGCACCTGCTCACGACGGTCGGCCTCGCGCGGACCCAGGTGCTCGAGATCCTCGACGTCGCCGAGGACATGGCGGATGTCGCCACCCGCGCCGTGCCGAAGCTCCCGACCCTGCGCGGCAAGACGGTCGCCAACCTCTTCTTCGAGGACTCGACCCGCACCCGGCTCAGCTTCGAGGCCGCGGCGAAGCGGCTCTCGGCCGACGTCATCACCTTCTCGGCGAAGGGCTCGAGCGTCTCGAAGGGCGAGAGCCTCAAGGACACCGCGCAGACGATCGCCGCAATGGGCATCGACGCCGTCGTCATCCGGCACGCCGCATCCGGTGCCGCCGAGACCCTCGCGAGCTCGGGCTGGATCGACGCGGCGGTCGTCAACGCGGGCGACGGCACCCACCAGCACCCGACCCAGGGGCTGCTCGACGCGTTCACCCTGCGGCGGGCGCTGCACGGCGACGCCTCGCGCGGCCGCGACCTCGACGGCGTCCGTGTGACGATCGTGGGCGACATCCTGCACTCGCGGGTCGCCCGCGCGAACGTCTGGCTGCTCACGACGCTCGGCGCTCACGTGCACCTCGTGGGTCCGCGCACGCTGCTCCCCGCGGGCGTGGACGCGTGGCCCGTGACGGTCGGCACCGACCTGGACGCGGCGATCGCCGAGGCCCCCGACGCGCTCATGATGCTGCGGGTGCAGCAGGAGCGCATGCACGCGGCGTTCTTCCCGCACGAGCGCGAGTACACCAACGCGTGGGGCCTCGACGACGAGCGGTTGGCCCGTCTCGGGGCGGATACGATTGTGATGCACCCCGGACCCATGAACCGCGGGCTCGAGATCTCGGCACGTGCCGCCGACTCGCCCCGGTCGGTCATCCTCGACCAGGTCACGAACGGGGTGTCGATCAGGATGGCGGTGCTCTACCTCGTGCTCTCAGGTTCCGACGCGACGGAGGTCACGGCGTGACGACGTTCCTCATCCGCGGAGCGCAGCTCCCCGACGGCCAGGCCACGGATCTCGTGGTCGCCGACGGAGTCGTCGCCGAGCGGGGCCCCGGGCTCAGCCGCAGCGGCGCCACCGTGATCGACGCCGACGGCCTCATCGCCCTGCCGGGTCTCGTCGACCTGCACACCCACCTGCGCGAACCGGGCTTCGAGCAGTCCGAGACCGTGCTGACGGGCACGCGGGCGGCGGCGGCGGGCGGCTTCACGGCCGTGCACGCGATGGCCAACACCTCGCCGGTGGCGGATACCGCGGGCGTCGTCGAGCAGGTCGCCTCGCTCGGCGAGCAGCACGGCTACGCGACCGTGCGCCCGATCGGCGCCGTGACCGTCGGCCTCGCGGGGGAGCGGCTCTCGGAGATCGGCGCCATGGCGCGCTCCCGCGCCGCGGTGCGGGTCTTCAGCGACGACGGCAAGTGCGTGCACGACGCGCTGCTCATGCGCCGTGCCCTCGAGTACGTCGCCACCTTCGACGGCGTCGTCGCCCAGCACGCGCAGGAGCCCCGGCTCACCGAGGGCGCGCAGATGAACGAGGGCGCGCTCAGCTCGGAGCTGGGGCTGGCAGGCTGGCCCGCGGTCGCCGAGGAGGCGATCATCGCGCGCGACGTGCTGCTGGCGGATGCCGTGGGCGCCCGCCTGCACATCTGCCACCTGTCGACGGCGGGCAGCGTCGAGGTGGTGCGCTGGGCGAAGGCGCGCGGCATCCAGGTGACCGCCGAGGTCACCCCGCATCACCTGCTGCTCACCGAGCAGCTCATCGGCCGCGCGGACGCGCCGTACGCGCCGAGCTACGACTCGCGCTTCAAGGTCAACCCGCCGCTGCGCCGCGACGAGGACGTGCAGGCGCTGCGTGCCGCACTGGCCGACGGCACGATCGACATCGTCGCGACCGACCATGCGCCGCATCCGATCGAGTCGAAGGAGTGCGCCTGGCAGGAGGCGTCGTTCGGCATGGTGGGGCTCGAGAGCGCCCTCTCGGTCGTGCAGGCCGCCATGGTCGACACGGGGCACATCGGCTGGGCGGATGTCGCCCGCGTGCTCTCGCGGACGCCCGCCGAGATCGGGCGCCTCGCCGGATACGATGCGCCGTTCACGCCGGGCGCCCCCGCGCACCTCGCCCTCGTCGACCCGGCGGCGCGCCGCCCCTTCGGTGTCGAGCAGCTGCGCGGCAAGGGCGTCAACTCGCCGTACCTGGGGCGTGAGCTGCCCGGCCGGATCGTCGCGACGTTGCACGCCGGCGTCGCCACCGTGCTGGACGGCGCACTGCGCCCCGCAGAGGAGGTCTCGCATGCCTGAGAAGCTCGTCCCGGTGCTCGTGATCGCGGCGCTGCTCGTGATCGGGTTCACCTTCATGGCTCTCGGCTGGCGCAATCGCCGACGGCGCCAGTCGGTACTCGACGTCGTGCCGGTGCCGCCCGACGAGCTCGGCGAGGAACTCGGCCGTGAGCGTGTGCTCTACATCGCCACGACGCTCGCCGAGCAGCCGCTCGAGCGCGTCGTGGTCGGCGGGCTCGCCTATCGCGCGAAGGGCGAGGTGCGGGTCACCCGCGGCGGTGCCGTGCTCGACCTCGCCGGGGCCGCACCCGCCTTCATCCCGGTGGCCGACATCCGGGGTGTGGGACTGGCCAGCTGGGCGATCGACAAGGGTGTCGGCGAGGGCGGTCTCGTCTTCATCCGCTGGAGCCTCGGCGACACCGAGGTCGACAGCTACCTGCGCCCCGACGACCCCGAGCGCCTGCTCGACGAGCTGACCGTGCTGTCGCCGACCGCCCGAACAGCCCCGACCACCCCCGCATCCACCGACACCCCCGACGGAGAGGCATCCGCATGATCGACACCGACCCCGCGGTCCTCGTTCTGGAGGACGGAACGCGGTACACGGGGCGCGCCTACGGCGCCCGCGGCCGCACCCTCGGCGAAGCCGTCTTCGCCACCGGGATGACCGGCTACCAGGAGACCCTGACCGACCCGAGCTATGCCGGGCAGATCGTCGTCATGACGGCGCCACACATCGGCAACACGGGCGTCAACGACGAGGACCCCGAGTCCCGCCGCATCTGGGTGTCGGGCTACGTCGTGCGCGACCCCTCCCGGGTCGTGTCGAACTTCCGCGCGAACGGCAGCCTCGACGACGACCTCGCGCGTCACGAGGTCGTCGGGATCAGCGGCATCGACACGCGCGCCCTCACCCGACGCCTGCGGGATGCCGGCTCGATGCGTGCGGGCATCTTCTCGGGTGCGGATGCGGAGCTCGGCACCGAGGAGCAGCTCGCGATCGTGCGCTCCGGCGCCCAGATGGCCGGCCAGAACCTCTCGGCGGCGGTCTCGGTGGAGGCCGCGACCGTGACCCCCGCGCGCGGGGAGCGGCTCGGCGTGCTCGCCGTGCTCGACCTCGGCGTGAAGCAGTCGACGGTCGACAACCTCGCCGCCCGCGGCTTCGAGGTGCACGTGCTGCCGCAGGACGTGACGCTCGAGGCGCTGCTCGCGATCGAGCCCGTCGCGGTCTTCTACTCGAACGGTCCCGGCGACCCGGCGGCATCCGACGACCACGTCGCGCTGCTGCGCGGGGTGCTGGACGCGGGCCTGCCGTTCTTCGGCATCTGCTTCGGCAACCAGCTGCTGGGCCGCGCGCTCGGCCTCGGCACCTACAAGCTGCCGTTCGGTCACCGCGGCATCAACCAGCCGGTGCTCGACAAGACCACGGGCCGGGTCGAGATCACTGCCCACAACCACGGCTTCGCGGTCGACGCGCCGATCGAGGGCGTGATCGAGAGCCCGAACGGCTACGGCCGCCTCGAGGTCAGCCACGTGGGCCTCAACGACAACGTCGTGGAGGGCCTGCGCGCCCTCGACATCCCGGCCTTCTCGGTGCAGTACCACCCCGAGGCGGCGGCGGGCCCGCACGACGCCAACTACCTGTTCGACCGCTTCCGTGATCTCGTCGCGGCGCATCTCGCAGAGAAGAGCAACTAAGTGCCCAAGCGTCACGACATCCAGAGCGTCCTCGTCATCGGGTCCGGCCCGATCGTCATCGGGCAGGCCGCCGAGTTCGACTACTCCGGCACTCAGGCGTGCCGCGTGCTGCGCGCAGAGGGGGTGCGCGTCATCCTCGTCAACCCGAACCCGGCCACGATCATGACCGACCCCGACTTCGCCGACGCGACCTACATCGAGCCGATCACGAACGAGCACCTCGAGGCGATCATCGCCAAGGAGCGCCCGGATGCGGTGCTCCCGACCCTGGGCGGCCAGACCGCGCTCAACGCCGCGATCGCGCTGGACGAGGCCGGCATCCTCGCCAAGTACGACGTCGAGCTGATCGGCGCCAAGGTCGAGGCGATCCAGAAGGGCGAGGACCGCCAGCTCTTCAAGGAGCTCGTGCTCGAGGCGGGCGCCGACGTCGCGCGCTCGTACATCGTGCACACGGTCGCGGAGGCGATCACCGCCGCCGAGGACCTCGGCTACCCGCTCGTCGTGCGCCCGTCGTTCACGATGGGCGGCCTCGGCTCCGGCTTCGCGCACGACCGCGCGGAGCTCGAGCGCATGGTGGGCGACGGTCTGCACCAGTCGCCGACCACCGAGGTGCTCCTGGAGGAGTCGATCCTCGGCTGGAAGGAGTACGAGCTCGAGCTCATGCGCGACACAGCCGACAACACGGTCGTCGTGTGCTCGATCGAGAACGTCGACCCCGTCGGGGTGCACACGGGCGACTCGATCACGGTGGCCCCCGCGCTGACCCTCACCGACCGCGAATACCAGAACCTTCGCAACATCGGCATCGAGATCATCCGCCGGGTGGGCGTCGACACGGGCGGCTGCAACATCCAGTTCGCGATCGACCCCGCCAACGGCCGTGTCATCGTGATCGAGATGAACCCGCGCGTCTCGCGGTCATCGGCTCTCGCCTCGAAGGCGACGGGCTTCCCGATCGCCAAGATCGCCGCGAAGCTCGCGATCGGCTACCGCCTCGACGAGATCCCGAACGACATCACCCGGGTGACGCCCGCATCCTTCGAGCCGACGCTCGACTACATCGTCGTCAAGGTGCCGCGCTTCGCCTTCGAGAAGTTCCCCTCGGCGGATGCGACCCTCACCACGACCATGAAGTCGGTCGGCGAGGCGATGGCGATCGGCCGCAACTACTCGACGGCGCTGCAGAAGGCGCTGCGCTCGCTCGAGAAGCGGGGGTCGAGCTTCCACTGGGACACCCACGTGGCGCCGAAGGCCGAACTGCTCGAGCTCGCGAAGACGCCGACGGATGGTCGCATCGTGACGGTGCAGCAGGCCCTGCGCGCGGGGGCCGGCGTCGAGGAGGTCTTCGAGGCGACCGGGATCGACCCGTGGTTCATCGACCAGATCGTGCTCATCAACGAGGTCGCCGCCGAGATCGCGAGCCTGCGGCCGCTCGACGAGGCGCTCTTCCGCCACGCCAAGGACCACGGCTTCTCGGATGCGCAGATCGCGCAGCTGCGCGGGCTCACCGAGGCCGAGGTGCGCAACCTCCGCTGGCAGCTCGGGGTGCGCCCCGTCTACAAGACGGTCGACACCTGCGCGGGCGAGTTCCCCGCGCTCACGCCCTACCACTACTCGAGCTACGACCTCGAGACGGAGGTCGCGCCGAGCGACAAGCGCAAGGTCGTCATCCTGGGTTCGGGCCCCAACCGCATCGGCCAGGGCGTCGAGTTCGACTACTCGTGCGTGCACGCGAGCTTCGCCCTGCACGACGCCGGGTTCGAGACGATCATGATCAACTGCAACCCCGAGACGGTCTCGACCGACTACGACACGAGCGACCGCCTCTACTTCGAGCCGCTCACGCTCGAGGACGTGCTCGAGGTGATCCATGCCGAGTCCGCCTCGGGCGAGCTCGTGGGCGTCATCGTGCAGCTCGGCGGGCAGACGGCTCTCGGGCTCGCGAAGGGCCTCGAGGAGGCGGGTGTGCCGATCCTCGGTACGAGTCCCGCGGCGATCGACCTCGCGGAGGAACGCGGTCTGTTCTCGGGCATCCTCGACGGCGCGGGCCTCGTGGCGCCCCGCAACGGCACCGCCACCGACGCACCGAGCGCCGTCGCCGTCGCCGAGGCGATCGGCTACCCCGTGCTCGTGCGTCCGAGCTTCGTGCTCGGCGGGCGCGGCATGGAGATCGTCTACGACACCCCGAGCCTCGAGGACTACTTCGACCGGGTGCGCGACCAGGCGATCATCGGACCGGGCAGCCCGCTGCTCGTCGACCGCTTCCTCGACGACGCGCTCGAGATCGACGTGGACGCGCTCTACGACGGGCAGCAGCTCTACATCGGCGGCATCATGGAGCACATCGAGGAGGCGGGCGTGCACTCGGGCGACTCCGCCTGCACACTGCCGCCGGTCACGCTCGGCCGCGACGTGCTCGACCGCGTGGTCGACGCGACCCGCAAGATCGCCCAGGGCATCGGCGTGAACGGCCTGCTCAACGTGCAGTTCGCGATCGGGGCGGGGGTGCTCTACGTGCTCGAGGCGAACCCGCGCGCGAGCCGCACGGTGCCGTTCGTCTCGAAGGCGCTCGGCATCCCGCTGGCCAAGGCCGCCTCGCTCATCATGGCGGGGCGGAGCATCGCCGAGCTCGTCGTCGAGGGCCTGCTGCCCGCCGACGACGGATCCCGGGTACCGCTCGACGCGCCCGTGTCGGTCAAGGAAGCGGTGCTGCCGTTCAAGCGCTTCCGCACGCACGACGGGCACGTGGTGGACTCGGTGCTCGGCCCGGAGATGCGCTCGACCGGAGAGGTCATGGGCATCGACGCGGACTTCCCGCGCGCCTTCGCGAAGAGCCAGGACGCGGCCTACGGCGGTCTCCCCGATGCGGGCACCGTCTTCGTGTCGGTCGCAGACCGCGACAAGCGCGCCGTGGTGCTGCCTGTGCTGCGCCTGCAGCAGCTCGGCTTCGAGATCGTGGCGACCGAGGGGACGGCTGAGGTGCTCTGGCGCAACGGCATCCGCGCCACGACCGTCCGCAAGTTCTCGATGGGCCAGGGTGGGGTCGAGGGCACGGTCGTCGACCTCATCAACAACGGCTCGATCGACATCGTGATCAACACCCCGAGCGGGCGCAGCGCGCGTGCCGACGGCGTGGAGATCCGCACGGCGACCGTGGCGGCCGACAAGCCGATCTTTACGACGATCGCGCAGCTGGGCGCGGCGGTGGCATCCCTCGAGGCCAAGGGCGAGGCGCCGACGGTGCGCAGCCTGCAGGACTACGCGGCGGATCGCGCGGCGCGCGCCCGGGTGGCCGGATGACGTCCTTCGGAGCGCGCCTGGGCGCCGTCGTCGCCGACCGCGGTCCGCTGTGCGTCGGTATCGACCCGCACGCCCAGCTGCTCGCCGACTGGGGCCTCCCGGACTCCGCGGCGGGCGTGCGCGACTTCGGGCTGCGCGTCGTCGACGCCGCATCCGCTCGAGTGGGCGTCGTCAAGCCGCAGGTCGCGTTCTTCGAGCGCTTCGGCTCCGCGGGTTTCGCGGCCCTCGAGGAGGTGCTCGCGGCCGCGCGTGCCGCGGGTCTCGTGGTCATCGCCGACGCGAAGCGGGGCGACATCGGCTCCACCATGCACGGCTACGCCTCCGCGTGGCTCTCGGCGGGTTCCCCGCTCGAGGCCGACGCGCTCACGGTGAGCCCCTACCTGGGTGGGGAGTCGCTGCGCGCGACGGCGGAGACCGCCGTGCGCGCGGGCAAGGGTCTTTTCGTGCTCGCCGCCACGAGCAACCCCGAGGCGCACGCGCTGCAGAGCGCGCACAGCACGGATGAGGCAGCCGGCGGGGGCGAGACGGTCGCCGCGCGCGTCGCCCGCGACGTGAGCCGGATGAACGGCTCGGGGGAGGGGCTCGGCTCGATCGGGCTCGTCGTCGGCGCCACGATCGACCGTCACGCGGTCGGACTCTCGGACGAGGTGCTCGACCGTGCGCCCCTCCTGGCGCCCGGCTTCGGGGCGCAGGGCGCCCGGCTGGCCGACGGGCCGCGCCTGTTCGGCGCGGTGCTGCCGCAGGTGATCCCCAACGTGTCGCGCTCCGTGCTCGGGGCGGGACCGGACGGCATCGCCGCCGCGATCGACGCGGCCGCCGCGGAGGTGGCATCGTGGCAGAGGTGACGATGCCCGAGGTCGACCGCGCCGCGGCCGGACGTGCGGCGGTCGCCGCGCGCCGCGCACGTGCCGCCGTGAAGGACGCGGTGCATCGTCGCGAGCGGCGCGTGCTCGATGTGGCCGAGACCGCGTGGGCCGACCCGACGACCCCCGAGGGGACGCTGCGGGTGCGCGAACTGCTCACGAGCATCCCCGGGATCGGTCCGACCCGGGTCGCCCGGATCATGGCCGAGCTGGGGATCGCGGACGCCAAGCGCGTCGGCGGTCTCGGCGCACGTCAGCGCGAGAAGCTGCGCGGCTGGCTCGAGGCGCGTGAGGGGGCTCCCGTGCGCCCCCGCAGCCGACTCGTCGTGCTCGCCGGACCCACGGCGGTCGGCAAGGGCACCGTGTCGACCCACATCCGCGACAACTACCCGGATGTGCTGCTGAGCGTGTCGGCGACCACCCGCGCCCCGCGCCCCGGCGAGATCGACGGCCAGCACTACTACTTCGTCGACGACGCGACCTTCGACCGGATGATCGCGGACGGCGACTTCCTCGAGTACGCGGTCGTGCACAACGCCTCCCGCTACGGCACGCCGCGTCCGCCGATCGACGCGGCCCTCGCATCCGGGCGCAGTGTTCTGCTCGAGATCGACCTGCAGGGCGCGCGCGCCGTGAAGAGGGCGATGCCGGAGGCGTTGCTCGTGTTCCTGCTGCCGCCCAGCTGGGAGGAGCTCGTGCGCCGGCTGACCGGCCGCGGCACGGAATCCGCGGAGGAGCAGGCCCGTCGACTGGAGACCGCGAAGGTCGAGTTGGCGGCGCAGGACGAGTTCGACGTGAAGATCGTGAACCGCGACGTCGGCGTCGCCGCCGCGGAGGTCGTAGAATTGCTGGCAGTGCCCGGAACGCCTTCCGCGCGCACGGAGACGTGAGGAGAGCCGGAATGGCCGACAACAAGGGCATCATCGATCCGCCCATCGACGAGCTGCTGAGCCGCGTGGACTCGAAGTACCAGCTGGTGATCTTCGCCGCCAAGCGCGCGCGCCAGATCAACGACTACTACGCCGACCTGCACGAGGGCTCGCTCTTCGACAACGTCGGCCCGCTCGTCGACTCGACGATCGACGACAAGCCGCTCTCGGTCGCGCTGCACGAGATCAACGAGGACAAGCTCGTCCTCTCGCCGCTCGCCGAGTAAGCCTCCGATGCTCAGCTGGTTGAGGAGCGCCGCAGGCGCGTCTCGAAACCAGCCCCGCCGTCATGACTGAGCCGCTGCGCGTCGTCGTCGGCATCGCGGGCGGCATCGCCGCCTATAAGGCCGTCGGTGTCGTGCGCGAGTTCGTGCTGCGCGGGCACGAGGTGCACGTCGTCGCGACGGATGCCGCCCTGCGCTTCGTGGGTCGCCCCACCCTCGAGGCGATCAGCCGGAACCCCGTCGAGACCTCGCTCTTCGACGGCGTGGCCGAGGTGCGGCACGTGGCGCTCGGGCAGTCCGCCGACCTCGTGGTCGTGGCCCCCGCGACGGCCAACACGCTCGCCCGGCTCGCGGCAGGGCTCGCCGACGACCTGCTCGGAACGACGATCCTCGCCTCGACGGCCCCGCTCGTGGTGGCCCCCGCGATGCACACCGAGATGTGGCAGAACCCCGCGACGGTCGCGAACGTCGCCGCACTGCGGGCGCGTGGGGTGCACATCGTGGGCCCCGCATCCGGTCAGCTCACGGGCAGCGACAGCGGCCCCGGGCGGATGTCGGAGCCGGTCGAGATCGTCGACGCGGCCCTCGCGGCGCTCCGCCCGCGCGACCTGCTCGGGCGTCGCGTCGTGGTGACGGCGGGCGGCACGCGCGAGCCGCTCGACCCCGTGCGCTTCCTCGGCAACCGATCGAGCGGCCGTCAGGGTGTCGCGATCGCCGAGGCCGCCCGCGACCGCGGGGCCGAGGTCGTGCTCGTCGCCGCGCATCTCGAGGTCGCGCCGCCCGCGGGCGTGGAGCTCGTCGAGACGGGAACCGCCGAGGAGCTGCGCCGGGCGACGCTCGAGGCGGCATCCGGGGCCGACATCGTCATCATGGCGGCGGCGGTCGCGGACTACCGACCCGAGGTCGTGGCCGACGCGAAGATCAAGAAGGAGCAGCAGGGCGACGAGCTCGTGCTGCGCCTCGTGCGCAATCCCGACATCCTCGCCGAGCTCGCATCCGAGGCCGTTCCGGGTCGGCGGGTCGTGGGCTTCGCCGCCGAGACCGAGGCGGACGACGAGGCCCTGCTCGAACTCGGGCGCGCCAAGGTCGCGCGCAAGGGCTGCGATCTGCTCGTCGTCAACAGGGTCGGCTGGCACGAGGGTTTCACCAGTTCGCGTAACGCGGTCGTCATGGTGTCGAGGGCCGGCGATATAGTGACCCGGGCGGACGGCACCAAGCGCGAGGTCGCGGATGCGATCCTCGACCAGCTGCGCTGACGCGCCATCCGCCGCACTCCGCCGACTCGATCCGAAGACAGGCTGTACGTGACCTCCTCCCTGCGTCTCTTCACCTCCGAATCCGTCACGGAGGGGCACCCCGACAAGCTCTGCGACCAGGTGAGCGACTCGATCCTCGACGCGCTGCTCGCCGTCGACCCGCACGCGCGCGTCGCGGTCGAGACCCTCGTGACGACCGGGCTCGTGCATGTCGCGGGCGAGGTGACGACCACGGGTTATGTCGAGATCCCGCAGATCGTGCGCAAGAAGATCACCGAGATCGGTTACGACTCGTCCGACGTCTGGTTCGACGGCCGCTCGTGCGGGGTGTCGGTGTCGATCGGCGGACAGTCGCCGGACATCGCGCAGGGCGTCGACGCCGCGTTCGAGACGCGCGAGGGCACGAGCGTCGACGATCTGGACCGCCAGGGGGCGGGGGACCAGGGCATCATGTTCGGCTACGCCACGCGCGAGACCCCCGAGCTCATGCCGCTGCCGATCTGGCTCTCGCATCGCCTCGCCGAGCGTCTCGCCGAGGTGCGTCACGCGGGCGAGGTCGACTACCTGCGACCCGACGGCAAGACCCAGGTCACGGTCGGCTACGACGGCGTGACCCCGCGCACGATCGAGACGATCGTGATGTCGGCGCAGCACGCGCCGAAGGTCTCCACCGAGCAGCTGCGCGCCGAGCTCTTCGAGCTCGTCGTGCGCCCCGTGCTGGAGCGTGCCGAGCTGCCGTGGGAGCAGGCGCAGCGCTTCATCAACCCCACGGGGCGCTTCGAGATCGGCGGCCCCCAGGGCGATGCGGGTCTCACGGGACGCAAGATCATCGTCGACACCTACGGCGGTGCGGCACGGCACGGGGGCGGCGCCTTCTCGGGCAAGGACCCGTCCAAGGTCGACCGCTCTGCGGCCTACGCCATGCGGTGGGTCGCGAAGAACGCGGTCGCCGCGGGGCTCGCCGAGCGTCTCGAGGTGCAGGTCGCCTACGCGATCGGCAAGGCGGCGCCCGTCGGCCTCTACGTCGAGACCTTCGGCACGGGGGCGATCTCCGACGAGCGCATCACGGCCGCGATCCAGGAGGTCTTCGACCTGCGCCCGGCCGCCATCATCCGCGACCTCGAGTGCTGCGCCCCATCTACGCGCAGACGGCCGCCTACGGACACTTCGGCCGTGAGCTGCCGGACTTCAGCTGGGAGCGGCTGGACCGCGTCGAGGATCTGCGCGCCGCATCCGGGATCTGACGTGCCGGCCCGCACGCCATGACCGCCCCGACGATCGCGCGGGTCATCCTCGAGACGCCGCTGCCGCAGCTCGACCGCCTGCTCGACTACCGCATCCCCGAGGGGATGGAGGGCGTCGCGCCCGGGGTGCGGATCACGGCGCCGCTGCGCTCGGCGAACCGCATGGCGCACGGCTTCGTCGTCGAGCTGACGAGCCAGCAGGAGCATCCGGGGCCGCTCTCGGACCTCGACTCGGTCGTCTCGCCGGCCGAGGTGCTGCGGCCCGAGGTGTGGACCCTCGCACGGGCGGTCGCGGATCGCGCGGCCGGGTCCGCGATCGACGTGCTGCGCCTCGCGATCCCCAAGCGCCAGGTGCGGGTCGAGAAGTCCTGGCTCGCGGCGCGTGCCGCCGGCCGCAGTGAACCGCCTCCGCTCGCCGCGCCCGCGACCGCGGTGGAGGGCTACGACGCGAGCGCGATCGACGCGCTCCTCGGCGGGGGCCGCGCGGCACTCGCGGTCGATCCCGGGGTCGTGCGGGTGGGGGAGTCCTGGGTGGGACGCTGGGCGGTCGCGCTCGCCCAGCTCGCGGCGCGCTCGGTGACGTCGGGGGCGTCGGCGATCCTCGTGGTGCCGGATCACCGCGACGCGCAGCAGCTCGTCGCGGCTCTCGCGACGGTGCTGCCCGAGGAGCGCGTCGTGCGATTCGACTCCGCACAGCCGGCGGCCGACCGCTACCGCGGACTGCTGCGCGCGATGGGGTCCTCGCCCGTCGTGATCGTGGGCAACCGCTCGGCGGTCTATGCACCGGCGTCGCGTCTCGGACTGATCGCCGTGTGGAACGACGGCGACCCGCTGCTCGCCGAACCTCTCACGCCCTACGCGCACGCGCGCGACGCCGCCCTCATCCGCCAGGAGCAGCAGGGGGCCGCGCTCGTGTTCGCCGCGCACACGCGCACAACCGAGGTGGAGCGGCTCGTCGAACTGGGCTGGCTCACCGAGCTCGCGCCCGTCCGCCCGCGGCGGGTGCACGTCGTGCCCACGGCGCACGCCGCCGGCTCGGGCGCCGACGACCACGCGCGCATCCCGAGCATCGCCTGGCGCGAGGCCGCCGCGGCCGCGAAGACGGGACCCGTGCTCGTGCAGGTCGCCCGCCCGGGCTACGCTCCCGGTCTGCGCTGCGTGGAGTGCGGCACCGCCGCGCGGTGCCGACGGTGCGCCGGTCCGTTGCGCCTCGAGCGGTCGAGCGGGCCCCCGAGCTGTCTGTGGTGCGGTGTCGAGGAGCGGTCGTTCCGCTGCACAGAGTGCGGGTCCTCCCGTCTCGCCCGGGTCGGTGCGGGCACGACCCGCACGGCCGAGGAGCTGGGGCGTGCGTTCCCCGGGGTTCGCGTGGTCGTCTCGGACGGCGAACGCCGCGTGCTCGAGGTGGACGAGCGTCCCGCGCTCGTCGTCGCGACGCGCGGCGCCGAGCCGGTCGCCGCGGGCGGCTACCGGGCCGTGCTGCTGCTCGACGGCGAGCGGATGATCGCGCGCGAGACGCTGCGGATCGCCGAGGACTGCATGCGCTGGTGGGCGGATGCTGCGGCGCTGGCGGCCGACGACGCGACGGTCTTCCTGGTGGGCGTAGGCGGCCGACTCGCCACCGCGCTCGCGACAGGCAACGTGGCCGGCTTCGCACGCGCCGAGCTCGCGGATCGTCGGGCGCTCGGCTTCCCGCCCGCGGCGCGGGTCGCCCGCCTCGAGGGGCTGCCCGAGGCGATGGATGCGACCCTCGCCGCCCTGCCCGCGGAGGCCGGGGTCGTCGCCCAACGCACGGTCGACGGGCGGAGCCGGGTGCTCATCCGCTTCGACTACGCGCACGGCGCCGCCGTGGCGCGGGCCGTGCGGGGTGAGATCATCCGCCACTCCGCCACCCGCCGCAAACCGCTGCCCGGCTCGGGGCGGGGGGTGCGCACTCCGCTGTCGCTTCGGGTGCGCTTCGACGAACCGGACCCGTTCGTCGACGACTGACGGGGCGACACCGACGCCGCGCCGAGCCCGCGACAAGACGGCGGCGAGGCGGCGATGAGGCGGCCGGGTGCGCGAGAAGCAGGCAGAATCGACGGGTGCGTCTCATCTTCGCGGGATCCCCCGCCGCCGCCGTGCCGAGCCTCGAGGCCCTGATCGCGGGACCCCACGAGGTGGTCGCCGTCGTCACCCGCGAGGACGCGCCGCTCGGCCGCAAGCGGGTGCTCACTCCGACCCCCGTGGCCGATGTCGCGGATGCGGCGGGCATCCCCGTGATCAAGGCCAATCGCGTGGCGGAGGTGCAGGACGAGCTGCTCGCGCTCGAGGCGGAGCTCGGCGTCGTGGTCGCGTACGGCGGCCTCATCCGCGAGCCCGTGCTCTCCGCCCCGACGCACGGGTGGATCAACCTGCACTTCTCCCTGCTGCCGCGCTGGCGCGGCGCCGCGCCGGTTCAGCACGCGCTCATCGCGGGGGATGCGGAGACCGGGGCGGCGGTGTTCCAGCTCGTGCCGGAGCTGGACGCGGGCCCCGTGTTCGCGATGGAGCGCACCGCCGTGGGTCGCGTGCAGACCGCGGGCCACCTGCTCGACGCGCTCAGCGCATCCGGGGCCCGCCTGCTCGCCGGTGTCGTCGACGCGATCGCGGCGGGGACCGCGGTCGCGACCGCCCAGGCGGGGGAGGTCACGCTCGCGCCCAAGCTGAGCCTCGACGACGCGCGGCTCGACTGGGCCTCCTCGGCCGAGCGCATCGACGCACGCCGGCGCGGCGTGACACCCGAGCCGGGGGCCACGACCACGCTCGACGGCGAGCGGTTCAAGGTGCTCGACGCCGTGATCGCGCACGGGGCTCCGCGCCTGGCGCCCGGCGTCGTCGCCCTGCGCGGCCGAGCCGTGCATGTCGGAACCGCCGACGACCCCATCGAGCTGCTCACCGTGCAGCCCGCGGGCAGGCGGGCGATGCCCGCGGCCGACTGGTGGCGCGGCCGCCCGGTGGATGAGCCGACGGTGTTCTCATGAGCCGCATCCAACCGTCGCGCCTCGTCGCGGCCGAGGTGCTCGCCGCCGTGCGCGAGGCCGACGCCTACGCGAACCTCCTGCTGCCGTCACGCATCCGGGAGGCGCGCCTGAACAGCGCCGATGCCGGATTCGCCACCGAGCTGGTCTACGGCACGCTGCGGATGCAGGGGTTCTACGACCGGGTGCTCGAGCTCGCTGCGAAGCGGCCGGTCGCACGCATCGACGCGCCCGTGCTGGACGCTCTGCGCCTCGGCGCACACCAGCTGCTCACCCTGCGCACGGCGCCGCACGCGGTCATCGACGAGTCGGTGGAGCTCGTGCGGCGGGCGCGCAAAGCTTCCGCCACGGGTTTCGTGAACGGTGTGCTGCGTGCGATCTCGCGCGAGGACGCGGACACCTGGCGGATGCGCGCGGTGCGGGGTCTCTCGGGCGCGGGGCGGCTCGCGGTCGAGTTCTCGCATCCGCTCTGGGTCGTCGAGGCGCTGCAGGCGGCGCTCGAGCTCGAGGGTGCGGGGGAGGAGCTCCCGGCGCTGCTCGCGGCGGACAACGCGTCACCGCGGGTCGCCTTCGCGGCGCTCCCGGGGCTCGCCGAACCCGGCCCGCTCGTGGAGTCGGGGCGGTACGCACCGGGGCGGCTGTCCCCGCTCGCGCTGTCCTCCACGGGCGGCGACCCGGCCGCCCAGCCGGAGGTCGCATCCGGCGTCGTGCGGGTGCAGGACGAGGGGTCCCAGCTCGCCGCACTCGCGCTCTGCCGTGCCCGCCCGATCACGCCGGGCGAGCGTTGGCTCGACATGTGCGCGGGACCGGGCGGCAAGGCTGCGCTGCTCGCGGCGGAGGCCGCACTCGGCGAGGCGCGCCTCGTGGCGAACGAGGTCGTCCCCGCGCGTGCGGGGCTCGTCCGCTCCGCCCTCGAACCGTTCGCGGACCGCGACGACGCCCCGGATGTCGTGGTCGGCGACGGCAGGCGGTTCGCGGATGCCGCCGAGCGCTTCGACCGCATCCTGCTCGACGCGCCGTGCACGGGGCTGGGTGCGCTCCGGCGGCGCCCCGAGGCCCGCTGGCGGAAGAGCCCGGACGACCTCGCCTCGCTCGTCGCGCTCCAGGCCGAGCTCCTGGACGCGGCCGTCGCGGCGCTCGCCCCCGGGGGCCTGCTGGCGTACGTGACGTGCTCGCCGCATCCGGCCGAGACGCGTGAGCAGGTGGAGGCGGCGCTCGCGCGGCATCCGCGACTCCGCACCGTGGACACGCCCGGGGTGCTCGACGGCGTCGCGCGCGCGCCCCTCGGTCTTCCGTCGGCGCCCTCCGCCCAGCTCTGGCCGCACCGGCACGGCACCGACGCGATGTTCGTGCAGCTGCTCACTACGCTCGAGGGGTGAGCACCGTGCGCGGCCCCCGCATCCAGCCCAGCATCCTGTCGGCCGACTTCGCCAACATGCAGCGGGACGTCGAACGCATCGCCACCGCCGACGGCGTGCACGTCGACGTCATGGACAACCACTTCGTGCCGAACCTCACCTTCGGGCCCGCGATGGTCGAGGCGGTGCAGCGCGTCTCGCCCGTGCCGCTCGACGTGCACCTCATGATCGAGGATGCGGACCGCTGGGCGCCGGGGTATGCCGAGCTGGGCGTCTTCTCGGTGACCTTCCACGCGGAGGCGACGACGGATCCCGCCTCTCTCGCCCGTCGCATCCGCGAGATCGGTGCGCGCGCCTCGATCGCGCTGAAGCCCGGCACCCCCGTGGAGCCGTACCTGGAGCTGCTGCCGGAATTCGACCAGGTGCTCGTGATGACGGTCGAGCCCGGCTTCGGCGGCCAGAGCTTCATGGCCGACATGATGCCGAAGCTGCGCGCGCTGCGTGCGGCCGCCGAGCGGCACGGCACCGAGCTCTGGCTGCAGGTGGACGGCGGCATCGCCCTCGACACGATCGGCATCGCCGCCGAGGCGGGTGCCGATACCTTCGTGGCCGGCTCCGCCGTCTACGGCGCAGCGGATGTCGAGGCCGCGATCGCGCAGCTGCGGTCGGCGGCATCGGCTCACGCGCATTGATGGGTGCTGGTTTCGCGACGCGCCTGCGGCGCTCCTCAACCAGCTCAGGCGGCTGAGGAGCCGCGCAGCGGCGTCTCGAAGCCACCGACCACGGCATGCCCCCACGTCTGATTGACTTGAGGCATGACCGACAAGACCAAGCCCGAGATCGACTTCATCGAGGGTCCCGAGCCCACCGAGCTCGTCATCACCGACCTCGAGGTCGGCGACGGCGCCGAGGCGACCCCGGGCGCGAACGTGGACGTGCACTACGTGGGCGTCGACTTCGCCACCGGCGAGCAGTTCGACTCCAGCTGGGACCGCGGCTCGAGCATCCAGTTCCCGCTGTCGGGCCTCATCAAGGGCTGGCAGGACGGCATCCCGGGCATGAAGGTCGGCGGTCGCCGCCAGCTCGTCTGCCCGCCGCACCTCGCCTACGGCCCCGCGGGTGCGGGTCACCGCCTCTCGGGTCGCACGCTCGTCTTCGTGATCGACCTGCTCGGCGTCAAGTAGCCCCCGCTCGCCCGGTAGCCTGGGAGCGTGAAGACCTTCGACGCCCTCTTCGGGGAGCTCAGCGCCAAGGCCGCCCAGCGTCCCGAGGGGTCGCGCACGGTGGCGGAGCTCGATGCCGGCGTGCACGCGATCGGCAAGAAGATCGTCGAGGAGGCCGCCGAGGTGTGGATGGCCGCCGAGTACCAGTCGGATGCGGAGACGGCTGAGGAGATCTCGCAGCTGCTCTACCACGCGCAGGTGCTCATGATCGCGAAGGGCCTCACCCTCGAGGACGTCTACCGACATCTGTGAACCGCCATCCGCCGATGACCGTTCACGACCAGAAAGCCCACACATGCTGAGAATCGCCGTGCCCAACAAGGGCACGCTGTCGGAGACCGCCACCTCGATGCTGCACGAGGCCGGCTACGCCACGCGCCGCGACCCGAAGGAGCTCATCGTCGCGGATCCCCGCAACGACGTCGAGTTCTTCTACCTGCGTCCGCGCGACATCGCCACCTATGTCGGGTCGGGCGCGCTCGACGTCGGCATCACGGGCCGTGACCTGCTGCTCGACTCGCACTCCTCGGCGATCGAGGTGGATGCGCTCGACTTCGGTGCGTCCACCTTCCGTTTCGCCGGCCCGATCGGCCGCTTCGAGAACCTCCGCGACCTCGAGGGTGTCCGCGTCGCCACGAGCTACGACGCGCTCGTGCGCGACTTCCTGGCCGCGGAGGGCGTGAGCGCGACCGTCGTGCGCCTCGACGGGGCCGTGGAGTCGGCCGTGCGGCTGGGCGTGGCGGATGCCGTGGCCGACGTCGTCGAGACCGGAACGACCCTGCGTAAGCAGGGCCTCGAGATCTTCGGGCCGGTGATCCTCGAGTCGACGGCGGTGCTGATCGCCTCGCGCGAGGACCACGCGGGCCTCGAGACGCTGCGTCGCCGCATCCAGGGCGTCATGGTGGCGCGCCAGTACGTGCTCATCGACTACGACCTGCCCGCCGAGCTCGTCGACCAGGCGTCCGCAGTGACGCCCGGGCTCGAGTCGCCGACCGTGTCGCCGCTGCGCGACACGGGCTGGGTCGCGGTGCGCGTCATGGTGCCGCGCGCCGACATGAACCAGGTGATGGACGAGCTGTACGCGATCGGTGCGCGCGCGATCCTGGTGAGCGCCATCCACGCCGCGAGGATCTGATGAGCGTCGTCGTCCGCGTCATCCCCTGCCTCGACGTGGCCGCCGGCCGCGTCGTGAAGGGCGTCAACTTCCAGGGGCTCCGCGATGCGGGGGATCCCGTCGAGCTCGCGGCCCGCTACTACGAGCAGGGTGCCGACGAGATCACCTTCCTCGACGTGACCGCCACGGTCGAGGACCGCTCGACCATGTACGAGACGGTCACCCAGACGGCCGAGCAGGTGTTCATCCCGCTCACCGTGGGCGGTGGTGTGCGCTCGGTCGACGACGTCGCCCGGCTGCTCGGCCACGGCGCCGACAAGATCGGCGTCAACTCGGCGGCGATCGCGCGCCCGGCGCTGCTCGACGAGATCGCGGACCGTTTCGGCGCGCAGGTGTGCGTGCTGTCGCTCGACGTCAAGCGGTCGCCGCGCACGGCATCCGGTTTCGTGGTGACGACCCACGGCGGCCGCACCGAGACCGACCGCGACGCTCTCGACTGGGCGCGTGAGGCGGTCGAGCGCGGGGCCGGCGAGCTGCTCGTCAACTCGATCGACGCGGACGGCACCAAGCAGGGCTTCGACCTCGAGCTCGTGCGCGCGATGCGCGAGCTCGCGAGCGTTCCTGTCATCGCGTCTGGGGGAGCGGGTGCGGTCGAGCACTTCGCGCCCGCGGTCGAGGCGGGTGCGGATGCCGTGCTCGCGGCATCCGTCTTCCACAACGGCGAGCTGACGGTGGGCGATGTGAAACACGCGCTCACCGCGGCGGGGATCGAGGTCAGATGAGCGTGGAGGATGCCGCGGCGGTCGTGGCACGCGCCCGGTTCGATGCGGACGGGCTGCTGCCGGCGATCGTGCAGCAGCACGACACCGGCGAGGTGCTCATGCTCGGCTACATGAACGCGGAGGCGCTGCGCCGCACCCTCACCGAGGGGCGGGTGACCTTCTGGTCGCGCAGCCGTCAGGAGTTCTGGCGCAAGGGCGACACGAGCGGCCACCGCCAGTACGTGAAGGCGGCGGCGCTCGACTGCGACGCCGACACCCTGCTGCTGAAGGTCGAGCAGATCGGTGCCGCGTGCCACACCGGTGAGCACAGCTGCTTCGACGTCGACCCGCTCGAGCCCGTCATCGGTTCCCCCGAGGAGGACGCGTGACCACCACCACCCGCGGCGAGTTCGACGCGGCCGTCGCAGCCGGACACCGTGTGGTGCCCGTGCTGCGTGAGCTGTTCGCGGACGGGGAGACGCCCGTGGGCGTCTACCGCAAGGTCGCAGCCGGTCGGCCGGGAACCTTCCTCCTGGAGTCGGCCGAGCAGGGCGGCATCTGGTCGCGCTGGTCGTTCGTGGGGGCGGGCTCGCTCGGCGTGCTCACCCAGGAGCGGCGCGAGGACGGCGACCACGCGCTGTGGCTCGACTACGGCATGGATGCGGCCCGTGCGTTCGGCGGCGAGCTGCCGTCGGCCCCGCTCGACGCGCTCGACGCGCTCTACGGTGCCTGGCGCACGCCGCCCGTGCCGGGGCATCCGCCGCTAACCGGCGGGCTCGTCGGCTTCATCGGGTGGGAGGCCGTGCGCCAGCTCGAGCATCTGCCCGCGGTGCCGCCCGCCGAGGTGCCGATCCCGGGGCAGGCGCTCGCCTTCGTCTCCGAACTCGTCGCACTCGACCACCGCACCGGCACCGCGACGCTCATCGCGGCCGTGCTGAACGACGGCGTGGAGTCCCCGGATGCCGCCTGGGCCGCCGCGCAGTCGCGGCTCGACGCGCTGCAGGAGGCTCTGGCCCAGCCGTCACCGGCCGCGCTCGCGCAGGTCGACCTCGCCGTGGCGCCCACGGCATCCGCCCGCATCGGGCAGAGCGACTTCGAGGCGTCGGTGCTGCGCGCGAAGGAGTTCGTGCGCGATGGCGACGTTTTCCAGGTCGTAATCTCGCAGCGCTTCGACCACGAGCTGCGCGCGACCCCGCTCGAGGTGTACCGCGTGCTGCGCACCCTCAACCCGAGCCCCTACATGTACCTGCTGGCGCTCGAGACGCCCGAGGGCGAGCCGTACGCGATCGTCGGAAGCTCGCCCGAGGCGCTCGTGAAGGTGCAGCACGGTCGGGTGTTCACGCATCCGATCGCGGGTTCGCGTCCCCGCGGCGACACGCCCGAGCGCGACCTCGAGCTCGCGGACGAGCTGCTGGCCGACCCGAAGGAGCGCTCCGAGCACCTCATGCTCGTCGACCTCGCCCGCAACGACCTCTCGAAGGTGTGCACGGCAGGCAGCGTCGAGGTGACCGAGTTCATGCAGGTGGAGCGGTTCAGCCACATCATGCACCTCGTGTCGAGCGTCGAGGGCGACCTGCGCCCGGATGCGACCTCGGTCGATGCCTTCCGGGCCACCTTCCCCGCGGGCACCCTCTCGGGCGCCCCGAAGCCGCGTGCTCTCGAGATCATCGACGAGCTGGAGGTCGCCCAGCGCGGGCTCTACGGGGGAGTGGTCGGCTACTTCGACCTCGCGGGCGACGCGGACCTCGCGATCGCGATCCGCACGGCCACCCTCATCGGCGACACCGCCTACGTGCAGGCGGGTGCCGGGCTCGTGGCGGATTCCGACCCGACGTCCGAGCACCAGGAGGCGGTCAACAAGGCGGCAGCTCCCTTGCGCGCGGTCGCGGTCGCGAACGCGATGCGGCGGATCGAGGGCTCATGACCCCGGCGCGCCTGCGCGGACTGCTGCTCGCCGCCACGGCCGTGGTCGCGGGGCTCGTCTTCCTCGCCTGGTCGCAGCTGTGGTTCACGTTGTCGCTCGCCGCCTCGACGGGGGAGCCGGAGGCGCTGGAGGTGCGCGGCGACGTCGCGGCATCCGCTCTCGCGCCGCTCGCCCTCGCCGTGCTCGCGATCGTCGCAGCCCTCGCCCTCGCGGGCCCCGTCTTCCGTCTCGTCTTCGGCGTGCTGGAGGCGCTGCTCGGGGTGTGCGTCATCCTCGTCACGGCGGTCTCGCTCGGCGAGCCCGTCGCCGCATCCGCCCACGCCATCACGGATGCGACGGGCATCGCGGGCGTGGACTCGATCGCCGCCCTCGTGGAGTCGGTCGACGTGAGCGTGTGGCCCGCCGTCGCGATCGTCGCGGGCGCGCTCGTCATCGTCGTCGGCGCCCTCGTCGCGCTCACCGCCCGCCGGTGGCCGGTCTCCGGCCGTCGCTACGCGCGCACCCGCCTGACCGCCGCATCCGACGACCCCGTCGCGGAGTGGGACGCGCTGAGCGAGGGCGACGACCCGACGAGCGCCGCCCGCTAGACTGGCCACGCCCGCGTGACGCAGGCATCCCCGGCGGCATCCGGCCGCGCGCACTCGAGAAGGAGCTCCACGTGACCGACACGCACGATCCCGGACACGGCAACTCGCCCGCCGCTTGGGTCGCGGTGATCATCATGCTCGTCGCCTTCGCGGCGGGCACCGTGTTCTTCTGGCTCGAGATGCCGGCGCTCGT